>Ga0307379_10002744_pt1 | contig 25862 bp, 13 predicted proteins | sample UN2MG_FD_202237 | JGI IMG/M metagenome (GOLD analysis project Ga0307379, IMG submission 202237) | Soil microbial communities from Risofladan, Vaasa, Finland - UN-2 | ecosystem: Environmental > Terrestrial > Soil > Coastal area > Acid sulfate soil | place: Finland: Risofladan, Vaasa | collected...
GGGATTTGAGCGGGGGGCAGCGCAATCGCCTGATGCTTTGCAGGTTGGTTCTGGCCGATCCCGATGTGCTGGTCATGGATGAGCCTACTAACCACCTGGATATTGCCAGCCGGGAGATGCTGGAAGCTGCGATGGAGGATTATACCGGAACCATGATTGTCGTGAGCCACGACCGTTACTTTCTGGACCGTGTCGTAGACAAACTAATTGTGGTCGGCGTGGATGAATTTGGCTCTCGATGCCTCGGCAAGACGGAGTTCATCGATGCAAAACCGGCATATTCGTATTATGCATCCCTGGTTCGCAAGCGAGTCGAAAACCAGCAGCAGAAGCAGGAATCCCGTGCTGTCGGCCCCCGAAAGCGCCGGCCTGCCAGAGCCGGGAGCAAGCCCAGCCCCAGAATCCCAGAAGAACTCAAACGCTTTAATAAATACTCCGTAGAACAGATCGAGGAGTTGATAATTGAGCTTGAGCAAGAGCTGGCCGGCATGAAAGAACGTTTTGGCGACGAAATGATCTACAAGAATCCCCAGCGGCTCGCGGAACTACAGCAAAGCTATGATGCCAAGACAGCCGAACTGGACCTGCTGTATCGGGCGTATGAGCGTCGAGCCGGATAGCATCTGACGGCAGCGGGCTAAGAATCGGACTAATAATACTGACATATGTCAGGAAGGTGAATCCGCCGCCTGGAATTTACAATCCTTTTTAAGAAAATAACTTACAAATACCTATGAAGCGAGCTTGATAAAAGTGCCGATAATAATTAAAGTAAGTCCTATCTTATCCGGCAAGAGGGCAGAATATTGACCTCTGAACCATGTAGCAGAAGTTTGCAAAAAGAAAAAGAACCTCAAATAAATGTCTTATATGGAGGAGAAGTCTTAGGCGGAGGTCCTGGTTCGGGAATTTTAATATTCTGCCGGAACAAGTTTTAAAACGAGTTAATGGGACAGACAACAATTGGGAGATATTTCCAGTTGGGGACGAAGATTTCTGGAAGCGCACATTGGGGCTTGCAGCAACGTTCGCCTTACGGTACAATCGTTTATTGTACGGAAACACAAATGACATAAGGAGTGAACCATGAAAGGCCTTTGGAGTATTATTTTAGTTATTCTGATAGTGTGTCAGTGTGTCAATGCGGACAGCAAGGACCCAAATGACCCCAATGATCCCAACTATCCCAATGACCCAAACAAGTTGTTGCGAGTCAAGTGGGATGCCGTCATTACGGTCTTACAAAATAAAGAAATCGATCAGGATGCGAGAGAAAAGAAGATCAATAAGATCGTGAACTCGATCTTTGATTTCCCGCTGATGGCCAAACTTGCATTGGGGAGAGAGCACTGGCCAAAATTGACCCCACCCCAGCGCGAGAAATTCACCCGGCTGTTCATTGAATTGCTGATGACTTCTTATCGGGAGAAAGTCTCGCTCTACACAGATGAAAATGTTCAGTTCAAACCGGGCGTTAAGAACAAGAGCACTGTCTACATCCCGATGGAGTTGAAATCCAGGGATAAAAAGGTAGCCATACTGCACAAGCTTCACAAGGTCGGCAAACGCTGGAAGGTCTACGATGTGGAAATCCAGGGCATTAGCATTCTCTTGACTTACAAGTCCCAGTTTGATGATATCCTCAGCAGGGGCACTGTTGAGGACCTTCTTTCTCGGCTGGAGAAACGACCGACTGAGTGATCTCAATTTACTGAGTCGGATTCGTATAATGACTAAGCGGAATTTATTCATATCATTTTTTTTCGACCGGGTGGTTCTGCAACATCCCGTGATAATCATTCTCTGCGTGCTGGCGGCGGTCAGCTTTCTTGCCATTAAGGCCAGGGGATTCAGGCTGGATGCCTCCGCGGAAACGCTGGTCCTGGAGAATGACGAAGATCTGCAGTACGCGCGTCAGATCAGCTCCCGTTACGGCCAGCAGGACTTCCTGATTCTGATATACACTCCCAAAGGCGCCCTGTTCTCGCCGGGTACACTGGCTAACCTGGCCCGGCTCCGAGACGAGTTGAAGTCTCTCGAACATGTCGAATCGGTGCGTTCCATTCTGGATATCCCTCTGCTTGGAAGTCCTCCCGTTTCGATTAAGGATCTCAACGCCGATCTGCCCACTCTTGAGTCGCCGACGGTTGATATAGGCCGGGCCGGGATAGAGCTCAGCGAGAGTCCCTTTTGTCGAGACCTGCTGCTGAGCTCCGATTCGCAGACGACGGCACTGCTGGTCTATTTCCCGAACGACGAGATTTACCGCAGCCTGGTTGAGCACCGTGATGCGTTGCGGCAGACGAAAACGACCGGCTCGATGACCGCGGCTCAGAGCGCCGAATTGAAGCTCGCCGATGAGCAGCTCCGCGAACACCGGGATAAAATGCGGCAGCAGCGTCACCATGATATCGCCGCGATACGGACGATCATGGATAATTATCGCCGCGATGCGGACCTGTTTCTCGGTGGTGTCACCATGATCGCGGACGATATGGTCAGCTTCATCAAGAGGGACTTGAAGATTTTCGGTTTCGGGATTCTGCTCTTTTTGATTCTGATGCTGGGCATCATCTTCAGGGCGGTACGCTGGATATTGCTGCCGATGCTCTGCTGCGTGGTCTCCGTGATCTGCATGATCGGCCTGCTGGGATGGCTGGGCTGGGAGGTGACGGTCATAAGCTCCAACTTCATCTCGTTGCAGTTGATTATCACCATGGCCATAACGGTTCACCTGATTGTTCGATATCGGGAACTGCTTGCCCAGACTCCGCAAGCCCCGAATCGCCGGCTGGTTTTCGATACCGTCCAGTCGAAGCTGGTGCCCTGTTTGTATACGGTCCTGACCACGATTGCGGGATTTGGCTCTCTGGTTGTTTGTGATATCCGGCCGGTCATTGCGTTCGGGTGGATGATGATCGTCGGTTTGGTTGTGTCTCTGATCGTGACCTTTGTACAGTTTCCCGCCGTGCTGATGCTGATTCCCAAAGAGACGCCGCGTGACAGACGAGAGTGGCATTTTTCTCTGACGTCCATCCTGGCACGATTTACCGAGGCCCGCGGCTCGCTCATTGTCGGAATCAGCGCTCTGGCCCTCGTTTTCAGTCTCATTGGCATATCGAGATTGCAGGTGGAGAACTGCTTCATCGATTATTTTGGCAAAGACACCGAGATTTACAAGGGCATGAAAGTCATCGATGAGCGCCTTGGCGGGACCACTCCTCTGGATGTTATCCTCGAATTCGATGAGCCTCAGACACCGCCGGCCCCTGTTGAGCCTGCTGTAGCAAAGGCTGATGACGAGTTCGATGAATTCGATGAGTTTGACGAGTTCGACGAGGGCGGACCGGATAAGAAGTACTGGTTTACCGCCGAGAAGATGGCCCTTGTCAAGGCCGTGCATTCCTATCTTGATAACCTCCCGGAAACCGGCAAGGTTTTGTCGCTGGCCACCATGCTGAGCATCGCCGAAAAATTGAACGGCGACGAGCCGCTGGATAGTCTTGAGCTGGCCCTGCTCTACAATGAAACCCCGGAAGAATTCAAGAGCATGCTGATCAAGCCCTTCGTCTCCGTGGAGAATGATCAGGTGCGTTTTTGGGTTCGCGTCAGGGATTCCGATAAGACTCTCAGACGCAATGAGCTGCTGAAGAAGATTAACGCGGACCTGACCGGCACGCTGAAGCTTAATCCCGAACGTATCCGTCTGACCGGCCTGCTGGTACTTTACAACAACATGCTGCAAAGCCTGTTCGGTTCGCAGATACTTACACTGGGCATCACTGTGCTGATGCTGACCGGGATGTTTCTCGTGCTGTTCAGGTCGTTGAAAATCGCCGTGATCGCGATGGTTCCGAATGTGCTTCCCATTGCAATTGTGCTCGGAGTGATGGGCTGGCTGAACATCCCTCTCGACATGATGACTATCACCATCGCAGCGATCAGCCTGGGAATCTCCGTCGATAACACGATTCACTATATCCACAGATTTAAACAGGAATTTCCGAAAGACCGCAAGTACCTGCCGACGATGCATCGATGCCATGGCAGCATCGGCCATGCAATGTACTATACGTCGATTACGATTATTATGGGTTTTTCCATATTGGCCCTGTCGAGTTTTATGCCCAGCGTATATTTCGGTCTGCTGACCGGACTGGCCATGTTCATTGCGCTTCTTGCCGCTCTGACCCTGCTGCCGCAATTGCTGATTCTGGGCAAAGCTTTTGGCCGGGAGGATTGAGAGGACAGGTATAGATAAATGGTAATAACAGATATAGATACAGTTATGAAGAAACATATAATGAAGTTCCATATTCTGGCTATTGTTATTCTGGCCGGGACGATTTCCGGCTGCGCAGTCACCGAAAATAGCGCATCTTCTATGCAAGTGTCGTCTACAGACAACTCGACCGGGGCGGCCAATAACAACGATTTCGACCTGCTCGAAGATGATTTCGCCGAGCAGACGGTCAAGGTAGCCGACCCGCTGGAGCCTTTCAATCGTATTATGTACCATGTTAATGACACGCTTTACTTCTGGGTGGTCAAACCGGTTTCCCAAGTATACATTGGCGTGATTACGGAGCCAGCTCGGCTGGGGATTCGCAATTTCTTCAGCAATATCGCTACGCCCGTTCGTTTTGTCAATTGCCTGCTCCAGGGAAAACGCGAAGGCGCCGGCACGGAATTCCATCGGTTCTCGATCAACACGACAATAGGTATTCTGGGCTTTGGCGATCCCGCACTTGATCAATACGGCCTGGAACCCGTACCCGAAGACCTGGGTCAGACCCTGGCGGTATATGGCTTCGGCGACGGCTTCTATCTCGTTTGGCCGCTGCTTGGACCATCGACCGTACGGGATTCGGTCGGTAAAATAGGCGACTGGTTCCTCTATCCCGTCTCTTACGTCGAGCCCGCAGAAGCCGCCATCGGCATTTCTGCTGTCAGGTACACGAACGAGAGTTCCTTTTACATCGGCGAATACGAGGCGTTCAAGTCCATGACCATAGAGCCCTACGTGGGAATGCGCGAGGCCTACATTCAATACCGGCACAAACAAATCCAGGAATAGCGTGCCCCGGCCTTGATGGATTCTTGATGCCCAATGCCGGTTCGTATTCTGCCTGAGCAGAATGACGAGTTCGAAAAGTTCTGTACATATTTCCTGTTTCGCTTACTATCAAGTCTGCTATAATTGTCTGGCATCAATCCAGTTAAAAAGAAAGAGAGAACGATTATGCATAGACGAGATTTTTTGAAGGCTGCCGGCGGTGTTGTGGCATTAGCGAATGTATCGAGCGGAAACGAATCGCCTTCAAGCGTTGCCGCAGCGAGCTTAGCTGCAACAGAGAATAAACAGGCCTCAATGCGTGTCGAAGGGCATAAAATCATTATTCACACGCACACTCAATCGGCGGTTATCGAAAAGGGATTCCTGACCTCGCTGGCAAGCAAAAAGACTTCTGAGCAGTTCATCAAAGAGGTCGAGGTAAATAAAGCAGCCGCACTGCAGCTTATCTATCGGGGCGATGAAACCATTTCCGTCGATGAAAGCAAGTTCGGCAATATAATAACCCGCCAACTCTCTCCACTCAAAGCGGAGATTGTTTTTCACAGTTGGGATGGCGATGGCATTATTTCTGTCTCCGTGGAGCCCGAAAGCGGAACTATCCTTATCGAACCGTCGGCTTACTCTTCGCGTCCCGGGGTGCTGGCCTGTCGATGGAACATGGCCGGCATTCGTCCCGATCTCCAGCTTGTCGCCCCTTTCTTTCAGGGAATCAAACTCAAACTGGATGACTCCCTGATTGCAAACACCAACTGGGAATGGCCGCTCTATTGGGAAGCGGGATTGGCGATCCTGCAATCGAATAAAGGGGGCTTCTGGATTCATACCCGGGACAACCGTTATCGATATAAAGCCCTTAAAGTGGGTTCGGGGGCACAGAAGAATCATTTGGGATTCGACACCCAGGCATACGGCCCAATAGATGATAATTTGAGTGCCGGCGGACTCGTCTGGCGTATCAATGTGTTCGAGGGTGATTGGAATGTTCCAGCGGAAGAATACCGCGGCTGGTTGTGGGATGCCTATAATCTCCAGGCCGAAGAACAAAAGCGTCAGGCATGGACAAGGGATGTTAAATTCGCTGTTAGCTGGTGCCCCGGTGAAGAAAGTATTCTGGATGCGATTTCGAAAAAGGTGGATCCCAAATATTGTCTGATTCACTATCCGAACTGGCGCACTGACCCCTACGATGAGAATTATCCCGCCTATATACCGAGCGAGCCGGCTAAGGCTTTTATTAAAAAAGGTCTGTCCATGGGCTTTCGAATGATGCCTCACTTTAATGCAATCGATATGGATCCGTCACACCCTGCATATACTTATCTGAGAGATTTTCAATACCGCGGAATCGAACGAAAGGATTTGCGCGGGTGGAGTTGGTATCGGGGGCGAGGTCTTGGCGTGCCGGAATCCAATGCGAGCAGACGAAACAATAGAGACAAGAAGGTCATGGTCAAAGTGCATCCCGGCCTGAGTATGTGGCGATCCATCCTGGGGCAGAACATCCTGGAAGCTTGCCGGGAATTAAATCTCGAAACAGTGTTTATCGATGTTACACTTGTCTCCCACAACCTGCATAACTGTTTCGTTGAAGGGACAACACCCACCGAAGGTATGAAAAAAATCATCAGTCATGTGGCTTCTCTGGGAGAGGGATTAGTCGTCGGCGGTGAGGGACTCAATGAAATCACCATGCAGGGCCAGTCTTTCGCCCAGGCCCATCTCTTTAAGAGCTGGCAAAGCTCCATGGAGGGACTGGAACGGGCCGGTGGATGTAATCTCAATGATGTCCTTTTTGGGAAACTATGCCGCACATTTGGATATTCCAATCTGTCAGGTCGTGATGAGGATCAGGCGCTGCGTATGAAGATGCATTTGGAACATGGAGCCATTCCTACCGTAACTATCCGTTCGGCGAAGGAGATTGAATCACCGAATCCGTCTGTGAAAAAGATGCTGGACATAGCAGGAAGTTAAGGACAATGACTGGCACGGGCACTTACAATAAGGTCGCTGCAATTACAGCACTGCTGTTTATTGCCGGCGCCTGCCCGGCCGAGTACGACCTGTACTGCATAGGCAGCAGCTACATTATAGACCATCAGTACATGCAATCCATGGCTGAGTCCGCAGGTATTGCCCTGAAGGCCGGTCGCAGTGAGATATATGGCAGCATGCGCACTATCCGGGTACTTGCCGGAACCAAACCGTCGAACTCGGCCAATCCGCTCCATGAACTGCCTGCTGGTACGGCCGACGTTTTAGCGATGACTGCGACGCGTCCCTGGCTCTACACCGAAACCGAGGCCGAAGCATGCGCCTACTTCAGTGGGCTGCTTTTGGAGAATAATCCGGACGCTCGTATTTTCATCCATGATTACTGGACTGTTTTGTCGCCGGACAAGTCACTCTACCCGGAGTTGCATGGCTGGGACAATGTGCGGGGTATGAACCAGGGTGCGGTCAAGATAATCAACCTGATGGCCAATGAACTGAACCACAAGGTGTACATTGTCCCCGTAGGTGCGGCCGTTCAGGTGATGAGAGAAAAAATCGCCGCAGGCGAACTGGAAGGATATAAAAATCCCGATGATTTGATGAGTGACAGTATCTATCTCAGTGAAATGGGTCGTTACGTTCAGGCCTGCCTGACGTTCTGCGGCGCTTATCGGTATGATGTTCGTAAACTGCCGGGTGATGTTGTCGGCGGCAGGGGTCGGCAAAGGCTGAAGTTCAGCTCCCACGACGCAACGATTATCCACCAGGCGGTTTATGAAACTGTACGGAATACGCCATACTCGGGTTGGTATAAGAATGAGCCGGACAGCCTCGACGCTTACCTGGCGCACTTAAAGGCCGGCCTGAAAAACTGGGAGTCCTTCGACGAAATGTATCCCGCTTCCGGCACCGGCACGTTTACAGGCGACAACGGAATTATATGGAGTTACATCAACATCAGATCCAGCAAAGACGAGGAGACAATGACCGATGCCTTTATTATTATGAGCCGCGGTTCATCGCTCTCGGCAACCATCCCCGGCGGCATCGGCGAGCTGCATTTTGCTATGGATAAAAATGCCGAGATTGAAGTGACGGTTGACGGCAGATCGAGGGGAATGTTCAAGCCCACACGCCAGGATGGCTGGAATAACCATTATTTCAAGATTAAGAATTTGAAAAAGACGGGAAACGTGACAGTTGAGTTTAAGTGCAGGAGCAATAAAGCTGTCATGGATAACATCTCGTGGACTGCCCCTGATTAGCCACTCTAACAGAACCATGCTCGTGGTTCGGGCAGGGGGTGTGGTTATCTGATTATTGGCCGATATCCATCTGGTTGGGCGAACCGGGTGTGGGGCTCTGTTGGTAGCTCCAGGAATTACCTCAGTCCGGGAATCGGCCGTAGGACACATCCTCGAACTGGCCGTCGAAAAGAATCGAGTCGATGATAGTTTTGCCGTCGCTGTCTCCGAGTCATTACCCGGCCAGGTTGACAATCTTCGGTCTGGACAATCCCATCGAGTGTTTGTATAATACGGAAATATTCTCAAGGATCATCAAGCACTGTTTTTATGGAGTAAACAGCGTGAACGAGCCTGCTTTGGCTGTTAATAGTACTATGATGAAATACAAAATCATATTTTGTGCCGTAATTCTGATAACGCCGGTAACGTTCGCGAATCTCCCCTCACTCGAAACCCTCAACAACGGCGTTTTTACCCAGTCCCTAAAAAATTTGCCCGGCGAGTTTGACAACATTGACGAAATCATTTTCGTACAGCGAGGCGGATACGAGGATCCGCACTGGTACGCAAATATCGGCTACTTCTGTGATAATGAAAATGATCCCGCCTACACGACTGGCGCACAGCTCTGCAAATTAAACTTAAAGACCGGCAGGATTACTATTCTACTGGAAACAGCCGAAGGCTGTATCCGCGATCCGAAGGTTCACTACGACGCAAAGAAACTCATTTTTGCCTGGCGAAAAGACGGCCTTAAAAATTACGATCTCTATGAGATTAACGTCGACGGCAGCAATATCCGCCAGATTACTTCAGGGCCTTTCGACGATTACGAACCCGAATACCTTTCCGACGGCGGCATCGTCTTCGTCTCCACACGCGCCCGGCGATGGGTCGGCTGCTGGATGACCCAGGTCGGCACGATCCACCGCTGCGACGGGGACGGCAAAAATATCGAAATGCTCTCATGCAATATCGAACACGACAACACGCCGTCTGTGCTGCCCAACGGTCAGATTCTCTATATGCGATGGGAATACGTCGACCGCTCCCAGGTGGAGTATCACCATCTCTGGACGATGAATCCGGACGGCACAAATCAGGAGATATACTACGGCAACGAAGTTTCATGGGGAGTATTCCTCTCCTGCCGGCCAATCCCCAACGACGAGCGCGTTATGGGAATCTACTCGCCCGGCCACGGACATAGCGACCAATACGGCTGGCTGTCGTTCTTCTCCAGCAAATATGGTCCCGATGATCCACGCGGACTCGAACATATCATATTTCCATGGGGCAAAGGACTCCTCGCCGATCCCTGGCCGCTCAGTACGGATACTGTACTTGCCGCCGAATTAGGCAAATCCCGGCTTGTTTTCGTTACAAAAAATAAAGACGACGCCCAATACACGCCGCAAGCGCTCTACGAAATAAAAAACAACGACAAAAAATGGCTCACACAATCGCCCCGTCCCATCATAAAACGCCCCCGCGAAAGAATCATCGCAAAACGTTCCGATTCGGCCTGCCCCACCGGAACGCATATCATGGTTGACATTTATAATTCGCAGAACTTAAAAGGAATCAAACGCGGCGAGATAAAAAAGCTGCTCATCATCGAAACCCTTCCAAAACCCGTCAACTTCTCCGGAGGGCCGGATACACTAAGCTGGCTCGGCTCATTCAATCTCGAACGAATTCTCGGAACCGTCCCCGTCGAATCCGACGGCTCGGCGTATTTTGAATTGCCCGCGAACCGCCCCGTCTTTTATGTCGCTCTCGATGAAAATGACCTCTCATGCAGACGAATGCAGAGCTTCACCTGTTTGAAGCCCGGCGAAACAACGGCCTGTATCGGATGCCACAACTTACGTAACCATTCGAACGCAAATGTCGGCAACGCGCGCAGAGTAAAGGCAATACAACGCCCCCCTTCGAAAATCGAAGCAATCGAAGGTATAGCGGATGTGCCGGACTTCATGCGGGACGTCCAGCCGGTCCTCGACAAATACTGCATCGAATGCCATAACACCACAGATCGAAAAGGACGCCTCTGTCTCGAAGGCGACATGTCAGTCACATGGTCGATCAGCTACTACTCGCTTGCCATGAGAGAACAAATCGGTGACGGTCGGAACGGCCTCGGTAACCAGCCTCCTCGCTCTCTCGGTTCAAGCGCATCATCATTGCTCCGCAAGCTCGAAGGAGGTCATTACTATGTAAAGGCTTCTCGTCAAGACTGGCTGAAAGTCTGGGCGTGGACCGAGGCTGCCGCACCATTTTGCGGAACTTACGGCGGTCTGAGAAATCAGGAACAGCAGAATACGAAAGCAGGCGTCTTCGCGAACCAGGCCGGCGGCGTTCTCCAGCAACGCTGCTACTCATGCCACAATCCCGATGGGAAAGGTCCGCAGAATCGTCTCGTCGAAACGTTTGATGTGGAACAACGAAGAAAGCTTATTGATCGTCCCACCGGCCGGTATGAACGTCTCGTTTTAAAGGACGACCCGGCACGCTATTTTTCATGGAATGTGTTGATAAACGCCACGCGGCCCGAAAAATCCGCAGTCCTGCTGGCGCCCCTTGCAAAAGAAGCGGGGGGATGGGAAGCCTGCCCCAATGTTTTCAGGTCAAAAGACGATACCGACTATAAAATAATGTTAACCGCAGCGGCAAACTGGCAAGCCGAGTGGCAAAAATCCCACGCATTTGGTTCACCCACCTTCCAGGTCAACCACCAGTATATACGTGAAATGGTGCGTTTTGGAATCCTGCCGGAAAACACTCTTGCACAGAACGTAGATCCGTACGAGACCGACCGGCGATATTGGGAGATGTTTGATTATAAGCCAAAGACACATGAAAACCGGATGGTGAAAAACTAAGCCGTCAGTAACATTCAATCATATAGCGGAATCTGAGAAACGGCCTTGGAATTCGATGCTTCGAAATACTAACGTATGGACAGATAAACCTGTAGCAGACGGGAAATTCTAAGGCTTCGTCGCGAATGAGTGGAGATTATATTTGTTGTGTGCCGGCCTGTTAGTGCCGTACTTAAGAGAAAATGCGAGCAACCTGATAAATTTGTAAATGCTTATACCGACAAGCCATACAATAGCCCATGTAGCGAGGTATCCGCTTGCTGCGCTGGCCAAACCCGCTATTACGAAAAGTCCTATCAAGTGTGCTTTAGGGAGTTTTACCCAGTAATTATCCCGTGCCTGGTTTATGCTTGTCAGGCAGCTATTCACCGCTCCTTCGTTGGCTTTGAAATATTCGGGATTAGTTTGACGGCAGGCCTGCCAACCCTGGAGTTCACGGTCGTAAGTATCCAGATTGAAGTGTGCCGAGTGATACTCCCCGGATATTAACAGAACACAAACACATGCAGAGACAACACTTGCACATATCGCCAGAAAAGATGTAACACCTTGCAATTTGCTTTTACGGTTCATAATTTTAGTATCCCCCTATTAAATATAATAAATCTATGTAAAGAAGCAAAATGCGCATAGCAGTTTTTTGGCTTCGATTTGCATTATTAAGTGAACTTTTGCAAAATGGAGATTAGGCATACTTTGAAAAGGAAAAATCTTCTTTCTTGATTTTTCCTTTTCTAACAGTAATCACTTATCACAAAAGTACTTAGACTGATTATTCAAGGAAATCCAAGAAACGGATTTCCTTGAATAATATATGCCTAATCTCCATTTTGCAAAAGTCTTACTGTAACTTAGAAAACGAGAAATCCGGGTCCTAAACTTGCCTGGTCTGCAACGATCCTCAACAAAGCCCAAATAAAATAGTAAACGGCCTTAATTATTCTCTAAATATAAGTTTTTTCTCAAGGAAAGACACGTATAGTACTACTTTACTGACCTCAGTCGAGTGCAAAAAGGTACCCGACCGGAAAGCAACTTAGGCGAATTTGCCCTCAAAATGGATCCCGAGATAGTAAGAAACCGTGGGAGAACAGTAAATCAACAAGAACTTCCAAATTCTTGTCATCACGGGAGTTGACCTGTAAACACAAGTTTTGTAGTATCTTACAAAAAGAGGGTAGATCGAATCCCACCCTCTCCGCCCTTTAGTTCTGCTTTTTGCTAATAGTTGCTTTGAAATCAAGCAAATTTTACACATAAGACTCGACTATGGCACGAAATCCACCTATAATTGCACTTTAAAGCCTAAAACTTGAAGGATTTACAATATTGTTTGTAATTCAAGGGCTATAGGATGGACGGACGCAGCAGTTCGATAATCGTCCACCCACCCGTAATTGAGTGGATAATCACCTTAAAGGTTATTCAATTGCTACCCGGACAGGCTTACAGGGGGCCCGGAGGTATCCCTTTCTTCGGATCAATCCTGATTTTGCTCGCGATGTAATTTGGGGGAAGAATGATTCATTGAGGCGAAAAGGCCGCTAATAACCGTTTGAATATTCGTTGCAGACTTGATATTCTATTCGTTCAAGACGCTCGATAGCGTCACTAAACGGGAAGTCTCAGCTTAACCGACAGAACGAAAATCAAGACAAATGTGGAGAAACTCATGCGAAACTTAATCGCGGCGATCATCGCTGTTGTACTGATCTTGTCTGTTGCTGACGAATCCTGCGCCAATACGGCCATCCAGCTAAGCGAACACGTGTCATTCATCCCGGGACCAGTCAACGGTGTAAGAATTGAAAAAGACAATGCCCGCTTAGTCGTCTACGGCGATCCGGCCGGCAAAATCGAAAATGCCGAGATGGTTCTGTTCACTCACAGCCGGCGTGATGTCGTATGGGCGGGGCTCGGACTTGTCGAACGCGGCGCAAAGGCTGTCGTTCCCGACGGCGATGTTGGTAATTTCACTAATGTCGAGCAATTCTGGGATGAGTTCACAACCCGCCGGTTCCATGACTATGCCCAGCAGGGAACCAAAATCCTGACCGAATCTCTGAAGATAGGCCGAACCGTCAAGGCCGGCGAAAATTTCTCCTGGCAAGGAATACCCATCGAGGCCATAGATACGCCCGGCTACACTCGTCAGGCCCTCTCATACTTGATCGAAATAGACGGCATCAAATACGCCTTCGTCGGCGACATCATCTACGGCAACGGAAAACTCTTCGACCTTTACTCCCTACAGGACGCCGTCGCAGAGGCAAAAATCAGCGGCTACCACGGCTGGGCGGGACGCATGGGTACCCTGATCGACAGCCTTCGAAAAGTCGCCGCCAGGGAGCCCGATATCCTCGTCCCGGCCCGCGGACCGGTCATACGCAATCCCGGTGAGGCGATCAACCTTCTGATAGAGCGACTTCGTGCAGTCTATGAAAACTACCTGTCCATCAGCGCGGGCAAATGGTATTTCAGGGACAACTACGACATCCTCGCCCGGCGCGTCCTCGGTGACAATCCTAAGGTAAACTGGATGCCCTGGGCCGAAGTGATTAAAGACAAACCCCCGGAATGGATAATTCCCATCGGCAATTCACGTCTGATCATTTCGGAAGACCGCCGCGGATTCCTCATCGACTGCGGCGGCCGCCGGATAGTCGACGAAGTCATCAAGCTAAGAGAAGCAGGCAAACTGACCGGCCTCGAAGGCCTGTTCATCACGCACTATCACGACGACCACACAGACAATGTCGCCGCCTGCCTGGCCGAGTTCAACTGCCCCGTCTATGCAACCGGCCCTTCAGTCGATATCCTCGAACACCCCGGCGACTATCGCCTGCCCTGCCTGACTCCCAATCCTATCGCTGACATCAAGGTCATGCCGGAGGCACACAAAATGCGATGGAAAGAATTCACATTCACATTCCACGACTTCCCCGGCCAGACGATCTACCACGATGCGCTGCTCGTCGAGAAGGACAACGCCGAAAAAATCTTCTTCATCGGCGACTCCTTCACCCCTTCGGGAATCGACGACTACTGCCTGCTGAATCGCAACCTTCTGCACGAGTCGACGGGTTACTTCTATTGCCTCAGCCTCCTGAGAAAAATTCCATCCGGAACGTTGCTCATCAACCAACATGTCGTCGAGCCTTTCAGCTTCAGTGCCCGAGGACTCGACCACATGACAGCAACTTTAACCAAACGCAAAGCACTTCTTGCAGAAATGCTGCCCTGGGATGAGCCGAACTACGGCATAGACGAACGGTGGGTTCGCTTCAGCCCTTATGGCAGCAAAGCCGGGCCAGGTCGGAACGCTCAAATCAGCTTAAAGACATTCAATCATTCCAGCAATTCCCGCACATATACTTTCGCTCTTAATCTTCCCGCCGGATTTGACGCTGAATCCAAAACTGCTTCTGTCACAATCCCTCCGCGAACCGAGAAACAGGCGGATTTCAATCTCGTTATTGATACATCTGTTGATCCGGGGACATACGTTATCACCGCGGATGTGCAGCAGGAGCAATGGAATCTGCCCCGATGGGCCGAAGCAATCATAGAAGTCGAGTAGCCGGGATTCAGACACCAATGCGCATGTACGAACCGAAGCCGGCCAAATACCCTTTCGTTATAGAAGTCATACGAAAATGCAAGAAGGTTGACTGGCGCAAACGAATGTGTAAACATACTATCATAATGTGAAAACCCATCGATCCAATACGAAATTTTGGAGCTTTGTGTGCTATGATACGATTCAGGAAAGAGATTGCTATATTTTGCGGCATCGCCCTGCTGACAGGCTGTTCACTGGCTCAGAAACAGCAGTTGCCGCCCCGCGAGAAAGGAAAGGCATGGCTCAAAGAAGCGAAGTTCGGCGTCTTCGTTCATTATTTGGGTGGAGGTCCGACATGGAACGATCGAGTCGATTCTTTTGACGTCGAAAAATTCGTCAAGCAGATGCAGCGGACCGGAGCCGGCTATCTTATCTTAACACTGGGGCAGAACAGCGGCTACTATTGCAGCCCCAACGCGACCTACGAAAAATACGCCGGATACGAAACCGGCGAGCGTTGTTCGAGGAGAGACCTGCCGATGGAAATCGCAGAAGCGCTGGCCGACCGGGGAATTCGGCTCATGCTGTACCTGCCCTCACGCTGCCCGCAGGCGGACAAACAGGCCATGGCCGGCCTGCATGATGTCCATGAGCAGCAACCCGCACCGCAGGAGTTCACCGGGCAATGGTCTGAGGTTATCGCCGAGTGGTCGCTGCGCTACGGCAAAAAAATCTCCGGCTGGTGGTTTGACGGCTCATACAATACAGCAGGCTGGGACGACCTTTCCAAACCTTTCAACTGGAACACATGGGCCGCCGCCTGCCGGGCGGGCAACCCCGAAAGCATCCTGGCGTTCAACCCGGGGACCCGGATTGACAAAGCGTTCGCGGCTCTTACCGATCAGCAGGACTACACCGCGGGCGAGCAGAACAAATTCCAGGTGACGCCGGAAACCAATCCGGCCCCGAGCGGCGTGCAGTGGCACATCCTTTCATTCCTCGGCACCCGCTGGGCCGGCAAGGACGGCCCAACCAACAGCGACGAGTATATGGTCGATTACGTACGGAAGGTCAACGCGCTCGGCGGCGCAGTCTCGATCGATGTCAATGTCTCCAGTGACGGCACGATTTATCCGCCGCACCTCAGGCAACTCATCGCTATCGGAAAGGAGAAAAACTGATGATACAACGCAGCTTTATTCATTGGCCTGGCAGTCATATATCAAGAGCGATTCGGCCGGCATTGATAATAGTAATCTTCATGGTTGCTCAAGCGGCTCTTGCCGGCACTTCCGGCGTGTTTAACGTCCGCGAGTATGGCGCTGCCGGTGACGGCGCGACGCTCGATACGCCCGCGATACACAAGGCTATCGAGGCCTGCTCCGCGGCAGGTGGCGGCCAGGTCCTGCTGCCGCCCGGCAGATACCTCTCCGGCACGGTGCATCTCAAGAGCCATGTGACGCTCTTTCTCGAAGCGGGCGCCACGCTCGTCGGAACTCCGGACCTCGACCAGTACCAGCAACCTGAGATTCCCGAGTTCATGCCCGAAGCCAGATGGGGCAAGTGGCACAGGTCGTTGATCCTCGGCGACGGGCTGGAAGATATCGCGATTGCCGGACAGGGCATAATCGACGGCAACAAAGTCTTCGATCCCACCGGCGAGGAACGCATGCGCGGCCCGCATACCTTTGTGTTTGTCAATTGCCGCAAGGTCACGATACGCGATGTTTCTTTCGTGGACTCGGCCAACTACGCCATCTTCTTCCAGATCAGCGACCAGGTGGAAATACGCAATGTCAAATTCACCGGCGGCTGGGACGGCGTGCATTTCCGCGGGGCACCGAACCGCCCCTGCCGGGACGTCAGTATCATCGGATGCCAGTTCTTCACCGGGGACGATTCGATCGCCGGCCGCTATTGGGTCAATACCCTGATTTCCGATTGCATTGTCAACTCCTCTTGCAACGGCATTCGGCTGATCGGCCCGGCCACGCACCTGATCATCCACAACTGCCTCTTTTACGGCCCCGGCGTACATCCTCACCGCACGTCAGACCGTTATAATATGCTTGCCGGCATAAACTTGCAGCCCGGCGGCTGGGACGCCACAGAAGGCACGCTCGACGATGTGCTTATCTCCGATGTCACGATGCATAACGTTTCGACGCCGTTTCACTTCACGTTGAAATCCGGCAACACCGCGGGAAATATCATTGTCAACCGGGTGACGGCCACCGGCGTATATCGGGCCGCATCTGCGGTTGAAAGCTGGGCCCAAACCAAGTTCACGAACGTGGTCTTCCGGGATGTGACTATCGAATACAAAGGCGGCGGCACGCTCGAAGATGCAAGCAGGGCCGTGAAATCGCCTGGCGTAGACGCCCGGCCCCTGCCGGCATGGGGCTTCCACGCTCGGAACGTGCAGAATCTGCAGTTCGACAATGTCCGGCTGCGTTTTGAGAAAGAAGACTTGCGGCCCGTGCTGATCTGCACGGGTGTGGACCGGCTCATACTCGAAGATTTCAAATTTCCGCTACTGCCCGAGGCGCCCGAAGCAATGGTGTTAAACGACACCATGCATGTCCGGCTACACAATGTCGATTTTCCCATGGTCAATCCCCGCTGCACCGAATTGAAGCTGCTCGCTGACGACACCATCGGCAGGATAATATCGGGCAAGCCTTATCGCGCCAACGTAACGGTTGAAAACGGCAAGCAGGAAGGAGTGGCGAAAATAGAGCTTGCCGTGGCCGGACAGAAGAAGACCCGATGGCTGTGGCTGCGGGCCGGCGAGAAAAAAGATTTAGTATTTAAGGAGCTGACCGCGCCCGATGCCGGGACTTACCAGGTGCAGTGTGGTGACATAAAACAAAATCTGCAAGTGGAACGCTGAGCGCGGTCTGGCAATATTCGGCACGTAGGTTTGAGTAACACGTGACAGCACCGCTGCAATACGCGACTCCGTTCCGGAGTAATTATCCTTATGGCCGCCATCTATATATGATGGATTTGGCCTTATAGTCCTCCTCGACGCAGATTAGATATTCACCGTTGTTGCGCTTATAGGCGATGATTCCCGTCATAACGTCAATCCAGCCGGTATTCTCAACGCCGCCCAGAGTTGGGCCCGGATCGAAGGAACCGACTTCGGCCCCGTCAGAAATGCGATTGACCCAGATACGCCCACGTTCTTTCCAGCCACCGGTAAAGACATAATCACCCGCTGCCGCAACACAAGCAGCCTCATCTTTCGCCCCCGGGACGAACGTAACAGCGTCGCGGTTACCTGCCAGATAGTTCTTACAGATAAAAACCTCGCTTATATGACGCATGTCCCGGCCTTGCTCTGCCGCCACAAGGATATCGCGGTCGGCGTCATACCAAACCCGCGCGACCTTCTCAAGTCCCCTGGGCTTATCCATGATTGTGATCTTGTCAGAGTTGTAGACAGGATTGCCGTGTTCGTCGAGCCCCTGGAAGTCGTAGCGGAAAAAGTTGTAAGCCATCCAGATGTTGCCTTGCCTGTCGACCCAGAACGGTCCCGGGTGCACACGTTGGCAGTTGGACTCGTATTCGTTCTTCTGGTATTTGCCGTCGCCGTTCCGGTCCCGCCAGATGAAGGTTTCTTCGGGCCTGCCGGGCGGCCATTTCAAATCTGTCCGGTATAATCCTCCGGTCCATTGCATAATCAAACCCGAAGGGACGGCAATTTCATCGTCATAGCGGAAGATATTGATGAAGTTACTGGCAAACATCCCGCCGACGAACATGAAGCGTTTGCCCTGCAAGTAGACTATCTGCGGCGAGGTCAATCCGTGCTCGCCCTGCTGTTTGACGAACATCAGCCCCCGCGGATCATCCTGATAACGGTGACGATCCAGGGAGTAGCCGACCCATTCAGCCTCTTTGCCGGGCGGTTTGCTGTAGTCCATTACATAGTGTTCCTGAATACCCCACATGTCACGACCGTCGGTGGAAGGATCGGGGCAGGCCACATCGACGAAGAAGTGCCCATAGAGTTGCCAGATTAGCTTGCCTTCAGGAGAGAACTTTCGCAATACCGAACCCATCTCGCTCATGGCCACATAGATGCTTCCGTCCCGATCCATGCCTATTCCGCGAATGCCCCAGAATTTTGTGGGCTCAACCTCGCCGGGCTTACCGGAGGCTATCCCACCATATTGTCCGAAAGTTCTGACGAGTTTCGGGCTTTGGACATCTGAGACGTCGTAGAAGAGAATCTGCTGACGCGGCCCCGTAAGAGAATCGGCGACCATCAATTTGCCGTCATTTGCCAAGGCCAGAGCCGTAGGCTGGTGCAATTCAGGAAACGTCACCGCTGCGCCGTCGCATCGGATGCCGACCGGCACAAAATCATATTCGTTGTTCCCGGGATCAACATACTTTACCAAAAGCTTCCACAGACGTCCATTCTTGTCGGTTACTTCAAGGCTGCCGGCTCCGACGTCCCGGTTGCCAATGACATCGCCGTCCTTGTAGACGCCGAATTTTTTGCCTCCTTCATCCCAGTGGCTCCATGTATTACAGGTGCCGTCAGGCTGAGTCACCATATGAATGAAAAAGTTCTGGACCCACTTGTCATCGGCTCCGGAAAACGAATTGCCCACCCAGGATACAGTGTAGTTCAGGTCTGCTCTCAAGGCGCCTTCCGCTCCAGGGACCCAGAGCAGACCGACAATCAATCCCATCAATATTCGATTTGTATCAATTGTGGTTCGTGCAGCTTGTGTTTTGTAACTTTTACATACAGTCTCAATTTCGTACTCCGGCATTAGCAGTACTCCTAAACGTCTGTTAAGTTACGATTATTCCATCCGGATATTTATTTTTTTCTTCGGGGGCGGAAATTTCGTGAGGGGCGGCTGCTTGACTTGCGCGGACGTGAGATATTTTTGAGGTCGGGTTCGGCGTCCTGCCAGATTGGATGAATTCGATTGGTGTCGATTATTGCCTTTAAGCCGTACAAATCCTTTTTTGTGAACAGAGTCATGGCGACGCCCTTCCGGCCCATTCTTGCCGTCCTGCCGGTGCGGTGGGTATAAGCATCGGTATCGCCGGGGAAGTCATAGTTGATGACGTGGGTAGCGTGGGTGAAATCCAGCCCGCGGCTGGCGAGGGCGGTGGCGACCATGATCTTGATTTCCATTTTACGAAAGTGGTTGAACAGCGAAGTCCGCCTGGACTGATCGAGTCCTCCGTGGATGATTTCGGTGGAGGAAAACTCTTTTTTTAAATGGCCGTGCAGTTTTTCAGCCCCGAGTCTCGAATTGCAGAAGATGATGGCCTGCTTCGGCCGGGCCTTATTCATGTATTTGAGCAGAGATTCGAATCGGTTCCTGCTGTTGACCTGCAGAAAATGGTGCTGGAGGTTTTGTGGTGCGGCCTGATCCTTGCTCAGGTTGATAGTGAGCGGATCCCTCAAATATTTTTGGGCCAGCTTCGAAATCTCTTTCGGCATCGTCGCGGAAAACAGAAGGGTCTGGTGCTCGTGTATGAGGCAGCAGATTATGAACTCGACGTCCGTGATAAATCCCATATTGAGCATTTCATCCGCTTCGTCGAGGACGAAGGTTCTGACGTTCGACAGGCTAAGCTTTGTATTGCGGAGCAGGTCGATGAGCCTTCCCGGGGTGGCAACGAGAATCTCGACTCCGTGATTCAGTTTTGCCATCTGGATTTGGATGGGAAAGCCTCCATAGACGGCAGAGGGTGCGATATCGGTTCGCCTGGCGATGTCGGAGATTTCTCCAACGTATTGAAGTGCCAGCTCGCGGGTAGGAACAATGATCAGGGCTTGGACGGCTTTAATAGAAGGATCGACCATCTGGACAAGGGGAACGGCACAGGCGGCGGTTTTTCCCGAACCGGTTTCGGCACGGGCGATGATATCCCTTCCGGCCAGGATGTGGGGGAAGGTTTTTTCCTGGACGGGCGTTAGATCGACGTATTGCATGTCTCTCAGCGCCGCGAGGATTTTGGGCTTTAGGTCAAGGTCAGTAAACTTCATTTCTCTGAGTTTTTCGCAAGCATAACAAGCCGGGATTTTCCATATTGAACGCTAAGCAACACTACCGAGCCTTCAAGTTCATCACACTATCAGGTTAATCATAAAATTGCAAGTGTAAGTCGGCTTATCTTACACTTGCCGATAGGTAACGATGGACTGGGTTACGTCGGTTTCATTTCCTGGGAGTCCGGACTTTCTTTTTCTTTCGGATCTTTCGTTTGGCCAATCTGTAAATGAGCAGAGGCAGATTAGGTAAAGCAGCCGTCAGGTCACGCCCATTGACAAGCCCAATTCGCCGGGCCTTTTTTACGATATGCATAATCTGTGACAGATCGTAGAACCCCGACCGAATCCGGTTCCGGATTTGTTTCAGTTCCTTATGCCCGTAACGGTCCGAATACACGGGACCGCCGATATGCCCGTAATGGTAGCCCGGCGTATTCTCAACAATTTCCTTCAGGGGCGAGAACTTCTCGACGCGGAGTTTCTGGAAACTGATGGAATCGACCTTGATCTCCTTTGCGAACTTCGGGATATAGAGCATTTCTTCTTCCGTCTCGCCGATGTTGCCGTAGATGAAGTAACCGTGCAGGAAGAAGTTGTACTGCGTCAAGACTGCAAAGGCATCCCGGATCTGCTGTTGGGTAATGCCCTTGGCAAGCAGCTTCAGGATCCAATCATGCGGCGATTCGATCCCGATAAGAAAAAGCCTGAAACCCGCTTTCTCCGCCTTATCGAGAATCTTAGGATACTTCGCCATATCAATTCTGGCCTGGACGGCAAAGGTCTTCTTGATCTTGTTCTCGATAATCAGATCACAAAGCTCTTCGCTCCGCTTGGGATTGGTGAAGAAGTTGTCATCGCTGAACAGCACGAAATCGGCCTTAATCGTCTTCAGTTCTTCAATAACCGATTCGAGAGGCCGTTCCGTATAGGTTCTCTTCTGCCCGAGCGGATTAAGACTGAATGTACAGAACTTGCATTTGAACGGACATCCCCGCGTTGTCAGTATCGTATCGAACGTACGTCTGCTGAGTCGAACGCCGTGCTGAAACCAGTAATAATCGTGTCTTCTCAGGGACCGGTCAGGATATGGGATACGTGCGATGTCTGGTAAATCATGGATTTCGTTGTGGATAATTCGGCCATTCTCCCGATAAGAAAGACCCAGAATATCCTTGTACGGGACCCCGGCGACGATCTGCTGGATAATATCTTCGCCCTCACCTCGTACGACCATGTCGATATTGGGACAACGCTCGAACAGGTACTCCACTTCAAGCGTCGCTTTGTAACCGCCAACAATCGTGCAGACTTCAGGCGGTAGTTGAGATACGAAATCACAGATCTTCTCGAACTGAGATTCCCACCGAATACTTATGCACAATAGATCGACCTGGCTGGTGATAAACTCGCTAAGTACCTCCGGCTTACGATAGGCACTTTCATATCGAAGATCAAGAAGTGTCACCTTGCCGACCAGGTCTTTCATACTCGCGGCGATATACTCCAGACCGGTCGGAGGGAACATACCCATCGCTGCGGTTGAATCCCCGAAATACGGATTCAGTGCTAAAACATGTTTGTACTTTATCATCAAAGGATAATAACGCTAAATCGCCGCAGATGCAAGAGAATACGAATCGATTTTAGATATTTCATTTTTCTCAAAAATAGTCAACCGTAATGCTCGTAAGAATATACGGAGCCCATACCGAGCTTATCAGTACAGGCCCCGAAGTGATAAATTTACTGATTTTGATCCGGCAAAAACGGCATTTGCCGTTAAGGAACATTCCCTGGCCAATACAGCCGGATGTCGTCGATGTAAATCTTACCCGAACCGCCGGGCACTGTCATATTGCCCTGGGTTCCCAGGCCAATCGCGATCCTGTCCACATCGGTCAGGGCGATGCCCTGGTCGGCGAATGCCTGCAGGGGGATAACCCACGGGGTCCAGGTGTCTATCGTCGCTGCGGCCGGATCATAGTTGACCACCACAGCAGGCGTCCCTGCGCTGTTGGATATAGCTACGTACAGCGGCTCGGCAGCGTTGCTGGCGATACCGATATCCTGGTTCGCCCATTGCGGACCAACCGTGCCGGTAGTCGTGACATTGGAGAACACGCCCTGGCATGTCAAGGCGGCATTAGTGCTGACCACTGCAAGGCCAATATAGACATTTGCGCTCATTGAGATATTGTCCGGCGTGCTCTGCATCTCCCATGTAGAGCCGTTTGTTGAAGAGTAAGCTGTAAAGTTGCCGGATAAATCGCGATCTATCTTCACCCAGTACGGCGCGGAGATTCCACCGGTCGTGTCATCGGCGCTCGTACCGGCGGTTACGTTGCGTCGCTGGAAGGAAACACCTTGAGCGGATGTCACTACCATCATCGCGTGTACCGAGTCCGCATCAAGCGTTTCACGAATCATCACGCCGGCCTTGGCCCAGGCGTTGGTGTTCTCTACGCTTTCGACTTTCGCGACAATCGAGCCGGCGCCGGAGAGCGTTTTGAACGCAAAGTGGAACTCGTCTGCATTGTTCCAGATATCGGCGCCGGAGCCGGTCATTGTGTAGGTGCCGACCGGGCCTTCGACGAAGCTGCCGGTGGATCCCGGATAGCCTCTGAACCACAGCGACAATTCCGCAACGCCATCCTTAGTCCAGTCACGCGGATCTGTCAACGTGAATTCTACCTCCGAATACTTCGAATAGCCCTGCTTGTTGTTATCGTAGACAACCGGCATCGACTGGCGACCGCCGTTGACGATACTTTCTTCGGTATAAGAAGAGGAGGTTTCGTCGCCGACGGCAGCACCTGTGCCGTTACCGGCGAAGTAATCCGCAGTACCCGGCGTGCCATAGCCAAGGCCGTCATGCCAGGCGTACCAGATTTGATTGTCGACGGCATCGTAGTTTTCAAAGTCGTCCACGATGATATAGTCAACTACCGTAAATCTCCAGATTCTGCCTTTGCTGATCGAGCCGTCGGTATTGTACTCGTCGATTCGCCAGTAGTATGGTCCGCCGCCCCATTCGATACCTTCGGGGGGAGTATAACTCGTACCGCCCTGGCGGTCGCGATATATACCTGTCGTATCGGACTGATCGGCATTGGCGACAGCGTCCATATCGGTGCCGAAGTACACATCGTGCTGAGATGCCATATCTCCCGGCAACCAGCTAAGGGGCAGCGCCTCATCAACGCCCGGCGTCGATCCTTTGGCCGGATTCGGGCTCCAGGCAACGAACAGGTCGCCACGCATAATCTTCTGAATCTCATCCTGCGTCAGCGTCCTGTTGTAAATACGAACATCATCGATGGTGCCGTTGTAATATTCATCGTTGTACCAGCCCATCGCACCTATTGAAACCATCCTGGTGGTGGCATAATTATCGTCATTTGTGTTTGTGTCTGAATTCTTTAATTCACCGTCCAGATATATTTTATGGCCGGCCGCTGAGTCTTTAGTCCCAGCAACCATATGCCAATCACCCGAAGACCAAACGGTTTTACCCACACCCAATGAGTTGAAACCGGGGGCGGTATCGTAGTAGTGTAATGCAAGGTCTCCATCTATACCGACATTGTCTTCTACGCCGAAAACAAGGTCGCTTCTCGAACCGATACACAGCAGATACTGAGCACCGCTATCGCCGTTTATGTCCTCGCCGACCCTGAACCAGGCAGTGTAAGTATAATTATCGGGTATATACAATTCGGCCGGGGTGCCCAGATCGACATAATCATCTGAGCCGTCGAATTGCAGCGCATCGCCGTCGTTACCTTCGGCCCATATCGGGCCGTTCGCCAGCGTTCCGTGGTTATCGTGGCCGGACCAGTCAAGCACAATATCACCCATGCCCTCGTCAAGCTTCCACCAGCCGACAAGATTGGGATCGCTAATGGGTATTTCGGGCCGGGTAGTGAAGCTCCAGACATCGCCAGTATGTGTGACGTCGCCATCGAACTCATCGACACGCCAGTAGTAAGTCTTATCAAATTCGAGTGGTTCTGTAGTATAGTTTGCACCTACCAGCGACATTCCTTCAGTAGCATTGGCTACAGTATCGAAGTCGTCACCGAAGTAGATGGTAGGTAATTTCGCGCCGAAACCCGCCATCCAGCTCAAAGTGGTTGCATCGGCGGCTAAAAATTTGCTGCCGTCATTAGGAACAGGGTCATATGCCTTCCTGGGCGGAACCAAGAAGCTCCAGACACTGCCTTTCCACGGACTATTCGGGTCCGCATCATTGACCTCATCGATTCGCCAGTAGTAGGTTGTGCCGGGAACCAGGCCGTCAGGATAGGGGTAACCGGTAAAACCGGCGACAAAGTACGTCAAGTCCTGGTTGCCCCGGAATGTATCGCCGATGCCGTCGTTTACATCGTCAAAATTATCGCCTAAGTATACATCATGTGAAACCGCAAAATCTCCCGCCTTCCAGCCCAGGCTTACCCACGTCTCGGCACGAAGGGTGCCGTCAGCCGGGGTCGGATCGACGGCTCGACCTCGCTCCTGGGCAGTGGGTTCGGCGCCGAAATATACCCAGTCGACCCAGACTTTCACGTTGAGATTGTCACCGGTTATCGTCCACCACGCTCCCTTCAACATCAGATAAAGATACAGGGTTTCTCCAGCCTCATCTCCAATAGTATCGCCTGTATGGGTATACTCAATAAGATAATCTTGTGTTGTGGTTGTTAGTTCCACAATTTCGGTCACATAGTCAGGCCAGCTACCATTAACGCTCCCCTGGAGCAACACTACCATTTGTCTGTCTTCCTCGGCTCTGGCCCTGAAACCGATCGGATATGTTACTCCCGGCTCAATAACAAAACCTAACTGGGAAATCCCTATACTGGCTGTTGCAGAGGCGTCGGTAACATCTATCATTACCGCGTTGCTCCCTGACAGGCCGGCACTGGACACAACTTCGATGTTGAAACCGGCGGCTCCGTATGAATTCCACGAATTGAGCCCATCGTCGAACTCGCCGTTTACGATTTGGTTTTCCTGGCTGGAGGCGATCGGACAGCATAATCCGAAAGCCACGACAAAAGAG
>Ga0307379_10002745_pt1 | contig 25859 bp, 20 predicted proteins | sample UN2MG_FD_202237 | JGI IMG/M metagenome (GOLD analysis project Ga0307379, IMG submission 202237) | Soil microbial communities from Risofladan, Vaasa, Finland - UN-2 | ecosystem: Environmental > Terrestrial > Soil > Coastal area > Acid sulfate soil | place: Finland: Risofladan, Vaasa | collected...
AAACTCTTCTACCGAGTCAAGGACGCCTACTACGAATACCATTACCTCAGCCGCGCCATTGCCGTGGTCCGCGAGAACCGCGACCTGGTCAAGTACCTGGAAGGGGTGGCCCGCGCGCGGTACAAGGCGGCGGCGGCCGGCCATCCCGATGTCATCCGCGCTCAGGTCGAATTGGGGAAATTGGACGATCGGTTGCGAACGGTCCAGGAACTGCGCGGTCCGATCACGGCCCGCCTGAACGCCGCGCTCGGCCGGCCCCCGGAAGGTCCTCTTCCGTGGCCGACGTCGGCCCCGCACGAACCGATCGACGCACCGGACGAGCAGATTCTGGCGTGGCTCCGCGAGGCCAGCCCGGAACTGAAGGCCCTGGAACATGAGATCGCCGGGCGACGCAACACGATCGACCTGGCGAAAAAGGACTACTTCCCCGACGTTACATTCGGCATCGACTTTATTGAGACGGACGACGCACGGATTCGGGGGACCCGCGACAGCGGCAAAGACCCGGTGGTCGGCATGGTCTCGGTCAACATTCCGATCTGGTTCGAAAAGTATGCCGCCGGCGTGCGCGAGGCCGAGGGCCGGTACTGGGCCGCTCTGAAGGCCAAGATGGACCGCGAGAACACCCTCGGCGCCGAGGCCAAGATGGTCCTGTACCGGTTCCACGACGCCGAACGCAAGATCGACCTCTACCGCGATACCCTCCTGCCGAAGGCCAAGGAAGCGCTGAAAGTCACCCAGACAGCCTTTCAGGCCGACAGGGCAACATTCACGGACCTCATTGACGCGGAGCGGATCATGCTGGAGTTCGAACTGTCCTACGAACGGGCCCTGGCCAGTCACGCGCAGCGCCTTGCCGAATTGGAAATGCTCGTCGGTCGCGAAATCCCTCGCGCGACCACCGAACCGGTCGCGGAAAACAAAAACACGAAAACCGAGGGGAAACCGCCGAAAGGAGACGAATGATGAACGCCATCAAACCAATGGTCGTACTTCTCGCCTTAACGCTTGCCGCGAGCATGTTCATAGCGGGCTGCGAGAAGGCAGAGCCGCCGGCCGCTGAGCCCTCTCCCGGCGGACAGACCCAGATCGCTCAGAAAACCTGCCCAGTGATGGGCGGGGCGATCGATCCGAACATCTATGTCGACCACGAGGGCCGGCGGGTCTACTTCTGCTGCCCGGCCTGTCTCGACAAGTTCAAGAAGGACCCCGAGAAGTACTTGAAGAAGTTGGACGAGCAGTTGCAGGCGCCGGCCAAGGAACCGGACGCCCCACCCTCCTGGTAAGGGTGCGAGGGCCACGAGCACAAGTAGTGCCTGCCGGGCGGCCGAGGACCGACGACCGAAACGCCGGCGCCTCGCCGATAGGGACCCGCGCGCACCGTGCCGCCTCCGGCGCGATGCCAACCGGTTCAGGGGAAACACGCGATGGATGAACCCAAGAAGCGAAGCACGAAAATCTTTCTGGCGGTGCCGATCGTGGGCGGGCTGCTCGTAGCGCTTCTGATCGCCTTCGCCGGCGGCTACCTCGTCCGATGGGGATGCGCGCCTGTGCCGACGGGGACCCAGCAGGCTGCCACGCCGCAAGAGGAGCAAGCCGAGGAAGGCCCGACTGTCTGGACGTGCTCGATGCATCCACAGATCCGCCAGCCGAAGCCGGGGCTCTGCCCCATCTGCGGCATGAAACTGATTCCGGTCACCCAGGAGGCAGGGGCGCGTCAACTCATCACCACCGAGGCCGCGAAGAAGTTGATGGAGGTCGAGACCGCGCCGGTCGAACGGCGGTTCGTGACGGCCACGGTCCGCATGGTCGGCAAGGTCGAATACGATGAGACACGCGTCGCCTACATCAGCGCCTGGGTGCCGGGGCGCCTGGACCGTCTCTTCGTCGATTACACCGGCGTGCCGGTCAAAAAGGGCGACCACCTGGTGTACCTCTACAGCCCGGAACTGCTGATCGCCCAGGAGGAACTGCTTCAGGCGCTCGAGGCGGTCAAGAACCTCCGCGAAAGCGATGTCAGCATCGTCCGCGAAGCCGCCGAGGCGACCGTTCACGCCGTCCGCGAAAAACTCCGCCTCTGGGGCCTGACGCCCGAACAGATCGCGCAGATTGAAAAGCGCGGCAAAGCCTCCGATCACGTGACCATCTACGCCCCCATCGGCGGCATCGTCGTCCACAAGAACGCTCTGGAAGGCATGTACGTCAACACCGGAACGCGCATCTACACCATTGCCGACCTCACGCAGGTCTGGGTCAAACTCGACGCCTATGAATCGGACCTCATGTGGCTGCGCTACGGCCAAAAGATCGAGTTTACGACGGTCGCCCATCCCGGCGAGACGTTCACCGGCACGATCTCTTTTCTCGACCCGATCCTCGATGAAAAGACCCGAACGGTCAAAGTCCGCGTCAACGCCCCGAACCCGGACGGCAAACTCAAACCGGGAATGTTCATCAAGGCGGTGGTCCGGGCCAACTTGGCCGCGGGCGGGCGGGTGATGGACCCCGACCTGGCCGGCAAATGGATCTGCCCGATGCATCCCGACGTCATCAAAGGGGCCGGCGGCGCATGCGATATCTGCGAAATGCCCCTCGTTCGCACCGAATCGCTCGGCTACGTCAGTGTTGATCCCACCAAGGCCGACAAGCCGCTCGTCATTCCCGTCACGGCGGCGCTCGTGACCGGCACCCGCGCCGTCGTATACGTCGAGGTCCCGGACGCTGAGAAACCAACCTATGAAGGCCGAGAAATTGTCCTCGGGCCGCGGGCCGGCGACTTCTACCTGGTCCGAAGCGGCCTCGCGGAGGGCGAGCGCGTCGTCACAAAGGGCAACTTCAAGATCGATAGCGCCCTTCAGATCCAGGCCAAGCCGAGCATGATGAACCCGGAGGGCGGCGGGCCGGCCCCCGTCCACCAGCACGGCCCCGCGGCGACCACCGGAGACCACGCCCATGACTAGCGCCGCGCCCGAGCCGCCGGCCGAACCGACGCCTGAACAGCGGTCGCTCCTCGGCCGAATGCTCGGCTTCTTCCTGAGGAACAAACTCGTCGTGTTCCTGGGGGTGGTGTTTGTCGCGGCGGCGGGCGTGATGATGGCGCCGTTCGACTGGGACCTCGGGGACCTGCCGCGAAGCCCGGTTCCGACGGACGCGATTCCCGACATCGGCGAAAACCAGCAGATCGTCTTCACCGAATGGATGGGCCGATCGCCACAGGACGTCGAGGACCAGATTACCTACCCTCTGACTGTCTCGCTCCTGGGCATCCCGGGCGTCAAGACCATTCGTTCGTATTCCTTCTTCGGATTCTCCTCCATTTACATCATCTTCAAGGAGGACGTTGAGTTCTACTGGTCGCGGAGCCGGGTGCTTGAGAAACTCAACAGCCTCCCGGCCGGGACGCTGCCGCCGGGGGTCCAGCCCGCACTGGGACCGGACGCGACCGCCCTGGGCCAGATCTTCTGGTACACGCTCGAAGGGCGCGACCCTGACGGTCGCCCCGCAGGCGGGTGGGACCTCGAGGAACTTCGCACCATCCAGGACTGGTACGTGCGGTATGCGCTCCTTTCGGCCGACGGGGTCGCCGAGGTCGCCTCGGTCGGCGGCTTCGTCCGCGAGTACCAGGTGGACGTGGATCCGGACGCGATGCGGGCGTACGGCGTCACGCTGGCCGAGGTCTTCCGCGCGGTCCAGGCATCCAACATTGACGTGGGCGCCCGGACGATCGAAGTCAATCGCGTCGAGTATTTCATTCGCAGCACCGGCTTCATCAAAGGCGTCGAGGACATCGAGAACAGCGTCATCAAGGTCCGCGAGAACGTGCCGGTGCTCGTGAAACACGTGGCAACCGTGACGTTCGGGCCGGCCCTCAGACGCGGGGCGCTCGACTCTGGCGGCGCCGAGGCGGTCGGCGGTGTGGTCGTCGCCCGCTACGGGGCCAACCCGCTGGCGATCATCAAAAACGTCAAGAAGAAGATCGCCGAAATCGCCCCCGGACTTCGCGCCAAAGTCTTCATCGATTTCTCCACGGTCACGCCGGACGAGGTCCGCGCCTTTGCCGAACGCCACGGCTTCCAGGCCCACGTCGGCACCCACTTAAACCACCAAGCGTGGGTCGACGCCCTCGGTGACATGCCGCGCCGCCACTGGCCCTCCTGGGCCACCGTCAGCAAAGTGACGATCGTGCCCTTCTACGACCGGACGGGGCTCATCTACGAGACGCTCGGCACGCTGAACGACGCCCTCGCCCAGGAAATCCTGATTACGCTGATCGTCGTCGTCCTGATGGTGATGCACTTAAGGAGCAGCGTGCTGATCGGCGGCATGCTGCCGCTGGCGGTGCTCCTGTGTTTCGTCGCGATGCGGCTGTTCGGCGTGGATGCGAACATCGTCGCGCTTTCAGGCATCGCCATTGCGATCGGCACCATCGTGGACATGGGCATCGTCATCTGCGAGAACATCCTTCGTCACCTGGACGAAGCGCCGCCCGAGGCAGACCGGCTCCAGGTCGTCCACCGGGCCGTCAGCGAGGTGGGAAGCGCCGTCCTCACCGCCGTCCTGACCACCGTCATTTCGTTTCTGCCGGTCTTCTTCATGATCGGGGCGGAGGGCAAACTTTTCAGGCCGCTCGCGTTTACGAAAACCTTTGCGCTGATTGCGTCGATCCTGATTGCGCTGATGGTCATTCCGCCGTTCGCTCACAGCCTTTTCGGCCTGAAGATTTCCGGCCGAAGGATGCGCTGGATCATCGGGGGCGCCATGGTCCTGGCCGGGCTGATTGTCGGCCCGCTTTTGAAATGGTGGGTCGGCGTCGTGATTTTCCTCCCGGGGGCCTACCTCCTTCTGAAGGATCGTATTCCCGATCGCATTGCCAAGTACGCGCCCTGGGCCGCGAACGTCCTAATCGTTCTCGTCGTCGGCGTCATCTTGAGCGTGTACTGGGAACCGCTCGGCCCCGAGCGCGGCCTGGTGCGCAACGTCATCTTCGTCGGCGGCCTGGTGGCGGCGCTCCTCGGATTCTTCCGCCTCTTCCAATACGTCTATCCGTGGGTTCTGCGGTTCTGCCTGGCCCACAAGGTGCCGTTCCTGATCCTGACGGGGGTGATCATCGTCTTCGGCGTGACGAGTTGGATGAGCCTCGGCAAGGAATTCATGCCGCCGCTTGATGAGGGCTCGTTCCTTTTCATGCCGACCACGATGGTTCACGCTTCGATCGGCGAGGCGATGGACGTCCTCTCGAAACAGGACATGGCTCTGGCGGCGGTTCCGGAAATTGATCGCGTGGTCGGCAAGATCGGGCGGGTCGAATCGCCCCTTGACCCCGCGCCCATCTCCATGATCGAAACGGTCATCAACTATAAGCCCGAGTACGTCACCGACGCCGCCGGCCGGCGCGTCAAGTTCAAGTACGACGCGGCTTCGGGCGCGTTCGCCCGGGACAGCAGCGGCCACCTGATTCCCGATCCGCACGGTCTGCCTTACCGCCAGTGGCGCGAGCACATCAAGACGCCCGACGACATCTGGCGGGAAATCGTCCGAGTCACCAAAATTCCAGGGACCACCTCGGCGCCGAAGTTGCAGCCGATCACGGCGCGCATCGTCATGCTCCAGAGCGGCATGCGGGCGCCGATGGGTGTCAAGGTCAAAGGCCCCGACCTCGAAACGATCGAGCGCGTCGGCGTTCAAATCGAACGGCTCCTCAAGCAGGTGCCGAGCGTCGAGCCCGCGACGGTCTTCGCCGACCGCATCGTCGGCAAGCCGTATTTGGAGATCGTCCCCGACCGAAAGGCCCTGGCGCGCTACGGCGTGCCGATCCGCGCGTTTCAGGACGTCGTGGAGGTTGCCGTCGGCGGACACAAAGTCACCACCACCGTCGAGGGGCGCGAGCGGTTCGGCGTCCGCGTGCGGTACCAGCGGGAACTTCGGGACCAGATCGAAACCATGGGCCGCATCCTCGTGCCCGCTGCCGGCGGCGCGCAGATTCCCCTCGAGCAACTCGCCCAAATCCGCTACGTCCGCGGCCCGCAGGCCATCAAGAGCGAGGATACGTTTCTCGTCGGCTATGTGACGTTCGACAAGAAACCGGGATACGCCGAGGTCGACGTCATCGAGCAATGCCAGGCACACCTCGAGGAAAAACTCGCCGTCCCGGCCGGCGCCAGTTACGAGTTTGCCGGCAGTTACGAGAACCAGGTCCGCGCCCAAAAAACCCTGATGGTCATTCTGCCGCTGGCCCTCTTCGCCATCTTCCTGATCCTGTATTTTCAGTTTCGGTCCGTGCCGACGGCGTTCCTGGTCTTCTCGGGCATTTTCGTGGCGTGGGCCGGCGGATTCATCCTGCTCTGGTCGTACGGTCAGCCATGGTTCCTCGATTTTTCGATCTTCGACGTCTCGATGCGCGAACTGTTCCAGGTGCACACGGTCAACCTGAGCGTGGCCGTGTGGGTCGGATTCCTGGCGCTGTTCGGCATCGCCTCGGACAACGGCGTGATTGTCTCGACCTATCTGGACCAAGTGTTTCGGCAACGGTCGCCTGCCACGGTCGAGGCGATGCGCGAGGCAACGCTCGCGGCGGCCCGCCGCCGCGTCCGGCCCTGCCTCATGACCACCGCCACGACGATCCTCGCACTCATTCCCGTGCTGACCGCCACGGGGCGAGGGGCCGACGTCATGGTGCCGATGGCCATTCCGTCGGTCGGCGGGATGCTGGTCGTCTTGATCAGCATCTTCGTGGTGCCAGTCCTGTACTGCACGGTCAAGGAATTCACGCTGCGCACCGGTATTAAGGAATCGTGGATCGGCCTGTTTCTGTTCGCAACCGTGCTGCTCGGATTCTTCGTGATCGCCGTCTACTACGCCGGCTGAGGCGTCTTGGGTTCGCCGGACGGTGTTTCCACTTCCTTGGGGTCGTTGCCCGACTCCTTGCTGGTGGCTTGCTTGAACTCCTTCGTTTTGGCTTGTGTTTGACTCATCGTTCTCCTCCTCTTCTTCGTGGCAGGGGCATAGTTTCTCGTCCACACACGTTCGGAGTAAGCCACGATTTCACCTTTCGGCCTTTTTGCGGCCACGCTGAGTGTAAAAACCGGAAAGGTCCTGGTCCTCACTTTCAGGGGGTGCGGTCGCTGCCGCTGGCCCGGACCATCGCCACGATGCCCGCCTTGACGGCTTCGGGCAGGTTGGGCCACGCGTCGATCACGCGCTGAAGATCGGGGTCAATCGGCTCGCAAATGGCCTTTTCTGCACCGCATTCTGCACCGCTTGCATTCTGTGAATCACGTAAGTCCCTGTTTTTGCTGGGGGTTACGTTACTCAGTTCGAGTCCTCTAGCGCCCACCATCGTGCGCCCTTTGCCAGCGGCCTTCCTGCCACCCTGATTTTCTTCTCGGCAGCCGCTTGGTCTGTCGGCTTCCGGTCTTCTTATCCGGGATTGCGGTGAAGCCGGCGCGGATGTTTTCGCGGTCCCTCAGGGAGTGAGCGACGAGCGTCTTCAACTCCAGGGAAGGAGACCTTGCGGCTGCTCCCGGTGGCCGCTAATATATGCTCCGGGTAGAGACTCTGACCGTCACTCTTATCGGAAGGGGTGCTTGATGGGCGGTTTCTTTGGTGTCGTCTCGAAGACGGATTGCATACACGACCTGTTCTACGGGACCGATTACCATTCCCACCTGGGAACCAAGCGCGGAGGACTTGCCGTCCGCGACGCCAGCGGGTTCAGCCGCTTCATCCACGACATCACGAACGCCCAGTTCCGATCCAAGTTTGAAGACGATATCGGGAAAATGCGCGGCACGCGGGGTATCGGCGTCATCAGCGACTACGAGGACCAGCCGCTCATCATCGGCTCACATTTGGGCCTCTATGCCATCGTCACTGTCGGCGTCGTGCATAACGCCCAGCGTCTGGCCAAGGAGGCCTTCAAGAGACGGACCACGCACTTTTCGGAGATGGGCGGCGGCGAAATCAATCCCACCGAGTTGGTGGCCACCCTGATCAACCAGGAAGCCACGTTCGAGGACGGCATCCGGCGGGCTCAGGAAGCGATCGAGGGCTCGTGCTCTCTGCTCCTGCTGACGGACCACGGCATCTACGCCGCACGCGACCGTCTCGGCCGGACACCCGTCGTCATCGGCGAAAAGCAGGGGGGGCGCGCCGCCACACTGGAAACGTGCGCCTTTCCGAATCTTGGTTATGAGGTCATCCGATACCTGGGGCCCGGCGAAATCGTCCTCATCACGGAAGACGGAATGGAAGTAAAAGGGGCGCCCGGCTCGAAAATGCAGATCTGCTCCTTCCTGTGGGTGTACTACGGCTACCCGGCGTCCTGTTACGAGGGTGTCAACGTGGAGGTCGTCAGGAACCGCTGCGGAGCGGCGCTGGCGCGTCGCGGCGACCAGAACGTCGACTTGGTGGCCGGGATACCCGATTCAGGAACCGGCCACGCCATCGGCTACGCCGACGAGGCACGGGTGCCGTATCGCAGGCCCTTCGTTAAATATACGCCCACTTGGGCCCGCAGTTTCATGCCGCAGGACCAGCGCATCCGAGACCTTGTGGCCCGGATGAAGTTGGTTCCCATCCGCGAACTCATCGAGGCCAAGCGGCTGCTCTTCTGCGAGGATTCCATCGTCCGAGGGACACAGTTGCAGGACATCATCCGGCGGCTCTACGATTATGGCGCAAGGGAGGTACACATGCGGCCGGCGTGTCCGCCGCTCATCTGGGGGTGCAAGTTCCTGAATTTCTCGCGGTCCCGCTCCGAACTGGACCTTGCGGCAAGGAAGGCGATTCAGGAATTGGAAGGTCCGGACAAACGGCCCCTTGCCGCCTATGCCGACCCCGAGTCCGAAGCGCACCGGCAGATGGTGGACGCGATCCGCAAGCGGCTGAATCTGACTTCCCTGCGATATCAGCGGCTGGAGGACCTCATCGAGGCCATCGGCCTTCCGAAAGCGAAACTCTGCACCTATTGCTGGGACGGCGCGGAAGGATAGGGCGCCTGCGGCTGCAAACGGCTGGCGCGCCGGCCCGCTTAGAGCCGCACCGGCACGCCGCGCTCGGCCAGATACCTCTTCATCTCCCGGATGGTGAACGTCCCGAAGTGCGCGATGGATGCGACGAGGACCGCGTCAGCGTGGCCTTCGACGATGGCCTCATAAAGGTGTTCAAGAGTGCCCGCCCCGCCGGATGCGATGACCGGCACGCCGACGGCATCGGCGATGGCCCGGGTCATCGCAATATCGTAGCCGGCCTGGGTTCCGTCGGCGTCCATGCTGGTCGGGAGGATTGTGCCGGCCCCAAGCCCGGCAACCTTCGCAGCCCATTCCACCGCGTCAAGTCCTGTGGGCTCCCGGCCGCCGCTGACGACCACCTCAAAGCCCGACGGCGTATCCGACGAGGCGCGGGTGTCGATGGCGACCACCACCTTCTCGCTCCCGAATTGCTCTGCCGCCTCCTTTACAAACTCGGGCCGGCGCACGGCGGCCGTGTTGATGGATACCTTGCTCGCGCCGACGTCCAGGAGAGCCTGGATGTCCTCGGCGCTCCCGATTCCCCCGCCGACGGTGAGCGGCACGGAGATTCGCTCGGCCGTTCGCCGGACGGCGTCGAGCAGGGTCTTACGCCCCTCGACCGTGGCGGTGATGTCCAGGAAGACCAACTCGTCCGCGCCGGCCTCGCTGTAGGCGGCGCCTGCCTCGGCGGGGTCGCCCACTTCCTGTAATTCGACGAAGTGGACGCCTTTGACCAACCGCCCGTCCTTCACGTCGAGACAGGGGATGATTCTCCGATAATCCACGTCTTGTTCCTCCCGTCCAATGGCATCAAGGAAGAAAGCCGCCGCGGCCACGCGGTTCGTGACGGCGTCCGGTTCGGAAGTGGCGAGGGCGACGGGATTCGAACCCACAACCACCGGACCAACCCAATATAGGACACCCGTAAAGGTTGTCAACGGGGTTTTCCTCAAAGCAGAATTTGCCGAAGAGCCTGAGGGTCATCAGGTTATGGGTCAGGACCCGCAGGCCGCCGCCCGCCGTAGCGGGCTTTGGCCCGCGTAGGCAGGTGGCATTCGTGAGCCTCGACCGCGAACGGCAACGACGAACAGCGAATATCCAACACTCAACGCCCAACGCTGAAGTGGATGGCGAATGACGACCCCCCGGCAAGTGGTTGAGGCGGGCCTTGCGCCTCACGGCGTTTTTTATCAAACGCAAAGATTAATCACCGGGGTGGCCGACCCGTCCATTTTCGAGCGGCCTCTCCCCCCGCTCCTCGAGCAACGAGACGGCCCTCTCGCGCAGGTCCTTGGCCAGGGCAAGTTCCCATTCGCACAGCATGATGAGCCCGTCCAGTCCCTTTATCCATTCGCTCAGGTCTTCTTTTTCGCCGCCCATGATTCACCTCCACTTTTTCCTTGCTCCGCCATCGGCCGACCGCTATTGTTCACGCATGTGTAGGTTCGCGTTCAGATGATACGCATCTGCGAACGGCTGTCAAGCGCGCGCGCACAAATGCGAACATCAGGGGCGGGGGTTGGGGGCTCTGAGGCCGATGGGAGCGAAACCGGGCCGTTTCGGGGACAATGCGGATGGCTCAGGCGTATCGGGGCGGCTGCGACACGTGCGTGAGACAGTTTTCGGCGCCAGGGGGCGGGCAGCCTTTGCGCGGGCGCTCGGCATAAGTCCTTCTACGTACAACTATTACGAAAAGGGCCGGGTCCCGCCGCCGGACCTTCTCGCCCGCGCCGCCGAGGTCACAGGGGCCGGCCTGGAGTGGCTGGTCACAGGTCAGGGAGCACCCCTCCCCGAGGCGGCAATCGGTGCCAGTGCCACAGTGTTGTCACAGCCGTCCCGAAAAATTCTCGGTCGGTTTGCGAAGCAAGCGGGCGTGACACCGAAGGGCGTGGCGGCCCGGACCGCCCTCGGCCGTTTGCTGGCCGAGATCCAGCGCGCCCTGCCGCCCTCTCACCAAGAGTGGGCGCCACACGTCTTTGCCGCCAAGCCCGGTTACGTTCCGATTGTCGGGCGGACGGCGGCAGGAATCCTCGCGGCGTGGGAAGATTTCTTTGCGGGCGAGGAAGACCCACACGTCCTTGAGCGCATCTTAAAACTGCTGGAAGGAAAAGCCGGGAAGGAGCGGACCGCCGACCTATGCCCCGGAGACCCCCAGCACGAGGGCGAAACGCCGACAGGCGCCGAGGCGATGCTTGTCCAGTTCTCCGAGCCGACCGCCGACGGCGCCGTTGAGTTCGTCGCCCTCCCGGGCATCGAGGCGGCGCCGGGGACGTTCGGCCTGCGCGTGGACGGCGACAGCATGGCGCCGAGGATTCCGGACGGCGACATTGTCATTTCCCGGCGTGGCGAGCGGCCCCAGGCCGGCCAGACGGCGGTCGTCAAGGTGCGCGGGCGCATCGGCGTGACGGTAAAACTTTGGCGACCGGATGGCAACGGCGTTCACCTCGTCCCAATCAACGAAGCGTACGAGCCAACGGTATGCGGGCGGGATAACATCCTGTGGGCAGCCCGGGTCCTCTGGGTGGTTAGGCTCTGAAGGCTGCGCCGAAAGGCTGAGGGCCGCCACGCCGATCGTTGCAGCAAGGGCCGCCACGAGCGCCGCGCGCTTCAGCCACCGCAGACGCCGCTGGAAATCCAGGGCCCGCGCAGGCTCCGCCAGAACGCGCAGCAGAAAGTCGCAGCGGCGCGCGACGCTGAAGTGGCGCCATCCGCGGGCCGTTTCGGCCGTGCCGTTCAAGCGGGCGATCCGCCGAAGCGCGGCCGTGAACACTTCGACGCGATGCACGCAGATGGGTGGCGGCCGGGGGTCACCCTTGTCGAGGTAGCGTCTCGGGTCGGGCGCCGAGCAGCCGACGGGACACGAGGCGGCCCGCACCGCATATAGGTCGCACTCCAGTTCGCACCGGCGCGATACGAATCCGAACCCCACCCACCAGTAGGCCATCACGAAAACGATAACGGCGGCATCGACCGCCCAGACGAACTCGGTCGCGCCCGCGCCCCAGACGGCGCCGGCCAGGCCGGCGGCCAACTCGGCGACGAGGGTGGCGGCGGCCAGGCCGCCAATCCCCATCGCCAGATACAGAAGCAGGTGCCGATACTTCACGTGGGCCGCCTCATGGGCAAAGACCGCCTCGACCTCCTCGTTCGGCAGGCTCAGTAGGAGGGCGTCAGTAATCAGGATGTACCGCAGCGGGCCGACTGCGCCGACCATACAGCCGTTGGCGATCGAAAGGTTCGTCCGCCAGACGAGGATTCGGGCGACGCGGATGCGGGCCCGCCGGGCCAGGGCGAGAAGGCGGTCCAGCAGGTCGCCGTCCGGCAGCGGCTCGGTCAGCCAACAGAGGCGTATCCACAGGCCGCTCACAAAGACTATCACGAGCAGCGCGCCGGCCTGGCCGACGGCCGCGAACGGCTTCGCCTCAACCGTCCCAAGGGTGTGAGCCAGACAATCGTGCACCGCCAGAAGCGCAAGTAGCGGGACGAGAAGCACGAGGACATACTGGCGGAACAGAAAGACGAGGTAGCGCGGCAGTGCGGCTCGTGGGGCTGCGACGCCGGCCCGCTCGAACATCATGGCGCGGAGCCCCCGGTTCGCCCGGTAAAGCGCGGTCCACGAGAGGACAAGAAGGACCATAAACGGCGCGAGCACCAGAGCGAAAGTCGGCATGAGCCAGCCCCCTCCGCCGGCCCAGTCCACGGCAAGGTCCGTCCACCGGAAGCCGAAAAGCACGAGGGCGTAGGCGGCCAGGACAAAGAAGCGGTAGGCCTTGGCCGCCAGGCCGACCTTCCGCAGGAACCGCTGTTCCCCGGGGCCCAAGGAGTTGCGGCCCCTGAGGAGCAGCCACCCCAGGACCAGGCCGACCCCAAAGACGCCCGCCGCCAGGCCCGCGACAGCGAGCAGCGTCGTCGCGGCGTCGGGCGAGGGCGGCGCCAGTCCCGCCGGGACCAGTTCGAGCGACACGAGGGCCAATACCAGACCGAGCAGCACCGATGCGTACATCTACCCTCCCGGTTCGTTCAGCGGGCTATTGAGCACTGTATTAATAATGTCGCGCTCAATAAAGCGAATTTTCGCTTGACAGGCGACCGAATGCGCTTATAGTGGAACGCGACAACTGAATAAGGAACCGGGAACAGGGAAGGCGGTGAAAAGCCGCCGCGGTCCCGCCGCTGTAAGCGAGGACGAAAGGCCCGAATCGAGCCACTGTCCACACGGTCCATAGGGATCGGGACGGGAAGGCCGGGCCGAGTAGGACGAATCGCGAGCCAGAAGACCTGCCTCGGTTCCGACGTGCTTGGCATTCCTCGCGGATTGGGAATGGCCGGCAGACGGGGTCTGGGAAACCTTCGGCCATTACGCGGGCCGGAGGTTTTTTGTTGGCCCCGCCACAGGCGGCGCCTCGGCGGCGCCGAAACGAAAGCACCCGGGGAATTCCGAGGAATGTCGGGCAAGGGAGTGCTTCCGCGCACCGTGTCGGCGCGCGGTGCGCCGTCGCCGAGAGAACGGCGCGGACGGCCGGTCGAGCCGTCGGGCACTTCATTACCGCAGCGCGGGACCGTTCTCTAGCAAGAGGAGGTGCCGCGTGAAGCAACTGTTTAGTTGTTGAGTCGTATGGCCTGCATCTGCTGGGCCAGAAGGGGTGAAAGGGGCACCTCCGTCACAAGAGCGACCGGGGGAACAACTGAGGAGTATCGAGAATGTTACTACGAGTTAAAATCGGTCTGGCGTTTGCTGCGCTGTTAGTGGTGGTATCAGCGCCACAGATGTCTTTGGCTGTGCACTATGCCGACTTTGTCCAAAGTTACGCTTCGGGAGGCGGCACGGCCGACTATGACAACCCCAACGTCGCGCTCGGCGCACCGGAGCGCATGACCGGCGAAGGGGTTTACCCGGGCCAGGTTGAACCGTTCAACCCGCCCTGGCTCACAAGCGAGATCGTCTCCATCGGGCCCACAGGCCATCTGACGCTGGGCTTTAACGATCCGATACCCAACGATCGCGGAGACGGCTACGATGCCGACTTCATCGTCTTTGGCAACACCTTTTTCGTCGCCGACTGGAGCACGGGCACGCCGGTCAACACTAACCCGGCCGGCACGAACGAGGAACCGGGACTCATTGAGGTCAGCCAGGACAACAGCACGTGGTATCGGATAGACGGCGTTTTCGCCAATTCGCTGTTCCCGACGTTGGGCTATCAGGACGCTGTAAGCGGGTCCGGCACGCCGGGCGCCATCAAGACCAACTTCTGGGAGCCGATGAATTCCAGCCTGAGCCTCTCGGATTTCGACGGCCTCGGATTCGCCGACATGGTCGCCTTTTACGGCAGTTCGGGCGGCGGTGCGGCTGTGGACATCTCCGATGCGGTTGACGGCGACGGCAACCCCGTAGGTTTGGCCTCTGTCTCTTACGTGAGGATTACGGTCCCCACCGGTGAAACATACACCACGGAAATCGACGCCGTTGTAGCGGTGCCGGAACCGGCGACGCTTGGCCTGGTCGGCCTGGGTCTCGCCGGCCTCTTGGCGCGGCGAAAGCGACGCTGAGACGCGAATGAAAACATGTGAGAACGGGCTGCTCCTCGAAGCGGCCACCCCCGCCACTCGGGCAGCCCGGCACTCACATCTATGCTGGAAACAACAAGAAGGGGAAAGGCATGAAACCGTTACCTTTTGTTTTGGCTGTGTTGCTAATGACGCTCTCGGCGAGTGCCGTGAAGGCGGCGTTCGCACTCGACGATATTGAGTACTGGATCGGGAGTGGAAGCAACGAAGCGGCTTTGGTGATTGACTGGAAGTCGGGCAATGCCCCGACATGCCTCGCATGGGGCTACCGATGGGATGATTCGGCGACCGGCGAAGACATGCTGACGGCCATAGCGGGATCGGGCGACATCAGAAGTTCGAACAACGGACCCGTAATAGGCAGCGCAGATGGTGCCGACTCCAGGTTCGGAATTCAGATCACGGATTGGGGCGGGAGCAAAACCGTCTTTGGCCTCGGTTACGACGTGGATGACGACGGCGGGTTCGTTTACGTCAACGGCGCCGACGAAACCGGCCATGCCGCCGACGCGGACGACAATTACCACGAAGGCTGGGATTACGGCTTCTGGCATTATGCTGTGAGCACCGATGGTGTGAACTGGGACAGCAGCGGCTTTGTCGGCTTTTCGGGACGCACCTTGTCCACTGGTGACTGGGACGGCTGGAGTTGGGACCCCTCGTTCAGTTTTGCCGTTTTTCCAAATGAGCCCGCGGCGGCGACTCCCGAGCCGGGCACCATCAGCCTGCTTGCTCTCGGCGTGGCCGCGGCCTTGCTGCGGCGTTGCCGAAAACGGCAAGGTTGCCTTGCCAATTGTGGGTTATAGAGGAGGCGAGGCGAGGGACCTTGCGCTCCCCTGCAGCATCGGTGCAGGTGCCAGCGAGCCGACCGTGCCGCGCAGGTCTTGAGGCAGAGCGATGAAACACCCCTCCGAAACGCCGCGCGCCGCCTTCACGCTGGTTGAACTGCTAATCGTCATCGCCATCATCGCCACGCTGATCGCGATCTTGTTGCCGGCGATTTTCGGGGCGATTGAACTCGCCCACCGCGTTACCTGCGCAAACAACCTGCACCAACTTGGTCTGGCCACGCAGGCGTATCTGAAACACCACGACGGCTACTTTTTCCCCATACGTTTTGCAGGCGAACCGCACCATTGGTACTTCGGCTACGACCAGGACCCATACGGAACCAAGCCCGAGGGCCGGCGAGTTCTCGACAAGACGAAGGCGTTCCTCTACCCCTACATAGGGAACTATGAGACTGTCGAGATCTGCCCTTCCTTTGAAACCTCGGGGCCCTACAAGGCCAAATACACGACCAAGTGGTGGACCTACGGAATCAACAAGATTCTATCGCCGGACAACGCGAGCGGAGACGATCTGCGAAATGTCTCCGAAATCCGCGGTTCGGACGCCGGCCGCACCGTTGTCTTTGCCGATGCCGCAAACGTCAATGACTGGCAGGCGCCGGCCTCCGCCGCTAATCCGCTTCTGGAAGAGTGGCACTACGTTTTACCACCGGACTATCCGTTCCCGGACACTCCCCACGTCCACTTCCGTCACAGGGGCAAGGCGAACGTCCTGTTTGCCGACTGGCACGTGGAGGCGGTCGGTCCGGCGGAGGGGAGCATCGACCCGCGGCTTCCCGAAGCCATGGTGGGTTACTTCGACGAGAAGGATGTTCGGTTCCGGCCGCGCGGCGGCGGGTGAATCAAGGTCGGCGGCGGTAGATCCGGGGCCGCCGACCGCGTCCCGTAAAAATCCGCCCAAGGCCGCAGTTTTCGTTGACAGGGGCGGCTCAGGGCGGTATAAGCCGCCTCGGACGTCGGAAACGGTTTCCGAGGCAACCAGAGAAGAGCGGGCCTCAGGCCGGGGCCCCCGGGACGAAAGGGAAAGCCAATGCCGGACGGAAAACCTGTGGTTGTGGTCACCAGTCGGGTCAAGGACGTGGTCCGCCAGAAGAACCTTCGCTCCGACGGAGGGTTGGCCGACGCCGTCAACACCAAGGTCCTCGAGATGCTGGCTGCGGCGGCGGCTCGCGCCAAGGCGAACAAGCGCGGCACGGTCCGGCCGCACGATTTGTAACCGCCGTTCGAGGACAACGGTGTTTCACGACTTTGCGCGCGGTGTCCGCGCCCGGACGCCGCGCGTGTGGGGTGAGGCCTACCCCGAGCGAAGCCGAATGGGGCGCCCCGCACGCCATCTTTTCGTGGCGCCAGCCCGCCTAAGGCGGGGCGCCGCTCTCATTGCTGTTCGCCGTTCATTCCGCACTCCGAGGCGTGGGGCGGGTGCTTTGCACCCACGCAGCCGGGCTTGGCGTCGCCCCAAATGGGAGATAGTGCGGTGGGCTCGCCGCGGCGGGCAGGTATTCCCATCCACCGCGCGGTCGCCGCGGCGACTCGGGTGAGGACACCCGACACGCCAGGGCGCGCCACCCGCCTGGCGCACCGATCAGGGCCGCGCCGCTACCTTGTGCTTGCCTACGATGGCGGGCCATAATCCGTAAGTCACACCCCATTGGCCGAAAAGCCGCTTTTTCACTTGCCTCAGGGCCGCTTTCCCCGTAAATTCTGCGTTTTCAGGAACTCAGGCTCGGGGGATTTTGGCTTGGGTTGACCTCGAGGAGGGCAGGACCAGACGATGGCGATCAGGCTCAGAGGGGCTGGTGTGGCAGCAGCCGTTGCGGCCGCTGCATGGGCATTACTTGCCGTGGGCTGCGAGCCGCAGGCATGGCGCCGGCCCGATGGAACCATTGTGACCGGAAAGATTGACTTTCAACGGGAGCCGACCACCAACCGGGTTTACCACCTGTATATTCCGCGCTCCTACAATCCCCGGCGGTCATATCCGCTGGTCGTCACGGCTCAGGGAACGTTTCCGTTCGACCAGGCCGCCGGGCAGAGGGACCGATGGATCGTAGCGGCGGAACGGTACGGCCTGATCGTCTGTTCGCCGGACTTTGATTCTGCGACGGGTCTCCTGGGCGTTCCTGTGAACCGGCCGCCCCCGGAACTCGTGCGGGACGAAGATGCCGTGCTGGCCATTCTGAAGGAGTTGTTCGCGCGTTACAACATTAACCGTGACGCGATTATGATTACGGGCTGGTCGGGGGGCGGATATCCCGCGCACTATATCGGTTTGCGGCATCCGGATTTGTTCCGATGCATTGTGGGGCGGACGGCCAACTTCAATGAGCATCTGGTCACCGACGAGGTGGCCCACCGGGCCCGTCACATGCACGTGTACGTCTTCTTCGGCGAAGGGGATTTGCCCGGCTTCGACCAGATGAGCCGCGACGCCAACTTCTGGTACACGGTCCGGGGCTTTCGCAACTTCGTGATCCGACGCCTGCCGGGCGGCCACAACCCGCATCAGTTGGAGGCCGCCCGCTACTTCACAAACATCGTCGACCATTGGCCGGCCGTCCATATCCGGGCCACGCCCACTGAAGGGAGGGCTCCGCTGACCGTCCGCCTGGAAGCCCAGGTTCGCGACCCGGACTCGCCCGGCGGCCGGGTCGATTCGGTCCTGTGGAACCTCGGAGACAATACGGTGTCGGCCCGCCCCTCGCTGACTCACACCTATAAAGAGCCCGGGTACTATAACGTGTTCCTCACGGTCGTGGACCTGGACGGGCACTACGAGTACGCTCAGACGGGCATTCACGTGGATTATTGAGTCCTGTATTGATAATGCCGCGGCGTATGTCATTCCGGCCGCGTCCCCCCACCTTGTTATTCCGAGCGACCGAATGGAGCCGAGGGACCTTGACGTGGGGTAGGCGGCGGGCCGGATTTGATTTGCGACCGGCGGCTTAAGGGAATTCGGCCAGGGTGTTCAGCAGCGAGGGGATGTCGATGCTCTCGTGAACCAGAATCTTGGCCGCCTCAATCTTGTCGGTGTCCTGCGGACGAATCTTAAACCGCAGGTCCTGCACGTACACCGCCACCGTGTAGGTGTCTTCTTTGCACAGGACGACGGGGAGACCGCACGCGGCCAGAAGGGAACGGATGCTTGCCGGGGGCTCAAAGCCGCCGGTCAACACAAGGCCGGCAATCGGGCCGCTCGCACCGGGCAGCATCGGGCAGGTAATGGCGGAAATGAGAATATTGTCGACCCGGTCCCCCGGCGTAATGACGAGGCTGTTCGGGCGCAAGTAGGCGCAGACGTTCTGCGGGGACATCGCCGCGACGACCGTGTGCTCGACCACATTGCCGACACCCTCTTCGCCACAGAGGATTTGTCCACGGAGTTCGGCGGCGATCTGTTCCATGCGAGGATAAACGAGTTGCGAGCGGTAGGGCACCGCGCCGAGCAGACGCGTCCCGAGGTGCGCGAGCCCCTCGGTCACCGCCCGGTGGATCTTGGTCAGTTTCTCCGGCCACACCTTGTTCAGGATGACACCGAGGACCGGAACGTTGTGCTTGCGGAACAGATGGAGGCTGAGGGCGACCTCGTCGATGGCGCGCCCGATGCCGCCCTCGGTAACGATGACGACACCGGCGCCGAGGAGTTCGGCGACCCGCGCGTTCGACAGGTCGAAACAGGAACCGACGCCGGCGTGGCCGGTGCCCTCGATTGCCAGAAGGTCGTGGGCCTTGCGGAGCCGATCGAACGCCTCCATGATGCGCCACTCAAGCGGCTGGGGGTCGCGATGAAAAATGTAGTGTTCCGTAAAGCCCCGCTCGATGGCCACCGGACTCATATCGGCCGGGTGGTCCTTCAGGTCGAAGATATGGCGGGCGAGGACCGCGTCCTCGTCGATGTTCATCCCCCGGTACCGGACGTAGCGTTGGCCGATGGGTTTCATGTAGCCCAGATCGTGGCCGAGGTCGCGGAGGGCCTGCATGAGGCCGATCATCAGGGTCGTCTTGCCGGTATCCTGTTTGGTGGCGCTGACGTATAGGGGTCTCATTGCAATCGCCGCTTGCTCCAGCAGTGGGTCACGTGCCCTGGGGCACGGGGGATTCACGGCCTTTTCCGAGGCGCGCCGCTCAGCGCTGGCTGCCCGCGATGCTCCGATAGGCTTTCAGAAAACTATCCGAGTAGATCTGCTTGTTCATGAGCATCTCGGCCGTGGCGACCACGTCCACGAGGGCATCGTCGAGCACGTCCACTATCCCTGAGTCGCACCCGTGGCTGAGGGCCATGGCCAGGAAGATTCGGTTGATGAGGCTCCGCTCGGCAGTGCCCTGGCTGAGATTCGACAGGCCCATCGTGATGTGGGGCGGGGGATCGGACATCAGTCGAATCTGGTCCATCGCCGCCAGGATGGCGCCCGGCTGTTCCTGGGCGCCGGGGACATTCACCGGCAGGATGATCGGATCGACGAAGAGCCGGTCGGGCGTCAGCCCGAGTTCCATGGTCTTCGTGAGGATTTCGGCGGCGATCTCGACGCGGCGGTCCACGTTCTGCGGGACGCCCTCGGCGTCCATCGTCAGCGCAATGAGGCTCGCGCCCGACTCCTGGGCCATGCCGACATACTGGTCGAGCACCTCCGGGTCGCTCTTCTTGTTCAAGGGCGATGAGTTCAGCAGGCACCCGCGGCCGGTGTCGCACACGGAAAGCCCCGCGCGGATGACCTCGGGCTTCTGGCTGTCGAGGCAGAGCGGCGTGGGAACGGCCTCCTGGACCGTTTCAACGAGCCACTTCATCGTGGCCTCCTGGTCGGCGGCGGCGGTTCCGACGTTGATGTCGAGGTAAGCCGCCCCCGCTTCGGTCTGCTTCCTGGCCAGATCGACGATCGGGCCCGGGTCGTTATCAGCAATGGCCTGCTTCACGTCCGTGAACATTCCGTTGATGCGTTCAGCGATTGCGATCATACCAGCCTCCTTGGTGAATCTTTTCGCCCCGGTTGCATGTGCCGCGCCCCCCCCGGTTACGATGTTTCGCCCCAAAGATTATCGAGGTAGGCCTTGACCGTGGCCATGGCCGCCGGATGGCGCATCCGAATGATATCCACGCCGGATTGCAGCAGGGAGACGGCGGTGACGGCTTCCCACAGCGGACCGCGCTTGCCTGCGTCACCCCATTCAGGGGCGTCGTCGGTCGCGGTTTTGGCTTCCTTGGCGCGCCACGACTCGTAACCTACGTCGCAGATGACCGGCATGGCCATCAGTTTGTCGCCGGCGAGTGCGGCCAGGCGCTCGCGCTCCTGGATCGAGTAGGCGTATTCCATGCCGTATCCCAAAGCGCCGGTCGTTTGGAACATGACGATTCGTTCCAGGGGAAACCCCATGTCGGAGACGAGGATGTTGACCTGCTTGGCGATATTGATGTCCAGGGGTGCTTCTGCGATCAAAAAATGGTCGTCGGCCAGCGCAATGGCCGTCAGGTTCTTGTAGTTGTCCTGCGTGACGGTGCCGAGCAGGACTTTCTCGCCCTTGGCCGCTTCGGAGACCTTGGGCATGACCTCGTTGTCCTTTTCGTCGTTGCCGCATCCCCACAGGATCAGCGGCACGCCCACCGCTTCGAGGACTTTCCTGGTGACCTCGACGGCATGATCGGCGCCGCGGTCGCCCTTGTCGGGATGGATGCCCTCGAACTTCACGCACACCAGGTCGGCGCCGAAGTTGCCGACCGCTTTCTTGGCCCAGGCCGCCGGGTCATTGAGGAGATCCCCGTAGGCCTCGGCCAGGACGGGAGGCCAGTCCCCCGGCGGCGCGTCGAGGACGTCGGCCGCGATGATGGGGCGATGGCCGGTCACGCTTCGGTCGCCGCCGTAAGGCACATTCTTTGCGCCCCCGATGGTCACGGTGGTTTGACGGGCGCCGCCCCCCAGCGTGATGTCGTTCACGCTGCCCGAGTAACTCTCTTGTACGGCAGGTAGAGGCATCTTGGGCCCTTTCCTAAGGTGATTGCGTTACCGTGAGGTTGACGAGTTCGGCCAGGATGCTGCCGACGGCTCGGAATGCCGCATTGTCGGCGTCCAGTTCGAAAATCGTTCCGCCGCGCGCCGAAAGTTCCTGGACGTGGGCATCGAGCGGCACGTGGCCGATTGTCGGAAGATTCTTCGCCGCGGGGGGCGTGGCGGCTCCTTCGATCACTTTGTTCCAAAGAACACCTTTCTCGCGGATGGTAATCGGCAGACGCTCGGCGAGCCCCAGGATGCGCTCGGCCGTTTTGGCCCCGAGCGGCGTCGGTTCCGCGACGACGATTAGATGATCCACCGCGTCCGTCGTCCGCCGCGACAGGTGTTCCATACCCGCTTGATTGTCGAGAACGACGAACCCGTAATCGTCGGCGGCCTGGTCGAGGTATTTCCGCAGCAGATGGTTGACGGCGCAATAGCACTTGGGCCCCTCGGTGTGGCCCATGGCCAGGAGGTCGAAGCCCTCGGCCTCAGCCACGGCGCGGTGGATGGCGTATTCGACGGCCCGTTCGCGGTCCATGCCGGGGCCGGTCTGGAGCGTGCGGTCCAGGGCGGCGTCGCGGACTTCGCCGACCGTCGTCTCGGGCTCGACGCCGAGGGTGGCGCCGAGGCAGGTATTGGGGTCGGCGTCAACGGCCAGGACGCTGCGGCCGGTTCGCTCCACCAGATGGCGCACGGTCATGGCTGCGACGGTTGTCTTGCCGCTCCCCCCTTTCCCGGAGATGGCAATTAAGGCGCTCACCCTGTCGGCTCCCGGCGTGGCGTCCCTGATTTGGCCAGAGTTTCCCGGACACTCGGAAACCGGTCCAGATCGGTATGCGGCAGGAAGTTGGCCTGGATGAACGCATCCATGTAGCGCGGATGATTCATCAGGTCGAAGTAGGTCATTCGGTCGGCGATTTCCTCGGCCTTTTCGAGAGCGTGCCGGCTCATGACGGCCATCTTGGCCCCGGCGACGGACGCGTTGCCCACGAACCGGATGCGCTCGACGGGGATGTCCGGCAGCATGCCGACCGTGATGGCCTTCCGGACGTCCAGATAGTTGCCGAACCCGCCGGCCACGTACACGGTTTCGAGTTGGCCGGCTTGGGTATTGGTGGACTCCAGCAGAACCTGGACGGCCGCATACACGCCCGCCTTGGACCGGACGAGGTTCGAAATGTCGGCCTGGGTGATCGTGATGGCTTCGCGGTCGCCGGTGGGCGGGACGATGGTGAACTCGAGGCCGTCGGGCCCTTCGGCCAGGCGGGAATCGTCGGTTTCGGCGAAGCGCCCCGTTCGATCGATAACACCGGTCTCCAACAGACTTGCCAGTGTATCGAGGAGCCCGGAACCGCAGAGCCCGCGGGGCGACTCGCCGCCGATCGTCTGATACTGGAGGGCGCCCTCGGGCGTAACCGTGACGCGCTCGATCGCGCCGGCGCCGGCTCGCATCCCGTGCTTGACGCCGGACCCTTCAAAGGCCGGCCCGGCGCTCGAGGAGGCGCAAACCATCCACTCCCCGGAGCCCAGGACCACTTCGCCGTTGGTCCCGATGTCGATGAAAAGGCTCAGGCCCGGCGCCTCGTGAAGGCGGGTGGCGAGGACGCCCGCCACGATGTCGCTGCCGACGTAGGCGCCGACCGCCGGCAAGGTATAAAGGAGCCCCCGCTTGTTGATGCGGATGCCGGCCTCGGCGGCTCGAATCGGCGGAATCCAGGCGGCCGTCGGAATATACGGCGAGCGGCGGATGCGGCGGGGATCGAGGCTCAGCAGAAAATGGATCATCGCCGTGTTGCCCGAGCAAATCACCGCCGTGATGCAACTGAGTTCAATCGCCTGGCGGACGGCCAGGGCCTGGATGAGGTCGTTCACGTCGCGCACGATGCGCCGCTGCATCTCCCCGAACGCATCGTGCTCCTCGGCATAGATGATGCGCCGAATGTAGTCCTCGCCGAAATGCATCTGCGAGTTGTAGGTGGCTTCGGCGTCCAGAGTGGCGGCGCTGGACAGGTCCACCAGGTGGGCGACGACCGTCGTGGTGCCGACATCCACGACGACGGCGTAATTGCACCGGCTGGTGTCGCCGGGCTCGACATCGACCATCTCGAAGATACCGCCGCGCTGCGCCAGTGTCGCCGTCACCTTGTATTTGCTTTTCTGGAGGACATCCGAGAGGCCAAGAAGGATGCGATACCCCGTCTGCATGAGCGGCGCATCGACGCGCTCCCGAATCGCCATGTAGAGCCGCTCGTGGTCGGCCGTCTGGTCTTCGTCACTCGGCTGCGTCATTTCCAGGTAATGCTTCTGAACCAGCGGATCATAGGGGAAAGCGCCTTCGCCGAGGGCCTCGCCGGGCAGTTCGCTGAACCGATGGGCGTCGCTATCGACGAGGATGCGGCCGGTGTCGAGGAGGTGGCTCTTCGGGACGGTGACCGTTGTGTCCGAAAGGACCCGAACCTGGCAGGCCAGGACCACCCGCTCGCGGACCTCTTGAGGAGAAAGCAGTGTGTTCGGCGGGGCCTCGACCTCGCCCTCATCGACGATGACCTTGCATTTGCCGCAGTAACCGTCGCCCCCGCAGATGCTTGTCAGATACACTCCGGCCAGCCGCGCCGCCTCCAGGAGCGTCGCGCCGCGCGGCACTTCGGTCTTGAGGCCTGAAGGCTCGAAACGGACCTTGCAGGTTGTGCGTTTTTTGGAATCCATGACTTTCCGTCCGGGCCTTCGCCCGCCGAAGTCGCCGACGGGCCTCCGCCGTAGGCTTCTGCCCGCAGGCGGGTCGGCGCGTTACGAGGGCCAGATCTCCTGGAGATAGCGCGGAATGATGCTCGACTCGCGCGGTCCGACCAGGATTTCCCAACCCGTCTCCTCTTCCAGTTTTCCGCTCATCACGGCGACGTAACCGGGGATGATGAGTTTGCGGTGGTTGACCCTGGATTCCACGTCCGCCTCCTTCATGGCTTTGGCGACGATTTTCTCGTTGAGTTTGTCGCCGGAGTAGGCCGTCAGGACACTCGTGCCCTCAGTATCGACGCAAAGGAGCCAGGAGGGAAGGCGGCTGGCCTCGATGTCGCTCTCGACCGTGTAATAGGTCAGCGAGAAGTTCGTCGTGAACATGACGGGGCTGTCGGCCCCCGCCTCCCCGACTGCATAAAGTTTCGGTTCGACCTGGACCGGCTTCTGCGGGTCGGTGTAAATGTTCTGGCGGCTCGTGAGGATCGGCAGAAGGGCCCACGGCTCGGTCGTGCCGACGACGACGATGCCGGCGTATTTGCAGACGAGCGACGAGGCCCGTGCAGCCTGTTCCCCCGGGCCGCCTTCGGTAGCAAACGCGATGGTCGGATAGCCCAGCGACCGGAACTGCTTCTTCAGCGCCAGCCGCCGCGCCAGCGCAAGGCCGGTCATCTCGGACCAGGCGTCGCTCTGATCGAGCCAGAGGACGAGGTTCTCGCAGCCGGCCGCCTTCAGTTTCTCAGTCAGATTCGCCAGGCCCTCCGGGTCCGCGGCTTTTGCCACGAGCGGACACTTGGCCTCAGCGGCCAACTTAGCCATCGTCTCAGCCGTCTCATCCGTCGCGGCGGCCAGAAGCGGTTTCGTGTCCCTAACCTTTTCAAGGGCAGCGGATGCGGCCTCGGGGCTTTCGGTGACCAGGACGAGGGCTTTACCGGTCGTCTTGGCGATTTCGGCGGCGGCCGCGAACTTGGCGGCGTCGCCGGAACGATTCATCACCGCCACGGCCTCGACGGGCATGGGTTGGCCGATCCGCTCGAACGCCAAGCCCTTGATGCAAGAGGCCCGCTCCTTCATAGCCGCTTCGTCCAGGTCGTCGGGCAGCGTCACGGCAACGACGGTCGGGCTGTAGAACTTTTCCTCGTGGCGAAACAGGACCGTTTCCCCCCCGACCCTGCATTCGGCGTCGCCCGCGCCGAACGTGAGGGATTTCATTGGAGGCGCCGCGGCCGCAGCCAGGGCTTGGCGGGCCTCTTCGCTGGCGTCCGGACACTGGTCCAGGCCGACCTTCTTCTGAGCCAGGGCCATGGCGAACGCCAGGCACGTCGGCATACCGCACTTCTTGCAGTTGGTCTTCGGCAGGAGTTTGAAGATGTCGAGTCCGCTGATGGCCATCGCTCTTGGGTCCTCCCTTCAAGGTTCAGCGGCTCGCCCCCCCGAGGGCTGACCGCTTATCTTACCAGATCGTACACCTTCCGGCTAGAACATCGGGTCCATCTCGATGGCCGGGTGTTCAGCCTTGGCGAGGAACTCGGCCACCTCCTCTTCGGTCGCGGCGACGGACTCGTCGGCAATTTTGTCGAGGAACGCTTCGCCACCCAGGCCGAGTTCCTCGGCGCGCGCCACGAGCACATCGTGGAGGTCCTCCTTGAGCATCTTGGGGAGCCAGACGATCCGCTGGAAGCCGCCGTCGGCACTGATGAACTTCGGGCTGATGA
>Ga0307379_10002746_pt1 | contig 25857 bp, 35 predicted proteins | sample UN2MG_FD_202237 | JGI IMG/M metagenome (GOLD analysis project Ga0307379, IMG submission 202237) | Soil microbial communities from Risofladan, Vaasa, Finland - UN-2 | ecosystem: Environmental > Terrestrial > Soil > Coastal area > Acid sulfate soil | place: Finland: Risofladan, Vaasa | collected...
CTCGAAGGTGTTGTCTTCGGTCGCGGGCTTCCCGACGTCTTGGGTGCAGGGCCACGTCTCTGTTCCGAGACGACAGAGCTGACGGAAGCCGTTGACGATGTAGTCGGTGCCTTCGACGAGAGTCACGCCGTCGATGCGAACGGAGACGATCTCGCGGATCGGCCCGGGTAGCGAGATGCAGTCGAGGTCGCATTCACCGCAGCACAGACCGACATTGACCCACCGGCCATCGAGGCGAAGTGGGATCGATGGGTAGCTGTACCACCATCCGTAGTTCGATCCGTAGGGTCCACCGAAACGGCGAGTCGAGTTGCATCCGCAGTTCGCCCCGAGGCACGGACGGATGACGACCGGACAGGCGCCGGGGAACTGGCGACCGGAGAGTCCGAAGAGGACTTGGGAGGCGAAGTCGATGGCGGCCTCGACCGAGTCGAAGTCCCCTGACCCGGCGACAGGAAGCGGGTCGGGGCAATCCGCGCAGGACGCCATCTCCTCGCGGCTTGTCCACGGCTCGCAGGGTCCTACGGTTGGAATGCTCATGACTCTCCAATCCTAGACGCGCCGGAGGCGGCCCCCGTGGGGACCGCCTCCGATGTTCACTGATTCCTGTCGGGGATCAGGAGCCGCTGGCTGCCGGGACGTAGGCGCAGTCGTCGACGTCGGGGAGTGCGGCGACGCACTTCCATGCGAACGGCGAACCGGATCCGCCCTGGATCGTCGCGATCTGACCTGCGGTCCACTCCGCAGCCACCGACGGGGTCCAGCCGGGGCTTCCCTCGCCATCAGCGGTGAGGGTGATCTCCAGCTGGGTGATGGAGAACTCCAGGTCGCCGCCGATCTGCCAGTTTTGGGTACAGGGCACCAGCCACTGGACATAGGGCAGCACCGTGCTGCCGGGGGCACAGGACGCGGTGTCCTTGTTCCGGCTCCACACCTCCAGCTGACGCATGAGGGGGTTCGCGGCCGAGGGCTGATCGGTCAGCGACGGCAGGGCCGCGCCAACGATGTTGCCGCCGCCGTCGGTCAGAGCCGAGGCTCCAAGCAGAAGCTCCAGAAGCGGGATCGGAACCCCACAGAGCAGCACCTCGATGGTGAGGCGCTTGAGGATGTCGGGATCCTTGTCGTCGATGCAGATCGCACCGTCGGCGGTCTTGACGGTGATTTCCTCACCGGCTTCGATCTCCGGAGAGAGCGAGAGGGTGACGAACCCGTTGGTCGCCACGCGGCTATTGGCCTCGGTCTCCGGGGCGGCGGCGCAACAGATGTCGGCCTTCGTGACCCGGATGGCGAGTCCTTTGATGGACTTTGGGCAACAGATTGTAGACATCCGTTGTTCCTCCTGTGGTTTGGAGGTGTCATCCGAGTCGAATCACACCTTATGTATTTGGGGTACTGGAGTTGAGCATAGACGACGATCAGTCGCCTGTGGGGGAACCATCCTCTTCGAGGGCGGCTTTGACGTTGTCGAGGCCCTGGATACGGCGGCCGTCGGCCAGTTCGTACCAGCCTCCTCCGACGTGGGAATAGACCTCGTTGTCGTCTGCCTCGACCTGCTCAGTGGTCTCGGTTGCGATCTCTTCTTCGGTCTCCTCGACCTCGACCTCGACCTCGACTGGTTCCGGCTCGGGGGCCGGAGGCGGAGGCGGAGGCGGCGCTGGGGTGGCGGCCAGTGACGGAGCGGCATCAATGACGGCGCGGCCACCGCGAGGAATGTTTCGATTCACTGCCGGGAATCGGCTGTGGCGTCCGGCCATACTTCTCATGATTTCTTCTCCTTCTGTCGCCTTTCGGCGGCTGGTTCTTCTTTCGATCTCAAACAGGTTGGGTCTACGCCATCTCAGAATTCTTCGACTATGACCAGATCATTACTTGCGTCATTTGTTTCGATGGTCAGTGATTCACCGCGTCCGAACGTGTACGGGGCTGACGTCGCCGCGACTGGCTGCCCGTTGATGGTGGGGCGAGAACCGACGGAGCCTCCAGTGGGGGAGAGAACATAGATCTGGACTTGGGCGGCCTCGTCGTCGGTGGCGTGCGACTGCGCGACGCCAGTCAGCGAAGTGATGGTTCGAGACTTCGGCCGTGGGGAAATCGCCGCAAGGTAGTCCTCTCTCGACAAGGGAGTGCCTCTTGGCTTTGAGCCATCAGTTACCTCGACTGGGACACCATTAACGTCCCACCATGTCGGGTGGGGAACCAACCATTCGGCAGCCTGCTCGTCGGTCAGCGGAATCGCCAACGGTGTCGGTGGGGTGTCGGCTTCAACAATGTCGCCGGAAAGTCCTATCCGCCAGAATGCCATCAGGCTTCCTTCCAAACGATGCCGCCAAGGACGGAGATGGGTGTGTTCACAGGTCGGCCGCAAAGGACGTAGGTGTCTCGGGTCGTCACGGTTGAGCCGAGGACAAGGCCAATCGACTCGTCGATGGAAACCTCGCCTTCACGGGACACGTATCCAGCAGCAACAACCGTTCCTCCGGTCACCGTGTTCGCGGCTACACCGATGGCACTTTGGAGTTGGCTGCTCGTCACGTCAGCGTAGGTGAACACCCCGGCGACGGTTGGGTTCCACCGCAACTCCCATAGCCAGTAGTCGTTGGCAGTGGCTGACATAGCGGTGATTCGTTGGATGATCGCGGTCTGACTCAGCGCCGTCGACTTGAGCCGGATTCCAACCAATGCGTACGCCAACGCAGAGTTCGCCATCGCCACAGCCGTCGTCCCGTTCGTGACCGCGATGTTTCTACCAAACGACTGTGAACCACCTTCGGACACAACACTCGAACAGATGCACTCAAGGGTCGAATCTGCACCTGTCCCGGCAGTGATGATGGCGTAGTTGAGCGGGAGGTTCGGGTTGCTCATGAACACAGACGTAGCCGTGTTCGCATGGTCCTGCTGGTGGGCGTAGACGATGTCTCCGTCGATGTCGAACCCGAACCGGACAGAACCAACACCGAGCCACTGGAAGTCCATGACGAGGATCTGCGCCTTCGTGATGTCCAACGTGATCCCGGACGGACCGGTGCCGTCCAATGGGTCAAGGTTCCACGATGCCTGCGGGATCGACGTCGTGACGGTCGCACCCGTCACGAAACTGTCGATGTTGAACGACAACGCCCCAGCAGTGTTCTCGAAGTACACGCCGTTGATGGTGTCCCAAAGCCCGACCTTCTTCGTGCAGCCAGTCGGCGTAGCCCCCATCACGAACGTCATCAGAATGAGTTGGGACTTGCCAGGCTCGTAGTTGAACTTACGATTCGTGGCCCGGATACCGAAACCGCCAGCGCCCGGTCCAAAGAGAGTCACGCTGGCTCGGGTCGCGTTATACGTCTGAGTGAACGCTCCACCAGAGGATGCGAAATACCAGAGGAGCGGCGCATCGTCGTACAGCAGCTTCGTATCGAACAGGTTGTACGGGTCAGCGACTCGTAGCCGACCAAACGCGGTCGAAGAGGGTCTGGACGGCGCGATCGTGACCGGAAACTCAGGGTCGGTCGTGATCTCAACTGGGCGGGGATCTTGTGCAGCGTTCGTGGTCATCGTTTGCCCTTGTTGAACAGAATGTCTCGGGTGTCGGCTGGCGGGTAGTCGGTCGTCGTGTCGGTCTTCAGATCAGTTCTCGACAATTCTACAACCACGATGCCTCTCGGTGCTTTAGCCCGGATCGACTCGATGGGTTCATCACAGAACACCACGCACGTCAGGATGCCATCGTAATAGAAGGTTCCCCTATCAGGGAGGACCGCTGGCCCATACGGGATCTCGTCACCGTCACCCACAACAGGAACGCGATAGGCGGTCATAGTGCGTAGGCCCGGATGACGTACCAGCGTTGACCATTTTGGAAGGCGGTCATGCCGCTCCGGGTGAGCGAGGCAGGGTAGACAGCCTGCTCGGCAACGGACAACGAGTAGGACACAGCCACTGTCATCGCGGACATATTCGGTTCCACGTCGGACCCGGTGTCAGCTATCGGGTCGTAGACCGTGAATGTGTTTCCGACCATCGAGAACTTGTACCACTGGATCGTGTCGACCGCACCGGTAGCGCCACCAGTAGCAAGTTGCGTGAACACTCCAGCATCCAACTTGATGACTTCAAGCGGGAAGGTCGCACGGGCGCGCATCCCAATGAAATTGAAATTGTTGGTAGTCCTGAAGCTCATTCCGCACCGAGGCGTAGAAGAAGCACCTGTCCTCATCCGACACCGCCACTCGAAGTCCCCAGCCCCGAGGTCGACGTGAGCCGTGACGTTGGAATTACCGGGCGACACGGTCGCGTACGTGTTCGCTACGACGTTGTAGTCGTCCGCACCGTTCAGCGTGTAGGGATACCCGGGCGTCTCCATCGCCACGATCGGGTCGATGGTGGTCGGGAACGTATCGACAATAGGACCGGTGGCCCTGTCGATCGTCAAGCGGCTACCGACTCTAAATTGGTCAGTGAGCGTTCCACCACCAGAACGAGCCAGCGAGGTCATGCCGTGATTTCGAGAACCCGACAGTCAGCAGTGCCAGATGCAGTGATCCCATACCAGGCATCAACGGTCAACGTGTCGGTGAACGGCGTCCCAGCCGTCAACAAGATCCCGGTCGTCGCAGTCACCCCTGAATCACCGATGTAGATGTCGGCGTCGGTCGGTTGGAACACGGCGCCGGTCCTCGTCGCATCAGCCGCCAGGACGAGGGTGGCAGCGTTGGTCACAGACACGGCGGCCAACGTCGACTTGGCAGATGTCAGCAACTCAGTCGTCGACACGGGTCGAGGGTCCTGTGTTGCTGCGGTGGTCACGGCAGCTCAGTCCACGTAATCACAACGTCGGTCGCGGCGTCGACAGACGTAACCGAGAGCGGCCCAGTCGTCACATCCCATGTGAAGGTCTCGCCGACGTAGAACGCCATCGCCCCAGTCGTGGACGTGATTGTCACGTCCCCTGGATCTCCGCCAGCGCGGCGCATCATCGTCACCGACCGTACGCCAGTACCTGTGGGGTCCACAGTGATGTCCCATGTACCTACGCCGAGGAGGTTCGCGGCGTCGCCGCGCAACGTCTCGGGGGTTGTGGTGACAGCGAGGGGTCTGTCGCCCGGGATGCAGGTGGGGAGTTGTGCCCCTACGTTTTCAGCCATCAGAAGCCTCCGTAAGCGGATGCGTAATTCTCATCGTAGAGGAGACGGTAGGCACCTTGTGTGATGAAGCTCGCAGATTTCGGCTTCGTCAATGACTGGGAAACCATGTTCCCACCGGCATCGCGGTAGACGGCATTGAAGCCCGAGCACCCACCGGACTCAATCAGTCCAGAGCCGTCCTTCCAGTAGGTGTAGTCGACCGAAGAGGCGCTTGGGGGAAGTCTCCCGTTATCTGGATAATTCATGGTGCCCCATCATTGAGGCCGACGACCCGTACCTCGGGTCCGCCCACGAAGACGACGGACCCTCCGGCGATGCCAGTGACATCGACCGCCAGACGGTGCGAGAGGAAGATCGAGTCTCCAGGAGCAAGCGAGAAAGGGAAGAAGGCGAACTGGGACCCAGCGCCCGGGCCGACCAGATGGCGCTGAACGAAAGTCCCGGTATTTTCTTGCCCCATGAACCCGGACTGGGAGAAGAAGGTTCCCGGTACGGAGATTGGTGTCGGTGAGGACCCAGTCCCAAAGTTGAAGAGGACGGCGGCTTGAGCGAAGGCCCCAACCGGCAGTGTGGCGAAGACCGCAGGGGACTGAAGATCGAACTGCAACTGGATGATGCACGGTGACGTGTTCGTGACAACGAGGTCGACCTGGGGACCCCAGGCTGTGAACATTCCGCCGAAGGGTCCGGCGATCGGGCCTCCGGTGACATCGGCGAGAATGGTCGGAACCGACCCAATAGGTAGGTCAGCGAATCCGGATACCGTCGGTTCACAGAGAGTGTCGATGTCGGGGTTCGTGCATGTGGGTAGCTGCGCCCCGAAGCCATTCATCAACAACCGCCAGCGCACACGTCCACGAGAACGGCGAACGTACAGCAGTCATCCCAGACCGCAGCGGCGAACCGCTCGGCTCGGTACTCAATCTTGTTGATGCGACGATCGAGGGCCTCGCGGATCTCGTTCTCATCCGGGACGGTCATGATTTCGCTGAGTCGCCACTCCACCATCCCTGTGGCATAGACCCACACGAGATCGGAGTCAGCGACTGCGGGGTCGACTGTGAGGACGCTGGGGCCGGTGCCCGGGTAGCCGCCGCCGTCGACTACAAGGTTCCCGCGGGTCATCGTCATCAGCCTCCCGCCCTCCTCTTTGATGTAGCCCTCGTCCGCCCACGCCTCCGCCACGTAGGGGGTGGCGTGGATCATTCCGCGACTTCCTTGGGCGCAGTTGGCGAGAGCCTGAGCCAGAAGGCGCAGAGAAGTCTTCAAGGAAACCGGAGTGGGATTCTGTGCTGTTCCCGGGTTTACGATCTGATCGAGCGACACTGAGTTGGTGAGGCTCATGTTCGCCACTGGGGACCCATCGGCAAGCTCAGCTTGGTTCATCTGAGCGCCGGTCCAGAACTCGTACTCGACCTGCTTGTGCTGGGATGCTTCGAGGCGGCGGACAGCCTGCCCCTTGTAGTCGATGGTCCTGAACCCGAGGGTGTTGCAGGTCCGCTCATCCCACACCACGAAGGGGACGAACTCAATAAGGTCTCCTGCTTCACCGGAGTCTTTGGTCTGTTCGCCGGAACCTGAACCCGAGCCTCCGAGACCGAGACCTTCGTCGACTCGATCCTGGCATGGCACCCACACTCCACCGTTGGAGCAGGCCCAAGGAGCGAAAGTGAACCCCATCTCCCACCGAGTTCCCGCGGGGTCGCGGGCTTCCCTGGCGGTGTCGAGGAGTCCATGAAGGGGCGGAGTCGCCTCGATTGGCTCAACTATTGCGTCTGGTCCGAGTAGGCCCATCAGGCACTCCTCCCTCTACTGCCGGGTACATCCCCGACCCCAGAGGGAGGGGTCGGGGATGACTAGCGGGGTTGGATCAGGAACCGCAGACGATGAGTGCGTCGGGTTCCGGAGCAGCACCGTTCGGGCAGAGGCCCTGGTGGGTGATCTTGATGGACTCGATGCCGATCTTGCAGACCTGGGTCCACTCCTCAGCGAAGATCTCCAGGTCGTTGGTCCGGTTGAGGGCCGAGTCCCGGATGAGTCCGACGTCGAGGCTGCCACCGTCCAGGCGGACGAAGGTGCCCGGCGAGAAGAGGTACGTCACCGCATCCTCGGGCCAATCGTTCAGCTCACCCGGAGCAGCGGGAGTACCCGCCTGGGTGGCCGAGAACGCCTGGCCTTCGCCGGTCGCCGAGTCGTAGTACACGCACAGGCGCAGGTTGGCGTTGGCCGCCAGCGTGCGGAAGTACATCTCGGCGGTGATCCGGCCAGCCAGGACTTCCAGCCCAAGGCTGTGGTCGTTGGCGAGGTCGACGACCGCTGCGTCCATGACCCAGCTGGGAACAACCCAGTCGAGGACCGCGTTGACGTTCATGCCGTTGCGCTTGCGGTAGGCCGCAGCAGCTTTGACAGCGTCGGAGAACATCCGACGGGAGAGGCCGTAGCCGTCCAGCGGATCGGTCGTCGTCGGGGTCGACTCGCCGTCGATCACGTCGAGGTACAGGACTTCCTTGACCGAGGTGAACTCGACCATGAGGTCCATCGTCCGGCTCTCGACCCACTCGGGGAAGGTCCGGAAGTTGAGGTTGCCGAAGCGGATGCAGTGGCTGACAGCCACGACACAGCACTCGTCCGTGTCGGGACAATCGAACTGGATGCAGGGCTTCGGAGTCGCCTGACCGGAGCCGGAGCCGTATCCGGCCTCGTCCTCAGCGCAGGTGACCGTACCGACACCGGCGCGGGCTTCACGGAAGTCCGGCGGGACGATCCACTTGATGCCACCTCGGGGCGCTCCCACGGAGGGGAGGCACTGGGCCACAGGATCGTGGGGCTGAGCGAGACGGAAGATCTCGTAGCTCGGGGGGAAGGGGGAGCAAGGACCGCCGGAGGCGACGAGGGCCGTCGCCTGCTGCTGGGTCTCACGGAGAGTCAAGAAGTTCGACTCTTCGCTTCCCTCCTGGAGGGAGGCGCTGACACCACTGGAGAACGACGCTGCGTCCCAGGGCATCTCGGCGGTCGCCACGGTGATCCGCTCATCGTGGACACCGGCGGGCACGACGCCCATCCGTCCACGCTTGGTCGAGATCGCCTTGGCGATGGACTTGAGGTCCATCGACGTGCCGGGGGTGAAATCGGCTCCGGCGAGGTTCGTGGCAGCGAGCTGCACGTTGCCGAGAGGATTGGTGCTGGTCTCGGGGACCTCCACCTTCGTCTCGGGAGCCTTCGTCGCTTGGCGAGCCGTGAGGGCTGCGGCGAGTGCCTTGGCCTTCGGCTTCGGGGCGGCGGCAGCTTCCTCGACCACTTCGATCGCGGCGACTGCTTCAGCAGCAGCGGCGGCTGGGGTTTCGATCTCGATGGTCTCCTCGACGGCGACCTCTTCGACCTCGACCTCTTCGGCGACCACTTCGGTCTCCTCAGCGGCGGCTTCTGCCTCGGGGGCTTCTTCGACGGCGGCTTCCTCGATGTCACCGGTGATCCGGAGGAGAGCTTCGTCGGCGCGAGCCTTCAGCTCACCTTCGACGGTCTCAATCTCGACGAGGCGGCCGTTGACCGCTTCGTAGCTGTCGGCGAGGGTCTCCAGCTCGGCGGCAACCTCGGGAGACATATCTCCTTCGGCCAACTCCGCGCTGCGGGTTTCGATCTGGGTTGCGAGTTCGACGAGGGTGGCCTTGTCGTTCTGCTCGGAAAGGGTTTCGAGTGCCTGGGCGATGTCCACGGCTTTTCTCCTGAGTTCGATGAAATTGGTTTAGGTCTGAGACTGCCGCAGAACGGACTAGGCCCGTCCAGCTTGCCGCTACTGAGCAACGGCCTTTGGTCGGACAGTATTACACACGCGGGATTAACAAAGGTGGAGTCGATGTAACGATCCGTGGTGAGGACCGGCGTGCCCTTTACGCCAGCGCCCCGGATTCGTGTGCATCTCCACGACTTTGAGGCCAGCATTCTCGGCGGCCTTCTCGAACTGTTGAGGGGTCCAGGTTCCCACCGAAGTCCATCCTGACGGCTCTGTCGCGACCTCGTAGAGCGGAATCTGGATCGCCATAATCCCGCTCGGCTTCATCACCGAAGCGAGGCCCTTCAAGATCTTGGACCGATCTTTCGAACGATGGTGGGTGAGGCAGAGGAACGAGCAGACGAGGTCGAACTGGAGGTGGTCGACGATGGATGGGTCAGTGCCGTCCCACTGAATAGTCGAAAGGTCACAGAGGGACTCGAACCGATCAAGCATCGACCGACTGGCGTCCGCGCCCCACACCTCTCCGAAGTACCAGTGGAGTTCTCGGGTGACGCGGCCGTCTCCGCAACCGAAGTCGAGGACCGACCATCTTGGGTGAGGGCCAACGAGATCGGCGAGCTGCTTGGCCCGACGTTCACCGGAGCCGTCGTAGTTGTCGGTCGGGGCGATAAACCTTCGTGCAGCGTCACTTTGCCCAGCTCTCTCCCATGCTTCGATCGTCTCGTTCATCCCCATCGTTTCCTCCAGAGTGGGAACGAGCCACCGTTCGTGAACTTGCGACGCGAGTAGGCGAGGTCTTGATGACCGAGCTTGGAGACCCACTTCTTGTTCCGGTCGTTGTGGGACGTCGTCCGCTTCTGCCAGCCGAGGGGCAGCCCTTCGACCCGAGCGCAGGTGGCCCCGAGGTACTGGATCTGTTGAACGAGGTCGCCGTCACCGCAGTACCAACGGAACTTCTCGTCGATGAACGGTAGACCGGCGACGTCGTGCATCTCGGGGGCGATCATGAAGCAGAACCCGGAGAGTCCTTTCTTGCGCATCGTCCCCACCGTGGGCGTGATCCTCGGAGGGTCCGAGACCTTCACAGGATGCTTCTCAGCGTCCTTCCGGTAGTCAGGGAACACGGCCCACACGTCGTCAGAAGGTTTCCAGCCGTCGGTTACGCCGGGTCGCTTGAATGGCTTGAGCGAGTCGTACCGTTCCGGGAGGACCCCTCGACGGAGGGCGCGGGAGAGGTGGCCGATCACCCCTTCGGGTGGGGTGATGTCGTTGTTGAGGATCGTGAGATCCGACCCCGGATGGTCGAGAGCGACGCTCCATGCCTCGTTCCACATCGGGTGGATGATGCCGTCACCGGATCGGTCCCGCACCTCGACGTGGTCCCCGTACTTTCCGTCCCTCACCGAGGCCAGCCACTTGATCCCGCCAACGGTCCGGGTGTCGTTGTTGAAGATGACGATCTGGTCAGCCTCGCCGTCATCGACGAGACGATTCAGAACGTGTCGGGTGAGGGGGTGGTAGTCACGCATCGGAATGGCGACGATCTGCTCTCGACCCTCAATCACTGGCTACCCTGTTTCCGTATGGGAACTCTCTCGGCAGCACACTTTAGGTCCATCCTCGGAGACAGCGATGGTCCGAGCGTCTACATCGAGACGGGACTCTGGAAGGGCAACCAACTTGCCATAGCTTCCAAAGTCTTCGACGTCTGCTACGGGATCGAGCTGGCGCCCCATTGGGCGCAGGTGAATCGGGACCGGTTCAACGGCATGGACCGGGTCACGATCTTCGAGGGCGACTCGGCGAAAGTACTCCCGAAGGTCCTCGCTGACCTCCGACAGCCCGTCGTCATCAACCTCGACGCTCACTTCTGCAAGACCGACCCGCCGGTGGCGAAGTCGAAGTTCCCTCTCTGGTCCGAGCTGGCATACGTCACGGAGCGCCCCTACGCCGACATCATCCTCGTCGATGACATCCACACGTTCGGACGGCGCCGGGAGGACCTCCGCTTCTCGAAGGGTGATGAGGAGTGGGAGGCCGTGAGGCCTCGCCGTCTCGTCAGGGAACTCGGAAGGGTCGAGAGGCATGAGGCGGTCGATGACAGCTACGTGCTCTGGCGGTCAGCGTTGCCCGAAGAATCCGCCGCGGGGGTTCGGGGTCCAGACGCCTCGTAGCTTGAGTCGTTGGATCAGCTTGGCGTTCCGATGATGCGGCGTGCCTGGTCGGCTGAGGTCGGCATCGTGACAGAGGATGTAGGAGTTCTTCTGCGCCGAGGACGCCCAGAGTCTCATCTCTCCTCGGCGCAACTTCCCGAGTGAGTCGAAGATGACAAGATCCGCCGACTCGTAGTCCTGAGCCGTCGGGTGACCTTCGCAGAACTGGATGGCGGGGAAGTCGCCGGTCGGAATCTGGGAGTACATCCGGGGGTCTGCCTCGAAGGCCAGGTAGGTGGAGTTCTCAGGGAGTGCCTCGTGGACACGGCGCGTGGTGAACCCCTGTCCGACGCCCGTCTCGATGATGACCTCCGGGTCGAGCTGGCCGACGATCTCGGCGGCGCCTTCGCAGAACTCCCGCTCGGGGGACCAGCCGTTCCAGGAATGGAACCCCAGTTGGCATCCCTTCGTGAAGACCGACTCATCGACCACATCTGGCTCGCCGTCGATCCATGCGTTCTTCATCGGAAGGTTACCTCCAGGCCGACGTGTCGGGCGGCCGCTGTCAGGATCTGTCGATTGTAGGCATCAGCGAGACCGACCCCGTTCTTGATGGGTATCGAGTTCCGGCTCTTGAGAGAGCGGGCGACGTTGACGGGGCGACGAAGGATGACGACGAGGTGAGCGTCGTCTCCGAGGTACGGCTCATAGACGGGGAAGGTGAGGGCAGTGCGAGGGTCCTTCCATCCCCACAGCCCGTGCCCTGCCGAATCTCGTATCTTCATCATTTGCCGAGCCATGTGGGTGAACTCGGGGGTGACCGCGGCGATGGCTTCCGGGGTTGGTGGGTCGCGCCAGGTGCCTCCGGCAGCCTTCAGGATGGCGTCGTTGAAGTGGAGCAGATCGAGGTCTTCGAAGTGGCCGTTCGGATTCGACTTCCTCTTCCCGAGGAGACGGTCACCCATCCATACCCCCATCTTGTGCAGTCCACCGGCGACAAGGCTCGAAGCGGATCGGTGCATTCCCAATACGACGAAGGCTTTCGGCATGAGTGACACCCTAACGGAAAGAAACCTTCCTTACCTTTCTTGGGACCACATCGTCCACTACTCTGGCAACATGCAGCACAACGAGTGGCGGGCCAGGGTCGGACGCATCCGAGATTTCGACATCGTCGGAGCGCACCAATTCAACGTCCTCACCGGACTAGGGGGCCTTCGTGAGCACCACATCCTGGTCGACGTCGGGTGCGGATGCTTGAGAGCTGGGAAGCTCCTGATCCCCTACCTCGATCTGGCGCACTACCTCGGCCTGGAGCCGAACGGGGAACTCATCACCGCCGGAGTCATGCACGAGGTAGGCCCTGGCCTCATCTCGAAGAAGGGTGTCCGGTTTACCCAGCGTGACGACTTCGACTTCTACGAAGAGTGGCCCCACGTTGAGCCGGACTTCGTCCTCGCAGACGGGGTCATCGACTCGACAAACATCGAAGCGTTCGTCGACGCCCTCGACAGGGGCCTCTCCCTCGACCGAGGCGAAGCCTGGATCACCATCGATCTCGAAGATCTCGAAGGCACCGTTCTGCGTGAGGTCGCCTCGGACTACAAGGTCACCGCCTTGAAGCCCCAGCACCCCGAGAAACGCTCGTGGTTCCGGTTGGTCCCGAAGTGACCGAGCAATACCCGGTCTTCATCATCTGTCGAGATCTCGTGACTTGGCTCAAGCGAACCGTCGCATGGCTGGAGAAGTCTGGACAGACCGAGATCTACCTGATCGACAACGACAGCCGTTACCCGCCGCTCCTCGATTACTACGCCAAAACGCCTCACACCGTCATCCGGCTCGGGGAGAACATCGGCAAACGAGGACCCTGGAAGCGCGATGTCATCGCCAAGTACGCAAAGGGACGACGGTTCGTAGTCACCGACCCTGACATTGAACCGATCGCCGAGTGCCCTTTCGATCTCTTCGATCGCTGCTCTGAAGTTCTCGACGCTGACCCCAAGCTCGTCAAGGTCGGCCCGTCGCTCGCCATCGACGACCTACCCGACTACTACGAGCACAAGCAGCAGGTCATCGAACGTCAGTCGCAATTCTGGGACGACAAGCTGAAGGTCGATGCTGGCTTCTTCGCCCCCATCGACTCGGTCATGGCCCTGTACCGCGAGGATCAATTCGACCAATTGCGCACCAATCCAGCGGTCCGTCTCGGGCACCCCTATATCGCCCGACACATCCCCTGGTACACGAGATCGAAGAGGCCTTCGAAGGAGCTTGCGTTCTACCGAGACCGGGCGGGCGCCCGGTACGGCGGCTGGGCCAAGAAGGTGTTGCCCAAGAGATACAGGGTCAAGCGCCGGATAGTGTGACGGCTTCTTCGTAGAGCATCATGTCCCACCGATTCCGCTCCGCCACCTTCGACAGAATTCGGGTGGGGACATCGAGTCTTGTCGTCGACCTGTGGCGATGTGGAATCTGTGGGACCTCGGACCATCCTCGACCTTCAGCCAACCTCTCGATGAAGCCGGGTAGATCTCCGGCGATACCAACGAAAGACATGACCCGTAGTCGATTGAAAGCCACCTGAAAGTCCTCCGGAGTGACGGGCGCGTGCATCTCATCCCCAGCGACCTGGCGGTGCCCACACAAGAGCCTGGTCATCCCATTGTCGACGTCGGCCAAAGACGTCCCGAGAGCGAACTTCTCGAAGCCTGGGCGAATCAGCCGGTCAGTCCTCGGGCGAGGGTTGTCGGTCAGCCACTGGTAGAGGCTGACGATCCGGTCGACCGGATGGCGGAGTACCACGGCGTACTGGCTCTCCTGGGTGAAGGCTTGGTGGATTCCCCATCGCCCGTGACCCGACACGAGCTTCGCCCGGTCTCGAATCTCGATGGGGATGCCCTCGGCCATCTTCAGCATGTTCCTCGACGATGACCCCTTCAGGTAAAGGTGCTCGTCGGGCGTGTACTGGGAGCTGGCAGCGGCGCGCAGACTGTCCCCCGCGGTCTTCGGAAGGTGCATGAGGATGAGCGGCATCAGGGCCTCCAGGAGAGATTGCGGAGGGAGTCCGAGGGGAGAATCAGGATGCCAGTGGCCCCTTCAGAGGGCGGTGCCATCGAGCATCTGCATGATGTTGTTGATACCGCCAGGCAGGTAGTCGTAGGTGAACCCGGAGGCGAGTACGTCCAACATCCGATTGTTCGCTGCTCCGGGCTTGAAGTAGAAGCCTTTCGTCCCGGACCCGACACCGGTCAACCGTCCGCCTTCGATCCGGTTGTTCGACCCGTAGATACGGGCACCCATCAGGGTGCAGTCAAGACCGATCAAGTTTTGGATCAGACAGTTGTTGGCTTTGATGAACACGGCCTTGCGGCAGTCGATAGCGGTCAGGTTGGTAGCGACCGCATGGTCGGTGGTGAACAGGAAACCTTGGTCACACCCGACCGCAACCAAGTTGGCGACGGTGGCGTTGTCTCCGCCAATGTTGAATCCGGTAACGGTCGCTACGCCGTTGGCGTTGACGTGACAGTTCGAGATGATCGACTGGTGGCCTCCGTCACCCCACGGGTCGGCTTCAACACCTGCTTGGCCGTAACGGAGACGGATGCAATCGGGTCCGTCAGCGTTGACATCTGGAGTGACCTGGCAGCCGGTGACCAGCGTGCCGACGCCACGAATATCGAGTCCGGCTTTCTGAGAGTTGCCGTCTGTCCCGAACCGTTCAACGACAACATTGACGATCCGAATATGACGGTTCTCCGAGTTCGGGTTTTTGATGTCGATGCCGTCTTCACCAGAGTCGGAGATGAGGGTGCCTTCGATCAACAGCGTGTCGATCGTGCCGCCTTGCGCTCCGATGCAATACGACTCGCTGTCCCGGATGTGGCCGCCCAGGATCTGTATGCGGGTCACGTTGTCGAGCCGGAGGCAGTGTGCTGCTACCTCTTGGCCTGCGTTGTTGCCGTCGATCTGCGGGTTGACGAGTGTCACGTCGGAGACGTTTATGAGTTCCATCAGATGCGTTTCGACTGCTGCGCCTAACGTCCACAACGACCCCGACGCACATTCGAGGGTGGTGTTTGACGGAACCTCGATCGTGGAGGTGACCGTTTCGTTGCCGCCGTCATGGATGACGCGTCCGCCGTGAGCCGGTAATGCGTCGAGTGCGGCCTGAGTGTTGCTGTAGCCCGATGTGTAGATGGTCGTCACGGCGTGTGATCCCTTTCAGGTCTCGTCGATTGGTACATAGCGGGGCTTCGGCAGCTTGATCCTCTTACCCGAAGTCTCCTCTGCCCAATCGGACATCGCCTCGAACATGGCTTGATCGTCGAGGGCGTGTGAATTGATGGTGTAGGCAACCTTGGAGTGCTGAGCATCGTTGTCCATCTGGAAGTCGTCCAGCCGTTGCACGAGCGACCGATCATCACCGTTCATCCCAATGCGATCCGAGATCTCACCGAGTTTCCCGTGGATACCGTTGATCTTCATCTCGTTCTCCAGGACCTTCTCGATAGCCATCGAGACTCGATGAGCCGCCCGAAATAAGGGGGTCAGCATCAAGCGGAGGGCGGCGACAACGGCACCCAGCAGAACTATGGCTCTACCCAGCTCTTCCCATTCGGGCATTGAGGGTCATCCCTCAGATCGGCGCGAGGTAGCCAACTCCGCGATCCGCTCCAGGGCGGCGACACCGTCGGCGGCCGTCTTCGGAGGTGCCGGAGGGGCTGGGATGCGAGACGCCGCCGCCTCGGCTCGTGACGCAGCCAGGAACTTCTCGACACCGTTGAGGCGGGTTTCGAGCGCCTCGTATTCGGCGAGAGGGACGGTGGCTTCGACCTCTGGCTCGGGGTCGACGTGCATCCCGACGGCGACCATCGCCATCGGCTCATCGGTCTCGAAGTTCCACTCGATACGAGCACGGCCGTCTGCGGGGACAGTGCAGCCTGCGTCGAGTCCGGCGGCGACGAGTGCCGGAGGAATCAGCCCGGAGGTGTTGACGACCACGAGGCCGACCATCTCCATGCCACCGTCAATTGGACGCCAGTCGGGGGAGATCTTCTGGCAGTCGAACGCCCGCAGCTGGGCATCGGTCGCCGACGGGCGGACCGACCCGGCGACATAGATCCCATGCTCGGTCTCATACGGGACGACGTCGGCAACGGCGTGACCGGCGTTCGACATCGCGTCCATCGCCGCTTCCCAATTCAGGCGAAGGTCAGCGTGACCGCACCCAACATAGATGACGCCGGTCTTGTACCGGCTACCTTCGGCCGTGAAGACGCCACCACCGCGCTTGAACCTTCCATAGTCCTCTCGACTGTGGGGTGCCCGGGTGCAGCGGTCGTTGAAACCGATGTGGCAGGTCGACCAGTCGGACACGTATCCGTGGACTCGTCCATCCGGCTCGCGCCGAGCGTCATAGTAGGCGTCGTGTTCGGGGAGGAAGGCGAACCATGCCGAGGGGGGCTTGGTCGGCGCCTTCGAAGGCAACGAAACGACGTTGCCCGAAGCGACCAATGGAGCTGTCTCCTCGTCAAGAGTGATGTTGAGGGGGATGTTGGTCTTCCACACGCTGAGGGACTCCCGGTCGCCGAACAGGGCGGCATGGTCGGCTTCGAAGGCGAGGTAGTCGATGGCTCCGGCGACGAGCGCCGTTTCAAGGACCTCGATGAACGCTTCCTGGAAGGCCGGGAACGGAGTGATCGTGGCTCCCATGACCCGAGCTTTGGTCATCAGCATCCGGGGCTGACCGCCAGCCTCGTCGACCTCGATGTCGGCTTCGAGCATGTCGAGGTCGACGGAGACGCCCCGCATCGTGCCCTCTTTGACAAGGCGTCGGGCTTCTTGGCCGTCTTCGCCTGAGTCGAAGATGATCCCGGCGACGATTTCGTCACCGACTCGTTCGATCGTCCAAATCGATCCAGCGACGACAGATCCGTCGTGGCCTCCGGCGGCCGAGTTCACCTTCTGGAGCATCAGGGGAAGGGGGAGGTCGCGGAATTCCAGGGCACCTCGGGCGATGCGACGGCGGTCACCCGACTCGATGCCTTCGACGACGAGTACGGCCCGAGCGTCGAAGTCACCAGCAGCAGCGCGAGCGGCGTTCTCAGAAGCGAAGGGGCGACCATCGTCTTCCTCCTCGACGTCATCTTCTTCCTCAACCACGACGATGACATCGTCGTGAGCAAGCTCCGTCGGAGCCTCAGTGGGATGCTGGCATCCGCACTCTTCTGTGCTGGTCGGCTCTTCGAGAAGTGCTGTCGAATCTTCACTCATGGTGGCGATCTCCTTGGGTTTCCAGCCTGACAATACCTCAGACGTGGGATTTGATCGTTCATTCGATCGGATCGACAGTTCAGAACCGAACAGGATCCCAATCAGATCGGCGCTGCTCGGGTTCCCTTCGAGTGCCGAAATGAGACCACGGAGGCCTCCATTGTTGATCGATTCGACGACTGAATCTGGCAGCAGTCTCTCCTCGACAGCTTCGGCCGAGATCCCATCAGGGATGTCGTTGCGAACCACGATCTCAGACCGGAGGCGGCGGGCGGCGGCGATCTTCTGGCGCCGTAGAGCAATCATCTCGCCGACAACATCAGCCACCTCGCTGTCGTTGTCGGCGTTCACGTCATCTCCTCGTATCAAGAAGCAGCGGCAGCTGATCCTCATCGATGCGGGGAGTTTCGGGTCTCCGGGATAGCGGGCGGTGAACCCACCAACGATGAAGACACCCGACGTAGGCACTGAAGTCCCGTGGAGACTCCCGTGGGCGGTCCGGACCTTCTGGTCGAGCATCGTGATCCACGACTTGCGCCGAGAGAACGGGTCAGAGGCTGCACCGGCGACGAGTGTCGTAGACGCGACCGTCAGCATCAGATCCTCGATGCCGTTGCGGAGATGGACGGTGAGCGCCTCGGCCAGCCGGTCGACCCGGTCGGTGGCGAGGACCTTCTCCAGGGCGTCGCCGATCGAGATGGTCGGATCCTTGACCTGCGCCTTGAAGACGGTCGCTTCGAGTAGCTGCGAGTACCGCCCGACTCCTTCGACGAGTTCTGTGGCGACGTTGCTCACCTGCTGGGCGGTCACTGAATTCGGAGCCAGGTCGTTGTTCGCCGCCGAGACCTCGACCATGATTTGAGCTTGGCGTTCCGCCTCGGCCCCGATGAACTCGGCCACAGATTCGTCCCAAGCCAACGTCACATCGCCTACGAGAATCGTGTTCTTGGCAGCCCCCCGAGTCGCATCGAGCACCTTGTCGAAGGCCGGGGCAAACGACTCTTCGGCGTTCGCCTGTGCTGCGGCCTCACGGATCTCTTGTCCGCTCTCCGAGGCATTCAGCGCGGCGATCTGACGGGCCGCTTTCTCGCGGGTCTCGTGGCACCCCTCCAGCTCACCATCGGAGTCCTTGCGGACACTCCACGGCTTCGAAGAAGGACAGCCACCGTCGTTCTGATGGATCGACCAGGGCATGGATCAGAACTTCACTGGAGCAGCCGTTTCGAGAGCGGCCACTACTACGGACGGAGGGATCTTCATGCCATCGTCGTAGAGGCGCGTGCCTCGATCGGCCAGAGTGATCGTCTGGAGGCGCGCGCACAACTCTTCAGATATGTTCCGGGCCACATCGACCGAGGCGGCGCCGTTGAACCCGCACCGGGCTACGACCCACGGCTGGACCCAGCCTCGAACCTTCATGGCGAGGTCATCCCATGCCCCATCGAGGAGCTGCTCGGGGGTGACGCCGAGAGCGGAGAAGTCTGCCGGGCCAAGAGACGAGAGAGCCTTCGACTTGTCGAGGCGTAGCCGATCTGCTGCCGGGAGCTTCGACGAATCGATCTTGTTCAGGTTGATCCGGGAGACGGCGCGCGACCCGGCCTTCTCCAGGGCACGGTCGATGGCGGCGTCGGACGCTACGACGATCTTGTCGATGATCGAGGCGTCAGCGTTTGGAGTGCCGGGAACCGATTGAACAGGGGGGAGCGGTTCCCGGCCTCCCGATTCGGGATCACCTCCAGACCGGCCAGTTGGTTCGTCGGCAGCCGGTGGGGCCGGTGGGATGCCGCCGGGACGGGAGTCGTCCACGAGCACGATGTCTTCGAAGCCGGGAATCAACGGCAGCAACTGAGGGGCCAGTGCGGCGTTCGCTGCGATCAGATCCTTGAGCACCTTGATCCGTCGCTCTTCGTCATTGGGCATGTCGGCGAGCGTGAACCCGTTCGCCAGCACAACGGCTTCCTCGGCCAGCTGGCCTCGGTCACCGAGACGAGTCGCCGTCACGCCCTTGTCGGCGCGTGCGGTGATCGTCGATGCGTCGAAGACATACCGCCAGTTCTGGTACTTCCCAGCGTCCCACTGCTCGAACAGTTCGAGCATGGCATGGAGGTAGGCGACGGTGGAGAACGAGCTGATGAACTCGCCTTGAGGAATGACCCACTTCGAGTTGTACTCAGCGTCAGACGAGTACCCGGACCAGTGATTGAGTTCACCTTTCCCCGTCATCATGTCGGGGGAGATGTCGAGGTCCTGGGAGATGTAGGTCAATACTTCTTGACGAAGGGCCGACGCCCATTCGGCGTTCTGCTCGTCACCGAGTTCCATCTTCTCCAGACCCTTGAGCAGGTCTGGGTCGCCTACAGCAAAGATGGGCAGGAGTCGGGAGGCCGATCCGGGGTCCTCGAACGCTGATGAGAGATGTTCGACGAATGCTTCGGTGAAGGGGCGGGCACCCTCCTCGTTGGGGTCGTCGGAATCCTGTGGCATTCCAACGGCGTCGAGTCCTTCAGGGACCTTGACGACACCGGCGGGGATGCGCGAATCGGCCGAGGCGTCGATGATGGCCCGGAGCTTCAGGTAGGACCGACAGTCAGGTAGTGCTCGCTGCATTCCCGACTCGGGCAGCTCCGAGTAGTCGGTGGCCGAGTTCCAGATACGAGCGATGTATTCGCCCTTGCCGAGTTCCTCTCGACCGCTCATCGTGATGCCCTGATGTCCGGCGCGCTTGCGGGTGATTGTCCCGTATTTGTCGGGGTCGATTTCGAGTGGACTGAGGAACTCCCAGACGAGGCCCGGCGAGTCGTCGTTGGGAACATCGATCTCTGTCGGGGAGCCGACGAGGAACGACTCGCCGCCGATACTCAGGTTCAGGGACGCCTTGCGGAGCAGCTCCTTGCGACCACCCAGCGGAGCGACGAACGCATCGTGGACCCGCTTCACCGCAAGAGCTTGATCGCGAAGTGCTTGACGTTGCGGAGTGTCCTTCTCGTCTTCGCCGAGACCAGACAACAGCTCCGACATGGTCCACTCGTTGCCCGTCTCGGGATCCGTGTAGACCGGACGAATGTCACAGGCGGACACCGTGTTCGCCCGCATGTGGTGGACCTTGCCAACCTGTCCGACGAGGGTCGAAAGGTCATAGGCCGATCGCTGCCAATCCGCCGTCCTCGTGACGACATCGCGAGCGTCGCGGGGGATCTCGTCGGCCTTTCGAAGTTTCGCCCTCGTCCCCCGCGCTGGGTCGGGTGATACCCGTACCGTCATCTCAGCCCTGGCCGGTCGGCGGGACTCCATTGATTGTGATGGCGTTACCCGCACGAGCTACCTCCGGAAGATGCCCGCATCCTAGACCGCTGCGTGCTATGCGACGATGACCTCATCAGGACGCTACGACGATCTGACGCCCGACGCCGGGGGCTACCGCATAGCCGCGACCCGACCCTTTCCCGGCGAGAACCTGGAAAGCCGACGAAACAGCATCGACCTGATCGAACTTCTTGCCGTTCGGAAACATCAGGACCTCGTCCATGAAATCGTCGTTCCAATCGGCTCGGACCATCGTCACTCGCTCCTGTTCAGCAGCCGAAGCGAACATCTCAGCCCGGATGATTTTCGCCTCCGACGCTTTCCCTTCGATTCCGAAACTGTGCTTCCCTCGGCTCGTCCCCGTCACAGAATGACCCTTCACCCGAGAGATCCCGTCGAGTTGCCGGGCGATCGTGGCGACCACCGATTTCCCTGCCGCGCCCAACTCCTGCTCGATCCACTGGACGACCTTCGGACCATCGTCTATGGCTCGACGTCGGATGAAGTCGTCACGTTTGCCGGGAGACAGGCGACAGCGGACCACGGACTCGATGCAGTACAGATTGGACCCTCTCGTGATCGAAACGAGGGCGCCGACCGTCCAGTCCGGATTCGAATTCGACGATGACGGCTCGGTGGCGGCCAGGTCCCAGAACCGGATGCGTGACGAGACCTCTATCGGGGGGCGATCCACATGGATGAACCACCCGGGGGTGAACATCGAGCCTGAGTCGTCGAGGATCTCGCCGTGCAGCTCCTGACGCCCGAGGCGGGTGCCCTCGTAGCGAGCGACGACCCGGTCTCGGAACTGGGGGGAGAGGTTGTCGAGGTTGTCGTAGGTGGAGCCGGTGGTGACGACGATCGACTCGTCAGCCACCATCTCTTTCGTCAGAGCATTGTTCTTTGGTGTGCCGGTGACGACAACGCGGGGGTCAGGGGGGAGCCGTAGGCCCAGCATGAGGTTCGACCATGTCGTGTCCTCCTCGGTGCCGAGATGGGCATCGCGGAGGAACGCTGGCTCATCGACCCAGGCGAAGTGGAACTGCGGGCCACGGAGAGAGCGGGGCTTCTCCGACGAATAGCCTTTGATGATGCCGCCGTCGGCCAGGTGGATCTCCGACAGCGACCGGTTATAGGCCTTCTCCCAGTCTCCGTCGCGAAGCATCTCGGGAGGGATGACGAACTGAAGGCCCGACTCACCTTCGATCATTGTCCCACGCACGTCGGCGATCGTCGGGCCAACCAAGGCGCACCGGAAGCCGCCCTTGATCTGCGGGGAGATGTCTTCATATTTCTCTTTGATGGTTTCCGATCCAGTCTTGGTCTTTCCGAAACCTCGCCCCGCCTTTATGTACCAGCCCACCCACTCACCGTCTGGTGGCGTTTGCTCTGGCCTTCTGATAGTCCACCAGGCATCGTTCATGATGGCTTCTGCCACATCATCGCCCTGCGATGCGAAAAACTCGGTGACTTCTTCGTCGTTGAGCAGCAGTAGCTGATCGCGGAAGGAGAGGCCCATAGGCAAGATAGTAGCCGCGGTCGCGCTAGCCTTCCCTGGCATGGACCGACCCGACATGCCCGAGTTCGGAACTGCGGAAGGCGAAGTGGGGATGCTCGGCGTCGTCGATGGCCCCTACCCGCCATGCAGTCTCTGTGGATCCAAAGGCTACCCAGCCGACCTGGAGATCACGATGGGCGGCAACGATGCCTGGGTCTGCTACGAGTGCTGGACGTCGGACAAAATCCCCGAGGCCGTCCGTGCCGTAGCGCCTGTCAGCTGGGACAAAGTGATGCGTCTCCGAGCTACACCGTGGTCGAGGTCTTGGCGGGGATGGAAGCGCCGCAGTCGTGAGGACGCCCCCGACGACAAGCAGCCGACGCTACGACTCCCCTGAGCCGACGATCCCTTGCTCGGCAAGCTCGGCGATAATGTCGGCCGGGCCGAGCACTTCGACGTCGCCACCCGGCGGCTCCAACATGACCAAGAACCGGTCGTGTCCGGCCACACGCTGTAGCTCGACCTGAAGCTCCACGATCTGGACCTCGTCGAGAGAGTGGGGGATGACGACCATCGATCCCTTCTCGATCCGGTAGATGCGAGTCTCAGACACGAGGGTCCTTCTTCGAGAAGACGTGGAATCCCTCACAAGCCGTGCAGACCTCGAAATAGAGGATGCGCCCCTGGAACGTCGACTCCCATTTCCACATCATCGACCTCGCCTCGTCGGCCGTGGAGAACCGGCGGCGATGAGGATGCCCGTACTTCTTCGCCCGGACGTAGCCGACCTTGTCAGCGCAGGTGAGGAACATCTTCATGCTGGACAGCGTAGGGGGTTGGCGAGCCAGTAGTCCGGGATCGGCGGGAGCGGCGCCGGGCGCGGACAGCCCTGAGCCTCCCACGAGATCTCACAGGCCGGACAGCTTGGGTCGGAGCCGACAGCGAAGAAGCAGGCTGTGTCGAGGGGGCGCTCCGGAAACTCGCAGGCGTTCCATAGGTAGGGGAACATCTCGACCCACTCGGCGTCCCGCTTGTCTGGCCGAACAAACTCGTGGCGGGGCGTGTACCAGTCCGGCTCGCCTCCGAAACGGAGACCTACGGCCACCAGAGGAACCGATCCAGGAACCGACGGAGACGAGACTTCGGCATGTCCGGGAAACGCCACGGGTTCTGCTCGATGAGGTCGAAGAGTTCCTCGGCCTGGTCGAGGGTGATCGTGCCCGATGCCGTCATCATCGCTCGGCCAGGGCCGCGTAGCGACAGCGGAGCATCATCGGGTAGGCCGTTGTGTTGCCGGTAGGAGCGGGCCTGGGCTTGGAGGAAGTCGGCAGAGTCGTCAGACATACCAACTCCATCGACGATTCTTCGGCGGAGTGAACCTCGGGTCACGGGTACCCCAGCATCGAGCGCAGCGTCCAAGCCAGGGCCAGGTCCTCTTTGTGCAGGAACGGCACCGGCCGAACGGAACATCACCGACGCCGGACATCATGCGTTCATTCGGCTCGCCAAATATCCCTGACCACCGGCGATAGCGGCGATCACTACGGCCTCGTCGACCCAGCCCCAGCCGGACTGGGTGTACGCCCACCAGACCGCCACCGACACCCAGACGCCGAAACACCAGGAGCACGACAGGAGGCTTCCGACCCATCCTCGGATCGGTCCGAGGTCGTGGCCGTTCTCATCGTAGAGAAGCCGGTCGAGCCACGCTCGGACGAACGTGCCTCGCTTCTCCGGATCGCCAGGGACCTCGCCGGGGTAGTACCCGAGCACTGAGTCGAGGACGAAAAAGCGGGTGATCCGGTAGGACGCGAACGCGAGCACCAGAAGTTCGATGGGAGTCAGATCAGACATGGGTTGGAAACTACCTTTCCTCGGGGGAGATGTCCAGCGGTCACGTCGGCGGGTTCAGGGGTCATCGGTCGGCCTTTCACGTCGGGGCAGTCGTCTGGGTCGAGCAGGATCTGTCGGCCTGTCTCCGGGTCCATGAACAGCCGTGCGGTCATGTCGTCAGCGGTGATCCTCCGCCGCAGTCGATCACGCTTTCGGCCAGAGCGGCCAGGACTCGCTCTTGGTCATCAAGGAGTCCATCACCCTGGGCCACGGCAGCAGCGGGATTAGTACGAACCAGTGTTGCCCAATCCATGTACTCGGTGACCCACTCAATCAGTAGATACACGTCCTGCGGAAGCGACTCGCAGGCTTGTGCTCGCTCCTCGGCGTCGTCCCGTTCATCCCTTGCTGATTCCAGGCTGGACTCCAAGTCAGTGACCTTGATGTCGAGGTCGTCGTTGACGCCGGAGAGCTTGCCAACCTGATCGTCAAGCGTCTCGATCTCGGAGGCTTGGGTCTCGATCTCGGAGGCTTGGGTCTGGACTTCATCCCTGGCATCGGTGAGGTCACCTCCGATAGACACCAGGCCGAAGGTCAGGAGAAGGAGAACAGCTCCTGTCGCTGCTGCTCCCAGCACGACCTTGTTCCGGTCGATTGTCTGAGGGGCTTGGGTTGGTTCTTCGTCGTTGGTCATGGAAACTATGTTACCAGCTTTCATTCTCGATTCCTCCAATCGATCACTGATTTCCTTCGGGAGCGTGTGCCGCGGGCCATCGCTTCGGTGAGATCGTAGAGGTCGGCTTGTATCAGGTTCACCGATACGTTCGCCTCCAGGAGTATCTCGACCGGCTTCCCGTCGGTATCCACACAGGGCAGGACACCGACGAGGGCGAACGTCTCGTCGTCGATGCGGGCCATGTAGATCTCGACGACGTGGTCGAGGTTGATGGTCCTGGACGGGAGGAGGAGAAGCATGTCAACTTTCTTTACAAGTAGTAGGTGAGGCGGATGAAGAAAAAATTCAGGAGAATCGCGATCGAGATCGCCAGGAGTTGATGTCGCATGGCAACTATATTACCAGGAGCTGGGGCGAGAGTGGTCGATGCCGAGGTCCGGGGAATCGGTGGTCGCCGGAAAGTTGGCCTCTGGAAACAATGTTGCCTTACTTGAGGGTCGAAAACTGGCGGTCGCTACAAAGTTGGCCTATGGCAACAATGTTGCCTTACTTGAGGGTCGAAAACTTGCGGTAGCCAGAAAGTTGGCCTGACGTCCCTGGTTCGTCGGCGTGGTGTGACGTCGGTCACTTACCCCCCTCGGTGTGACGGTCGTCACTTTTCGCTGAGCGTCCGCTGAGCGTCCGCTGAGCGTCCCGCGACGCGCCGCGGCGCCCGCGCTAGGCGCGGGCGCCGCGAGTCGCTGAGCGCTCAGCGTGAAGCGCGTTGGGCGAAATCGTGGATCGCTTCCGCGTGATTCTCGAAATAGTGACCCGACTCGCACTCCCACCCGCGACCGTGGTTGTAGGTGACCCATGTCACATAGTCGTCGTGGAATGCCGCGAGCACCACTTTTTCGCCAGAACGCTTGTTTCGGTGTGCCAGTACGCGGGCGCCGTTTTCGAGCGTATCGCCGACGCTGAGCGCGCCCAGCGCGGGCGCCGCGGGCGCCGCGGGCGCCGCGGGTGCGTTCATGCGCCGAAATTCGCCAGTGTCGTCCGACCCGATCGCGGGACCATCGATGTCACGTGTGACCCATGTCACACCGACGAGTTCGGCGTGATTCGGCCAAACGGTCGAAATCTGACGGGCGATAGAAATGAGCGCGGTGACGAAATTCACATTCATGGATTTTCTCCTCGTTCGGTGTGGTGTGTCAGGTAGAACGCCGCGGCGCCCGATTCATTCCCGATTTCGGTGTGTCGCTTGTCACATC
>Ga0307379_10002747_pt1 | contig 25852 bp, 18 predicted proteins | sample UN2MG_FD_202237 | JGI IMG/M metagenome (GOLD analysis project Ga0307379, IMG submission 202237) | Soil microbial communities from Risofladan, Vaasa, Finland - UN-2 | ecosystem: Environmental > Terrestrial > Soil > Coastal area > Acid sulfate soil | place: Finland: Risofladan, Vaasa | collected...
GCGGACATCTCGGAGATCATTATGAGTTCGACCTCAACGGTCCAATCGATGCCGACGGTGCGAGTTATGCATTGAGCGCCGATTTCCAGAGTATCGCAGTCGGTAACTGGCGGACGAACATGTTACACATGTTCGACCAGGGCGGTTACACCGGGGGTACGCTTGGCATCTACAACAGCGTGGAGGCGGCCCTGCCCACCATGTATGGAACGTACGCTCCGGTCATGATGAATTACTTCCGCACAGCCCGCTACATGATCACCTGGAAAGATGCCGGCGGCGGTAACCTGACCGTGGAAGTGGCGGACCTGACCCGCGATAACACGCTACCGTATGTCGAGTACGTGGACGATGGTTACGGCTGGGGCCTGGTGCTGGCCGACGAGATGTTCGCCAGCGGGGAATCCGCCTATATAGGACCGGGCTGGAACAAGCCTGTAAATAACTATCTTTACGGAAAATATTTCATCGAAGCTGTACGTAGTCCGGTTCCCAGGGACCAGCGCACACTGAAACTGCACCAGACCCTGCCGGCGAACAATACCGGTGAGTTCGGTATATGGCTTGGCGGCCAGTACGTGAAGTGCGAGAGCCCGAACGACGTCGTGCCCGCCATGCCCACCCCGGGCACGGTTTTCACCTTCGACCGCTCATTTGGCTCGTGGAATTCCGACAAGACGATTTTCACCCAGTGGGCCGAGCCTCCGTTCCCCGGCGACAGGTGGGTAGCTACTATCGAGCCTACCACGATGGATCCGGAGGACGCGGATTTTTCCAAGATCAGGGTCGTTCCTAACCCTTATGTGGGCAGCTCGTTCCTGGATTATTCGCCCGACGCCCGGCGTATCGAATTCGTCAACCTGCCGGCCAATTGCACGATCCGTATTTACAGCCTGGGCGGGAACCTGGTCAACGTGCTCAACCATATCGGTTCGAACCGTTCCGGCTGGGGTAACTACACCGACTACGACAACCTGACCCTGGGTGTTGCGCCCACTTACACGGGCTACGACAACCACGGCGGAACCGAGGCCTGGAACATGCGCAACCGGTTCGGGCAGACAGTGGCCAGCGGTCTTTACTTCTATCATGTTACTGATGAGCGGGGAAAGAGCTATACCGGTAGGTTTTATATCATCAACTGACTCTGCAGGTTTAGACAGATGAAACCACACATCAACACGAGTTCTTCCTCGTTCAGTTACGGAGGTCATACATGTTGATAAAGAAGGCTGGAAGAGCCTTAACGATAGCTTTGGCGATTTCGCTGTCGGCCACTTTCTCCCTGTTCGCTCAGGGTGTGTCCAATCAGGAGTACAGCGGTCTGGACAAGTATCTGACCCAAGGCCGGCAGGAAAACGCCTCTTTCGTGGGAGTCAGGGCCGCTGAGTTCCTGACGATCCCGGTCGGTGCCAGGGGTATCGCCATGGGTAACTCATACACCGCGATAGCGGACGATATCTCCGCCACCTGGTGGAACCCGGCTGGACTGGGATTCCTCCGGCAGAGGGAAGTAATGGTGACCGTGGTGGATTACACCCTGGACCTGACCTACAGCTACGTGGCTGCGGCCGCGCCGATCGGAGACGGCAATCTGGTTTTGGGTGGATTTTTCGGTTACCTGAACGTTCCTGAGTTGGAGATCACGACCGTTACCCAGCCGGAAGGCACGGGAAACTTCTACAGAGCCTATGATTTCCAGATGGGCGGGTCAATGGCCTACAATTTCTCTGACAGGTTCATCGGCGGGATAAACTTGAAATACGTCCACCAGGACGTGTGGAACAACCTCTCGGCAGACGCGTTCGCTATCGATGCCGGGGCGATGTACCACGCAGAGCTGATGGACCGTGAAATCAAGTTCTCCTTCATGATCCAGAATCTGGGAACCAACATGACCATGGACGGTTCCAACCTGCGCAAGAGTGTGGGTCCGGAAGACTCCGGCGGCAGTTTCCCCGATGGGTACTCCGATTACACTAAAGACCCGTATTCTACCTCCAAGAAAGGTAACCGGATTCTGAAGATCGAAACCCACACCTATCGTCTGCCCACCACCGTAAAAATAGCCCTGGGGTATAACGCCTTTACCAGTGAGAAGGCCAATTTGCTGGTAAGTGGTGAATTGGCCCGGCCGAACTACATCCCGATCAGCTATTCGGTGGGCGCGGAATTCAATTACAACTTCAACCACGCCCAATCCGCAGCGCTGCGTATAGGCTGGCTGGTTCAGTCCGATGAGTACACGAACAAAGTTGACCAGTTCAGCTACGACTATTACGGAGACGATCCGACGCTGCGAGGCCTGAGCTTGGGCGGCGGTTTACAGCGTAATTTCCTCGGCAAGGTTGTTCGCTTCGATTACGCTTACCGAAACAAGGGTCGTCTCTCCGCCGATAACTTCTTCACTATCAGCTTCGGCTTCTAGCCTGTGGTGTAACTGATTACAGCCTGACTAAATCTCCCGGCTCCGCCAGGGGCCGGGAGATTTTATTGAAAACCCGGCACGACTGTATAAAAATAATTTATAACCGGCTCCTGATAATCAGTTTTACAGGAACATTTAAGACATTTTTTTATTTCGCAACTCTTTCATCAATAAAATCGTCCGATCCGGCAGCGTTTTGAAAAATTATTCATTTTTACAAATCAGAACGGAAAAACAGTAAAACGATATTGTAACTGCCTGGGATATTTATATTTTGTAGGAGCGGTCTGCAAACCGCTCCTTTGGCCTCGAGGGATATCATAGACTTTGATTTTTTTCGACACACTTCCGGGCCGCAAAGTCGAGGTCCTGATTTTTCCAAAGAAGCGGGCTGAGTATACTATTTTTGGCTTCAATATGAGGAATAACAGGTAACACTGGATTGAGCGGAATAACGATCGGAATTAAACCATAAACGGAGGAAACCACAGTGATCAGGTGCAGAACGATGTTGGCAGCAAGCCCGCTTTTGGCCGTTTTTGTCATCTTTGCCGCTGTTTCGATGCTGACTGCCGGTGAGGAGAGATCGTTCAGCCGTGTGGTCGCTTCGGCCGAAGAAGAGTTCATAATCGAGGTTGGCGGTACGCTGGATCCCGAGAACATCGAAGTGACAGTCGAGAACCTCGGCCCGACACCTGTGGTGGACCCGCGGATCAGTGTCAACGGCAAATTCGACTGGTACGACATCGACTCGATGGTCAAGGAAATCACCGAGGGTTGCCGGACTGATGAGGAGAAAGCCCTGGCGATTTGGGAGTGGGTCCACTGGAAGCGTTTTCAGCGCTCGCCCCAAGACAGCCGGGCCCGCCACCCGGTGATTGCCATGAACTGTTACGGGTACGGGATCTGTGGTTTTACCGCGGCCTGGCTCAAGGCCCTCTTTACCTCCGCCGGACTTCCGGCCAAAATCCAGGAAATCTGGCACCATACAGTCAACGAGGTCTACTATGATGGCGCCTGGCATTATTTCGACGGTAACGGGAAAGTGTTCTACCTGGCCCGCGACAACCGGACTGTGGCCAGCCTGGCCGAGCTGGAGCAGGATGGCTGGCTTGTGGAACGAACTATCCATGCACCGTTCGATCCTTGGGTGCGTCCCGGCGAAACACCCGAGCTGACCCGCGAGTTCGTGAGCTGGATCACCTCCGCGGATGACAATTACGAGGAACACAGTCATGATGAAGAAATCGAGAAAGATTATAAGATGTCTTACAATCTCAAGCCGGGGGAGCGACTTATCCGCTGGTGGCAGGGGGTGCTGGGCAAGTATGAGTCCAGCCTGAACCGTCCGGTCGCCCCTGAGCGCTACGCCAACGGGCAGTTGATCTGGGAGCCGGATCTTGATCAGGTGGACATGCTGGATTATCTGAAAGTGATAGAAAATATCAGCACGTCCGGGCACAACGGCAGGAAACCGGCGATCCATATCAACAGGCTGCATGACAAGAGTTATTCTCGTCCGGCGCGTTTCACCATTCCCATCAGGAGCCCTTACCCGGCGATCGGCGGTCGTTTCTGGTGCACGCTGGTCAGGGAAGGTAACTCCCGATTGGACGATGCTTCAGTCTTCTGGGGATTTCCTGACTTCGAACCAGGGAATTTGGCTCGGCATAGGGGCAGATATGGGCCGTTCGAAACCGTGGAACTCTGCCTCGACCATCACATCGACAAGGAAGAGCCGCTTTACGGGTACGAAGTCGGTTTTTCGCTGCTGGGCAACGCCGGGTCGAACCCGCCCACTCAGTCCGGTGTGTCCTGGTTCAAGTCGGTCACCGATTTGCAGGTCTCCCCGCACAGCCTTCCCGCTCTTTCCTTGGGCCGTAACTTAATCCGCTACCGTGATTCAAGCACGGCTCCGGGAAAGAAAGTACGTCTGAGCTGGAAATGGCGCGAGCGCGACAATGACAATCCTCCCGGGCGGATCACCAGGGCGGTCAGCCCGGCCGACAGGGCCGAAGTAGCGACTCTCACTCCCCGGCTCCAGTGGCGGCCGGCCGAAGACCCCGACCAGGGCGACCGGGTGACAGACTACCAGGTCATGGTCAGCCTGCGCCCCGACTGCCGCTGGCCTCTATCGATGTCTCTATACCAGAATGTCGGTTCCCCGGAATGCGCCTGGACAGTCCCCGGGAGCTTTCTCAACCCGGGGACCACGTACTATTGGAAAATCAGGGCCAGGGACAGCCGCCAGGAGGCGGGGAACTGGGGTGAGATCTTCTCTTTCCGCACCGCTGAAAATGCCGGCAAATCGGAGAAATGACCTTCAGCGGCGCACCCGGACCCTGAATCAGAGAATATGCCTCGGACTGCGGATAAAAGAGATTGAGGCTGTAAAGGTGGGCTAGAACTGCAAGAGGGTCTTTTTTAAATGCCACAAATGCGGAGAACCGGACCTGGGGAGGGAATAATGAAAAAGAGATTTCTTTACCTGACTGTCGCTTTACTCTGTTGTTTACTATGGAGCAATAGCCCCACCCGGGCCCAGGAGAGCGGCTGTTTCCAGCGCCGGTGGAGCTACGCTGGCGAAACCTCGGCGGTAGTCTATTGGCAGCTCGGGGATATCAGCTCCTCGGCCACGAGTTTTGTCGAGTACGGCAGGACCAGAAAACTGGGTCTCCGGACAGAGCAGACCAGGAAGCCCCGCTGGTCGCAGCTTCACCGTCTGACCGGCCTCGAGAGCGGCGTCACCTATTACTACCGCATGGCGGTTGTCGATCCCCGGAGCGGCGAGGCGACTCGGAGTGATATCCTCGAGTTTACGACCACAGCTCAGACCGATGCGGTGCATATACCTTCCGGCCTGACCGACCGACCACCTTACGTCCTCGACCGTCCGAACACCCGTTATATACTGGCTGTGGATATCCTCTGTGACGGCACGGCGTTCGAGATCAGCGCAGACAATGTCACCCTGGATCTGGACGGACACCTGGTTATTTTCGGCGATGACACGGACGATCCGGCCTATGGCGTGCTGGTGGAAAACCGCGACGGCAGGACGGTTATCGCCAATGGACGAATCGTTCAGGGCAGGAGGTCTAAAGAATACAGCGTGGCCATCGCCAGCCTAAAAAGTCCCCAGCCGATAGAAATATTCGGCATCAGCACGGAGGTCAGCCTCAAGTGCGCCCTGCCGATGGATTTCACGGTCGGGCCGCCGGCGCAGATTCATCATAACTGCATCTACAGCCGGGTCACCGAGCTGGAATGCCGTCACCAGCCCGGCAACACTCTGCTCTTGGTAGGCGGCGATCCGGTCTGGCTGAGCCTGAGAAATGTCCACATCTACGACAACATGCTCACCGAGGGCTGCCACCGGGGCATCCATCTGCGCGAGGTGGTACCGAGTGTCGGGCGCGACTCGCATGTCGAGGTTGACCACAACGATATCCAACACCACCAGCAGTATGTCAACGGCTACGCGATAATCCCCAGCGCGGGCTCGGACATACACCACAACAAGATCACCTCCTGCGGCCGGGCTATACACATTCAGCAGGCGAATGTGAAAGTCCACGACAACTATATCGACACCCACAGCCATTTCCAGCTTTCGGACGAGCCTCCCCGGTTCCGCCCCTTCCAGCGCCTGCTGATCGAGGTCCACGGGATTAAATTTGAAGATGGCCGGGTCAAAAATTGCAAGGTTTACAACAACTTTGTCCGGATCACTCAGATCTTGCCCCGGGACTCCGACGGGCAGGGCGATCCGGCGGACAAGATGGAGAACGGCGTCTACCTGCGCTCTGTCGCCACCGCGCTCTGCCGGGACCGGCTGGTGGACGTTACCCGTAACTGGGAGCCCAACCGCTGGCAGGGCTATTATGTCAAATACTCTCCCGGGCTGCCCCCGGCCAGGATCGACAGCAACGACGCCACAACCCTGTTCGCCGATTTCTCCGCGGCCGCGCCGGGAGAATACTCGGTCTACATGAAATGGACCTTTGTCCCGCCGACCCCGCTCAATATCGCCTGCTATGATCCCAATGCCATGAACGAGGTCTACAACAACACATTCATCGGCCTGACCTGTTACCAGAACACGCGCAACGGCGGCTACGGAGACAGCGGACAATGGGCCACGGGAATCATGTTCGTCCACATGCTGCAAGGCCCGGCCGAGCCAGGCAAATATTCAGCGTACATCCATGACAACAATTTCATTTCCAATGACCTGTTCCTCAATTCCTACGAGCCGCCGAACATGACCATCCTGATAGAAAACAACACCTTTACCCTGGTCGATACTCTGCTGGTCACTGAGCGGGAAAGCCGGTTCAGGTCTGTCGGCCCTGCGCTTGAAAAAAGTGTCGAGGCCGGAAACAATCTGCTCAAATATTAAATTACTATACTTATTTCCTGATGAGGCAGACATGTGGAGAAGAACACGTCAATGTCTAGTGCTTTTAATGGCCGTTATTGCCGGATGTTTATTTGGGCGAGCCGCGCAAGCTCCTTCTATCGAAATCTTGCCCGAGAATGGGAAATATCTTTACCAGCTCGGCGATACGGCGCTAATGAATATCCGGGTATGGGCTCCCGGGAGTCTCGAGGGGGTGTCCCGGGTCGCCTACCGCCTGAGTGAGGATGGAATTGTCATTCTGGCCGAGGGCGAGCTCGAGCTGAAACGGGGTGCAGGCAAGCTCAGAGGTACGATGGATAAACCGGGATTTTTACGCTGCGACCTGAGCTGGATTGTAGGCGATGACACTCTGCGCGCGGCGTGCGGCTGTGGTTTCAGTGTCGAGGCGATCCGCCCCACCGGCAGGCTGCCGGAGAATTTCGATAGCTTCTGGCGGGAGGCCAGGGCGGAACTTTTAAGAATACCTGTCGAGGCCCGGCTCGAGGAGGTGGCTGTTGTCGATTCGGGTGACGCACGGCGTTTCAAGGTCAGCCTGGCCAATGTCAATGGCACACGGGTTTACGGCTGGCTGCATTTGCCTGAGGGTAGAGGGCCTTTCCCGACAGTGCTTTCCATCCCCGGATCCGGTGTCGGGAGAACCGGGCGGTTTGCGGGATTTACCCAGGCGGGGATGGCTGTTCTGGCCATCGAGGTGCATGGGCTGGAGCAGAAAAACCATGAGATTGTCGGTGCCGCACAGGAAATAAAGCCCGCGGATGATGAGATCAGATATTTCGTGAACCTGCAAAATGGCCTCCTGGCTGGCTACCACAGCTTCGGCAGGGAAGACCCCTACCATTATTACCACCGCCGGGTGCTTCAGGGGGCGATGCGGGCCCTCGATTATCTCTGCACACGCCCGGATGTGGACACCAGCCGGATCATCGTTTTCGGCGGCAGCCAGGGCGGTGGGCTGAGCCTTCTTTCCGCAGCCCTGGATAAACGCATCAAGGCCGTCGTGGCCACGGTTCCGGCTTTTTGCGACAATACCGCCAGTCTTTACGCCCGGAGGAATCGGCCTGATTCTCAGGGCGCGAGCGACCTGGCGAAAATAGTGAGAACCATGTCCTATTATGATGCGGCGCTGGCTGCGGAGCTGATCCAGTCGCCGACACTGATCGGTGTCGGCTTTATCGATCCGACCTGTCCCCCCACCAGGGTTTATTCGGCTTATAATAACCTCAAAGGCAGAAGAACCATAGAGAATTTCTACACGACAGGTCACGGTTCTCCTCCGGATTGGAGAGAGAAGATTATTAATTGGCTGGCGCGGCAGATGGAAAAGGGTTTATAAAAGACAGGGTAATTATTTATGAGAGCCGACCTTTGTTGCCTCTGGATTGTATTTCTTTCTAAAAATTGAAAGAACTGAGTCTGGAGAGTATTTTTTGTTCTCACTAAACCGGAGAAATATATGGAATTTTATCGCGCCAGACTCCTCTCATCCATCATCTGTTTCCTGGTACTGGTCTGGTCGGCTGCCCTAAGGGCCGATGGTCCTTTCTGCCGGCAATGGAATTATACCAGCGAAACCTCGGCGGTGATCTATTGGCAGCTCGGGGATATCAGCTCCTCGGCCACAAGTTTTGTCGAGTACGGCAAGACCGTGAAGCTGGGTCTTAAGACCGAGGAGACCAGGATACCCCGCTGGTCCCATTTCCACCGGCTGACCGGCCTCGATACCGGCAGCACTTATTACTACCGCATGGTGGTAATCGATCCGGAAAGCGGCCGGCGCAGCGAAAGCGAAATCCTTCAGCTCACCCCGCAGCGCAGGCCGGATGCCGTGCGCATCCCCCAGGACATTGCCGGCGGGCCTCCCTATATCCTCGACCGGCCGGACACCTACTATATCCTCACCCGGGACATCACCACGGACGGCACGGCTATCGAGATCAGGGGCGCCGGCTCGACCCTCGATCTGGACGGCCACACGGTAACTTTCGGCAACGACACCTCGGAGCAAGTTTACGGCGTGCGCCTGGTTACCGAGGCCCCGGCCGTGCTCTGTAACGGGAAGATCGTCCAGGGCCGGCGCTCGCGGGACTACAGCTGCGCAGTGGCCAGCCTCAAGCGGCCCTTCCCCATGGAAGTCTTCGGCATAGACACGGATGTCCAGCTCAAGTGCGCCTACCCGATCGAGGTCTCGGCCGCGGCCAAGGCCCACATCCACCACAACCACTTTTTCAGCCGGGTGACTGAGATCGAAAGCCGTCACTACCCCGGCAACGCCCTCGTGCTTGTGGCGGTGTCCAGCGAGGATGGGAACGTGCACATTCACGACAACCTGCTCACCGAGGGCTGCCACCGCGGGATAGAAATGCGTGACAGCGGCCCGAATGTCGAGGTGGACCATAACGATATCCACCACCATCAACAGTATGTCAACGGCTACGCCATAATCCCCAGCGCGGACTCGGAAGTGCACCACAACAAAATCACTTCCACCGGACGGGCCGTGCACATCAAGCACGAGGGCATCAAATTTCACGACAACTATATCGACACCCAAGGCCACATGCACTTGTCGGACCTGCCCGAGGGGACCCGGCCCTTCCACCACCGGCTGATCGAGCTGCACGGGATAAAGCTCGAGGGAGGCGGGGTGAGAAACTGCAAGGTTTACGGCAACTTCGTGCGCATAGCGCAGAAACAGCCGGTCGATTCCGGCGGCCGGGGAGACCCCGCGGACAAGGTCGAAAACGGGGTCTATATCCGCTCGCGGGCCAGCGCCGTCGAAAGCGGCAGGCTGGTCGACAACAGCCAGGACTGGGGAAAAGACCGCTGGCGGTTCTACTATCTGAAGTACTCCCCGGACCTGCCGCCGGCCCGGATCGACAGCAATGACGCCCACACGCTGTTTGCTGGTCTTCAGAAGGTTGAGCCGGGAGAATACTCGGTTTACATGAAATGGGAGTATGTCCCTCCGACTCCGCTCAACCTCGATTTTTACGATCCCGAGGGGATGAACGAAATCTACGATAATACCTTTATCGGGATCACCACTTATAGGGAGACCCGCCACGGCGATTATGGCGACACCGGCCAGTGGGCCACGAGTATCATGTTCGTGGCCATGACCAGGGGGTCAGCCGCGCAAGGAAAGTACGCGGCATGGGTCCACGACAACCGTTTCATGTCCAACGATCTGTTTTTCAATTCCTACCATCCGGTGAACATGACTGTCCGAGTGGAGAACAACACGTTTACTCTTTTGAAAAAGCCTTTTACCACTGTCCACCAGAGCCGCTTCCGGAACATCGGCCCGGAGCTCGAGGGTAAAATACTCGGTGATTCGAATACCTTTAATGAAGAGTGAGAAAAGGGAGGCGGCAGGCTTCTAAACGGGCCTGCCCTTCCGGCGAGCCGGAGAGCGATTCAATCTCGGAGGCGACCGCGGCCCTGGTCTTGTAGAAAAGTCCGGGATCAGCGGAGTATTCGGTCGGGGAAGCCACCACTTCGGGGGGTATCCTGGCATCGCCTTTCAGGTTTTTGAGCAGCCGGAAGTATTCGTAATCCTCGAACCCGTCCCTCAGGTTGGCCAGGCGTATCGAGGCGAGAGGACGGCCGTCCGGTCCGGAAGTCAATTACAACTTCACCCCGGCCTACTCCGCCGCGCTGCGCATGGGCTTCTCGTTCCAAACCGATAAGTATACGGCCAAACATGATCAGTTCGGCTATGAATACTACGGAGATAACTCGACCCTGCGGGGCTTGAGCTTCGGCGGTAGTATTCAGCGTAACTTCGGCGGCAAGCTCTTCAGGTTCGACTACGCTTACCGGAACAAGGGAAGGCTTTCCGCTGACAACTTCTTCACGGTCAGCTTCGGTTTCTGATATCCGGTCTTTAACCTGATAATATCAGTAATCACCCGGCCTGGTAAAAACCAGACCGGGTGATTTTTTAACCGCAGAGATAAACATAAATCTGGCTCGAAATCCGAAAAAAATGCAATTTCGCTACTGAACAAGAAAAGAAAGAATTGAGGGATTGAGTCTCTTTTTTCTGTTTTTACCAATCTAATTATTGGAAATCTGAAACATTCTATTTATTTTTCGAGAAAGACGCTAAAAAATATCTTTACTCAAGCCCAAAGTGCGAAAGTCCGGGTTCTAAATTATCAATATAGAATAAAATAACGACTACCAACTTTTATATGTGGAATATTGGATAAAATGTTTTAATGAACTTTAAGAGTCTCTTCCTAAGATGCCGAAAACTCCTTCTTCCAAGAAAACCAAGCCGCAGCATAGAAAAAAGGTTAAATTTTTCCAGGGTTTGGGTCTCATCCTTTTTGGTCTGACGTTACTATTTCTGGTGGAACTTGTCCTGCGCTTTCTGCCTTTCGGAGTTCTTTCCCAGGCTGGGGAAGACCCTTTCGTAGGATTCAGCGGTACGCACCCATTATATACCCGGTACCGGGCTGCTGATGGCACCTTGAGGGCGAAAACCACTCCTTATAAACTCCAGTGGTTCAACGAGCAGGATTTCAGAGTCAGGAAGGACCCGGGTACTTTCCGGATTTTCACTCTCGGCGGATCTACCACTTATGGACACCCTTACGCAGCGCCGACCTCATTCGGCGGCTGGCTCGAACGTCTGCTCAATAAACAGGCGGAGCCGGGAAGGCGCTTCGAAGTAATCAACGCGGGCGGTATCAGTTACGCGAGTTACCGGGTAGTGCTGGTGCTCAGAGAAATACTTACTTATCAGCCGGACCTCATTATCATTTACTCCGGGCACAACGAGTTTCTCGAAGCCCGCACATACCCGCAATTACTGAACCGGCCCCCGGCTTTGATCAAGATTGAAGGCTACCTCGCAAAGCTCAGGCTATATAACATGTTAAACAAGATTTACCGGGCGGTTCGATCTGATTTCCCCAGCAAAAAGAAAAAGGTTCTGGATTCAGGGGCTACTCTTCTGCCAATTGATGTAGAGACTCTGCTTGATAAAAGCGTGGGGCTTGAATATTACCAACGGGATTCACTTCTGGCCCAAGGCGTGTTCGAACATTTTAGGATCAGCGTAGCCAGAATGATCGAGCTTTGCAACGAGAAAGGTGTGCCCGTAGTTTTCTGCCGTCCTCTTGACAATCTGAAGGATTTTTCGCCGTTTAAAAGCATGGCCTCAAGCAGCTTTTCGAGCAACCAGCGCCTGCACCTTCTGCGGCTTGTCTCCCAGGGAATAGCTCAGCTTAATGCCGACCAGACCGAAAAGACTTTAGCAACCCTTAAGGAGGCTGTCCGGCTTGATCCTTTTTATGCAGATAGTTATTTCTACCTAGGACGTGTCCTCCTTTCTCTGGGAGATTCCATGACCTCAAAAAAGGCTTTCATTCAGGCGCGAGATCTCGATGTCTGCCCCTTGCGTGCCCAGGAACCGATTCATCAAGCCTTGCGTGAGGAGACAAGCCGGGCGGGGGTCACTCTTCTCGATCTCCCTCCGCTTTTCGAATCTCGGTGCCCCGGTCATATATTAGGCAGTGAAGTACTTATGGATCATATTCATCCCGACCCTGAGGGCAACTTGCTTATTGCCTTGACAATCATGGATTGGATGCGTTCTCAGGGGCTTTGGGGGAATATCAGCATGCCGAACCAGGAGTCCGTACAGAGGATTTACCGGGAAGTAATGGATTCTATGACCCCCGAATATTTGAGCAAGGGGGTAGTGAACCTGGCCAAGGTGCTTATCTGGGCCAAGAAATACCAGGAGGTTTACTCACTTTTACAGAAACGCTGGGAAGAGGTCAAGGGCAACGGGGAGGCACAATTTATGATGGCCATGGTGCTTTACCTCTCCGGGCAGGCTGAACAGGCAATAATCCATTACCAGAAGGCTCTGGCTCTCATCCCGCAGCATCGCATGGCTCTGACTCAACTAGCTGAGCTTTACGGCCGGATCGGCGATTTCGAAGCTGCCAGGAAAGCCTACCTGAGGGCTATCGAATTTTATCCACAGGATGTTCCTCTCCTGGTCAATTTCGGCACCCTGCTTGCTCAGAACGGCAGACAGGATGAGGCCATGGAATATTACCGAAAGGTGGAGGCAATCAAGCCTGAATCACCAGCGCTCCATAACAACATCGGTATGCTTTACATGGTTCTGAAAAAATATACCCAGGCGATCGAAGCTTTCCAGCGCGCCCGTGATTCTGACCCAAAAGATCCGGTGGCTTATCATAATCTGGGTCTGGCTTATACCATTCTGGAAAAGCCCCAGGAAGCGGAACAGAACCTACTTCAAGCCCTCAGCTTGAACCCGGATTATGCCTCGGCCCGGAACAACTTGGGCAACATTTACCGCAAAACGAGCAGGGTCGCCGAGGCCGAAGAACAGTTCCGTCTGGCCATGATCACCGACCCGAACCGCGCCGAGCCTTATATCAACCTTGGCCTTCTTTACCATGAGAGAGGCGATGATTCGCTAGCGTTGCAGATAGTGCTTCTCGGAGAAAAGCGAGTGCCTGGAGAGTCACGCCTAAAAAGGCTGGCGGAGGTGCTCAGCGTGAAATAGAAACCAATTGGCTCAAAGCTCCACAAAGCCCTTTCAACTTTTCTCAACTGTTATCTGGGAACATAACTTTTAATATGGGAAAGGTTAGCTAAAACAATTGTTAATTTATTCAGGATATTTTCTAATCAAATGGCCCATGCTCTATTTGTCCAGCTCCGTTTCTTTCCGCTTTAAGTTGCATTTCCATCTGCTGTCTTAAGAGTATCTTATCTTTTGGAGGCTTACATGTCATTGTCAAAGTTCAGCTATTCACGCGCTGTCTGCCTTATTTTTCTAGTGGGGATACTGTTTTTCTTGGCTTATAATACTCTCTTGGCCGGGGAAGTGAAAACGTTCAGCAAGGAGATCACGACTGACAAGGATGAGTTCGTAATCGAAGTGGCAGGCACTCTGGACCCAGAGAACATCGAAATAACGATCGAGAACCTGGGATCAATTCCCATTGTCGATCCCCGGATCAGTGTCAACGACAAATACGATTGGTTCGACGTGAACTCGATTGCCGCTGAGGCGACCAGGGGTTGCGTGACTGACCAGGAAAAAGCCCTCGGAGTCTGGGAGTGGATTCTCTTCAAGCGCTACCAGCTTTCGCCCCGGGACAGGAGCGCGCTCAGTCCGGTCCGGGGGATGAACGGCTATGGCTACGGTAACTGCGGGTTCTGCGCCGCTTGGCTCAAGGCGCTCTGCACCGCTGTGGGGGTCAAGGCCCGGGTCCAGGAAATCTGGGGCCATACGGTCAATGAGGTGTTCTACGACGGCCAGTGGCATTACCTTGATTCCAATTGTAAGGTTTATTACCTGGCAGAGAACAATCGTACCTTTACCTCGCTGGCCGAACTGGAAAGCAGATTGCTAAAAACCCTGTGCTCAACGCCTTTCGGCATCAGAGGTAGTTTTACTTGCCGCCTTAAATTTTTTACATTTACTACAATACGTGCTCAACGCCTTTCGGCATCAGAGGTAGTTTTACTTCTTTGTTCCAGGATTTAGGCGGTCTCCATTCAGTGCTCAACGCCTTTCGGCATCAGAGGTAGTTTTACGCTCGAAAATCCGCGCGGCCATGCCGCCAGCGTTGATGTGCTCAACGCCTTTCGGCATCAGAGGTAGTTTTACCCGATTGAAAACCTCGAAATTGACGGCGACTCCATCCTGTGCTCAACGCCTTTCAGCATCAGAGGTAGTTTTACGCGGTCACGCTTTATCCAGTATTTCCGGTTATCGCTGTGCTCAACGCCTTTCGGCATCAGAGGTAGTTTGACCCATACCCACGGGCCATGCACTCATACGACTGAGGTGCTCAATGCCTTTCGGCATCAGAGGTAGTTTTACTGGCGGGCAAATAGGATAACACTCTTTACCCAATCCACCATAAGACTGCTCATAAAGTTTGCCCTTTTGAATTATTCTCCTACACCATTGGCAACGGTATTGTTTACGAGCTTTATAAGGCCCAGATGTTTTATATTCATATCCGCTCCATGAACCCATTGTCACCTCCTGGCCCAAAATAATCTAACTTGATGCCACAGGGCGAGAGTCTCCATAAGTGATAGTCGCTCCACTTTAGCGATGAGATCCTGCCCGTTAACCTGATATTCCTGATCAAGATGTCCCAATTTGATGGCGTCCGAGATTTCACCGACAAGCAAAAAGTCGAGCCTGTCAACCATTTCCGCAGGATACACAGTTCTATTCAAAGCACCCCGGATCAGGTTGAGTTCTCCATCCGTGAATTTGTCGAGCAATTCACGCTCTCCCGCTTTGATCAGGCCGGCAAGAGTCAAAGAATCTTCCCGGACCTGGAATCCTAACCCGCGTTTGTATCTCCGGTAACGAGCCAAAAATATTTCTGTTTCGTCCGGCAGACGCATTTGATACAATTTGTTTACCATGATTGCTCCAATCCGAAAAAGTTAGGGCTGTTTTTCAAATCGCAATTTTGCGGCACTCTTGATTCGACCGCTGACAGTTTCTTTTTCTTAGCTCTCTCTGTATATTGCAGGAGAGTTAATCTATCCATATCTAGAGCTAGAGCTAACCCAGTCATAGTTAATATTCCTGTTTACTAGTATATCTATATTATCTCTAGTACCATGTATCACTTATAGTTTCGGGTAAAGACGATTCAGTTTTATACGTGCGTCGGTGGTGGAGAATTGCCAATGAATCTTGGACTGCCGGTTGTTTCGGTCGTTCTCCCACGCAGCGATGTTTCTTTGCATTGTTTCCAAGTCGGGTATTCGCCGGTCCAGACACTGCCCGTTTAGGGCGCTAAGCTCAATCTCCGCCATGTTGAGCCAACTGCCATGCTTTGGTGTGTAATGTATTTCGATTCGTTCTGCTAACCGCCGGGCATGTTGAGGTTCAAACGTCTCGTAGAGGGAAGCAAGGCAGTGCGTATTAAGGTTATCCAGAACCAGGCGTACTCGGATGGCGTTTGGGTAGCGTTCCTCAAGCATGCCTTTGATCCACCACGCCCAGTCTTTTCTTGTTCTGTGTTCGGTGGCCACAACGTGGCGTTTACCGGTCAACGGTTCCACTTCGAGAAAGATCTGGGCAACGCCGTTGCGGACATATTCATGGTCCACCCGTGCCGGTCTTCCCGGCGAACAGGCTATTGCCTCATGCACTTCTCCAATGAGTTGTTTGAAGGTTTCATCCATACAGACCGTCGGATAGTTGGGATCATACGGCAACTCATAGACGGCAATGACGTCTTCCATATTGGCTACAAACGCCGCGCTCTCCTTCGGCGGGATTTTCCAGTACTTCCGGAGGTGAGGCTTAAGTTCGTTTTTTTTAATATGCGCTGCACGGTCATGTGTGACACACTTGGGGCTAGATTCAGTTCCACTACCTTTTCAGCTAACAGTCGAACAGTCCAGCGCCGCCGGCCCTCCGGCGCTTCCGAGCAGGCCAGGGCGATCAGCCGCGCCTCAAAAGCCCCATCAAAAATCACTTCGCGCGGTGGCTTTTCCGATCTCCTGCGCCCCAACGACGCGGGAAGCCCTTCTTCCACGAAGCGCTTCTTCAGGTGTTCGATCGTACGAGATGTCACTCCCATGGCCTCGGCTGTATCTAAAACAGTCCAGGCAGGCCCCTGCGGGCCTGCATCACATAGGAGTAAAGCGCGTGCGTAGAGAAATCGTTTCGCATTGGTTCTGGCTGTCTTCGTCAAAGCTTCGAGTTCATGGCGTTCTTGGTCCGTCAACGTCACACGGTAGCGTGGCTTCATGGTAAACCCTCCTTTGGGATTTACCATGAATATAATATCTTTATACGAAAATAGCAATGTTACATAGTACTAGTCTGGAGAATGATATTGATCGCAAGCATTGTCCTTGCTGTCTCTATTCTGGTGATCGCCCTGGTCTATGATATCGTACGCAACCGTAAGGTTCGCTTTCGCACGGTAAACCTTCTGCCCGGGAATGAGCGGGCATCCGCCGAAGAGAATGCGCTGAGCATTCTGCATATCTCCGATATCCATCTTAAGGACTCTGATGTCGGCAGTCTAAAGGCTTTTGAAGCTTTAGCGGAAAGACAGTGGGATTTTATTTTTATTACCGGCGATCTGACCGATAATGATTCAGGCATCGGGCCGCTGGCCGAGGCTCTGAAAGGGATGCGGGCCAGCTATGGCAAATATGCGGTCCTGGGCAACCACGATTATTTTCTTTTTAAGGCCGACAATCCTTACCAGTGGTTTAGAATATTTTTTGGCGCCGCTTTAAAAGGTCGCCACTTAAACTTTTGCCAGGAGAAGGATATAACCCTTCTGGTGCGCGCTCTCCAGAACAACGGGATCCGCGTGCTGCAAAACCAGGTGGCCTCAGGACTGTTTGAAGGTGGCGGAAAATACCAGGTTTTCGGCATTGACGATCCCTCCACGGACAGAGACAATCCTGCACCGCTTTACGGTTGTGTGGATCACGAGGCCCTGCGAATGGTTTTAATACACAGCCCGCAGCGCCTGGCATCTATTCAGCCCTTCAGGCCCGATCTGGTTTTGTGCGGGCATACCCATGGCGGCCAGATCCGCATTCCCTTTCTGGGGGCAGTGGCCACACACAGCGATGCGAAAAGAAAAAGCGCTGCCGGGATAGTTTTGATGGAGGGCTGTCGGGTTCATATAAGTCCTGGTATGGGGTGCGGTAGTATTTTTCCGTTCAGGATCCTTGCTCCGCCCGAATTGACAGAGATCTTGATCGAGAAGAAATCTATTTTAGAGACAGCACAGAAAAAATGATTGGAAGTTTGGCCGGGAACTAGAGTTACAAACCACTTGAAATACTTATAAAAATTGAGTAAAATAAGTATAATTTTAATATTGACTGAAGAGCGGTTAATAGTGAATATTTGAAACAGAGAGAATGGCTTTTTCCTTGGAGCTTAAATATGGCGCTAGACAGCGGGATAAAAAACAGGCTTATCCTTTCGATTGAAAAGATGCCGAGCCTCCCAACCACTGTAGGTAAGGTCATAGAGCTGGCCAATGATATCAACTCATCTGCCAAAGATATCCTGGCTGTTATTCAGATGGATCCGGTTTTGACAGCTAAGGTTCTTAAACTGATCAATTCCGCCTTTTTTGCCTTGCCGAACAAAGTGTCTTTAAAGCAGGCAGTTGTGCTCTTAGGTATCAACACTATTAAAAATCTCGCCTTGAGCAGTGCGATTATCGGCCAGATGGCTAAAAACAAGATCATGATCAAGAATTTCGATCAGCACCGCTTCTGGGAACATTCCCTGGGAACCGGGATCGCCTCCAGATTGATCTGTAAGAAACTCAATCCGGACCCCCAGACCGCAGAGGAATTTTTTGTGGCCGGTCTGGTCCATGATATCGGAAAGCTGGTTTTGGCTTTAGCAGTCCCGGCTATTTTTTCAAAAACCATCCAGGTTGCGAAAGAAAAGGGGCTTACCAGTTGGGATGCCGAATCTCAAATTATCGGGATTGATCACGCTGAAGTGGGCAGTATGTTAGCCCAGAAATGGGCCCTGAGGGAGTCGCTCATTAACTCGACCCGCTACCATCATTACCCTGCGGACAACCAAAACCAGCTCACCTGGGTTATTCATCTGGCTAACACCTATGTCAATCAGAAGGGCTATTCCAACTCAGACGACAGCATTTACGAAAAAAGGAACGAAGGCGTTTATGATTACCTGGGTTTGAGTGAGAATGAAATTGGCACAATCCTGGAAAGTCTGCCGGAGGAAATAGAAAAAGCTTCAATCTTTTTACAATCTGACAGGTCGGGGGAGTAATGAGAGTAAAATTCTGGGGAGTCAGAGGATCGATACCGACCCCTGGTCCAACAACGGTTAAATACGGCGGTAACACCTCCTCTATGCAGTTGATCGGGGCTGATGAGATCCCGCTCGAGGGCGAAATAATTATCCTCGATGCCGGCACCGGAATCCGCGAGCTGAGTATGGACCTGCTTAAACTGCCGAAGCCGCTGAAGGTAAACCTCTTCATTACCCATACACATATGGATCATATCAATGGATTTCCTTTTTTTATCCCGGCTTTTATTCCAGGAACCAAGATCGACATTTACGGCCCTCTGCATTACGAGAAAAGACTCGAGGATATCTTCGCCGGTCAAATGGATTACAGCTACTTTCCAATCTCCACTGCGCAACTGGCTGCAGAATTGAATTTCCATGAGCTCAAAGAAGGCGAGTTCAATCTGGGAAAACTGAAAATTCAATCCCATTATATGAACCATCCCGTGCTTACATTAGGCTATCGGATCACTGATGGGAAGAAGACTTTTGTCTACACCGGAGATCACGAGCCTTACTATAATATTATGGACGATGCCGCAGGGAGTGACCTGGCCGAGGACGATACCGAGGATATTAAGGCTATCGTGGAGCAGCAGAATGCCCGGCTTATCGAGTTTTTTAGGGGTGCCGATATTTTGGTATGCGATGCCGCCTATACTCCGGAAGAATACCTCACACATAAGGGTTGGGGGCACAGCAGCACGGATAATGCCGTGGACTGGGCAATTGAAGCAGGGGTAAAAAAGCTCGCCCTCTTTCACCACGAACCATTGCATAATGATCAAAAATTGGAGGAGATGGAGGCCTACGCCAGAGAAAGAGCGAAAAGTAAAGGAGCGGATAGCCTCCAGATTTTCACTGCCCGTGAGAAAGAAATAATCGATTAATACCGTATGCTCCTTTTCCTCCCTTTCTTTTCCCGCTTTTCTGGCAAAGGGAAAATTTTTACGTTTTTTGTGTTGCATATTTTTTATTTCCCTCCCCGATTGCGGCCCCACGAAAAATGAAAGAAGTCTTTGTCAGGCTAAAAAAAGAAATCGATGATTCCTATCCGATTCTGATCCGGGCCGGCCTGCTCGATGAAGCGGCAGTTCTGCTTGCCGAAAGGTTCAGCCATTATGCTTTTGCCCTGGTGAGCGACTCGAATGTAGACCGTCTCTATGCAAAACCCTTGCTCGATCATTTACGGGCTTTGGGCTGCCGCACTGCTGAGCTGATCAGTTTTCCGGCTGGAGAGGAAAGCAAGAACCGCGAGGTTAAAGCCCGGATCGAGGACAGGATGTGCACCGCGAGTCTGGGACGGGATACGGTTGTTGTGGCTGTGGGCGGAGGCGTAGCAGGTGATCTGGCGGGTTTTGTCGCCGCCACTTACGCCCGCGGCGTGCGGTTTGTTCAGGTACCGACCAGTCTGCTGGCCATGGTTGACTCGTCGATCGGCGGGAAAACAGGAGTGAATGTTCCCTGGGGTAAAAACCTGGTCGGCGCTTTCTGCCAGCCCTCTCTTGTTATTATTGATCCGCGGGTTCTGGCCACCCTGGACCCGGAGCAATTGACCGCCGGCATGGCCGAAGTGGTTAAACACGGAGTAATTCTCGATGCGGCTCTTTTCAGCTTTATCGAGGAGAACCTGGAAAAATTGACTGCCCTCAGGGAAGAGGTGATGGCGGATATGGTCGCCCGAAACTGCCAGATAAAAGCTATGGTTGTCGAGAAGGATGAACGTGAGAGCAACCTCCGCCAGATTTTGAATTTCGGCCATACAGTAGGACACGCCCTGGAGGCCCTCTCCGGTTACAGTTGGCTGCATGGTCAGGCGGTGGCTTGCGGGATGGCGGTCGAGGCGGAGATCGCAGTCCGGATGGGCCTGTTTCCCAAAGCCGATGCTGACAGGCTGAGTCAGCTCCTTGGCCGCCTGGGTCTGCCTGTGGATCTGGCAGCCTTGAAAACAAAGGCCGAAAAAGTTGTCGGGCTCACTTATCTCGATAAGAAGGCGCGAGGCGGCAGTCCTAAATATGTGCTGCCCAGACGAATCGGGGAAATGGCCAGGAGTGATAGCGGCGCTTATGGTATCGATGTCCAGGACAGAGTGGCGCTTGAAGCTTTGGTGGCTTGCGGAGCATTGAACTGATCTCGTTGGAGCTTGATGTGGAATTAATCAAAACCGGAATTGACGGGCTCGATGAAGTTCTTTACGGTGGAATTATCCCGGACAACGCTCTGTTGGTCGAGGGAACCCCGGGCGCTGGTAAAACCACCCTGGGACTGCAGTACATTTATAAGGGGGCTCTCCTTTACGGCCAACCCGGGATAATTATCACCTTTGAAGAAGAGCCGCAAAAGCTGTACCGTGACGCCCTGGTTTTCGGCTGGAACCTCCAGGAGCTGGAAAGCAAAAACCTCCTGCGGGTGATTCCCTCCTCTCCGGAGGCAGTGAGAGATATGCTTCTAAAGCCTGAAAGCGGCTTCACCCGGCTTTTTAAAAGCATCGGTGCCAGCCGGATCATGGTCGATTCGGTGACCCATTTCCGCAGGATCACTGAAAATGTCCAGCAGCTCCGGGTTCTGTTGAGCAAGTTCCTTACCGGCCTTATGCGGCTCACCACAACTGCGGTCTTGATCAAGGAAATCGAGGGCTCAGAGAGCGAAGGGGCAAACATTGAGGAATACATTGCCGACACAGTACTGCGCCTTTCCTACGAACAGCGCCAGAAACACCGCCGCGAGAGGTTTCTGGAAGTTATCAAGTCCAGAGGACAGAAACACATTTCGGGCAAGCATACATTGAAATTCGCTGACACCGGCCTGGAAGTCTATCCGGTGTGCGCGGTTACGCAGGCAGTTGAGCCGGTCCGCGAGAGGCCGGAGGGTTTCAGCGCCCAAAGTACAGGGATCAAGGGACTGGATGAAATGTGCCGGGGCGGGCTGCCGGACGGGAGCGCCACTGTGGTGGCTGGCTCCAGCGGCACCGGCAAAACTGTGTTCGCTACCCAGTTCCTGCACGAGGGCCTTAAAAGAAGACAGAGCGCCTTCTTGCTGACCTTTCAGCAGTCGCGCTCTGCATTGTTGAACGCCAGCCGCTCTTTCGGGGTGAATCTCGAAAATTACCTCAGAGATGGGATGCTCACTCACTTATATTACAACTCAATAGATCTTTCAGTGGATGAGCTTTTCCAAGAGCTTAGAATTCTCATCGAGAAGGAGAAGCCACCCCGGGTGGCAGTGGATGGCTTGACTCAGTTGATCGAGGCTATCGAAGACCAGAGTTACCTGGTCGATTACCTCGGCACATTGCTCCGTCTTTTCTCAGCGCATGGAGTGACCAGCGTTTTTACTTTTGAAGTGGATAAAATGTTCGGCTCCTTTGAAATTAACAGCCGCCGCACCCTGGGCTTGTTCGATAACCTGGTGCTCCTGAGATATGTCGAGCTGGATGGTGAAATCAGGAGGGCCATAGCCCTGCTTAAGATGCGCGAGACAGATCACGACAAAGCGATTCAGGAATATGTGATCACCAGATCCGGCATCGAGGTCAAGACCAAGTTCAAGGAAAGGGTGGATGTGATGGGTGGAACAGGAACTGCTCCTGTGGAGACAGTGGAGCTCAAGGACATACTAGCCGATGCCACCCGCTGGGTCGAGGCGACCCGTAAAATGCGGCAGCGTCAGAACCAGTCCCTTAAATAATCCTCCCGCAGCCCAAACCTCTGACCGCTTTTGGAGAGCAAGTTTCGAGCCTTGGATAATGCGGTTAAAAATTTTTTAAAAAACGTAGCCAATACAGTCCTGAAACTGGAAATAATAAGCTACTACTACGAGCATCCTTTTACTCTGGATAATGCGGAAGGCCTGGCCCGCTGGCTTAACCGCAAGGTCGAGGATGTGACCTCGGATCTGGAGGAACTGGTCGAAAAAGAGCTCCTGGTCCGCGAGGGTGAAAGGGAAACTGCTGTCTACTCCTATCATCCGGACAGGGAGACCTCGGCGCTGGTAGATAAAGTGGTGAGCTCTTATCGCCTCACCCGGGATGCTGTCTGCGGGGAAGTACTTAAGCTTGAAAAGAAGCAGGAAGAGCTGCGCAAAGAATATCAGGCTCTTCTTTTTACGGAACGCGGCAAGACCGAAACCATTCTCAACAGCATGGAGGAGGCGGTGGTGGTGTTGAACCGGACTGGTAAGGTTCTCCTGGCTAATGAGCAGCTGCTTAGGAGATTTGTCCGGGCGAAAGACATCGCACCGGGAGGGGCCGCCCTTGAGGAGCTGGTGGGTGAGGGGTTTGTGGCGCAGGCTGTCCGCAGCTCACTGGAACGCATGGAAAAAGGCGAAGAGAGCCTGGATTTTTCCTATGCAGAGCGCTGCTACAAAATTCAGAGCGTGCCGGTGACCGGTCCAGACTTGCAGGTGATCGAAGATCAGGAGGGGCATCCTGTCGCCACGGTTACAGTGTTCCGGGATGTGACCAGAGAGCGGGAAATCGAGAGCATGCGCGAGGACTTTATCTCCATGCTCACCCATGATCTTAAAAATCCGCTGGGAATTATTCTGGGGAGTTCCACCCTGATTATTGACGGCAAGCTGGGGATTTTGAGCGAAAAACAGCACAAGCTGCTCTCCAATGTCGTCAAAAGCTGCGACACTATGAACATGCTGATCGAGGATTTTCTCACCCTCTCCAGGCTGGAAGCCGGCAAGCTGAACCTCTGTATCGAGACAGTCAATATCAATGATTTGCTCCAGAGCACTCTGCAGCTTTTCGAGGTTCAAATCCGTGATAGAAATCTCAAGGCAGGTTTCAGCACGGATTGTGAAAAGGTCCGTGTTCTGGGGGACAGCATACAACTGGATAGGGTGGTTTCAAACCTGATCGGCAATGCGGTGAAATATAACCGCGAGGGCGGCCGTATTGATGTGTATTCGGTTGAAGATGGCCCAACTGTCAGGGTGGATGTGGCTGATACCGGTCAGGGCATTCCGGAGGACGAGCTCCCCTTTGTTTTTGAAAAATTCCGGCGGGCTTCTTCCGTGAAGAGTGTAAAAGGTACCGGTTTAGGGCTTACCATTTCCCGCGAGCTGGTCACTGCCATGGGGGGAGAAATCTGGGTGAAAAACCGCGAGAGCGAGGGCTGCTGTTTCAGCTTCCGCTTGCCTAAAGCCCCTGACCAGGCAGCTCCGTGTTGAGAGGTAACCGCCCTGTGGCCTGTGATTCTGCCTGTTTTAAATCTTTAGCGCCCAAGCTCCATAGCCAGCAGTATCAGCTTCCCGATCCCATCGACTCCCAGTCTTTGCTGATTGAGCACCAGATCATAGATATCCGGATCTTTCAGGTTCTTCCCCAGGAAATCCCGGGCGTATCTACCCCGGTCGGCATCCAATCGCTCCACATACCGGCGGGCTTCGGTCGCTGACTCGATCTTCTCATAGGCGGCAACCTGGGCTACACGCCACTCCAGAGGGGCAACCACCCTGACATGCAGGCCGCCGGCGAGCTTTTCAGTGATCAGCGCTGAAGCCCGGCCGATAATAATCACCCTGCCGCGCGCAGCCAGTTGAAAAATCGTTTCAGCGCATTTCTTGAAAACCTTGATCGAAGACGGCTCACCGGTGAACAACCCTGTGATGTAATCACTGAATGGATGCTTTCTCTGCTGGTCCAGGGACTCCACCAGCACCCGGTTGAGCTTGTGACTTGCGCAAACCTGATCCACAAGTTTCCGGTCGTAAACAGTCCAGGGAGGCAGCCCCTTTTCCCTTCTCGAATTAAGCTCCTCTGCCAGGCTGTCGCCGATACGAAAACCGGCGCAGCCGTATTCGCGCGAAATGGTAATGAAGCGTATTTCCTTTTCCGCTTTCCCTTCCTTGGCGCCGGTTACCTCCCAGCTTCTGAATTGCTCTTCGACCTGCTTGATCCGGTCCTTGGTGGATAATTCTCTTACACGGATATCCCCCATTTTAAAGATCCTTTCGGGATTAGGAGATAAAAATACTGAATGATTAATCGAGACAGAAGTGTAATCGGTTGTCAGAGCTTCACTTGCTCGAAGCTTAGCCAGTATGAATTATTTTCTTACCTCGGATGCTTTGCCGCTTGTAAGTGCAGGAGTTCATCAACCCCCTCTTAAACATGTTTCCCAGGCCGGTAGATTGTCAAGTGTGATTGTAATTTCCTTGGAAATAAACCTGCCAGTCGAGCCTGTAGAAAATATTGACCGGTCTCAGGGGTATAGAATCGCCAGCACACCGGCCAGAATGAATTGCATATCCCCCATAATTTCCACACCAGTACCCTGGTGGATAACCCTTTGGTGAAAAAGGTAAAGGTAGAGGCAGATATAAGCGGTGACAAGCAGCATCGGATAGCCGAATGCGGTCAGCCAGCCGAAAGCTGCGCCGAGTGCGATCAAGAGCGCCTGCAGGCTGGCCAGGCTAAGAATTAATATCTTTGTCCCGCGGGTTCCGATAATAGTCGGCAGGGTCTCCCGCCCCACGATCTGGTCTCCCTGAATATCGCGGATGTCGAAGAAAAGCGAGCGGATAGTGACCAGTAAAAAGGTTACGGTAAAGGCAAGAAAAAAAGCGGGGTTCATGATCGGCAGGCCGGTCAAGAGGAGCGGGAAGAAAACAGTGACAAAAGACCAGCCGAGGCCCATGAATATATCCTTGGAGGCGGGAATAAGCCGCAGAGAAAATTCTTTTCCGCGGATTGGAAGTCTGAGTGCGGAAATATCCAGGCGGTAGAGTGTTCCCAGCACGCAGAGCAGCAACATCAAACTGAAAGAGACCAGGCCCTTGAGGCTCGTAAGCACTAGAGCCAGGACAGCGGAGACGATTGCAAATGTGAGGAAAATCTTCCCCTCGGCTCGATAGGGCAACAGCCGCTGGGTTCTGGTCACCTCGAAAGCCCCCTGATCGGTGAGGTGGCTCAGAAGGTGTATGCTTAGAATATAGCAGAAAGCTACAGCGTAGGGCAGCCAGCCCAAAGAAATACCCATGAGGCGGGCGTTCGCATAGCAAAGCATCGCTGAGCCGAAAGCGACTAAAATATTGGCCTTGACAATAAACCGGCCAACCTTTCTCAACTGCCGCAGGGTAAGGGATGACCCTTCGTGCTCGATCTCTTTAAGCCTGTCCACCACCTGCAGCAGTATCC
>Ga0307379_10002750_pt1 | contig 25850 bp, 21 predicted proteins | sample UN2MG_FD_202237 | JGI IMG/M metagenome (GOLD analysis project Ga0307379, IMG submission 202237) | Soil microbial communities from Risofladan, Vaasa, Finland - UN-2 | ecosystem: Environmental > Terrestrial > Soil > Coastal area > Acid sulfate soil | place: Finland: Risofladan, Vaasa | collected...
TCAGGGGAACCTTCCCCCAAAAAATATTACCATAGCCGCAACATGGTTCCCGGGATTAATGTTCTGGGGGTATGGAAAGGTCATGATGGAACGATCTCTCAATCCTCTATTGGTGTATGTCGATGATGACTACACTAACATGACACCAGGATGGGGGTACAACCATTTCAATACCATCCAAGACGGAATTTATGCAGTGGACACGAATGGAACAGTGCTTGTCTCTAACGGGACGTACCCTGAGAACATCCTAATCAACAAATCTCTCAGTCTCCTAGGTGAAAACAAGAACACAACGCGTATCCACGGAACCGGTAACGGCATAGGCGTCAATATCACAGCAAATAATGTCACGATAAATGGATTTACCATTCAGAATTACACGAATGGATATGGAATTATCATAGCATCAAGTATGAACCGGATCACGAACAATATCATATCAGATACTATCGGAGGCATCGTCATATTTTACGGGAATCCATTTAACCAGACATATCTACACAATGGGTACAACAATATCACAGAGAACCTCCTCATCCGTAATAAGGGAGCCGGTATTATTGTAAGCGGCCAAAATAACACTATCCGTCACAATAGTATTTCTCTATCTGAATATGGGATCATGGTGGAAATAGCAGAGTCAAATAATATTTCACAGAACATCATCTCTGATAACGACAACGGTATTGTTATTTTGGGATCGTATTATACGATGATTTATCAAAACACTATTTCAAAGAACGAAGAACTTGGTGTGTTTGATTTTTGCACATCATCCACTATCATCCGTCGTAATAATTTTATCGGAAATGGTCGACATGCATATTTCCATCAAGCGGTAACGATAAGGATACGATTTTTTAAAAATTATTTTGATTTTCCAATAACCCGCAGCATCTGGGAGGAGAATTATTGGGAGAAAACAAGGATGCTCCCATACCTCATTCCAGGATTGGTCAGTATCGCACGTGGATTCGTCACTGACCCGCCATATCGTATAAATTTTTTTCAGATCGACTGGCATCCAGCCAAGGAACCATTCGATGTCCCATCTGAAGGATACATATGATGAAAAATAGTATGATAAAAAAAGGATCAGTTGTTTCGATTGTTCTCTTGTTCATTCTCATAAATGGGTTTTCATCACTTGCATATTCTGCTACGAAAACATCGTCTCTAATACCAAGGGGTGAGTGGTTGTACGTCGGTGGTTCAGGACCAGGAAATTATACAAATATCCAGGACGCTATTGACAACGCATCGAATGGAGACAACATATTTGTTTTCAATGGGATATATTATGAAAATCTACAAGTAAACAAATCGATAAGTCTTTTAGGGGAAAACCAGTCATCCACGATCATCGATGGCCAAGAAACAAACGGTCATGTGATCAGTATCATCGCAGAGGACGTGACTCTGTGTCGATTCACCATCCAGAATTGCGGAGGAGCTCCAAACGCAGCAGAAATCTATGTTGTTTCTGATAATAATCACATCATTGAAAACACGTTACTCTGCATCCCAGTTCATGGAGAAGAAGGTATATGGCTCTGGCAGTCATCAGGAAATACCGTCACATGGAATACGATAGCAACCCATCACTATGGTATCTGGCTAGAAAATTCCGCTCAGAACAATATCTCCAATAATTATATCACCGGTATCTGGAACGGGGGAATCATCCTTGGGAACTCCGATAACAACATTATTTTTGAAAATAATCTGACGGAAAATAGCGGTGGAATCTATTTACGTGATTCGAATGAAAACAAGCTTTTTGGAAACCAAATCATAAAAAACTCCATAGGGATCGAACTGACCGACTGGGATTCCACGTCGTCGAATAATACGATTGAAAAAAACAATTTTATAAAAAATAGTAGGCGGGATGCAACGTTCATGGCAGCAAAAAAATCCCATACGAAAAATACATGGGATGAAAACTATTGGAATCGCCCCTTGCGTTTTCCAAAACTCATTCTTGGGGGTAAAGAATTCCTGTTCTTTCCCGGGGCACCGTTCCATTTCCCTCCAATGATGATTGCTCGTCCCTGGTTCAATGTTGATTGGCATCCTGCACAAGAACCCTACGATATAAAAGTAAAAGGATGTGGTTATGACCCGCAATTGTAAGATCTGCGGCTCAGAACTTCCTGATGATTTCCCGACAGACATCTGCCTTAATTGTCAGAGTATCATGAGTCAAGGCCATTTTTTAAATTAATAAAATTATTACAAGAGAATTTAATTATAATGTCGTACAATAGAGGGGAAGACATTGTATCGAAAAGGGTTTCTTTTTAGGGCCTTTATTTCCTATCTCCTCCGTAGCATCCGACCTACGAAACTATTTATAGTCACATCCTTTCAAATCGTATAGTTATGAATCAACAAGAAAATCAACGTGGATGGCAGATTCATCACCACGAACAACTATTTTTTCGAGCAAGCATGGGTGCACCGACCATCCGACTCAAATTCTTCCATTATCCCTCCTACCGACAAACCGTCATCATCAATCAACCACCACTAAACTGTAAACTGAAGACAAAAAAGAACAACACGTTTTTCCTCTTTCAGCAGAAGGTTCGGACAAAAGGAATGATCCCCCTTGAACGGTGTATATCAGTCTATCCATCTCCTTCAACAGCTCCTATGAACAAGACATGGGGCAGGATATCAGAATTTCCTCGGCTTCTCCAGCGAAAATACACGCAAAGTTGCACGTATTGGCCGATACGCTCATTAACACTCCAGGATGTCTCCCAAGAACACTGGTTCGCCACCGATGATCTCTTCACTTGGGTGCATGCAGCAAGCACCTACATCGGCAGGAAGATAAAATATCCAGAAAAACAAGACAAACGGTTAGGCGCGGACCAAGCATTCCGGACCGGCAGTGGTGATTGTGATGAATTCACAGACCTGTTCATCACCCTTGCTCGGATACGCGGGATCCCCTGTCGACGGTTAACCGGTTATTTCATCCATCCTCCAAACAACGAAGCTGAACCACACGCATGGGGGGAGCTTCTGTCACCAACCATCGGATGGATCCCGATCGACATCGCGTTACACAACCTCGGCAGACACACCATGAACTACGTGATTGGTAAGATCGAGGAATTTAATCCGTCACTGCTTGACTATCAAATCCTAAAACAAACCTCTGCGGTACATTATCACTGGGAACGACCCTTACCTGAGATCACCCCGCTGTACTGATAAAGAAAAAAAAGAAGGAAAATAACTACGAGTTCCGTTTTTTATTGTTCTGGAATCGAAGAGCCTTATTTGAGCCCAATGATAAAGAAGAATAACAGAAGTCCTCTGGCTGTTTTTGAGTAGGTATCACCACCAGGAATACTTGCTTTCACTGTAACGATGATGTTCCCAAGCCCAAACACCGGTGTATCAGAAACAAGCTCAGAACCACCGATTAGAATTGAGGGAATCACCCCAGATTTTGTTTTACCAAAGAACACAAGTCCATCAACAGTAATACTCCAATTTATCAAGCTGACGTTGATTGCTCCGGTATTGAGAATTTCTGCATTAATCTTCATAACACTTGTGGTGATATTTCCGATTTTTATCTCACTTGGTGCTACAACACTGATGTAATCTTCCTTTGTCTCCGTATCTGAGATATCACCATCTGAAACAGTAAGCGAAACCGAAAAAACTCCCGCGTCATAGAAAAATGTTGGATTCTGAAGATAGGAATCAATAGCTCCATCGTTATCAAAATCCCATTGCCATGAAGTAATCGTGGTGTTTTCAGCAGCAGATAAATCAGTAAAGACTACCAGCAGCGGTGCGGTACCGGATAACGGGGTAGCTGAGAAGTCTGCGGTGACATTTACCTGCTGAGCTATGACTTTCCCACCGGAATAACAAGTGACTTTTCCGTTTCGTCCTCCGACGACCATTTCCATGGATCCATCACTGACCAAATCAGAGATAGCAGCGATCGAATCAACAGCTTCCCCGTACGAAATAGGTGCTATTAACTCTGAGCCATCAACCCCGTCTAAGAAATAGGCGTAATTGCTTTGATACAACGTCCCGACAAAGACATCGTCGATCGCATCACCTGTGATATCTCTACTTGGCGCAACATTCCAGGGTTGATCCGCGGTGTTATGAGCCCATACATAATCACCAGTATAACCGTCGATCACTTGAGTCGTATGTACAGTGCTGTGTGCTGGTATGATATCGGAGTATCCATCATCGTTCACATCATTGATTTTTTCTAAACGAGTGATGATTACTGATCCGATTGTTTGAGAGAAAATTTGAACCCCAGTCGCAGCGTTCAGTCCGTAGATATGTCCTGAAAAATCACCGATAATCACATCCTTTTTACCATCGCCAGTGATATCATCGAGTTGTTCGACACCCCAGACCGATGACCCAGGGGTTGTAAAAGACCAAATTTGAGCACCAGTTACGCCATTGATTCCTTTCGCATATCCAGTGGTTTGAGCTGCATTTGTACAACCAGCCAACACGTCAGGTTTTCCATCACCGGTACAATCTTCGATACCAATCACTGAAAAACCAGCTCCCCCTAATGGAAATACCCAAATTGATACTCCTGTTAATCCATCAAGACAAAAGGCACGGTTTGGTCCAGTACCTGAACCGTCATCGCCAGCTGATGCTAACACGTCGACGACACCATCGTTGTTATAGTCATATGTGCAATTAACCTGATAGACCCAGCCTCCACCACCATATATGTGGGTATCATATGTCCATAACGTGTTTCCAGTCAAACCTGAGAGACATTCAATAGACCTATCTCCACCAGTTGTTCCTACAACAACATCGTTGTATCCATCGTTATTGACATCTTCCGTAATCGCTAAACCATGCTGAGAGTAGATATTCCCAGAGTAGATATTATGTGTCCAGAGAACAACCCCAGTACCAATCGCACCACCGCTGAAACATCGAATGTTATTATCTTCTGAACAAATAACAACATCATCAATTCCATCATTATTGATGTCCGGTATCGTTGCGATTGCTTTTGGGCTATTATCAGAGCCTCCGGTGATATAATACTGCCAGATGATAGAACCAATAGGATAATCTGTCAAACGAGTATATGGTTCAGAGACCGATTGTTCAAGATTCGAATCAACACTGGTTTCTTCCGAGTCAGAAAACATGGCAAGCTCGTAGAGATATGCTTGGTAATCTGGAAAATCATCAGGAGAAGGCATCATCGTTGTGGTGCTCTTCGATTCCATACCCGATATTCCAATGATTCCAAGTCCGCTTACAATTAGGCTTACACTAATTAACAATGCTATGATTGACTTCATATTTTTCCCCTAACATCTATAGTTAGGTATTATATATAAATGTATGTACAATTAATTTTTGACATTTTAAACTAAACAAGTAAGGAAACTAGCTTTTTGTTGTGAAAATTTAAATACTATATCAGGTATAATATGGCAGGGGTAGATACTATGAAGAAAAAGAAAATAGTTTGTCTTGTTTTATGTATGCTAATGCTGCTGACTATCATACCTGTTGTTGGTTATCCTATTCAAACAGGGGAAATAACCTACTCGGATTCCGTTCAACCACGTCCGAAAGCACCAGGCCCAGGAGCTGCACCAAATCCACCATCCGATGCTGTAACAGATGTTCCATTGATCCGTGAACATACTCAAAAGATACCAGCAGCTACGGACGATATCGTCATTAGCATGCTGGAGCAGGTTGATACATCATTGTATCTAAAGTATTTAGAAAATATAACAGGTTTTGGTCCACGTTACACGGGGACAGGTTCCTGTATCGCAGCAGCCGAATACATCTACGAACAGTTCCAAAGCATGGGATTGTGGGTCCGCTATCATCCCTGGTCCTATGGTGGTTATTCATCGAATAATGTCGAAGCGACCATAAACGGAACCGATGAATATAGTGACGAAATCTACATCGTCTGCGGCCATTATGATACGGTATCTTCAAGTCCAGGAGCAGATGATGACGCCTCTGGAACAGTCGCAGTCTTAATCGCGGCCTATATTATGAGTCAATATCAGTTCAACAATACTATCAAGTTCGTGGCATTTTCCGGGGAGGAAGAAGGTCTTTATGGAAGTAGAGTATATGCTCAACAAGCAGCTTCGCAGGGTTGGAACATCGTTGGTGTTCTCAATGCAGATATGATCAGTTATGCAATCACAACCAGCCAGGGTAACAATGTTGATGTGTATGTGAATTCAGCATCAACATGGCTATATACGTACACGGTAAATGTCAATACAGAGTATAATGATTATATCCACCTGACGCTCCACAATGCAGGAACCTCTTCGGGTAGCGATCATTATTATTTCTGGCAAAACGGATTTTCTGCGGTGTTCTATTTTGAATACGAGATGACACCGTACTATCATACGGCTCAAGACACGATTGATAATATTAACGCAACATATGCAGTAAAAAACGTACGACTCATTCTTGCTACGCTTGCAGAACTCTCCGAGGCAAGTTATCTAAGCAATCCTCCAGCAAAACCTGTCATCGCTGGACCGACCAATGGAGTTCTTAATGTTCTATATATCTATACCGTCAACACCACCGAACCTGATGGAGAGGATGTTTTTTATTTCATTGATTGGGGGGACGGAATGAATACGGGATGGCTTGGTCCCTTTGCATCAGGAGCAGCAGCAACAGCAGAGAAATCGTGGAACGCGACGGCAATATATACAGTACAAGTGAAAGCGAAAGATATCCATGGAGTGACAAGTGAATGGTCTGATCCGATCTCTGTGGTAATCATTAACGATAACCCGCCAAACACTCCAACCATTGATGGGAAAGCAAGAGGTGCCGTAGGCACTCCCTATCCGTATACATTTACCACGGTTGATGTCAATGGAGACGATGTGTATTACTACATCAATTGGGGTGATGGACAGATCGACGAATGGGTTGGTCCATATAGTTCGGGAGAGGACGCTGAAATTACACACCAATGGGACACAAAGGGAACCTATACCATTATGGCAAAGGCAAAGGACATCTATGGTATCGAGAGCAACTGGGGTACTATCACGGTAGTCATGCCTGTTAATTATCCCTACTTTACTAATGGATTCTTCCAGCGTCTCTTTGAGACGTTCCCCCGTGCATTCCCGATTCTACGACACCTTATGGGGTACTAACAAACAACCCTTTTTTCTTCTTTTTTTCTTTAACCGTATTTTTGTCTTCATCCTCTGAAAGCTGCCATCATCTGCCTAGCGACAAAAGTTTTAAATAAAGATGTCCCTTCCTTACCCCCTACAACCAATCAGAATAACAGGTGTAATTTATGGCAAAAAGCATGTACGATTACGTAGGTGACAAATGGAAGAAACCAGATACATCCTATAAATCACCACAGAAAAACAGACTGATCCAATGGAGACAAGATAAGAACTTTTTGAAGGTTGACAAACCATTACGGGTAGACCGAGCACGATCACTTGGCTACAAAGCAAAACAAGGTTACATTATCGTCCGGGCGCATGTGCGACATGGTGGTCTAAACCGCCATCAGATAAAAGGCGGCAGAAAACCCTCAGCACGAGGAACAAAGAAGATCACACCAGCGAAGAACGCACAAAGAATCATTGAGGAACGAACCGCGGCTAAGTACCCAAATATGGAGGTCCTGAACTCCTACTGGGTTGGAAAAGACGGCATGTACCATTACTATGAAGTCATTTTGGTTGACCCAGCCCACCCATCAATCGTGAACGACCCGAAGATCAACTGGATTTCTGCGTTTCCGAACAGACGACGTGTCTTACGAGGAAAGACCAGCGCAGGACAGAAGGGACGTGGGTTGATGTACAAGGGTAAAGGCGCTGAAAAAGTCCGTCCAAGTATACGGGCGCATCAAAGCAAAGGAAAGTAAAACCATTTTTTTTTTATCGGACGACCATCACCGGTTTTGCCGCATATTGAACAACCTTATTAGCGACGCTGCCGATCGGGTATTTTCCAAGGGAACTAGATCCTCTGCTCCCCAGGACAATTAAGTCGCAGCGAAGATCGTTGGCCACATCGATGATGACTGCCGCGATATCTTCTCCTTCTTTCACCATCCCGTTGATCGTGAATCCATGGACCCCGATATCATGGATAACGCTGCTGATCATCGTATGCGCTCGTGACTTGATGATCTCATAGGATTTTTGATCTAAAAGATTTCGGTCCGATGGCAGTGGGATAATCGCCAGAAGGATCAACTCCCCATCATCATCAAGGATCATCATCGCCTTGTTCAGCGCATTCTCTGCTCCTTCTGATCCATCAAACCCAACTAACACACGTCTCATAGGTTATTTCTTCCTCCATACCGGTCCATCAGCGGTGTCCTGTATTTCAAAGCCGAGCTGCTCAAGGTTTTTCCGGATCCGGTCCGCTGTTTTGTAGTCCTTATTCTTCCGTGCTTCTTCCCGTGTCATTAGCAACGTCTGCATGAGTGCATCAATCGTGGGTGTCTCAATGGTTTTTCCGCAGGATTGTAATTGTTCTTGCAGGGCACCGGTGACCTCTGAGTCTTTTTTCTGTACGATGTTTGTCGTTGGTTGAAATAATGTCAACACCGAGCCAATTCTAAGATAGACGTCTAATGCATGTTTGCAGAGGTCTGGATCAGGATGAGAGTGTTGTTCGAAGAATCTATTGCTTTTATTGACGAACTCAAATAACGAGGCAAACGCTTTTGGTGTGTTGAAATCGTCATCCATTGCTTCCTCAAATTCTTCTTGAAGATGCTGTATGGTCGTCATATAGGATTTCTCAGATTCTTGGACCATTGCTAGGTTACGCTTCTTTTGAGCAGCACCTTTTGCGCACTCTTCAAGTCGTTCTTTGACTCGATGGAGTCGTTCACGTCCTTTTTCGATATCGGTCAGTGCTTTTTCACTAAAATCAGGGGGACTCCGATAATGCGCCTGGGCGAAAAACATTCGCAGGACCTCTGCATCCCATGTCTGAAGCAAATCCTTTACATTGATGATGTTCCCAATGGATTTTGACATCTTCTCCCCGTTAATGGTGAGCAGCCCGATATGCATCCAGTATCGTGCGAACTGTTTCCCGGTCGCAGCCTCTGCTTGCGCTACCTCGTTTTCATGGTGTGGGAACTGAAGGTCCATGCCTCCGCCATGGATATCAAACGTTGGTCCAAGGATGCTGCAACTCATCGCAGAGCATTCGATATGCCATCCAGGTCTTCCCGCGCCCCAGGGTGATTGCCAGATGGGTTCCCCTGGTTTTGCTTTCTTCCAGAGCGCAAAATCCAACGGATTATGCTTCTGATCCCCTGGTTCGATGCGAGCACCTTTTTTCATCTCTGCAATGTTCTGACCGGAGAGCTTGCCGTAATCACTGAATTTTTCAACAGAAAAATACACGTCGCCATCAGCAACGTACCCATAGCCATGCGTAATGATCTGATCGATCATCTGGATCATCTCAGGGATGGCTTCTGATGCCTTCGGGTACAGGTCTGCCCGTCTGACACCAAGGGCATCAAGGTCAGTAAGGCATCGATCAGTGAACCGTTGTGAGTATACGAGTGGGTCTATGCCTTTCTTGTTTGCTGCAGCAATGATCTTATCGTCGACGTCCGTGACGTTCTGCACATAAAGAACCGTGTTTCCCTTGTATTCAAAATAGCGTCGAATCACATCAAAGGCGACATAGGTACGGGCGTGGCCGATATGAGCATCACTATAGACCGTCATCCCGCATACATACATCGTGACCTTGCTGTCCTCAACAGGAACAAATACCTCTTTTTTCCTGGAGAGTGTATTATAAATGTGTAACGTCATCTCCTGCATACTACGGCTTTGGCTAATGGAAGGAAAAATATATACTTTATGGATGCTAGGGTACGGTGATTGCGTTCACCTGCGTTATGAAAACAGAGAGAACCTTTAATTTTATATATACGTAGCTTATTAGGGACTTCCCTTAAGAACAGTTAGCGGAGTGTAGAGAATGGCACGAATCCACGCTCGAACAAAAGGTAAATCAGGTTCCACTCATCCCCTGCGGGAAAAACACCCAGAGTGGAGCTCCTTAAATCCTCGAGAAATCGAAGGACGTATCATGGAGCTTGCAAAAACAGAGAAGACCACCAGTGAGATTGGTATGATTTTACGTGACCAATATGCGGTTCCTGATGTTAAAATTGCGACAGGAAAAACAATTACACAGATCCTTAAGCAGAATAAGATTACCCCGGAGATCCCTGAGGATTTACAGAGTTTGATTAAAACCGCGTTGAAACTCAAGAAACATATTGATCAACATAAAAAGGATTTTAAAACGAAACGGAGCCTTTCACTTACAGAATCGAAGATCCGCCGTTTGATGAAGTACTACCGTCGGGAAAACCGACTTCCAGAGGGATGGAAGTACAGCTTGGAACAAGCAAAGCTCATGTTCGAATAATTAATATTCCAGTATCTTTTTAGCCTTGAACATGTTTTTCGTTCTTTAGAGTACACGTTATGGTAGAAGATATTTCACAGGCATGTCAGGACGCAGCAGCGTTGCTGCTGTCCCTTCCAATATCGACTCGTATTCGAGTGGTGTCCCATTACGATGCGGATGGTATCGCTGCAGCTGGGGTTCTTTGCACTGCGGTGTACCGGGCAGGCTATGAGTTTCATGCATCGTTGATGCGAAACCCGTTTACGAAAGGTTTTGACCGATTGAAAAACGAACATAATGAGTTGATTGTTTTTTCTGACATGGGCAGCAGTCAGATTGAAACCATTGAATCCCTTGGTTGTAAAGCAATCATCCTTGACCATCATCAGTATCTCACCACCAACACTTCGAAGAATATCGTGCAAATCAACTCGAATGTCTTCGGGGTTGATGGGAACTACGACGCATCGGGTGCAACATTAAGCTATCTGTTCGCAACAGCTCTTAATCCAGCAAACGAAGACCTTGCATCACTTGCGTTGGCTGGTGCGACCGGTGATAAACAGTTCATTGGTGGTGTCAGCGGGTTGAACAAAACCATCCTTGAGAATGCGTTGCAGAAAGGATCACTTACGGAACAGACCAGCATCAAATTATACGGGGAGACAATCGCGGATGCGTTGTTTTATTCGGTGGATCCGTACTATCCTGGGTTTTCTGGAAACCGGAAGGCAATCGAAGCGATGTTGGATGATTTAAAGATTGAAAAATCAGCAAGCGTCCAGGAACTCCCTCAAGAAAAGATGACGCAGATTCACTCCTTTCTTCTGTTTTTGTTAATCAAAGCAAACTGCCAACAGAACATCTTGGATATGACGATCAGAAAACGTTATATTGCGCCACAGGGCTGGGAGCTGGAACGATTCGCTGACCTGCTGGATGCCTGTGGGAAAAACGGGCACCGCAGCCTTGGCCTTTCACTCTGTCTAGATACTGGCAAGACATGGAAGGACGCACTCGCAGTTGAGAAAGAGTATAAGCAAAAAATCCTGGATGGACTTCACCTCTTAGAACACGGTGGTACTCATGAGACTGCAGGGATGCGGTATTTCTACTCAGATAATTCCTCACTTGGTGGTGTGGTTGCTGGTATTGCGATGAACTATGTCCTGGATGAAAAGAAACCGTTGTTTTCGCTTGCACGGAAAGAAACCGATGATGAAGTGCATGTCTCATGCCGTGGAAATCAAAGACTTGTTACGCGGGGTCTAGACCTTGGTTCTGCGATGAAAACCGTTGCGGCAGACCTCGGTGGGTATGGTGGTGGTCATAAAATTGCTGCTGGTGCCACGATTGGCTTAGACAAAGAAAAAGAATTCCTCGAAAAGGTCGATGCCATTCTCGTAAAACAGGTAAAGGGGGTAAAATGAAGGCGTTGTGTTCAGTCACTCTGGAATTTGAGAGTGCAGAAAAAGCAAAAAAAGTACTGCGGTCCATTCAGACTGATGACCAAGAGTTCGTCGTATCAACGGTGAAGGGAAAAACTCTTGAAGCGGTTATTGAAAGCTCGTCTGTTGCTTCGTTGCTTCATACGGTGGATGATTATCTTGCCTGTGTCTCTGTTGCAGCCGAGATAGTGAAGAAATGAGTAATAGGTCCATATAATTTTCATTTCTATTTCTGGTGAGCCTTGTTTTTTTTCTAACAATCTGAGGAAGTTTTTTTTCAGAAACCGCTAGAGAAATTCAGCTAAATTCTCCATTTGAGGATTTTTTATGGTTTGTTTCCTGATAGGAAAAATTGTTTCCAATAATTCGATATTTTCTATCAACCCCTCCATATGGCTGGAGAACTGGTTGATGAATTTTTTTGCAGTAACAAGATTGTCAGCCCAAAAGGATATTACACCATCATAGCAACCATGCACATAATTGATGTTTTCAATTCGAATGGTTAAATCACCAAAGATCTCGTCTATTTTCTTAAAGGTTATTTCATCGACCATTTTCTTATTTGCGGGTTGCGTAGTCCTTTTGAAAAGTAGAATGAAATGTTTCATCCCAATGCTTTCGTCATTAATAATAGCAGAGTAACCCCAAATTGTTTTTTCTTTCTCAAATTTCTTGATTATTCGCCACACTTTTTGTCGAGAAAATCTGCATTTTTTTGCAATGTTATCAATACTATCATTCCCATTTGATTGCAGAATTTTGAGTAAAATTTGTTCGTCTTTGGCCATTGTTTCTTTACTGCTTTTCACCATGTTATTCCGTTTCCTGTAATTGGATATTCCAGAGGGTAGAAGCCCAATAGGATTATAATATAGTTTTCATCAGAGATTTCGGTATTTGGATAAGACATGTCTTCTTTTATTTCTGGTTCACCTCAGAAACAGGTTCCCAGATGCATGTTTTTTCGTAAACGAGTGTTGTGAAAATCATCATACTCATAAAAATTAAGTATGCATGGAGGGATAACCTTCTTATGATACGATTCGACCTTCAAGCTAGATTTACGCTGAGTGGTGATGTCTCAGGCCTGACTAAAGAGTTTGAGACGTTCATCGCAACGACGAACGAATCAATCCTGAAAAAAGGCAAAGAGAAACTTGCAGTCATTACGCAGTTTAGCCTTGACCGGGAAACACTTTCTCTGTCGATTACCTCAGAAGGGACACTCCGCCCGCATAACACGCTGCTGCAGATTAAAAACGCACTCAGCAAAGAGCTGGGGAAGACCCATCACGTTGGTGTGCGTGGTATCACCATTGAAAAATATACGATCTCTTTTGATCTTTCCCGTGAGCCGCTCAAAGACGTCAGCATCCCGTTTGCTGACGTAATTATTCAGGGTACACAAGCAACGATCCTGCTCTCAGATGTCTCTGAGGAGTTCCTGCGAAGAAACTACATCGATCGGATGATAAACCGTGTCAAGGAAAAAGTGGAGAACCAGTATTACGAGGGAAAAACAGAGTTCTGGAAACTTATTTGGAAATCCAAGGAGAAAAAACCGATATGGACGAAGGATCCAACTGAAGAAATGGAAAGCCTAGGGTGGCTGAAGCAGGGCCCAACAAAGGGGAAATGGTTCTTTCGTCCTCAAGCCGCAGCCATCCTGAAAACCATGGAGCGAATCGCAATTACTGAGGTACTCCAACCACTTGGATTCCAGGAGATCATCGAGTCCCATATCAAACCGTTTGATATCTGGTTGAAAACCGGTCATATGGAGGGTATGCCCTATGAGTTCTACTATGTCGTCGAACCAAGGACCAGGGACGCGAAGGACTGGGAACGGTTCATAGATCTCACGAAGATCACCAAAGAGGTGCCTATCGAGGAGCTGCAGAAGAACCTTTCTGCACCATCCGCTGGTATTTGCTATGCCCAGTGTCCGATGATTTACTGGTCGTTTAAAGGCAAGACCATCGCGGAGAAATCACTTCCTGTCTTGGTGTATGATAAAACCGCTATCTCCGCCCGGTATGAATCAGGGGGACGACATGGGATTGAACGGGTGGATGAATTCCACCGTATCGAACCAGTCTACATCGGGACACGCGAGCAACTTTTACTTCTTCGGGACACGCTTCTGGAGCGGTACAAGCATGTGTTCAATGACATCTTCGAGTTAGAATGGCAAATGGCATGGGTCACTCCCTGGTACATGCAGCAGGCAGGAAAAATCAGTGACGAAGGCACCCAGGATACCGGGACGATTGACTTTGAGGCATACATGCCGTACCGGGGGACACGGAAAGACTCAGAATGGCTCGAGTTTCAGAACCTCAGCTTCCTTGGAGATAAGTACATCACTGCGTTTAATATCAAAGCGCAAAAAAGCGAGCTGTGGAGCGGTTGTTCAGGCATCGGACTTGAGCGATGGACCACCGCGTTCCTCGCACAAAAAGGGCTGGATCCCACGCACTGGCCAGAGGAATTCAAGAGATATCTTGAGAAACTTCCGGGAGGAATTGAATTTCTGTAAACCTTCGCAGGACTCATGAAAAAACCTTTTAAGGAAGCATCTCTTCCTGGCCCTGTATGGCAAAGAGACGAAAGGAAGGAACTGAAGTAGAAGAACAACTCGATTTTCAGATACCGAAATTCGATGAAGAAGCGTTCATGAAAAAGGAACGGCGGAACATCAAGACTCTTTTCATCTCATTCCTCTTCGGGCTCCTCGTCTCAGTGATCTGTTTTGGTTTCTGGGCGCTCCTGGAGGGGAACTTCTTGCGCTGGGAACTCGTTCTCCTTGTTGGTGTTGTGAACTCGATTTGGATTAAATATCTCTTCATACAACTGAACATTGATCTGACTGATTTTGGGCGAAAAGGCTGGCTTACGACATTTGCCACCTATTTTTTCACCTGGCTGCTTGTTCTCATCGTGTTGGTCAACCCTCCGTTCTATGATGCCGAAGCACCACATGTCGAAATCGTTGCATTACCAGGGATGCAGGAACCTGGCGGGACTATCTTCTTCGCAGCGTACATCGTTGATAACGTAGGAGTGGACAAAGCAGGAATCAACTTCATGATCACCGATCCAAATGGGACCATGTTTACTCCTGATTTCACCTATGAAAACAATATCCTCCGGTACACCTATGAGAACCCAAGTGATATGCGTGGTACCTATAATTACACGATTATCGTCTCTGATGTTAAAAATCTGAAGACCACCATTACTGGTTCATTTACCTATGCAACGAATGTTCTTGAGATCATCTCCTCTCACGCTCCTGGAATCACAATCACAAGCGGAGATCCGATTATCATAAAAGCTAATGACCAGATCAGTAACGAAAACTTCAGGGTGTTTTACAGGATCGAGAACGGCTCAGACATCAACGTTGATCGAAAGGATATAAACGATAAAGAAAAATATGAGACCACCGCGGAGTTCGAAGGATGGAGTGCAAATTCCAATGTCACCGTGAACGTCTATGCTGAGGCACGACATTATTTCCTGAACAACCCTGAAAGATTCTCCAATACCGTTAGAGACGCACAACCGTATACCTTTTCAACGGTAAATGACCAGTACATCGGGACCGAAGATCCTCTTGTCGAATGGAACTATACGCTTTCGCTATTAGGCCGATCACAACTACCAAATACGCTGAACTACGCCTTACCCTATCCGTTTAGCTCTGGATCAACCCCCGGCTTTGAAGTTGTAATCCTAGTTCTTGCTCTCGTAGTGGTCGTCTTCCTGTTCAAACGTAAAAAGAATGATGACAAGACATGAACGAGATAACGGCTTTCTGTCAATCATTCAAAAAAGATTTTATACCCCGCATCCAGAATCCTCGACAGCCGGTTCGTTGTTGGTCAGAAAAAGACGTACTTGACGGCACGGTTGTTGATGCGTACGTCATTATTTTAAGAACACGTGGATGCTCCTGGGCGTTATCATCAGGGTGTACGATGTGCGGGTATTTCAACGACAGCATGTTTACTGATGTCTCTGAGAAGGATTTACGGTCTCAGTTTGAGAACGCGATGCAGAGCTATAAAGGTGAAAAGATCGTGAAACTTTTTACCTCAGGTAGTTTCCTTGATCCTTCTGAAATACCGGTATCTGTGCAACACGAAATCCTAAGCTCTTTAACAAAGCAAGCAGAGAAAATCTCAGTCGAATCACGTCCGGAGTACGTCACAGAAAAAAGGGTAGCGGAGATTCAAAAGATAGTATCTACAAATGAATTTGAAATCGGGATTGGGTTAGAGACATCCAATGATCTGGTGCGAGAAACAGCAATCAACAAAGGATTTACCTTTGATGATTATAAAAAGGCAGCAACGCTACTGAAAAAACACAAGATGAAGGTGAAAACCTACGTACTGATGAAACCACCGTTTTTAACAGAGAAAGAATCACTCAACGACTGCATCAGGACAATCAAGGATACCGCATCGTATGCCGATCTGATATCGTTGAACCCGACGAACGTGCAGCGTCATACGATCGTAGAATACCTCTGGAAACGAAACCAATACAGGCCATCATGGCTCTGGAGCATCGTTGAGTTTTTACAACAGAGTAAAAGTATGACTCAGGCGTTCGTGAAATGCGATGTGGTCGGTGGTGGAAGCATGCGCGGTCCTCATAACTGTGGTGTCTGTGATCAAGCGGTACTCCACGCGATCGAAGAATTCTCATTGTCACAAAACCAGGATGTGTTCAACAATCTTACCTGCGACTGTCAAGAGAAATGGCGTGACCAGCTTGACCTGGAGAACCTGTGTTTTGGTTCTATGGTTGATTTTCTAAGGTGGAAGCGATGAAACCGATGGTGGAACTGAACGATATCGTCGTACTCGTTGATGAGAACCTACGGAAAATCATTGTTGACACCAGTGGAAAAACCGATAAAATCAGAGGGATTGGCGTTATCGATCCGAAAACACTCGTCGGAAAAGAATATGGAAATAAACTTGAGATAGGCAGTAAACAGTTTTGGTTGCTAGTCCCTTCGTTGCAGGATAAACTTCAGGGGTTGCGCCGTCAAGCGCAGATTATTTTACCACGGGATGCCGCTCATATCCTGATGAATTGCTCCATAGAACCCGGACAGAGGGTGCTTGAGGCAGGGATCGGGTCAGGGTCACTTACGATCGCACTTGCTTCAGCAGTCGCTCCAAATGGGTCAGTCGTTTCCTATGATATCCGGGAAGAGTTCATCGACCATGCGATGAAGAATCTGAAACAGGCGAACCTCGCCTCGTATGTGACGACAAAAATCAAGGATGTGACGAAAGGAATTGACGAAAAAGATCTTGATACGGTCATTCTTGATATCCCGAACCCCTGGGCTGTTGTTGAACATGCGTGGAAGGCGTTAAAGATGGGTGGGTATCTCTGTACGTATTCTCCGTTGATTTCCCAGGTGGAACAGACAGTACGGACAATCGAACAATATTCGTTTATCGAATGTAAAACCTTTGAGAACATCCAGCGGGAGATGATCGTGTCAAAGCATGGGACACGACCAAGTTTTGAGATGTTGGGTCATACTGGATATCTCACATTCGCACGAAAAGTAAAAACGATCTAAAGGAGGTGTTCCCCGAGAGGGGGTCCGAATGCTTTAAATCTCTTTTTGATATACACTGGCTCAATAAATATTGGAGGATTTTGCTATGACGAAACGCGTGTTTAATTTCTATGCAGGACCAGCGACGTTACCGCTTCCTGTTCTGAAAAAAGCCCAGGAGGAGTTGCTTGACTTCCATGGAACGGGAATGTCCATTCTTGAGATTTCTCATCGATCGAAAGAATACGATGAGGTACATAAGAAAGCCTCAGAGCTGCTCAGAGAGCTCATGGGCATCCCTAGCAACTATAAAGTCTTGTGGCTGCAAGGTGGTGCATCATCCCAGTTTTTCATGGCACCGTTGAACCTGCAGCAAGCAGGAAAACCAATGGAATATGTCCATACAGGTGCTTGGGCAAAGAAAGCAATCAAAGAAGCAAAGTTGTACGGTGAGGTGAAAATCGTTGCCTCATCAGAGGATCAAAAGTTCACTTATATCCCTAAGAATGTCGTCTTTAGCCAGAACGCGGCGTTTGCCCATATCACCGGAAATGAGACCATCGGTGGGATCGAGTGGCATGAATGGCCAAAGGTCCCCAGTGAGGTACCCCTTGTCTGTGATATGTCTTCGAATTTCATGGATAAGGTTATTGATGTCAAGAAATTTGGTCTTATCTACGCTGGTGCGCAGAAAAACCTAGGCCCTGCGGGGGTCACGGTAGTGATCGTCCGAGAGGATCTCATCAACCGGGTTCCTGAGAACACACCGACCATGTTGAAGTATAAGACCCATTTTGAGAAGGATTCCTTGTATAACACCTGCCCATGTTTTTCGATCTACCTCTGTGAGCTGGTGTTGGAGTATTTGAAAGCCCTTGGTGGGGTTTCTGCGATGGAGAAGCAGAACCGTAAGAAAGCAAACCTTGTCTATGATGTGATCGATAAATCAAACGGGTTCTATAAGGGTGTTGCAAAACCGGAATCTCGATCCTTGATGAACATCACGTTTAATCTTGCGACACCGGAGCTTGAGGCAAAATGCGTCGATGAAGCAAAGAAGAAAGGGCTCATTGGTCTAAAGGGTCATCGGGATGTCGGTGGTATGCGAGCATCAGTGTATAATGCGATGTCTCTTGAAGGTACTGAAGTGCTTTGTACTTTTTTAAAGGAATTCCAGGATCACAACAAGTAACCCTCTAGATTTTTCTTTTTTTTCATTTTTTTAACCATTTTTTCTTAGAACCAGAACGAATACTTTCAGTGACCTTGTTCATAGATATATAAGCTAAAAAGTCCCTCTAGGCATTAATTGACTTGGGTTGCGGGGGACATGCCAGCCTTTGGTTGCTGGCATTTCTGCTACTTTTAGGGGAATTCATCGAGTCGTTTTGTTTTATGCTCCCTGACGAGTTGCCGACAGGTTTCCCACGACTGACGCACATGGGGTGGCAACGAGCCGAATCGCTTCATCCAGGTTTTCAGAAATTGTTTGGTCAACGGGTCTGCAGGATAACCGCTGCCTAGAGGAATGTTCAGAGCGGGTTCGAGTTCCTGTGCTATCTTCCGAACATGTTCATCTCGAGTTACTTTTGCAAGAATGCTTGCTGCTCCTACTATGGGGTAGTGTTCGTCTGCCTTATGCTTAGAAATCATCTGAGGTCTATAGGAAAGATGGCTGAGAATATCCTTTCCAAAACGTTCTTCCTTCACATCTGCTGCATCGACATAGCAGACATCAGGTCTGAGTTTCTCGATGATTTTACTGAATACGAAGACTTCCAGTTCGTTTAACGTCATGGTCTTTCGTAGATCATCGATATCAGCAGCAGGAAGCACGATGATCTCGTATTTTACCACAATTTTTTTAATCATCGGGGCGAGTTGTTCTCGTTTTTTTGGTGTGAGTTGCTTTGAATCACACACACCGATGCGTATGAGTTCGGTATCATTCTCGGCAAGGACCCCCGCGACTACGAGAGGACCTACAACTGGTCCTCGTCCGGATTCGTCAGCTCCGCAAATCATTACGTCGTGTAACGGATAGAAGTAAAAAGATGTTACGGAAGACCATAGGCAATTTTTTAATATCGGACCCTATTCAGGCCCTAGGTTGCCGCCGTAGCTTAGCTGGTGGAGCGGCTGATTCGTAATCAGCAGGTCAGGGGTCCAAATCCCTTCGGCGGCTTGGCCACCTTTTTTTCTCCTGTAAAAAATGTTTGTTCTCCTGAGAAATAGAAAAAAGGGCTTTATACCTCTAATTACAACTACTGGATATCGTTTTGAATAAAATAAGTTATGTTATTTTACCTTTACTAATCCAGATTTTTTCAGTATCTCTGCAACGGCTTATTACGAGTTTTTCTCAACAACTTGTTATGTGTTTTTTAGGTAAAAGAAAATTGTTAAATTTAAGATGGATACACAAAATGGTTATCCATCTGGTATAGCTCTTTTCCAGTAATTTCTGTTACAACGACTTTGTTATTCTTTGTATAGCTTCATCAATGTCTTTCAAAGTTGTTGCGTACGAAAACCTAAGATATCCTTCACCATACGAACCGAATGCTGTCCCGGGAAGTACGGCAACCCCTGCTTTATTGAGAAGATGATCAGCACATTCTTGAGAACTCATACCTGTTTGTTTGATGTTGGGAAAGGCATAAAATGCGCCTTTTGGCGAAAGACAGGAGAAACCTGGAATGGAGTTCAATCCTGTGACGAGGGTATTTCTTTTTTTGGTAAATCGAGCCATCATCTCGGTAATGAAGCTCTGATCTCCGGTTAATGCTTGAACACCTGCCCATTGAGTAAAAGCAGCGGTACATGATACAGCAGTTACGAGAAAGTCTTGGAGCCGTTCTGCCATGGACGGGGGTGCTATCATATAGCCGAGTCGCCATCCTGTCATAGCATAGTATTTTGAAAATCCATCTAATAGAACGGTTCTTTTCTTTGCTTCATCGCGTGCAGTGGGGGTGTAGTGCTTGGTTTCATACGTCATTTTTGAATAAATTTCATCGGAGACGATGAAGATATCTCGCTCTTCTGCAAGTTCAGCAATTTCATCCAATTCGGTTTTCGTTATAACTGATCCGGTAGGGTTTTGGGGGGAATTGACGACTATGAGTTTTGTTTTTTCCGTCATCCTCTTTTTTATATCATCAGGGTTCATACGGAATTCGTTTTCCTCTAGAAGGGGTACGGGTACTTGTGTTGCTCCGAGATAGGATGTCACCGATCCATAGGTGGGGTAACCGGGGTCTTGGTAGATGACTTCGTCACCAGCATTTACGATGGAAAGCATGGAAAAAAAGATCCCGGGTTTTAAACCAGGGGTAATTACCACTTGTTCGAGATCAGGTCTATATCCCCTAGTTTTTTCGATTTCATCTTGGACAGTTTTTCTTAGTTCCAACAATCCAATGGAAGGGAGGTAATGTGTTTTTTTCTTTTTAATCGCTTGAATTCCGGCGTCAGCGATATGCTTTGGGGTTTCCATATCTGGTTCCCCGATTTCGAAATGGAGAATGTGTTTTCCTTGTCGCTCTAGCTCTTGAGCTTTTGCGAGTACTTCAAACGCTGCTTCTCCGTAAATTCTTTTTGCTCCTTCGCTGAGTTTTACCATGGTGTCTCCTTAACCTCTTACATATACTCCTTGAGTCCAAGTTCTTTGATTTTTTTCATAGTAGGTAGACCGTTGTCGTCCCATCCACGGAGCGAGTAGTACTCCTGGAGACTTTGCTGGAAATCGTCCTTTTGGATAACAATATTTTTTACGGGCCCTTTGGTGAAGCGATCGTTGAAGAATCGAGGTGGTAACGTATCATCTTTTGGATTGAGTCCTTCCCTAAGGTTAAACAATCGAATAAGATTCCAAATACGTTCTCCTGCATTCAGATAACTCGTGACAGTATGGTCAAACCCTGTCGCCAAGTTCCAGAGGGCGACGCAATCTTGTTCAGAAACAGGTGCGAAGTCACAGAGAACGAGAGAAAAGAACGCTGCGCGTTCATCCTGAATCCTTTTCACCAATGCTGCTTTCCTTTTAAGGGAGACTCGTTCATATTCAGCGTTATTAATTTCTAAGGTGACTGTCCATGCTCGCTGATGGCATCCTCCTCTATCAGATGTTGCATACGCAAGTCCCATACCGAAACTTCCGCGCGGATCGTACCCAGGTATCTCTAATCCTTTCACATGCACAGCAATTTGTTCAGCGTTTTTCCCTAGTTTCTGTGCTGCTCTACGGACACCCTCAGCAAGACTAGCACACACTGTAGTTCTTTTGTAGGCGATATCTTCAATGAGCCTTGCTAGCTCCTGGGTTTTCCCCCAACCAATATCGTTGCCTCCAAGGTTTTCACGGGTAATGATACCTTTCATATAGGCTTCAATAGCAAATCCGAGTACACCACCTAGAGAGATGGAATCGAAACCCAGTTCATTACACCGTTTGTTGAGATAGGCGACTTCTTCGATCGTTCGGATACCGAGGTTCGACCCCATAAGTGCGATGGTTTCGTATTCCGGGCCTACAAGCTCTACACCCTTATATGGTCCGGATTTAATAGAGGATTTATTCCAACATGCAATGACACAGTTAAAGCAGGCACCTCCCTTATCAACAATCTGTTTTTGCATGGATTCCGCATTGATAGCATCACCGTATTCGAAGGTCCCTTCTTGGTAGTTTCTTGTGGGAATAAACCCCCAGTCATTAACCGGCTTCACCCAAAAAGGGGTTCCAAATTCTCTCCGTATAGGAACAAAACTGTTGCTCTGGATTTTTTGAAGAACTTCTTTTGCTTTCTTTTGGAATCCTTCAACATCATGTATAGGAATTTTATACGTCCCATGGAGCGCTATCGCTTTGAGATTCTTAGATCCCATCACGGTCCCTGCTCCACCCCTACCAGCATGGCGATGTCCGTCTATGGTGATAGCTGAAAAAGTAACAAGGTTTTCTCCTGTAGGTCCTATAAGCGCTGTTTTTACGCTTCCTTCCTGGGTTTGAAGCCATTCATGTGTATCAAGACACTCTTTTCCCCAAATGTCTTTAGCGCTTTTAAACTCAACAGCATCGTTAGTAATCACTATGTAGAGAGGTTCATTTGCTCGTCCAATGAGAATAATAACATCCCAACCCGCCTTCTTAAGTTCGACAGCAAAACTTCCACCAAAATGGGAATCTAAGAATAAACCAGTTTGTGGAGATTTGGTAACCACGGTTCCCCGACCAGAGGTTTGAGCTTGTGTTCCAGTGAGAGGTCCGGTCGTAAACATTAGCATATTATTAGGCGATAACGGATCTGTTCCCTTTGGAAGTCCGTCAAAAAGAAGTTTGGCGCCCAGTCCTTTCGCTCCAATAAATTTTTTCGCATCGTTCAAATCAGTTTTTTTGACTGCTTTAGTACGGTTCGTAAGATTTATCGTGAGTATGTTTCCTGTGTAGCCCCCTGTCACCTGTTTCACCTCTCTTTCATTTCACTTCTACTTCTTTCTATGTTTGTTTTCTCTGCGAGAAACGATTGATATTGAGAAGATCTATGAGCAAGGAAAATCCTGTCTCTCGGCGACCTGCACCTGGTCCAACAATCGTTACTGGCCCGAGTTCATCAGTAAGGTAGGTTAAGGCATTCGTAGCATTGTTTATTCCAGCGAGAGGATCACTAAGGATGAGTTTTTCTGGCCATACTTTCGCCTTTACAGAACCATCACCTTGAATCTCAGCACTTCCGATAAGTTTCCATCGCTTACCTTCTGCTTTCGCCTTCATGACATCTTCTACAGTGATTGCGGTGATACCTTTTCTCTGTACATCTTCCCATCCAATTTTTTTCCCTAAGACGACATTGGTTAGAATAACCACTTTCCCTAGAGCATCCCAGCCTTCAACATCTCCGGTGGGGTCCGCTTCTGCATACCCTAGCTCTTGAGCTTTTTTTAATGCGTCCTCATACGACATTCCTTCTTCCATGCGAGTGAGAATATAATTGGTTGTTCCATTAAGTATACCTTTGAATCCTGTGATGTTGTTCCCAGCGAGAGTATAGTATGCAAGGTTAATAACTGGGGTCCCTGCAAGAACAACACCTTCGAATCCATAGTGGACATGGTAGGTTTCAGCCATCTTCAGCAATTCTACTGCTTGCTTAATGACAGGCCCTTTATTCGAAGAGACAACATGTTTACCGTGCTGCAGGGCGGTTTTAACATGTGTTAATGCTGGTTCCCCGGTTTTAACATCAGTAAAGGTAACTTCTATGATCGTATCTGCATTTGTTTCATTAATCATCCTTAGACTATTCATACCCTTTATTCCTGTAGGGTATTCATCGAGCTTTTTATTGCTCTTCACCAGTTCAAGTACTTTTCTTAAATCAAGACCATTTTCATCATAAACTGATCCCTTTACGATATCAGAAATACCAACTAGGGTGTAATGAAAATCATATTTTTTCGCAAGCATATCTTTTTTTTCCAACAGTATCTCTGTCAGTCCTTGCCCTACAGTCCCGTACCCAATAAAAGCAATGCGAAAATGCATGATTATGTCCTCCGATGATGGAGATTTGGAGCAGCAACAAACGTCAGTCCGCGTTCAGTAAGAGCCTGGGCAGTATTATTGATTGCATCATGTTTGTCAAGGTAATTTCTCAGGAGATGAGGCATGAATTTTTTTTCTTCAATTTCAGTTTTTAGAAGGAAATAGTCGAGAATATCGGAGGGATGTTCCCTCTTGCTGTCTATCCTAATTTCCCCTCCTTCGTGTTTAGCACTTATGTTCTTTACTCTTGTTGCTAGTTCAAGAATTTCTTCACGTCGGTCATATGGTTGAACGACAATGCTCTTCCATGTTTCTAAAATATGATGCTCAAACCGAACGTAATCTTCTAAACCCAAAGAGCGACGTATCTCATTGCTCAGGTCAATAGTGGTATTATTGACAGAGTTAGAGAAATTAAACCCTACAAGTGATGTTGAACCATCCTCTCTTGAAAAGAGGCGAGCAGCCATTAATGTCCAAAATACAGCATACGGGTTGTCATTTCCCATGTAAACGGAGATTTTGAACTCAATGTCAATACCTAGTTTATGTAAAAGATAACCAAGAAAAATCGTTCCAGGATTAATATTCAGAACTTGTTTAACTCCGTAATTGGTATAATAATAGAGCAACTCATCTACCCATTTGAGTGGGTACTCGTTTGGTTGGCCAACTCCTCCAAAATAGCCTGTTATTGTTTCAGGTCCACCAAGATGGATATTAGAACCATCTGTTCCTCTGGTATCTAGGGTTTCGCACCAGCTTGCTCCAATTATTTTCATAGCTGCAGTCATAGCTAAAAGATCGTCGTCGTCTTCCTGTTCTTTCATACAGCGGACACGGATAAAACGACCGGGCATAAGTTCTTCATTTTTGACTGCCTGTCGTGCTTCAGCCATAAAGAATGGAAAGTATTGACAAGCACTTATTTCCAAGGTAACTGCAAAATCTTCATCGAATTTCATATCATTGATTTTATTTCCTAGAATCCTTCTACGATAATCATTTACTGTAATGAATTTTTCTTTGTCTCGTTGCTCCATCAACCATCGAAGATCGTTATAGAAGAGCAAATTCTTCTCTTTTAATCGTGTCATGAGGTTTTCGATCGTTCCTGCTTCTTTTGCCTTTCGATTAATTTCCTCAGGACCACCATATTTTTCAATCACGGATAGAAGACTATTCACGATTTTATTGTCTGGATTCATTAAAAACGAATTAATCTCGTCAAGTCTCTTTACTTCAATGGCTAGTTTGCTTCGGATATTCTTAGACATTTTGGAGTCCTCCCCTTTTTTCAATTTCTGGAAAACTAATCAAACAACGTTATAAATAATATTTGGTCTCGTAAGCTTTAGATGTGAAATAACCGAGTTTCTATTGGCTTCATAAAGTTTCCACTCCATATGAAACATCAAATAGGAAATCGTTTTGAAGATGGATACTATTTAAGTGTTTTTCTGGAGTGGGCTTTTAACCTATACACCGTAATCCCTTCGGCGGCTTGACACCCTATTTTCTTCCTGTAAAAAATATTTGCTCTCCTGAGAAATCGAAAAAAGGGCTTCGGACCCGATAAGTAGCATAGAAAACCGAGATCTAAATTATTCGACAATTATAATCGAGAGAATAGTATTGAACAGAATCAATACATCACCAAATGAAATATCTATTTTAACTTGACTTTGTCAGATTCAATTTTTAATCAAATCAGTAATTGATACAACCTTATTTTAATCTCCGTCTCCTTTTCTTCAAGCAGCAAAGAGAGGAG
>Ga0307379_10002751_pt1 | contig 25843 bp, 26 predicted proteins | sample UN2MG_FD_202237 | JGI IMG/M metagenome (GOLD analysis project Ga0307379, IMG submission 202237) | Soil microbial communities from Risofladan, Vaasa, Finland - UN-2 | ecosystem: Environmental > Terrestrial > Soil > Coastal area > Acid sulfate soil | place: Finland: Risofladan, Vaasa | collected...
TTCTGTTGGGCAGGGGCTTGCCCCTGCCACTGTAGGGCGGGCGTACCTACGCCCGCCGGCCGTTGCCGTCCCGCCGAAGGTCCGCCTCAGGCGGATTCCTGGTAGCACAGGTTTCCAACCTGTGTAGGCGGCGCAGCCGCCTCCCACCCGCGCCCATCCGCGGCTAACCTCACCTCACTCCTCTCCCTTCTCACCTCTCCAATCCCTCACCGCGCCCAATCGCACCACCCACCATCTCGCCATACCCCACCCCTGCCTGCGCCGCCGCGCCCCGCAGGGGACAGATCACCCATCCCCGCCAATCCACGTCCACTCGCGGATTCCCCGCCCGCCTCAGGCGGGCGTGTCTCTTGCCCTCGCGCTTAGGCTGTCGCTCACCATTCCGCCCCCCCCACCCCCCTCGCCAAGCGGCCACTAATCTAAGTGCCGACACGGCGAATCTGCTATAATGCAGCCGCATGCAAGCCGGCGCTTTTCGATGGTGAGCGCCTGCGCGAGGGGAGTGCAGAGCATGACCCAAGTCGAGCAGGATGTCATCGAAGTCGAGGGGCTTCTGACGCGTGAGGATTACGTACGCTTTGTCATGTGGACGACCTTCCGGCTGCTGCTGGTCCTCCGGCTGATGGCTACCACCTTCGTGCTCCTGGGGCTTCCGTTCGGAGTGTACTTCGTCTGGATCGGCGAGCCGGTAGCCTACGTCGGGATACTTGCGTTCTTGCTGGTTGGCCTCGTCTTGTGGGCCGTTCTCACGGGCTCCTTCCGCCGCTCGTCCGCAGCGAAGCTGTATCAGACCTACAAGGTCCTGCAGGAGCCGATCCGCTACCGCTTCGGCCCAGGTGGGCTCAGCAGCGCCTCAGCCTCCTCGCAGGGAAGCCTCACCTGGTCCGCTTACTACAGAGTCCACGAAACGAAACATGCCTTCTACCTCTATCTCGGAGCCCTCGCCGCCAACATCATCCCCAAGCGCTTCTTCGACGCCGAAGAGCACATGCAGAGGTTCCGCGAGCTGCTTCGGGAGAGTCTCCTGCCCGAGGTATGCAAGCTGTAGCATTGTAGGGCAGAAGCCCTGGCCGCCGTGCCGGCTTGCCCGGCTCAGGCGGGCGTATCTGCTCCTGCCCAGCCCCCCCCTCCCCTACCCCACCCCCAGATCCGACTTCTTGAACAGCGCCGCCGGCCGGAAGCCGGCCTGCAGGATGTTCGTATCCGCGCCCTCTTCCCGGTCGATCACGTAGATAATCCGGATGACATCGAGCCCCGCCTCCGTCAGCCGCTTGGCGGCCGCGATCGCCTGGCCGGCGGTGGTCAATACATCCTCCACCAGCACCACCCGCTCGCCCGACTCGAACTCGCCCTCGATCCCCTTCGCGGTGCCATATTCCTTCGCCTGTCGCCGGACGACGAGCGACGGAATCCCCGTCTCCAGCGACAGCGCCGTCGCCAGCGGCACGCCCCCCAGCTCGACTCCCGCGATGCGGTGCGGCGCCGGGTCCGGCAGCAGCTCCGCCAGCGCCCGGGCGATCTCGCGCAGCAGCTCGGGATTCGTCTCGAACCGCCACTTGTCCAAGTAGTACGTGCTCCGCTTCCCGGAGCTCAAAACGAAATCCCCCTCCAGATAGGCGGCGTCTTTGATGGCCTTCGCAAGTTCCTTCTTAGAGCGCATTTCATAACCCTCACTCGCCTGGCTGTCCGCTACAGACGCTGGCATGAAATGCGCCTGCTGGAGCCTGGCGGATTATGCTGCTGTTTCATAACCTCAGATGGAGGTTGTGAAACAGCTTGTAGTCATAGCTTCCCTCAGTACTCTATTCCCTTCCGGGCATTGATCCCGCGCTGAAACGGATGCTTCACTTCGGCCATCTCGGTCACGAGGTCGGCCGCCTCGATCACCTCCGGCGGCGCATCACGTCCCGTCAATATCAGCTCCACCTCTGTGGGCCTGGTGCGGATCAGGCCCAGCACCTCGTCGAGCGAGATGAGGCCACGCGCCAGCGCTCCGAACACCTCGTCCAACACCACGATGTCCCACTCCCCGCCGGTGATGACCCCGCGGGCGAACTCCATCGCCTCCCCCGCCTGGCTGCGATCCTCCTCCGAGGGCGGCAGCTCCCACCACGGCCTGTCCGCCGATGCCTTGCTGCGGTCCCCCCACTGCGCGGCCCCAAACGCGCGGATCTCCAGCTCCGGCGCGAGTCGCGCCGCGGCCGCGCGCTCCCCGGATTTCCAGCCCCCTTTGAGAAACTGGATCACGCACACGCGAAGTCCCTGCCCAACGGCGCGAAAAGCCGTGCCGAGCGCGGCCGTTGTCTTCCCTTTTCCGTGCCCCGTGTAGATCTGAACGAGTCCTTCGGTGACCTTTTTCATGCCGCTCTAGTCCTCGACCCCCTTCCCTTGTGCCACCACGGAATCGAGGTGGGACGTGTCGTTGAAGCAGGCAACCTTAAGCTCGTCTGGCGTGCCCCGGAAGATCGTCACCGACCCGTTAGAGACCCAGGTGCGGTCCCAGGAGCCAATCGGGATCTCCAGCACCGCGAAGACGGCGGACTTGATCGGCCCCCCGTGGGTGGCGACAGCCACTGTCTCGCCGCGATGCGCCCCCGCGATCTCCCCCAGCGCCCTCATGACCCGCTCAGACAGCTCCTGCTGGGTTTCCCCGCCCGGCGGCGCCAGCCCCTGCCGGTCCCCCAGCCACCTCTCGAACGCGTCAGCGTCGGCCCCTCTGATCTCCTCCGCCGTCTTCTCCTCAAACGCCCCGTAGCACCGCTCCCGCAGCTCCTGAACGATCTGCACCGGCAGGCCGTGCGGCGCGGCGATAAGGTATCCCGTCTCCCGCGCGCGCCCCAGGTCGCTGGCGTAGACGGCAGCCACCTTCTCGCTCGACAGGCGCGCGGCCACCCGCCGGCCCTGCTCTCTGCCAAGGGCCGTGAGAGCCGAATCCGACTGCCCCTGTATCCTCCCTGCCACATTCCACTCGGTCTCGCCGTGCCGCACGAGGAGGAGGGATGTCTCAGCGCTCCCTGCTGCCATCAGCATCTCCCGTAGTCATTACCGGCTCTGTCTCGTCAGCCGACCGCGCTCAAGCCACCCGACCCCAGTTGAGTCCCGTCCCGCGCGAGCTGAAGAGAGCCGAGACGGATTCCCCGGGATCGATCCGGATCGTTCAGAGGCGTGTAGAGGCTCATGCGCCGCCGTCGGAAATCGATCCCTTCCACAATGCCAAGCCCGAGCGTCTCGCCGGTCTCGCCGAGCAGACCTACCAGGAGGTTCGCCAGCGAGGCCGACTCCACTGCCCGGGCCGTGCCACCGAAGCTCTCTCCAAGCGTGCGAAGCCCATCGGCGTCGGCCCGCCCCTCCACGATGAGGAAGATCCCATCCGCGCTGCGCTCGGCATGGAGCACCTCACAGGCCACGCGCTCCTCGGCGTAGGCCCGCATGTGCCCGGGAACCGGCTCGCCGTTGGTCCAGGCGCTGTTCTCGACGGGCACATCCTTCCAGGAGAGCTCGACGCTCCGCCCGCCAGCGAAGTAGTCGGCGAAGCTGCGCTGACGCCGCGCCGCCCGCTCCTCTCGCGACCGGGGCTTGACCGCGCGGGACATGCGCAGGCGGAGAACTCGGGGTCTGCTGCTGGAACGGTACGAAGCGAGCAGATGCTCGACTTCGTCGTCCTGCTGCAGCGCGATGACCGCATCGGGCTTCACCAGCCGGATCTTCGCGCTCTTGAGGGCTCGGGCGACTCCGCCCGAGACGAGGCCGGTCGTGTCGACGATGATCGCGTCCGCGCCGCCCTCGCGCGCCGATGCGACGAGCGCGGCCGTGCTCGTCGCCGCCTGGAGGAGATGCCCTACGGGGGAACAAGCGCCCACAAAGTCGATTGCCATCGCCGTCAGCTCGGAGAGCGAAACGCAATCGCGTTCGACATTTGCGAGTCCGACGCAGGCGGGCGGGCCGATGCTCGATTGGCCCACGTCGGCATCGACGACGGCCGCATGTCGGCCGGCGGCCCGCGCTTCGTTGGCGAGGACGGCGGCGAGAGTGCTCTTTCCCGAGTCGGTCTCTCCGATCAGGAAGAGCGTGCCCCCCGCACGGGCTGCCTCAAGCGCCGGTTTCCAGGCAGGCGGAATATCCCAGGACGGATGGGTTGTGCTCACAGAGTGCCTCTGTGCGTCATGAGATCACCAGTGCTCCTTTGCCAAGAGAGCAGGTTTTCCTCTCTGCACCCGGACCGCCGAGCGACGGCTGTGCACCCAGGTTTGGGTTGCGAGTACGAGCGAGGAGAGGTAGAATAGACGGTAACATGTCCGGCGGCCGATGGAGCCGAAGCCTGAAGATCGCGGTCCTCGTCCTCGCAGCGGCGGCACTTGCCTGGTGGTTGCTCCATCCGAGACCGACGGACGAAGAGCTCATTCTCGCTCTGGTCGCGAAGGCCGAGCATGGAGTAGAGACGAAGAACAAGGCCGAGATCATGGAGTGCGTGGCGAAGGACTACCAGGATGACTCCGGTCTGTCCCGCCTGGATATCTTCCGTCTTGCGCTTCAGTGGGAGAGAAGCCCGGAGCAGGTCGAGGTAGTTATCGACGACTATGAACTGAATATTGGCGCGCCAGGCGCGACGGGGCGGTTCGAGGTCGAGCTCGAGTTTCGGGAGGCCGGGCGGTACGAGCCTCCTCTCAGGCTTCCACTGGTAGTGGATTTCGAGAAGCGACGTCAGCGATGGCGGAGAGTCTGGTTGGTAAAATCGGTGAGCGGTCACGGGATAGAGCGCAGTATCGAAGGACTGTATTGATGGCGAGGGACTACAAACCTCCTGAGTTCGAGATAGGGGATCCCTACGAGCGGGACCGCGTCATCGGCCATCACGAGCAGATGAGCTCGGAGGACGAGCAGCGCCGCCATGAGGACATGGAGCTGCATGCCACTACCGCACACCTCTGCCTTCGGTTGGGTGACTTCTACATCAGGTCGGGCAAGATCCAACGCGGGATTGCCGAGTACAAGCGTGCGGTCAAGATGGACCAGAACAACGCGCTCTTTCGTACCCGGCTGGGTGACGCCTACTTGCTCCGAGACCTGATCGATCAGGCGATGGCGCAATTCCGAAGGGCCGTGCAGAGCGACCCGAAGCTGCCTGAGCCGCGCGTGAGTCTGGGCGACCTGTATCGGCGGTTCGGTATGAACGTGCAGGCTCTGGACCAGTACCGGGTGGCAGCCGCGGGCGAACCGGACCGCGCCTACTATCGGTTCAAGCTTGCCGACACGCTTGCCGCAATCGACCGGGCCGAAGAAGCACTGAACGAGATGTTGCCCGTGATCAAGCTGGCGCCGAACAACGCTTTCTACCGCTTCCGCCTCGGGGTTCTACACCTGAGGCTGGGGCAGGTGGAGGAGGCCGTGGCGGAGCTAGCGAAGGCGGTCGAGCTTGCTCCGTATGACGCCTATTACCAGATTCGATACGCGATCGCGTCCCTGGCAACAGGGCGGATCGTGGAATCCATCGACGCGTTCCGCTCGGCGCTGGAAATGGATCCCCGCAACCGCTGCTACCGCGTGCTGCTCGCAGACGCCTACGCGGCCGCAGGCCTGGAAGAAAACGCGGCCCAGATGCTGAACTCGGTCGGCGAGCTGGACAGCTACGAAATCGAGTTCGTCGGCCGGCGCCGACTCGAGTTGAATCAGGCTGAGATGGACGCCGCGCGGGCCAGATGAACGTAGAGACGCTGACACTCGGCCCGCTGGGGACGAACTGCTATCTCGCATGGATAGCGGGGAGCGACCCCGTCGTCCAGAAATCCCTGCTGATCGACTGCGCAGGGCGAGCGGACGAGATCCTCGATGCCGCCAAGAGGCACAGTCTGAAGATAGAGCTCATCGTCAGCACCCACGGGCACACCGATCACATTGAGTGCCTGCCAGAGCTGAAGGAAGCGACGGGGGCTCGGATCGCCGTCCACGAGCTGGATGCGCCAATGCTCTCGGACCCGATGTTGAGCGGTGCGGCGCTGTTCGGCTTCTCCCAGCGCGGGGTGCAGCCTGATGCGCTGCTCCATGAGGGCGAAAGGGTGGCGATTCCGGGCAGCGATGTCTCGCTGTTCGTGTTGCACACTCCCGGGCACAGTCCGGGGAGCATATCCCTCCTGGGGGACGGAGTTCTTTTCTCAGGCGACTGCCTCTTCGCGGGCGGAATCGGGCGGGTCGACCTCGCGGGCGGGGACGAGCGGGAGATGATGCAGTCACTCCTGCGGATCGCCCAGCTCGACCCGCAGCTCATTGTCTATCCAGGCCACGGTCCCACGACGACGATCGGGACGGAGACCGCGGGCAATCCGTGGTTGACCGACCTCTAGCCACGCACGCGGTGGGGGCGTGGTATAATGGGGCGCTTTTCCGGGCCCGTAGCTCAGTGGTAGAGCTGGCGGCTCATAACCGCTCGGTCGCAGGTTCGAATCCTGCCGGGCCCACTTTCCCGGGATGAGGTCGTCCGGTCAGACGTCTCATCGGCTCGGTGTCCGTCCAGGCTCGTCTCCGAGCTGGAGGAGTGAGGTGGCAGACATGCGCGTCTGGGTGATCTCCCTTTCTCTGTGGTTGGGGTTGGCCTCCGGGTGCGGGACGCAGAGCGGTGTCCGGGCCGGCGCGGCCGCGACCGGGACTCAGGCGAACGGGGCCGAGCTTCCGAATCTCGAAGGCGCGCGGGTGGTGATGCTGATAGCCCATCGCGACTTCCGCGATGAGGAGCTCTTGAAGCCGAAGGCCCTGCTGGAGAAGGCGGGAGCACGGGTCAGCGTGGCCTCGTCCTCTCTGGAAGCGGCGACGGGAACGCTCGGCGCGAAGGTGACGCCCGACTTGCTCCTGAAGGACGTCGACGCGGGCGAATACGACGCCGTCGTCTTCATCGGCGGGCCGGGGGCGAAGCAGTACTGGGACGACAGTACAGCACACCGGCTTGCTCGGGAGGCGGTGGAGGAAGGGAAAGTTGTCGCGGCGATCTGCATCGCGCCCGTGACGCTCGCCAACGCCGGCCTGCTCGAAGGAAAGAAGGCGACCGTCTGGAAGACCGAGTCGGGCCGGCTGAGAGCGCAGGGGGCCAGCTACACGGGGGCTGACGTGGAGGTGGACGACCGGATCATCACCGCCAACGGCCCCGAGGCAGCAGAGACGTTCGGGGCGGCGATAGCGGAAGCTCTGGCGGCCGAGCAGAGCGCGCTTTCTCAGTGAATCCATTCCCCTGCTCAGCACTGACACCAGTGGTATCTTCGCCGGGAACACGGATTTCGGGCAGACGCCGCCGCTTGCAGGGAGACCGGTGGAATGCACTGCGGCACGAGCACTACTCGCCACAACGCTGGGGGATCTCAAACATGGCTCATCATCTGAAGCGAATGCGGTGTCTCGCGCTTCTTGCCGGCCTCGCGGCGCTGCTCTCCACGGGGGCGATATCGCTCGGAGACGAGCCCGCGGCCGATCTCAGACTCGTCCTCGCTGTCACGAAGCCAACGGTCAGACCGCCTTCAACTTCGCTCTTCCTCTATGACATCGCGACCAGCTCTCGCGCACAGATTCACGAAGACGCGACCGAGGGTCGGCGCATCCTCGTCAAGATGGGCGGCTCCGACATCGTCGGAGCGGGACGAGCGGCGCGCGAGCGAGAGATCTACGTGATGATGGGGCCGGCAACGGTTGATTCCGCACTAGCCTGCTCTGACACGCTGTCTCGGGTTCGGCCGGCCGCAGGCGAACCGAAGTGGGAGCCGATCTTCTTCGTCCCGCTGTGCTTCAGCGACGCCTCGCCGTACGGTCTGTGGAATCGGGCGCCGATCTTCGCCGTAGACCAAAGCGAGGGACGGGTGGCCCTGCCCGCTCTGCGTGTCGGGGAGACCAAGCTGGAACGCCCCTCGATCCGCGTGCTCTCCGCGACGGGGGTGGAGGAATGGCAGATTCCGCTGCCGGGCAGATGGTTCCATGTGACCGACCTGGCCTGGTCTCCCGATGGGAAACAGCTCGCTTATGCAGTGCTGCCGGAAGGAGATGTGCATACGCTCGATGAGTCACAGCTTCCGAACGCCGGCCTATACCTGGCCGACATCGAAACCCGGACGACCCGGCTCGTGTACCACTGCTACGTCGACGCGCTTGCCTGGGGGCCGAAGGCCGGCCAGCTGAGCATTGCCGCGCGTCCGAGAGACATATGGGATCGGGCGAACGTCGTCCGCGTGATCACTGTTCCGGACGGCAAGAAGGTCGAGGAGTTCTCCGCCCTTGCTGCCATTCAAGCCCTGGCCTATACGGACGACGGTCAATGGCTAGCCGTGCAAAGCGTCGTCGAGGGCGGACAGGCGATCTGGCTGTACCCCGCAGCCGGTGGCTGGGGGCGCCAAGTGTACAACCTGCCCGCGGGGGAGGGCCGCCTCTCGCTGCTGGGGTGGGTGCGAATCGGAGAGGGCGTGAGCGAGCCCTGAACCGAGTTGCCGGAAGCGCGGCCCGGCAGACGAAGGACGCGGAATGGCGTCGCACGGGATAGACGAGCAGCGGATGGCGGAGGCCGTCGAGCCGACGCAGCGCAAGCTGGCCTTCGCCGTGGCGCTGACGGCCGTGGTGCTCCTCGCCGAGGTGGGTGGAGGCTTCTGGACCAGGAGCCTGGCGCTCCTGAGCGACGCGGCCCATGTGCTGACAGATCTGATCTCGCTGGTGCTGAGCTTCGGGGCCATTCTCATGGCCGCGCGGCCCGTCACGAAGGAGCACACTTTCGGCTGGCATCGGGTGGAAGTGCTGGCGGCTCTCACGAACGGTCTGTTGCTGCTGGCGATCTCCGCATATCTGCTGCGAGAGGCCTACTACCGTCTGCAGGACCCACCCGAGGTCCGCGTCACCGGGATGCTCGGGGTGGCCGCCGCAGGCCTCTTGGCAAACGGACTGATCGCCTTTCGCCTGCGTGAGAACGCCCACCGGGATCTGAACATCCGCAGCGCCTATCTTCATGTGATGGCCGACTTCGCGGGCAGTGTGGGCGTAGTGGTTGGCGCCACGATCATGCTTGCCACAGGCTGGTATATCGTTGACCCGGTCGTCGGCATCGCGATCTCACTGGCGGTGCTGGTCGGTTCGTTTCGCCTTCTGCGAGAGACCATCCACGTTCTCTTGGAGGGAGTGCCTCCGAACATAGAGCTTCACGCCGTAGCCGATGCCATTCGTCAGGTAGCGGGGGTAGACGACATACACGATCTGCATATCTGGACGATCTGCTCCAATCTTCTTGCCTTGAGCGTACACATCACGGTCGGAGATCGTTCCGCAGCCGCGCGAGACGAGATCGTGACAGCGGTCAACGACGAACTCCGCCTGCGATTCGGCATAACCGAGACGACGATCCAGACGGAGCAGGATCCGTGCCGCACCGATGAGCTCATTCACCTGGTGGCGCACCAGGTGGATTCACAGGCCCAGTGACCATGGCGACACCTTTCACTTTCTGCCACGGCGACTCGAAGAATCACAAGGTAGCTGAGCGCACACCGCAGAAGGTGCCCTTCGCCGCCGCCGGCCGGTTGGGGCCGGTGCGATGGACCTCAGTGAAGACCGTCTGCGTCAACGCTATCTTTGTCACAGTGGCGCTCTGCCTGGCGTCTCGAGCGCCGGTCGCCGCGTCTGCGGCAGACCAGGCGCCCACACAGCTTGCCGCAGCCCAGCACGCCTACGAGCAAAACAGAGCTCTCGGGGACTCGCTCCGCGGGAGCCCTGCCACACCAGAGCAGGCGGAAGAGGCGGAGCGCCTCTTCCAGGACGCCCTGGCGAAGGTCCGCGCTTGCCTCGCCCAAGACCCGGGATCGGCGGAGGCACACCGCTTGGCCGGGATGCTTCTATGCACTGCGTATAGGCCGGTCTCTGTGCGTGCCGACGCCGCGCCGGAACACGGCGCCGCCGAGACCGTCACGATCTTGATCCGGGGCGGCCGAAGCGACTGCGAAGAGGGGCTGGATGAGCTTCGGGCCTCGCTCCGTTTGAAGCGCAAGGACCCCAGCTACTCCCTCGACTACGCAGAGGCGCTGTTTGCGTCCGACAAACTCGCGGCCTGTGAAAAGCAGGCCCTGCGCTTGTGGGATAAGCGTCCCGACATGTCGAACCTGCAGTGCGCTCGGTGCGCCCGCATTCTGGCCGACTGCGCTCAGACCCGCAACCGGCCGGAGGCCGAGATGCAGTGGATGCGGGCGGCGGTCAAGTACAATCCGCAAGACGCGGAGGTCGCGCAGCGCCTGGCCGCTCTCGTGGCCGCGCAGCCCAAGATAGTCTGGCTCTCCTATGAGGCCGGCAAGGCGCTCGCCGAAACCGAGAAGAAACCGATGCTGATCGACTTCAAGACTGACTGGTGCGGGTGGTGCCGGAAGCTCGAAAGAGACGTGTTCACCCACGAAGACGTAGTGGCGTGCTGTAAGCAGTTCGTGTGCATCGAAGTAGACGGAACGAATCGGCGTGACCTGGCGACCGCCTTCAGTGTGCGCTCTTATCCGACAGCCGTGGTTCTCGACCATACCGGTCGGGAGCTGCGCCGGATTGTAGGGTACCGACCGGCCGCGCGGTACGTGGCCGAACTGCAGACCGCGTTGCCGATAGAATAGCTGGCTTTGAGGCCAGGAGGTGCGAACGATGAGAGTAGCGCTTGTGGTGACGGTGCTGGTGACGTATGCGTGTGTGGCGTGGGCAGGGGAGCCGGTGGAGCAGCAGGCGGCCCCGATCGCCAGCGGCATGCGGGATTTCGAACGGAACGCGGCGTTAGGAGCTGTCCTCGAAACGAGGCCCGGTACGCCGGCGGAGATCGGCGAGCTGCGCCTTCTGGCCGACCGCGGCTTGAAGGCGACTCAGGAGCTCGCGGCCGAGCATCCGGAGTCGGCCGATGCCCAGTATCTCCTCGGCAGCTGGCTTCTCTACGCGTACCGCGTGGTCGAGGTCGAGCAGATCGCCTTCGACGCAACCCGCGGCGCCCGCACGGAGACCGTGAATCGGATGATCCAGGGGCTGGCGGACGATCCCCAGGCGGGCCTCGACGCGCTCAAGAAGGCCACCGAGCTCGCGCCCGGCAACGGCGACTACCTGCTGGACTACGCGGCAGCGCTCTCGGATTGGGACCGCACATTCCAAGCGGCGGGGGTCCTCAAGGGAATCTGGGCCGGACAGCCGGCGCTTTCCAAAGAGCAGCGGATGCGAGCGGGCCTTCTGCTGAGCGGGCTCTCCGAAGCTCAAGGCGACCTCGCCAGCGCGCGCGAATGGGTCTACTCCGCCCTCTCCCTGGATCCGTTGGCAGCGGAAGCAGTCGAACACCTCCGCTATCTCGACGCAGCGGAGGCCGCCGCCCCGATATTGGAGGAGTCGTACGAGGCCACCGGCGAGGAGTGGGGCGCAGAGGAGTACGAGGAGGTCGGCGAAGAGGCTCCGGAGGAGAGCTACGACGAGGGGAGCTACGACGAGGAGAGCTACGGCGAGGAGAGCTACGACGAGGGATACGGGGGGGAGTACCAATAGGAGAGCGAGCAGCAAGCATCCGGGTCCGAGGCCGAAGGCACAATGGGTCTGACGAGTTGTACGACCTCGAGACAGAGGGAGAGGCCTGGGGCGAGGAAGAGGCCTACTCGGAGGAGAACGAGGAAGTACAGTAGACCCGAGTCGGTACGGAGAGGTGGCAGTTGGTCATAACACTGTCTCGGCAGGCCGAATCTGGGGGCGAGGAGATCGCACGAGCGGTCGCTGAGCGAGCCGGCCTCAAGCTCGCCGACAGGGCCATTCTGGAGCAAATTGCTCGACGCGAGGGGCTTCCAGTCGCACAGCTGGCCGTATTCGACGAGGCGATGCCGGGGCCGATCGAGGCCGTCATCGCCGAGTGGCGGACGTCAGTCAGCCACGGCATCTACCTCCGCCGTCTCGTTCAGGCATTGCTCGCGCTGGAGCGTGAGGACGACGTGCTCATCGTCGGTCGGGGAGCAGCATTCGTCCTGACGGATCCCGGCACACTGCACGTGCAGGTGCTCGCACCGATGCCCTGCCGCGTCGCTCGTCTTGTGCAGCGCAAGGGAGTCTTCAGAGCTGAAGCGCAGCGCCTTCTTCGAGCCAACGACGAGGCCAGGGCTCGTTTTGTGCGTCAGAGTTTCGACGCTGACATCCACGCCCCGTGTCACTACGACATCATACTGAACACGGCCGAGCTTCGGCCCGAAGATGCCGTCGATATCATTCACCTGGCCGCGCGGCGCAAATCACGAGGACGCCCCGCCGTGCTGGAATCTCCGCAGGACTTCCTCAGTCACGTCATGAGGTTCCAACGCCGGCCTCGATTTCCTCGCGTGAGCGAGATCACCTGGCGCCACTGCGAGCGGCGCTCGACATTCTAACGAGTTTCGCCCAAAGAAGTAAGGGCGAAACTCGTTAGAAAGCCAGCAAATGCCCGGAGGAAGACGTTCGCCCGCAGGCGCGCGTCTCCCTATGCCGACAGGGCGCCGACCTCGCGGCCGTGCCTGGCCGCCGCGCCGGCCTCCTTCAGCATCGCATCGACGTCCGCGACGCGGTCGGTAACGCCGATCGCGAGCCGGACCTCAACCGGCAGATCTCCCGAGGCGTTCAGATCATCGATGGCGGCGTTCACTCGCGCCATCGCGGTTAGGGCCTCGTGGCGAGCTGTTTCGGGCAGCAGCACGGCGAACGCATCTCCGTCGACGCGGCCGACGAAATCGGTCTGTCTCAGCGTGGACGTGATGCAATTGGCGACCGAGGACAGCATCGCGTCGCCGACGCTGTGCCCAAACTCTTCGTCGATCTCCCGGAACCCTTCTATCTCGAGTGTGGCGATAGACACGGGTCGCTTGTAGCGGCGAACTCGTCGGATCTCCGCCTCAAGCGTTTCCGTGAAGCGATGGCGATTGGGCACCCCTGTCACAGCATCGATCACTGTCTGCTGCTGAATCCACCGGCTCTGGCGTCGGAGGCGGTCCGCAAGACGCAGGTTCCGGCGCCGAGCCGAGGCCAGAGCTCCCAACAGCCAGGCGGCAGCCGAGAGGCCGGACGCCAGCGCGAGCATCTGCTCTTCTGAAGCATGGGGCAAGCGCAAGACGAGTTCGCGCCACCCATCCATATCGTTCGCGGCCGGCTTCCACGTCGGGGGGGATCCGGGCAGATCCTCCTCGATCACCACCTGGGCGCTCAACAGCAATCCCAGGGTCTCCCCGGCAGAGCATATCGGCACGCCTACGTCAGTGAGGCCCAGCGGACACCTGTGCAGGTCTGAGCGGTGTTTCAGCATGGCCAGGCTGGCATCAGGAGACTCACCGACGCGGTCAGAGCGGCCGCATCCGAGGCAGGGGCGGCACAAGGAGACGCAGCGCGTGAAACGACGACAAAACTGCGACAGGTCCTCGCATGCAGCAAGTGGGCGGCCCGATGGTTCCACAACCAGGACGGGTACGTGGTATGAGCGACTCAGCGCGTCTTGAAGCTCCTGCAGCTTCTCGGGCCACAGCCGCTCGGCCAAATCCTCACTCCTACACCTCATGGTCACTCACCTCAGGGGGGATTTGGCCAGCTCACCCAATGGGATATTCCACGTTTATTGCCGCCATGGTTGCGAGCGGTAACTAACCCCCGCGAGGATGTATTTACCAGGCGGCCAACCTCCTCTGGGCAGGGCAGAGATTGGACGGCCGACCTCGATGGAAGCGCTGCCTCCTATCCGGAGCGGCCGGCAGTTACTCGACTCGCGACGTGCTGAGCCACTCGTGTCCGCGGAAAGACCCAGGGCGCCGTCCCCTGTTGTCGAAGAACCATCACGGAGGGCACTGGAGTGGACACACCGACTGAGTTCGGGTACAGCGCATTCCGGTTCAACTGGGGGGATCACATCTGCGCGATCTTCGACACGCGCGCGCAGCAGATGGATGTCATGGGACCGTTCGCATCGGCAGCCATCCGCGCCGAACAGCGGTGCGTGTGGATTGGGTCGGACAACTCGGCAAAGGCGCTGCGGCAGTCTCTTCAGGACCTGGGCGGAGACCTGCCCACGCTCGAAGCCTCCAGCCAGCTTCTCATCATCTCACAGGTGGACTTCTATCTCCAGGGTGGCGTCTTCGAGCCGGACCGCACGATGGAGCTGCTCCTGGCGCTGCTCCAGGACAACCAGCGCGAGGGCTACTCAACAATGCGGGTCGCCAACGACGTATCGTGGCTCTACGAAGACCGGGTGGACGCACGCGCTTGGGAGGAGTTCGAAGGCAGGATCACCCACGAGATATCGAGCCTGCCCATGGTGATGGTGTGCCAGTACGACCGACGCCAGGTTTCGGGCGACATGATAGTGGCGGCGCTGCGGACTCACCCGGCGGTCATTCTGGGAGACAGGTTCCGCCAGAACCCATTCTTCGCACCGACTCCCGTCGGTCCGACGGACACCCGGGACATATTCTAGCGCGCCACGTCGCGAGCCGGACCGGATACCTGTGGCAGGGCGCGTCGAAGCATCTCCGTGAGGTGAATCACCTCGACCGGCACCCCAAACTTGGAGGCTCCGTGGCGGAGCTGCATGATACACGCGGGGCAGGGTGTGACGACGATCTGCGCTCCCGTGGCGCGAATGTTGTTCATCTTCCGTTCGAGTATCTTCATCGAAAGGTCGTGGTGGGACATGGAGTAGCTTCCCGCCCCTCCGCAGCACCAGTCGGCCTCGGACAGCTCGCGGTATTCGATGCCCCGCAGACGGCGGAGCAGTTCCCGCGGCTCGCGAGTGATTCCTTGATAGCGGCTGAGATGACAGGGATCGTGGTAGGTAACCACAGCGGGGACGGATTGGAGGTTGTCAGGCAGTCCCGCCTCGGCCAGGAACTGCGATAGCTCCTTCACTCGTCCAGCCACCTCCTCCGCTGCGACCCGCATGGGATCGTCCTTCTCGAAGAGATCCGGATAGTCTCGCAGGAAAGAGGAGCAGCTTGCGCAGTCGGTGATGATCGTCTCGTGTCCGGCGGCTCGGAGTGCCTCGATGTTCTTGCCCGCGAGGGAGCGCGCCGATTCGAGATCGCCGTACGCGTAAGGCGGCAACCCACAGCACACGTTCGAGGCTACCGAGACCTCGTATCCGGCCGCCTCCAGCAGGTCCAGGGTGGACTCGCCGACCTCGGGGAAGGCGTAGTCTATGGCGCAGCCGAGGAAGTAGATGATCCTCCCGCTCGTCCCCGCAGTTGGGTCCCGGCGCGCGATTCGCTGCCGAAGAAACGTCCTGGGAGCCGGCATCCAGGCGGGCGCCTCCGAGTACCCCCTGTCGAGCCATGGCAGCAGGCGCAGCAGCTTCGAGAAAACCGTGAGCCTGCTTCGCTTCAGCCATCCGAGAACGCGCGCGCCCGCCCTGAGCAGGGGCCGATTGCCCAGCACCATGCGGAAGATGGCGCGCTGAACCAGCGGCTGCCGCTGTGCCACATAGCTCGCGCGGGCGGCGAACACAGCGCGATCGGTCTTGATGGCCGGCGGGCACTCGGCCGTGCACGCGCGGCACATCAGGCACTCGAACAGCGGCTCGCGAATCTCCCCGTCGAGCGGAAGCTCGCCGGACAGTGTGGCCCGCAGTCGTGCGAGGTGTCCGCGGGCGACCGACGACTCCCTGCCCGTGACGCGGTACACGGGGCATCGTGTTTGACAGAATCCACAGCGGTTACACTTGTCGAGCTCGTCGGCGACGGCGTCTATGAGGGGCGTGGCGTTGCTCAAGAGGAACCTCTCCGGTTGATTATCCGACGCGACAAACCGTTCTCATTGTACCACCCGCAGTCAAGAACTAACCTGCCGCCGACAGGTCGCTGCCGTGTCCGGCGGTGCGACGCGCGGCCTAGACGAACCAGAGGCCGGTGACCTCTCCGTCCTGATCGAAGACCACCTTGACGGTGACGCTTCCCTTCTCGAACGCGCACGTCACATAGGCGACGTCGAAGCCCTGCTCCTTCGCGCTCCGAACGCCCGACTGTGACTCATACGCCCCGAAGGAAGAGAGCGACTTCCATGCCTCCTCGAGCTTCGCTGGAGGCATAGCGGCCGCCATCGTGGGGGCCAGACGGGCGGCGGCTTCCTCGAACTTCCCATCGGCGAGCAGCGAGACGAACTCCTTGCCCTTCTCGCCGATGTCCCCGCCGGGAGCGCTTTGCTCCCTCCCGCCGCACGCCACGAGGCCCATGCAGCAGAACGTCAACAGCGAAACGAGCACAGCGAACTTCCGTGCCATGATTCGCTCTCCTGAAGCGCCGAACCGTACCCGATCCAACGCGGCGCTGAGTCTCAACCCACCAAGACGCGGACGACGACGATCTTCGAGACGATCTCGGCCGCGACGAGGGCGGCAATGAAGCTGACTGCGGCTCGAAGGCCGCGGATGTTGCAGCACAGAGAGTAGGAATGATACATGAGAGCAACCATCCAGACAATCGTCAGCAGTGCCACGAGCATGATCAGCCCGCCGAGGACGATGTCGGCGCGCTGTGCCGAAAGCCCACCGCTCTGGAGCACCTGGACCGTTATGGATGACACGAGCCTCCGGTACGGAGGCGCCAGCGCGCCGAGCGCGGCAAGGACCGTGGGCCACCTTGCCATGGCCTGAGTGCCGAAGAGGTCTCGGACGCGGAACTCGGCGCGCGAGACCAGCTTGCCGAACAGGAAGAGCGCAATCGACATCGTGAGCCAGTTGACGATGCCCTCCGACAGAAACACAGATGTCGGGACGGCGAGGCCCGTGTGCATATCGAGAACGCCGTCGAAGTGGGTATGGCTCAGGCTGCCGAGAAAGCCGGCGAGCACGATGGCGGCGAGGCCCAGCAGGAGGGATCGGCCCCCGGCGACGTACGCGAATGGCCGCAAGAGGAGATCGACGACCGGCGGCCGGGCGGCGGACCGGCTGACATCACTCGCTGTTGCGCTCATCCTCGTCCTCCCCCAATGCTCGCGCGCCCACGACCCTGGCGATGATCTCGTCGAGGCGATTGCGCACGGTCGGATAGCTCACGCCGAGCAGACGGGCCATCTCCTTGAGGCTGCCGCTGGACTCGACGAACTGGATGATGAACCGCTGGTCTTCGGCGTCGAGGCTGGCGAGCGCGGGAAGCTGGTAGCAACCTTCCACCTCGGTGGCGCACTCAGGGCAGGCCAGACGCTTCACCAAGAGCTGACCGTTGCAGCTCGGACAGTTTGTCGGCAGATTTCTCATAGTTGCCTCTAACATCAATATTATAGAGCCACTGATTCATCTTTGTCAATAGATACTCCGAAAAATGAAAGCGAGGAGGCTATGTTGCTCTGAGGGCGGCGGCATGGCGCGGGGGCGATTGCGGGGCGGCCGAAGCGGACGGGCCGGCAGGGAGCCGAACCCCCTATCGTCTAGTCCGGCGAGACGCCGAGGGCGCGCATCGCCTCCCCGACGACGTACAGGGAGCCCGTCACGACGATGGCGTCGCGGGGCTTGGCCTGGTCGATAGCCGCCCGGATGGCAGCTGCGACGGGGGTGTAGGCGGAGGTGTGCTTGCAGCGCCGGAACACGAGCCGTTGGAGTTCGTGTGCGTCGAGCGCGCGCGGCGAGGAACTCGCCGTGGCGATAACTGTGTCGGCCGCGGGGCAGAGATGGGCGGCGATGGCCTCTCCGTCCTTGTCCCGGCCGGTACCGAGCACCAGAATCACGCGCCGACCGGGGAGAACAGATTCGATCGTCTGGGCGAGCGCCGCCGCGCCGACTTCGTCGTGAGCCCCGTCCAGGACGACGTACGGCCTCCTGCTGACAACCTGGAACCGTCCGGGCCACCGCACAGAGGCGATGCCCTTGCGCACCGCCTCCTCCCCTATCTCGATGCCCTGCTTCTCGGCAAGCTCCACCAGCCCCACCGCAACAGCCGCGTTCTCTATCTGATGAGCGCCGAGAAGAGGACATTCCACGTCCGCATAGAGCCCGTTCAGTCCCTCAATGGTGAACCGCTGGCGATCTCTTTCGGCGCGAACGGCGGAAACTCTCGGGCCGAACTCCTGGCCCACCACGATGAGCTGCGCCCCCCGGTCGATGCACACATCCTGGAACACCTCGATGACTTCCGGAGACTGCGGCGCGCAGACGACAGAGACTCCCGGCTTGATGATGCCGGCCTTCTCCCAGGCGATGTGCGTTACCGTATCGCCAAGCTCGAGAGTATGATCGAGCCCGATTCGGGTGAGACCGCAGGCGAGGGGATTGACCACATTCGTCGCATCGAGGCGCCCGCCAAGTCCTGTTTCGATCACGGCGATGTCAACGCCCTGTCGGGAGAGGTAGAGCAGCCCGAGGAGGGTGTAGGCCTCGAAGAAACTCGGGAGTCCTATGGCACCGGCTCGCATGGACTCGATGATCGGCTGCACCTCCTCCACCAGCCCGACTACGTCCGCCTCCGGGATCATCTTGCCGTCGATCCGGATTCGCTCGCGGAACGAGACCAGATGAGGGGAGGTGTAGAGACCCGTACGGCGCTCGGCGGCCGTGAGTATGGAGGCGGCCATGGCCGCCGTGGAGCCCTTTCCCTTGGTGCCAGCGATGTGGAGACAGCGGAGAGCCACGTGGGGGTCTCCGAAGTGATTGAGCATGTGGCGCATGCGATCGAGGTTCCACACGCGCGCCGCGGCCGCCCCCGCGGGCGTCCGCTCGTAGTCGATCAGAGATTCGAGGTAGGAGACTGCTTCCTCGTACCTCATCGGAGAACCTCAGCGCGGCGCGTCCCAGCCCCGGCGGCAGTTCGTGACATGGCCCCGCGGGCCTCCTATCCTCACCGGCTCAGGGACGACAGTGCTCAAACGACCTACAGCTCCTCATACACCGGGAATCGCTCGCACAAATCCAGTACCTCTTTGCGCACCTGCTCACGGACCTGGGGTTCGAGCGGGTTCCGCAGCACCCGAGCCATCATCTCCCCGATCTGTCTCATCTCGGGATCCTTCATCCCGCGCGTCGTCAGAGCAGGGGTCCCAGGCCGGATCCCGGAGGCGATCGCCGGCGGCTGGTGGTCGTACGGAATGCAGTTCTTGTTGACGATGATCCCCGCTTCTTCGAGCAGGTTGGCGGCGTCCCGACCGGTCAGGGTCAGCGGCCGAAGATCGCACAGCATGAGGTGGTTGTCGGTGCCGCCGGAAACCAGCCGGACGCCGTGCTCCTGGAGGGATTCGGCGAGCACCTGGGCATTCTGCACGATCTGCCGCTGGTACTGGCGGAACTCCTCGCTCATCGCCTCCTTGAAGGCGATGGCCTTCGCCGCGATGACGTGCATGAGCGGCCCGGCCTGGATCCCGGGGAAGATGGCGCGGTCGATAGAGTCGGCGAGATGGCGCTTGCACATGATGAAGGCGCCCCGCGGGCCGCGAAGAGTCTTGTGTGTGGTCGAGGTCACGATGTCGGCATACGGGACGGGGCTTGGGTGCAGGCCCGCCGCGATGAGCCCGACGATGTGGGCGATGTCGGCCATGAGCAACGCATCGACCTCATCTGCAATCCCGCGCCACGCGTCCCAGTCGACGGTCCGCGGGTAGGCGCTAAACCCTACGACGATGAGCTTCGGCCGATAGAGGTGAGCGATCTTACGGGCGGACTCATAGTCCAGCAGCTCCGTCTCCCTGTCGAGCGCGTAGTGATGCACCCGGTAGTAACGCCCGGAGAAGTTGGTGCTCTGGCCGTGGCTCAGGTGACCACCGTGGTCGACAGACAGGGAGAGCATCGTATCGCCGTGCTCGAGCACCGCGTAGTAGGCGGCCATGTTAGCCTGCGACCCGGTGTGGGCCTGGACGTTTACGTGGTCGGCGCCGAAGAGCTCCGCAGCGCGGTCGATGGCGAGCTGCTCCGCTTTGTCCACCGCGCCACAGCCGTTGTACCAGCGCGCCCCCGGATACCCCTCGGCGTACTTGTTGGTCATGACACACCCCTGGGCGGCGAGAACGGCCGCAGAGGCGTAGTTCTCCGACGGTATCATGACCAGCGAGTTGCGCTGCCGCTCGAGTTCCTCCTCCAGGACCGCTTCCATCTCGGGGTCCGCTTGGCTCAAGGTGCGCTTCATCGTACTCCTCGGATCACCATATCGATGCCGTTCGACACCCGCCTCGGCCGGAGGCGTCTAGTGGCGAAAATGTCGGACGCCGGTGAAGACCATCGCCATGTCGTGCTTGTCGCAGGTCGCGATAGCTTCGCCGTCGTTCCGGGAGCCGCCCGGCTGTATGATCGCGGTGACGCCCGCATTGGCGGCTTCCTCCACCGCGTCAGGATAGGGGAAGAACGCGTCCGAGGCCAGCACGGCGCCTTTCGCCCTCTCGCCGGCCTTCTCGACCGCAAGACGAGCGGCATCCACGCGGCTGGTCAAGCCGCCGCCAATACCCACCGCCTTCTTCTCCCGCGCGAGGACGATGGCATTGGACTTCGTATGTTTGCAGACGACCCAGGCGAACCGCAACGCTGCTTCCTCTTCCGCCGTCGGCGCACGCTTGGTCGCGACCTTCAAGTCCTCGGGATCGCTGGCGCCGTCCGGCGACTGCACGATCAGCCCGCCCGAGACATGCTTGAGTGCCCACGGGTCTCCCGCAGCGAGTTCGGGCAATTCGAGCAGCCGCAGATCCTTCTTCTGCTGGAGCGCTTCGAGCGCCTCGGGGTGGTAGCCGGGCGCGAGGACGCACTCCATGAACCCGTGCCGCTCGATGCCCTCCAAGATGGCCCGCGCGGTCTCCGGGTCGGCCGGCTGGTTGAGCCCGACGATGCCGCCAAAGGCCGACACCGGGTCGGTGGCGAGCGCATCACGATAGGCCTGCGCCAGCGTCGCCCCCAGCGCCGCCCCACAGGGGCTGTTGTGTTTCACCACTATAGCGGCCGGCCCTGCGTATTCCCGCACGAAGGCGAGCACCGTGTCGAGGTCGAGGTAGTTGTTGAACGAGAGCGCCTTGCCATGAAGCTGTCGCGCCGCCGCCAGCCCCACCGGCGCCGCACCGACTCGCCGATAGAAGGCGGCCTGCTGATGCGGGTTCTCACCATACCGAAGTTCCGTGACGCGCTCGAACGGGTGAACGAAGAGCGCCGGGAACGCCTCCGCCGCGTCGACCTGGTGGGAGAGATAGTTGTGGATGGCGGCGTCGTAGCGGGCGGTATGGGCGAACGCCTCGACGGCCAGCCGGGCACGGGTGTCGTCCGTGACCTCGCCGCCTGTCCGCCGCATCTCTTCCAGCACGGCTGTGTATCGCGATGGGTTGCAGATGACCGCCACCGACTGGTAGTTCTTTGCCGCCGATCGGAGCATGGAGGGGCCGCCGATGTCTATGTTCTCGATGGCCTCGGCGAGGGCGATGCTCGGCCTCGCAATCGTCTGCTCGAAGGGGTAGAGGTTGACCACGACCAGATCGATGAGCGTGATCCCGTGACGCTCGGCCGTCGCCATATGCTCCGCATTGTCGCGGAGAGCCAGCAGCCCTCCGTGGACCTTGGGGTGAAGCGTCTTGACGCGGCCATCCATCATCTCGGGGAAGCCGGTGTATTCCGAAACGTCGGTCACGTCTATTCCGGCGTCCCTCAGGTGAGCCGCCGTCCCGCCCGAGGACATGATCGTGACCCCGAGCGCAACGAGACCCTGTGCAAACTCCGCTATGCTCGTCTTGTCGGATACACTGATGAGAGCGGTGCGAACGCGTGGCATATCACTGACCTCGTATGGGGATCTCCGGGAGACGGCCGGAGTATATCACGCCCGCCGAACGAGTGTCAAAAACAGCAGGCTCAGCACTCCCGGCTGGTGAGCTTACGCCACACTCGGGGTCCGCCCGATGCGGCGGCCGTCGATCTTCTCCATCAGCCGCCGCGGGTTGCCGTACAGGACCAGCTCGGCCTCCTGCTCCGACAGGCCCGCTCCCGCGGCGACCCGCCGCGCCATGTGGGTAGTCAGCAGCCCGTCAGGGGCATGCGCGTCGCTATTCACCAGGAAGGATGCCCCCGCAGCACGCCCCGCCGCAACAACGGCGCCGTTGCCGAGTCCGTGCCCGCGATGGGCTGAGATCTCGAGGAAGATCCCCGTGCGGGCAGCAAGACCGGCCAGCTCGACATCGAGCGCGCCAGGGTGCGCAAGGATATCCACCTCCGCGCATCGCAGCGCAGCCAGATTCGTGCCGGACGGCACCGGCTCGATAGGCGTTTCACCGTGCACGATCACCAGCTCGGCCCCCAGGCGGCGCGCCTCGGCAGCAGTCTCGGGAATGGCGGGCGGCGGGAGATGAGTCAGCTCGACACCCGGTATGGCCCGTATGTCCCAGTGCTCCTCCGCCAGTCGGCAGTCGGCGACGAGGGCCTCGATGACGGACCTGAGACTCCCCGGTGAGACGTGATCGGTGATACCGATGGCGTCGTAACCAGCCACAATCGCCCGTCGGATAAGCTCGACTGGGAGGAGAACGCCATCGCTGTGAAACGAGTGCGTATGGAAATCATAGATCGTGGCTTCGACGCCTTGCTCACTCACCGGCACCTACCTCCTTCAGCGCCCTCCTCAGCAATGCCTCGGGCACCGCGAACCCCAGTTCCATTTCGCCGATTGCACGCGGCAGCACGAAGCGGGGAACGCCCCCGACCGACTTCTTGTCGAATCGCATCGCGTCCAGAATCGCTCCCGCCGGGGTTCCCGGAATGCCTGTCGGCAGGCGGAATGAGGACAGCAGTCGCGCGAGTCGTTCCTCACACTCCCCCGGCAAGAGGCCAAGCAGTCGAGCGATACGGGCGGCGGCCACCATGCCCATCGCGACGGCTTCGCCGTGGCGCAGCCTTCGGTAGCCGGTGATCGATTCGAGAGCGTGTCCGACCGTGTGACCGAAGTTGAGGATGGCGCGCGGGCCAGAGTCGCGCTCATCCGCGCGGATCACCTCCGCTTTGATCTCGCAGCACCGACGCACAAGGTGGGAGACCGGGCTGACGTTGCGCCTCGAGAGCGCAACCGCGTTCCGCTCCAACCAGTCGAACAGGTCTGCGTCGGCGATCACGGCCGTCTTCACAGCCTCGGCCAAGCCTTCTCGATAGTCACGCGCCCGGAGAGTGGACAGCACCGACACGTCGGCCACCACAAGGCGCGGTTGGTGGAACGCGCCGATGAGGTTCTTCCCCGCGGGGTGATTGATGGCGACCTTTCCGCCCACTGAGGAATCCACCTGAGCCAGCAGAGTCGTGGGAATCTGGACATAGGGGACGCCCCTCATGTAGGTGGCGGCGACGAATCCTGCAAGATCGCCGATCACGCCGCCTCCGAAGGCGATCACCACGGAGCTGCGGTCGGCGCCCCTCCTGAGAAGCTCGTCCCACAGCGCGGATGCCCGCCGAAGCGACTTCTGACGCTCGCCCGCCGGAACGAGGATGGTTTCGACCTGCAAGGCCTCCAGCCCGCGCGCCAGCGTCTCCCCGTGCAGTCGAGCTATCACCGGATGTGTCATCACGAATCCCCGGGAGCCCCCCACGGCCGAAACGAAATCGCCCGCCCGCGCCAGCATGCCGGCGCCTATATGGATTTCATACGACCGGTCTCCCAGGTCCACGACAAGTGCGCACCTCAACTGCTCTGACATCGTGGAGCCACCAATACAGCGGAAGCGGCACTCCTTCGCGAGCGCCGCTTCCGAGCCAGTTTCGGACCGCCGGGCCACTCGGCAGCTAGATTGGCCCGAGCGTAACCGGCGCCGCCTCTTCCTTCACGATACGCGGCGTGATGAAAATCAGCGTCTCTGTCTCGTTCACACTGCGGACACTGCGGGTAAACAGGAGGTCCCCAACGATGGGTAAGCTACCGAGTATAGGAAGCCGGCGCTCGGTTTCAAGCTCGTCCTTGTTGATGAAGCCGCCGACGACGAAGGTCTCGCCGTCCCGCACGTTGACCGTCGTATAGAGGTTGTTCGTCGTAGTAATCGGGTACTCGACGTTGCCGTTCGCGACGGGCACGATAACCGTACCGCTGATCACGCTCTTCGAGAACGGGATGTACATAGTGATCGTGCCGTCACCGTTGATGCGCGGCGTGATCTGCAGCGTCGTAGACACCGAATACGTCGACACCGAGATCGTCTGGATATTCGTCCCTCGGAATGGATCTCCCGCGATGCCGCCAACCGTTACCCAGGGAACGCTGACCACGACCTCGTTCACGGCCGGAAGCAGGTTCATCGTCGACACGCGGATGGCATCGACGATACGGCCTCTGCCCGTTTCCAGCAAGTATGTGAGCGTGGCAGCGAAGTTCTGATAGCCAGGCGGCGAGTAGCTGACCACTATGCTGGGAGGCACGCTCATCTCACTCGGATCGATACGCGTGTTGCCCGCCACGTAGTACCAGTCTACGCCCAGCTGCTTCTGAAGGGTGGTGCTCACCTGGACCGATTGGAGTTCGATGATGATCTGCTGAGGCTTCCGATCGACGAGCTTCAGCAGCTCGATGAGTTCGTTGATGCTTTCCTCGGTCCCACGGATCATCAGTGAGTTCAGCGGCGGGAATGCTATCATCGCATCGATGTCTTCGGGCAGGAACTCGGCCAGCGCGCCGCTCCCGAAGAAGCCGCCCCCACCGCCGCCGCCCCCACCCCCGCCTCGTCCGCCACCTCCCCCGCCTCGTCCGCCGCCTCCCCCACCTCGTCCACCGCCGCCGCCGCCTCGTCCACCGCCGCCGCCGCCAAGCTCACCCAGCCCGCCAGAGGTCTGGAAACTCTTCTGGCTGCTGCGCAGGAGCACCGAGCCAACATCGCCCGGCATGGCATTCGCCTGGACTGGTAGCGGACCGGGATCGTCGGACGTGCCGAAAAGCCACGCGATGAATTGCGGCGGCATGAACTGAAGATGATACATGCGGGACACGCTGGTCTGCCCACCCGACTCCGGAACATCCGGAACTACAGCAGCGCGCGCAGACGGCACGGGCTGCGGCTCGGAGGAGATGACGTAAATATCGTCGTCGCGCCACCAGTGAAAACCTTTTGCAGTGCAGATGATTTCCAGCACCCGTTCGACCGGAACGTTATCCACATTGAGGGTGATCCGGCCGCTGACATCGCCGAGCACGATGTTCGCGCCTGAGGCCGTGATGATCGTCTGAACTACGTCCTGAACGCTCGCCTCCCGCACGTGGATGCTCACCAGTTCGCGGCCGGCTGCACTCTCGGGTTCCGAGGCTGCCGCGAAAAGACTCCCCAGTCCGATCAGCAAAGCGCACAGGATCGGTATGACAACGATTCGCCTCATCACTTCCCTCCCAACAAATGGCTGGCTTGTCCAGCAAACCGACCGCACGAAAACTGCACTCCAACCGTCCTGAGCGGTAGCAAGCCGGTTCCTCGCCATTCGCGACTCCAACGTGCGTGTAAGGGCAACCGCCCCTGGGATGCTCCGTTTTCCACCGCTGGTCCGCCCAGCCCGCGGCGGTCGATACACCGGCCGCGTATTCTACCACACATGCCCAGGAGTGTTAAGACCACTCCCCTGCCTCATCGCATCCCGCCCATCCACCACCCAAGGAGCATGCCACTCACCCCTCCCTGGCACACCGTGAGGGCCACCGCCGAGCTCATGTGCTCCGTCCATCGCCCTGTTCCGCTTCCGTGCGGAGACCGGCCGGTGCAGCTCTGCACAGCTCCCGCGGATGCCCGACGACCTTATCGCCCGCGACCGCCCCCGCCGCCCCCGCTACCGCCGCCCCCGCTACCGCCGCCCCCACCGCCGCGGCCGCCACCACCGGCACCACCACCACCGGCACCGCCCCCACCGCCACCGCGGCCAGCACCGCCCCCGCCCCCGCCGCGGCCGCCGCCGACTCCGCCCCCGCCGCCCTCTGCCGCCACAGGCGCAATGAGC
>Ga0307379_10002752_pt1 | contig 25842 bp, 21 predicted proteins | sample UN2MG_FD_202237 | JGI IMG/M metagenome (GOLD analysis project Ga0307379, IMG submission 202237) | Soil microbial communities from Risofladan, Vaasa, Finland - UN-2 | ecosystem: Environmental > Terrestrial > Soil > Coastal area > Acid sulfate soil | place: Finland: Risofladan, Vaasa | collected...
TTTTCAATATGTGATTTAAAGCGGGGCGGGTTCTGCCTCGCTTTTTATTTAGGCAGAGAAACACACAGTGGCACAAAAAATCGACGAATCGCAGGTGAGGAAAGTTGCCAAATTAGCCCGGCTGGAGTTGACCGAAGCGGAAATTGCGGAATTTACCGGCCAGCTCAGCGCAATCCTTGGCTACGTGGAAAAAATGAACGAGCTGGATACCGACGATGTTGAGCCCCTGGCGCATTGTTTGCCGATCAGCAACGTTTTCCGCCGGGACTGCGTGAAAGAATCGCTCGGAACCGAAAAAACGCTGGCCAACGCGCCGCAGCGGGATGCCGAATTTTTCAAAGTGCCGAAAATACTCGATGACAGCTCCGGCGCCTGAGAGCTGTCGAAAACTAATTGGGAGGTATCGAACAATGAAGGCGGCTTATCTGTTATGCTTTTTATTTGCAGCATCATTTCTGATTGGTTGTGCGCAGACGGAGAAAAGTGAGATGAAATTCGATTTGCTCGAACGGGGCGGCCAGCATTCCATGACGTTTGATAAAACGGTCACCAAAACTCTTAGTTGCAATTATCTGCTGTTTCTGCCGGAAACCTACGGCCAGGAGCAAAAAAGCTGGCCAATGATTCTATTTCTGCACGGTGCCGGCGAACGAGGCAGCGACATAGAAAAAGTAAAGGTACACGGCCCGCCCAAAATCGTCCAGACGCGGAAGGATTTCCCCTTCATTGTCGTCTCTCCGCAGTGTCCCGAGGGGGATTGGTGGACCACGAAAACTGAAGTATTGATCAATCTGCTCGATGATATTGTCGCAAAATACGATGTGGATCCCGAGAGAATCTATCTGACGGGTCTCAGCATGGGCGGGTATGGCTCGTGGGCTCTGGCCTCGGAGTATCCTGGCCGGTTTGCTGCCGTGGTTCCCATTTGCGGGGGCGGCAATCGCATTATGTCCATTATGCTCAAGGATGTGCCGATCTGGGCATTTCACGGGGCAAAAGACAGCGTTGTCCCGGTCGAAGAGTCAAAAGAAGTAGTCGAAGCAATCAACGCTCGCGGCGGAAACGCAAAATTGACTATTTATCCCAATGCGAACCATGATTCCTGGACCGAAACGTACAATAATCAGGAGCTTTATGACTGGCTTCTCGAACACCGCCGGGTAAGCAAGTAGAAATAACGGGTGACTTTTCGTAATGGAAAACCTTAGTGCAAAGGAACTGCGTGATAAGATTGCGGCCGGTCAGGCCAGCAGTCTCGATGCGACAAAGGCCGTTTTCGAGCGGATCCGCAAATTCGAGCCGACCATTGGCGCCTATATCAGCACGTTTGAAGAAATGGCGCTGGAAGCCGCGGCGGATGTCGATCGACGAGTCGCAGCGGGCGAGCCGGTGGGGCAGTTGGCGGGCGTGCCGGTAGCGATTAAAGATAATATGTGCACTAAGTTCGGGGCGACGACCTGTGCTTCGAAAATACTGGAGAACTTCCACGCTCCATACAACGCGACGGCGGTGGAAAAGCTGCTGGCCGCCGACGCGGTTATCATTGGCAAAGCGAATATGGATGAGTTTGCGATGGGTTCGAGCACGGAGAACTCGGGCTTAAAGCAGACGGTCAATCCGTGGGATACCAGCCGGGTCCCCGGGGGTAGCAGCGGTGGGCCTGCCGCGGCGGTGGCGGGGCGGCTGTGTTTTGCCGCACTTGGTTCCGATACGGGCGGCTCGATTCGCCAGCCGGCGAGTTTCTGCGGGGTAGTGGGCCTAAAGCCGACTTACGGCCGGGTTTCGCGATACGGACTTGTAGCGTACGGTTCGAGCCTGGATCAGATCGGGCCAATTACGCAGAACGTCGCCGATACGGCGTTGATGATGAATGTCATAGCAGGTCACGATCCGGCCGACAGCACCAGTATTGACGAGACAACAGCGCCTGTTTGTGATTACCTGGAAAAGCTCGATGAGCCGATAGAGAAACTAAGAATAGCAATCGTGCCGGAATTTGCCGCCGGTGCCGACCAGCAGGTGCAAAAGGCCCTGAGTGAGGCAATAGATTTATATATGAAGCTCGGAGCCGAAATTACGGAAATAGATATGCCTCATCTGGACTATGCGATTGCCGCCTATTACATTATCGCCACCGCGGAGGCATCGAGCAACCTGGCCCGGTATGACGGCGTGCATTACGGCCACCGGACGGAAAATCCACAAGATTATGTCGAGGTCTACTCGAAATCCCGTGCCGAGGCACTCGGCGAAGAAGTCAAGAGACGGATCATGCTCGGCACTTATGCGCTTTCGAGAGGCTATTATGACGCCTATTATTTAAAAGCCCTGAAAGTCAGAAATTTAATACGCGGCAATTTCACCGATGCTTTTGAAAAATGCGATTGCGTTATGATGCCCGTCGCGCCGACGACCGCTTTTAAGATCGGCGAAAAAGTCGACGACCCGCTGCAAATGTATCTGTCGGATGTTTATACGATCGCGGTTAATTTAGCCGGCGTACCGGGCATCAGTATCCCCTGTGGATTCGATGAAAAAAATCTGCCGATCGGCCTGCAGATACTGGCCCCGACCTTCGCCGAAGAAAAGTTACTGCGAATCGCAAGAATGTTCGAGAAAGAAACCGACTGGCACAATAGAAAACCGGATGTAAAAATTAATTAACCACGAATGAACTTGGCGCGGCCTGAAGGCCGCAACCAAACTAAAAAATTAAAATGTAAAACGCAAAACTTCGGAATCCCGGCAAGCCGGGATAACTCTTTATTATCTAAACAATTACGTCAGCCTTGTCGAAAAAACACGCACAAAAAACGAGAAGATGAAAGATTGTATTACGAATTAACACAAGAAATCTGTTTCAACTACACAATTCGATAAAGACTCAAAGGAGAAATTTGAAGAGTGGAAAAGAATACTTTTAAGAGAGGATAGGCATTATGTCCGTAACTAAATCTATGATATGATATTAATAGCTTCAAAAGAAACTATAGAGGAATTAAGAGGGTTTTGGGAAAAATATAGAATTGAGACGGAGCAGTGGAACAGATGAAAAAAATAAATATGTGTTTATTCGTGTTAATTCGTGGTTAATCAATATGGTTGGAATTGAATATAAAGTTATAGTCGGTCTGGAAATTCACGTGCAGCTCTGCACTAAAAGCAAGATGTTTTGTGGCTGCGCGGTGGAATTCGGCGCCGAGCCCAACAGCAGGGTTTGCCCCGTATGTCTTGGGATGCCGGGCGTTTTGCCGGTGATGAATAAGAAGGCGTACGAATACGCGGTTCTGACGGCGCTGGCCCTTGACTGCCGGATACCGATGTTTACGAAGTGGGACAGGAAAAGTTATTACTATCCTGATTTGCCAAAGAATTACCAGATAAGCCAGTATGATCTGCCGCTCGGCGCCGACGGTTTTGTCGAAATACCGCTTGAGTCCGGCCGGACCAAAAAGATTGGGATAATAAGAGCGCACCTCGAAGAAGATGCGGGCAAGAATCTGCACACAGCCGGCAATTACTCGCAGGTGGATTTGAACCGGACCGGCACGCCGCTGCTGGAAATTGTGACCGAGCCGGATATGAACAGCGGCGCAGAGGTCCGGGCGCTCGCCGTCGAGTTGCAGCGCATGGTAAGATTCCTGGGCGTCTCCGAAGCGGATATGCAGAAGGGCCACATGCGATTCGAGCCGAACATCAATCTGGCGATCACCAAAGACGGCAGAGAATACAGAACGCCAATAGTCGAAATAAAAAACCTCAACAGCTTCCGGGCACTGGAAAGAAGCGTAAGCTACGAAGAGCAAAGGCAGCTCGACGAATTTCTCGATTCCGGCACAGTCATAGAGATGGGCAATAAAACAACACGCGGCTGGGACGATGAGCGGGAAGCGACCGTCCTGCAGAGAGAAAAGGAAGAGGCACACGATTACAGGTATTTTCCCGAGCCCGACCTTGTGCCGGTGGAGATGACTGAAGAATGGCTGGAAGATATCCGGTCGCGTTTATGTGAGCTGCCGCTAAAAAGACAGGTGCGCTATGTCCATGAGTATCAGCTCAGTGACTATGATGCGGGAGTTCTGACGGCTGACCGCTCGAATTCAGATTTTTTCGAAGAAGCGGTTAAAGCCAGCGCCGAACCAAAGCGGATTTGCAATTTACTGACGCAGACCGGCCTGAAAATAGCTAAGGAAAAGAGCTGCGGCATTAACGACCTGGGTATCAAGCCGGAGAGTCTCGCAAGACTGGCGGAAATGATCGAGGCCGGTCAAATCAGCGCCAGTTCATCGGTTCCTGTATTTGAGGCAATGGTCCAGACCGGAAAAGAACCGGATGTTTTAGCTCAGGAGCTTAACCTGATACAGAAAAGCGATGCGGGCGAGCTCGAGCGCATCGTCGATAAGGTCCTTGCGGAGAATCCCAAAGCGGTCGAGGATGTCACCAGCGGCGGCAAAAAGAGCAAAAGGGCCAGAGGCTTCCTGCTCGGTCAGGTAATGCAGGAGACAAAAGGCCAGGCAAATCCGAAGGTCGCTTCCGAAATCCTCGCTAAGAAGCTCGGTTGAGACCTTGTCATCGATGAGTGGAGATAAAAGATGAAGATCGAGAAAAGCAGCAATATCAGCAAGAGTCCGGTAGACGTCGAGGGAGCGAAAGATGTGGGAATAAGATGGCTTATTTCCAAAGAAGATGGAGCGGAGAACTTTGCGATGCGTATGTTCGAGCTGGAGCCCGGCGGTCATACACCTTTGCACACGCATTCACAGGAGCACGAAGTATTCGTCCTGGAAGGAGAAGGAACTTTTGTCTTCGAGGGGCAGAATCATCCGTTCGGCGCCGAATACGTGGTATTTGTGCCGCCGAACACCGAACACCGGTTTATGAACACCGGCGGGACGGTACTGAGAATGCTTTGCATAATCCCGACAAGTTCAGGATAAGTTTGGCAAAGTCCCGGCCGGAATCCATCTGTAATCAATAAAACGTGCACGATGGGAGCAAGCGGACCTGCAGGAGGTTTAATCATGTCGAATTCCAAAGATGAAAAAAGGCCTGTTGAGAAGATCAGAAAAGCACGCCCATCCAGGAAGAAGTACGAGCCAATCAGCAGCATTGCTGCCGGAGAAAATACGCTTGATGACCGGGGCAGCATGAAAAAAGAAAAATACAGGGATCATCTTGAGGAATTGATAAAGGAACGCACCGCCGAACTGACAAAAACCCGTGAAGTTATAAAGCTGCAGGCTATAGAGCGCAAAAGGACCGAGCAGGTGCTGCGGGAGATTGAAAGGGAACAATCCATAGTCCTCGATAGTTTGTTTGATTTGATCGTTTACAGAAACAATGACATGGAAACGGTCTGGGCGAGCAAATCCATGGCGGATTGGCACGGGATGACTCAGGAACAAATTATTGGGCGTGTCTGCTATAAGGCGCGCTTTGGGCGAAACGAGCCTTGTGAAGATTGTCATATAGTCGAAGCTATGAAATCGGGCAAACGTCATGAGCTGGAAAAGCAATTGCCTGATGGAAAATTCTGGCACGTAATAGTCAATCCCGCCTTCGATGATTGCGGAAAAGTTGTCGGGACGATAGAGGTTTCTCAGGATATTACCGAGCGAAAGCAGTCCGAGGAAGCGTTGCGCGAAACCACCGGATTGCTCGAAACGATCCTTGATCATACTCACATGCTGGTGGCGTACCTTGACCGGCAATTCAATTTCGTCCAGGTCAATCGTGCCTACGCCGAGGCCGATGAACGCCGGCCGTCTTTTTTCCCCGGCAAAAACCACTTCGACCTGTATCCACACGCGGAAAACGAGCGGATTTTCCGCAGGGTCGTTGAAACCGGCGAATCTTACTTCGCTTATGCCAAACCGTTCGAGTACGCCGAAAATCCGGAGCGGGGGATTAGTTACTGGGATTGGAGCCTGGTACCGATAAAGCAAAAGCAGGGGATTGTTACAGGTCTGGTACTGACACTCGCCGATGTGACGGCACGCAAAAGAGCGGAGGAAGCACTGCAAGCCAGTGAAGGAAAACTCAGTGCCATGTTGCAGTCTATTGCTGATCCGATGAGTATGATGGATGTAGACTTAAACATCATCTGGGCCAATGAAAAGGCTATGAATATTTTTGGCGACGATATTGTCGGCAGGAAATGTTACGAAGCGTACCACGGTAGGGAGAAGCCTTGTGAGCCATATCCCTGCCTTAGTCTCAGGGCGATTCATGATGGCAACGTTCATGAGCATGATACCCAGGTTGTGGCTAAGGACGGCAAAACCAAACACTTTCATTGTAGTGCCAACGTGGCGTTAAGAGATGAACAGGGAAAACCCACGGCCGTGCTGGAAATATCCAAAGACATCACCGACCAAAAGTTTGCTGAGCATGCGCTGCGGGAAAGCGAGAACAGCTATAGGGCGGTAGTCGAAAACGCCGCCGAAGGCATCGTCGTGGTGCAGGACCAAATGTTCCAATTCGTTAATCCCGCGTTAGTGTCTATGATGGGCTATTCAGAAAAGGAGTTATTAACTCGACCCTTCATAGAATTTGTCCACCCCGACCATAAAGAGTGGGCGATTGGGATCCACATCAAACGCCTTAAAGGTGAGAAAGTTCCACCAGTTTATGAGTTAAAGATTCTTGATAAAAAAGGTAATACTATCTGGGTGGAGAACAATGGGGTATTGATCGAATGTCGCGATAAGCCTGCTACATTGAATTTCTTGAGAGATGTCACCGAACGCAAGAAGGCCGAGCAGGCTCAGAAAGAATCGGAAATCAAGTTTAGGAGTATAACGGAGGAGTCGTTAGTCGGCGTTTATGTTATCCAGGATGGAGTATTTATATACATCAATCCCAAATTTGCAGAGATATTCGGTTACTCGGTGGATGAGTTAATAAACAAGAAGGGGCCGGAAGAGCTCATTCATCCAGACGACTGGCCTACTTCTAAAGAGAACCTGCGGAAAAGGATAGCTGGAGAGCTTAATTCTATTCAATACACTTTTAGAGGGATCACCAAGAATAAAGAGGTAATTCATTTAGAGGTTTACGGCTCAGCTACTAAATATCAGGGTCATCCTGCAGTCATTGGAACGTTGCTGGACATCACCGAGCGTGTGCTGGCCGAGCAGGCTCTGCAGGGATCTAAAGAGCATTTCAGAGCTATTTATGAGAATGCTTTAGTCGGTTTGTATCGAACTACTCCCGACGGACGAATCCTTATGGCAAATCCGGCGTTTGTGCAGATGCTGGGCTATTCATCTTTTGAGGAGCTTGCACAACTGAACCTGGAAGGGGAAGGATTCCCTCGGGACTACCAACGTTCTGTCTTCAAGCAACGTGTTGAAGCCGAGGATCGGATTGTTGGACTGGAGTCTCGGTGGATGAGGCGCGATGGAACTACGCTGTTTGTCCGTGAAAGTTCAAGGACTGTTCGCGATAAGGACGGCGAGATACTGTATTATGAAGGCACGGTTGCAGACATCACCGAGCACAAGCGGGCAGAGGAAGCGCTGAAAGAATCCGAAGAGAAATTCAGAAGTCTTGCCGAGCAGTCTCCGAACATGATTTTTATCAACAGGAAAGGGAGAATAGTTTATGCCAATAAAAAGTGCGAGGAGGTCACGGGATATAAAAGAGAGGAGCTTTGTTCTCCTGATTTCGATTTTTATATACTGGCCGCACCGGAATCTTTAGACCTGATAAATGAGAATTTAGCCAGGCATTTAAGAGGTGAAGAGGTTAGGCCATACGATTATTGCCTCATAAATAAGGATGGCAAGAGAATTGAAACGATCAATGCAAGCAAATTGATCCAATATGAAGGAGAGACGGCCATACTCGGTGTTGTAACTGACATCACCGAGCGCAAAAGGGCCGAACAGGCCCTTCGCGAATCGGAGGAGCGGCTGAGGATATTGTTCGAGTCGGCGCCGGATACTATTTACCTTGTCGATTCGGAAGGCAGATTCATGGACGCCAATAGAGCGGCGTTTGAACTGATTGGGTTCGCCAGAGACGAAGTAATCGGTAAAAGCCTGGCAGAACTGGATTTGTTGTCTCCCAGGCAATTGTCTAAGGCAAAAGATAATCTGAAAAAGGTGGTTACCAGTAAACTTTCAGGTCCGAATGAATATAGATTAAAAAGGAAAGATGGTACTTATATTTCCGTTGAAGTGCAAACTTTCCCTGTGAAAATAGAAGGCAAAATGTTGTCCCTTGGAATTGCGCGTGATATCACGGAGCGCAAGCGGACAGAGAAAGAACTTCTTGAACATCAGGCGAAACTGAAGTCTTTGGCATCTCAGTTGTCGCTTACGGAGGAGCGTGAGAGGCATCGTCTCGCTACGGATTTGCACGACCAGATCAGCCAGTCTCTGGTTATCTCCAAGATCAAGCTGGATCAGCTTCGCAAATCCTCGACTTCGGATGAATTCAACAAGCCCCTGGAGGATGTCTGTAACTGCCTTGGGCAGATTATAGACGACACGAGAACATTGACATTTGATTTGAGCTACCCTATACTCTATGAACTGGGTTTTGAGGCGGCGGTAGCTGAATGGCTTACCGATCAAATTCAGGAAAAGCACGGAATCAGAACTGAATTTGTGGATGATGGGCACCAGAAACCGCTAGATGACGACATTCGCGTACTCCTGTTCCGTAACGTGCGGGAACTGCTTATCAATGTCGTCAAGCATGCACAGGCAAACAAGGTAAGAGTTTCGATTCGCAAGGTTAAGGATAATATAAGCGTCAGCGTTGAGGATGACGGAGCCGGATTTGATCCGGTCGAGGTGACGTCAATGGCGGCAAAAAGGGCTGAATTTGGGCTTTTTAGTATCCGGGAGCGTCTGGAACAGTTGGGAGGACTGATTGAGATTGATTCCAAGCCGGGCCGAGGCAGTAAGATTACGATGACGGCGCCGCTGAAAAATGAGGATCAAGCTGATGGGATATAATTATGAGCATAAAAGTTTTATTAGTTGATAACCATGCGATTATACGCGAGGGTCTGCGTTCTTTGCTTGAGAAGCAACATGAGATGGAAGTAATAGCCGACACAGACGACGGCCGGAAAGCCATCGAACTTGTGCGAGAGCTGTTGCCGAACATCGTCATTATGGATATTACTATGCCGGGACTCAATGGAATCGAGGCGACACGCCAGATTACCGCCGAATTCCCGGATGTCAAGGTGATTGCCTTATCGATACACTCCAAAAGGAGGTATGTGGCTGATATGCTCAGTGCCGGAGCTACAGGCTATATCTTGAAGGAATGTTTGTTCGACGAGCTTGTTCAGGCAATCAAAGCAGTAGCTGCCGGGGGGCGATACCTTAGTCCCAGAATAACAGATGTAGTAGTCAGCGACTACGTAAAGCGTCTGTCAGCAACCGTTGATTCGCCGTTTGGAACTCTTAAAACCAGGGAACGCGAGGTGCTACAGCTTGTGGTCGAAGGAAAGTCCACGAAACAAATCGCTTTAGAGCTGCATGTAAGCACTAAGACCATTGAGGCAAATCGCCGTCAAATTATGGAAAAACTCAATATTCACAGCATCGCAGAGCTTACTAAATACGCTGTTCGTGAAGGATTGACCACTCTTGAGACATGAGCATTCCGGGCTTGCGCCGAATAAGCCCATAGCATAGCCCAGGCTTCCACTACGGGCGGATACCATATCGTGTGCCAAATTAAAAAATAGGCTTTTCGCAGTTCGTATTGAGGAATATCCTATTTGCCTTTATCTGTTACTTGTCGATAGAATTAAATGGGTAAGGGCTTTGTCGTTTGATAAAACCATGTATGAAGTAGTGCCGATGGATGGCCAAAAAATACACTGCTTTTTGGATTGCCGGCAGTTGGGTAAAGTTATGGCAAGAAGCCGATTCGCCGAGGATTATAGGGACAGATAGTGAACATGTGCCGGTGGCTGAGCCGACTGTTGCTTTGAGATTGGTATGCATCTTTTGAGATTTTGATCTTAGCTATTCGGTGGGGGGCTGTCCTTATTTTATTGCGGTTTATCTTCCTGTTATTCTTGTATTCCTCCTTGTAATCAACTTTCTATTCTCCCTCCCGTCCTTACAATAAGCAAACAAAGCAAAAAAACAGCATAAATATCATTGATGGCAATGCAGGAATGAGCTATCCTGACTACCGCCAACTTCTTATGCAGATAGTGTAAAATATAGTTCAGTGCAAATAGAAAGGCAGAAAACCTATGGACGACAAATTTTCTCAGGATCCGGCATCAATTAAGCATGCCTCTAAAATGAATTGGTCTGGAACACGCAGGACCTTCATCCGCAATACTTCACTAATGGCCGCTGGTGCGGTTGCCGGTGCGTTGGTGCCCGGGGGGCATGCATCGAGCGAGAGTACGGAATCGGCGAAAAGGAAAACGCCCAGCTACAATCCGGATATGGAGTATCGCCGGCTTGGAAAGACCGGTCTATGGGTCTCCGCCGTGTGCATGGGCGGGCACTGGAAGCGCGTTAACGTGATGAATCAGGATTTCGACAAGAACCGCCTGGATGTCGTCAACCGGTGTATGGAGGTTGGCATCAATTATATCGATGCATGCTGTCGCTCCGAAGTGCTCGCCTACAGCAAGGCCCTGGCCGGACGACGGGATAAAATGTACATGGCCCTGTCATATTGCGGCCAGGAGGTGCGTAACGAAAAATATCGCACCACTAAAAAGCTGATGGAAAGCCTGGATTCCCTGCTGGCCGAATCCAAACAGGAGTACACTGATCTATGGCGCATCACCTGTTTCGAGCCCGGCGGCAAACACACGTTCAATACATCATGCGAGCTTGTCGCTGCCCTTGAAAAGGCCAAAAAGCAGGGCAAAGCACGCTTCATCGGCATATCTTCACACGACCGGCAATGGCACAAGATGATGATAGAATACTTCCCGCAGCTTGATGTCGTCCTTTTTCCATACACGGCCAGGAGCAAGGTCGCGCCGAAAGACAGCTTGTTCGACGCCGTCAAGAAACATGATATAGGCGTATTCGGCATCAAACCTTTCGCGAGCAACTCGCTTTTCAAGGGCAGCAGCTCGCCGGATGATCCTAACGCCAAAGAAGATAACCGCCGGGCGCGATTGGCGATTAGGTATATTCTGTGCAATTCTGCGATCACGGCACCGATTCCGGGACTCATCAGCCCGGCCCAGGTGGATAACATGGCCAGGGCCTTGAAGGAACGTCGCCAGCTCGACGTGGCTGAGGCAGCGGAGTTGGAGCAGGCCGTTGATGAAATGTGGGCCGGCCTGCCGGCGAACTACCAATGGCTGAAGAACTGGGAGTACGTGTAGTGGCTTGTAAAACCCGCGGCCGGAAACCGCTTTGTGCGATACAATCCTGATTCAATGTAAAACGCCGGGTCCCAGGGAGATTTTTCGTGAGATATTTGAAATATTGTTTTTTGACGTTGGTGCTGGTTGGGGCATCCATTATTCTGGTAAGCTGTAAGGAACAAATCAGACGGGAGCCTCCACAGTTGATGGCCGAAGGAGTCGATGAGGAACCGCTCCTGCTTTTAGAGGACGGCGATGGCGACGAAAATCCGGCTCTGGATACCGGCCCGTTAGCCGATAACAGCCGGTGCTATGTATGCCATATAAACTATGAGGAAGATAAGCTCACATCCATGCACGCGAAAGCTGATATCGGCTGCGAGCATTGCCACGGCGCATCGGATGCTCATTGCTCCGATGAAGACAATATCACGCCGCCGGATATTATGTATCCTGCCGAAAAGATAAATTCTTTCTGCAAGAGTTGCCATCCAAAGGCCAAACTCGGTGAGGGCAAGAAATATTGTACCGACTGCCACGGCGAGCATCGTCTGAGTCATCGCACGAGAAAATGGGACAAGGCCACGGGCGAGTTGATCAAGGACGATAATGTGCGCATGCTCACAGATGAGATGCTCGAACAGAAATAGGTCTGTCTGTCAATGATTGATATTAGTCAGTCTTTGGAGTTTGATTCAGTCCGAAGGATTTCGATGAATACCCGCCGGGATGGCTGCTGATGAAAGTGTTCTGCCGGGAGATGGAGACTATTATGAAGCGTCGTGATTTTTTGAAAAAATGTGCTGCTGCAGCGAATGGATTTGTCCTTTCGCATTTTGTTCTCGCCGCCACCGGCTGCGCGGCTTCCGGCACCTCTGTGAAAGCTCCGCTCGGCCGAAAGCACCCGAATATCGTTTTCATATTCATCGATGACATGGGCTGGCGAGACGTCGGCTTTATGGGCAGCCAATATTACGAGACGCCGAATATTGACAAACTCGCCGGCAAGGGAATGGTTTTCACGAACGCCTACTCGAACGCGCCAAACTGCGCCCCGGCCAGGGCCTGCCTGCTCTCTGGCCAGTACGGCCCCAGGCATGGTGTTTACACAGTCGGCACTTCCAGCCGGGGCCGGTCGAAGTTCAGGAAGCTGGTTCCCATAGAGAATACCACCGTTCTTGATTCAAAGATCGTGACCATAGCCGAAGCGATCAAGCCGGCCGGGTATGTCAGCGCCAGCATCGGCAAATGGCATCTCGGCGACGATCCGCAGTTCGGACCCATCGGCCAGGGTTTTGACGTAAACGTTGCCGGCTATAGCGCGGGCCACCCGCAAAAAGGCTATTTCGTCCCTTATAATAATCCCGAACTTCCGGATGGCCCGCAGGGTGAATATCTCACGGACAGACTTACGGATGAGGCATTGAATTTCATTGAAACCAACAAAGACCGGCCATTCTTTTTATACCTGCCGCATTATGCCGTCCATACACCCCTTCAGGCCAAAGCCGAGCTGATTGAAAAGTACAAGAAAAAAGCAGGCTCTAACGGACAAAACAATCCGAAATACGCCGCCATGATCGAGAGCGCCGACCAGGGAGTGGGGCGTATCCTGGATAAGCTCGATGAGCTGGACCTTGCCGAAGATACCATTGTTTTCTTCTTTTCCGATAACGGCGGCGTCAAGGGTATAACTTCCAACCAGCCGCTCCGTGGCGGCAAAGGAATGCTGTACGAGGGTGGGATTCGTGAGCCGATGGTCGTTTGCTGGCCCGGCGTTGTTAAGCCCGGCACGACTTCCGACACGCCGGTAATAGGCATCGATTTGTATCCGACTATTCTCGAAATGACCAGCGCCCCGACGCCCAAAGGCAAGCTCCTGGACGGCGAAAGTATAGTGCCGATTCTCAAAGGCCAAAAAGATTTGAATCGCAAAGCGATCTTCTGGCATTTCCCCGCTTATCTTGAGGGCAAAGCCGAAGGGGCCAGGGATCCGCAATTCAGGACACGCCCCGGTGGCGCTGTGCGAGCGGGCGATTGGAAGCTCATCGAGTATTTTGAGGATGGCGCGCTGGAGCTTTACAATCTCACAGATGATATCGCCGAGCAGAACAACCTCGCCAAAACCATGCCGGAAAAGGCCGCAGAACTACATAAATTGATGCTCGCCTGGCGCAAGGAAGTCAATGCGCCGGTCCCGACCGAACTCAATCCCGATTATAGCCCATAGTTCAGTCCGGATAGCAAGCAGGTCGATTACCGGTTCGAGTTTTGTTCGTTAGGTTCGGTCATTCAACTCCATCTTCTTGTATTCAAGCCACAGCTTGCCAATGAGTGAGGCCGTTCTAAAGGGATAGAAGATTAGAAAAAATATCGTAGCCCACAAAATACTTACAGCCGTCTGCACTGCCTTCAGGGCATTGGTAAGAAAGAAAGAACGATACAAAAGCCAGGTGCTAAGTACAAACACAATAATTGCCCAAATGGTAAGGAATAAGTTCTGATTTTTATTTCGACGCCTCTCATCGTTGCCTAATCTTTTTTCTATTAATCCCTCCATCTCCATACATATTCCTCGCAGAATGTACACGAGAGACCATAGCAAAATATGCAATGAGACTGTTCCCCAGCAGATGGAGTGGACCACATTATCAGTGCACTTCCGCAGGTTAAATGCTCCGAAAGCAGCTAAGAAAATCACTATATAGATCGCTACAATAACCGCTTTTTGCAGGCACATCCGGCGTTCAATCTTCTTGAGGATGACTTCTTTATGTCGTAGCTGCTTATCAGCAGACGGCGGGTCCTGTGCAAGCAAGTTGTCAGCAAATTCTCTTTTACCATTCGGTTCAGACATGATTCGCTCCTTTCAATGCTTTGTGGAGTTCGTTTTTCGCATAGTATAGGCGCGATTTTGCCGTGCCTTCTGATATTCCAATAACCCGGGCCATTTCCCTAATGGAAAAACCTTCCAGGAAATGCAGCGTCAGCACTTCCCGATGAGCCAACTTGAGTTTTCCTAATGCTTTGTGAACAAGCTCTGCCTGTTCGTTGACAGCAGAAACGGTGTTATTGTTTTCACAATAGTCGGCCGTCTGCTCAACTGTCATTTGAGTATATCTGTTTTCTTTTCGAAGCAGACTCACAGCTTTATTGTGACTGATCTGATACAGCCATGTTGGAAACTTCAGGGGATCCTGCAACTTGCGTATGTTTTGGAAAACAGCCAGCCAGGTTTCCTGGAGGGTGTCCCAGACGTCACTTTCGTTCTCGACGATACGCCGCAGGTAGTAATAAAGACGCGGTTCCCAGCGGTTCACCAGCTCTCGAAAAGCCGACTCATCGCGTCTCTGGCAGCTGAGAACCAAAATTGCATTGGATAGCTTATCTTGTTCCATCTCATATAATGTCCGTCGCCATTAGTGTCTATAAATCGCCGACATGGCTTGAGCCGCCTTGATGTACGCTGCAAGTGGTTCGTATTATAGTCGCTTCTCGCCTGAAAAAAGTTCGAAAAAAGTTTGGATTTTCGGAAGGACGTAAGAATTTCCGCTGGTACTTAGCCGGTTGTTCTTGATCGACTTCGAGCTTCAGGATTTCAGGACTTTGCTTTCTGTTCCTGCGAGCAGCCTTTTGATGTTTTCACGGTGCCGGATAATGACCATAACCGGTATCGCAACGGATGTGATTAGTACCGGCCACAAACTGCCAAGCTCCCAGTCCGGCGTTAGAATTATTGCCGCAATCAAAGCAAGGGGAAAGGTAACCGAAGCGGCAATCGATGCCAGAGAAACATATCGCCAGATCAAAACGACCACTACCCACACTCCGGCAGCGAACAAGACACAAATCGTATAATACGGCCAAAGACCCAGCGCCACGCCAAAACTGGTTGCGACGCCCTTGCCGCCTTTGAATTTGACGTATACGGGGAAGATATGACCCAGGATAGCGGCGCAGCCGACGGCGAGCCACAACCACAGCGTAACGACGCTGTCAGGTTCGGCGATGAGCGTCGTCGCGAGCATCGGGATCAGGCCTTTAAGCACGTCGAGGACGAAGCAGAAATATGCCCATTTCCTCCCGAGGGCGCGCGAGACATTGGTCGCGCCGATATTGCCCGAGCCTATCGAGCGTAAATCCTTGCCGTGTGCTTTGGCAATGAGCAGCCCGAACGGAATCGAGCCGAGAAGATACGCTGCAATAATAGCGAGCGGAAAAAATACGTGCGTCATTGTCGGCCTTTCCTCTGGAGAATGGATTCGTAAACGTCTATTAATTGCCTGGCCGCTCGGCCGATCGAGATATTCTCTTTGAGATTGTCCTCGATAATCGCCCGTGACGCATTCTCGATATTTTTCGTATCTGTGAAATAGCGAATCGCATCCGCCAGTGCATTGATATTCTCGGGAGTATCGATAACTTTGCCGTGCCGGTTATTTTCAAACAGGTCCGTAGCGCCATTGAATTTTGTGGTGATTACCGGTTTGCCGGCTGCCAGCGCTTCGAGAATAAATCTGCTGGAAGGGTCGTAGAAGGTCGGCAGCACAGCGACGTCGGTTATTGACAGAACGCTTTGAATATGACTGACAGGACCGAGAAAGACGATTTTCCGGCCCGGCGTTGGTAAGCCGAGTTTTTTTACAAGCCGGCGGTATTTATATGTTCTACCACTACCGACGACGACTAAACAACGTTTACGTTCCGTTTCATTATATGTTGACTCAGACATTGCTTTTATTAAAGCAGCCAATCCCTTCAATCTGAAATTGTTTGCCGCAAATAACAAGAGAAGTGGGTCATCAGCTTCTTTGAGGCGTGCTTCGGCCAGTATTTGTGCGCGTACTCTGTCGGCCTGGTCTGTATTGATTCGTCTGTCTGTTTTAACGCCGTTACGTATTACTACTATACGCCGGGAATCCGTACCGTAGTGTTGTTTGAACTGCTCGGAAACGTACTGCGAGAGTGCAGCAATGATCGGGCCATCCGGCCCCCGGGCCAACTGGCGTTCGGCCCGTAAAAGTGTGGTTCGACGAAAATTAGTAAAAGACGTGAGCTTCTTGTAAAATTTGAAATGCCTGTTCTGATAGCTGGCGATATTTTGCACAATGGACTCTGCATACGTACCGCCGCGCGGCTGATAAATATCGGCAAAGCCGAAAGGTAAGACGCTGTGAATAATGTCATACTTGTTTTTCGATAAATGTTCTTCTACTGCTTTTGCGAAAGTAGAATAACTAATACGTTTACCGGCCCTGTCCGGGCACAGAATGTGGATGTTCCCGGTGTTCGGCTGGCCATTTCCCGCAAGGATGTCTGCATGGAAACCGAGCGCCGACAAAGCAGCCGCCAGCTCGAAGACCGAGCGTTCCGCTCCGCCGAGGGCGATGTTTGCCCGCTCGATAATAATTGCGATTTTCTTTTTCATCGCAGAATATATACTCCGATCTTCTCAGCTTGTAAAAGGAACTTCAATACCGTGCTTTATGTTGTGCCGTTCCATTCGCTTTACTTTATTTATCACTTTACGAATAAATACTTTATCATTGCTTGTTAGTTTTCTTTGGCTGGTGTAGCCAAGATAAAAACGCAGCCGGTCAGTATTAGAGAAATACCGGCCCGGAGCCGAATAATAAACCTGTGCAATATCCTTTAACTGAAATCGCCGGCGCAGAATGAGTGGTTTGAAAGCACGTGCCAGGTCGATCAGATAGAACTTGTTGTTATCACTATGAAAAATATGTGAAAAATAGAGGTCTCGATGACGGTAATTTGTCTCGTGAAATTTCTTAATAAATCCTGCCAGTTGAGCGATGAAGTGTCTTCGCCGTTTTAAATTTGCGATTGTCGGTTGTTTGTTGAAGCAGTCGGGCAGTTTTCGTTCCAGAGATTCAGCATCTGGGATCTTTTCCGTGATAACAAAGCTCCTTTTTTCAAACAGTGCTTCCCATTGTTCGCCATAAGCAATTGTCTTGGGTGTATTTAGGCCTGCTGTCGTTAGTTGGCTTGCCGATACCGACTCCATAAATCCGAAACTTCTTCGCACGCGATGTGCGAGCCAGTTTTTGAGTTGTATCATAACCGGCGGTGAGTCATAGCGTTTGAGAAAGACTGTCGTTGGCTGTGTCGATGCCGGTGATTCGATTTCAAATTGCAGCCGGCTTCGGAAGCGAGCCAGGTTGCGCTTTGCCAGATTCTTGGCAGCATTGAAAGAAAAGACAGCATCGGTGGAAGTCAAGCCCAGCTTGGCCAACGCCGCTTGAAAATCCGGATCTACGAAAAAAGAAGTTGAGGTTTCTGTGAACTGCTGCCGAACCGTAATCTTTGCTTGCTTGCGGCTGCCTTCAAGCAACTCTCCTGCTGCATCGCAAACCGTTTCGACTGAAATTGCCTGCATGCAGAAATGCCGGGTCTTGTTGCATGCCGGTTTACTGCAAGGGGCGCAGTGAACGTTGCCAATGATTTGAATCTCGTTTTCGTATCCCGTCTCCGTCCAGGCCGGATCATTCGGACCGAAAAGAGTGATGACCTTACGGCGCAGCGCGACGGCGATATGGCGAGGGCCTGTATCGTTGGTTATCGCCAGGTCCGAAGCGGAAAAAAGGGCTTTCAATTCGCCGATACTGAGGGGCCTTTCTCCGAGATTAATAAGTTTGTGCCCGCTTAACTCGCAAATGCAGCCGGCAATTTGCCTTTCAATCCGGTTGGGAGCGACGGATATGATAACCGTTGCATTGTAGTTGGCAATCAGCGAATCGGCTGTTTTCGCAAACCGGACGTTCGGCCAGCATTTGCTCGGACCGAACGCTCCGCCGGGAACGATCACGACAATCGGCCCCTTGGCGTTGGCAAGCTCGGGCAGTTTGGTCTTCAGGGCGGCATTTGCCGCAGGATCGACGGATAATTCGAGACTTCTATCGGCAGTATCGGCGCCGAGTTCGCAAGCAATTGCAAGATATGTGTCAATCGCGGACTGGGGCTTGTATTTACCGTTTGGCAGTCTCGCCGGAGGGAGTTTGTCGGTGAGCAAAATACCACGATTATCGCGAGCATAGCCGATACGTGACGGTATCCCCGCAAGGAAAACCGCCAGTGCCGATGAGAAGGAGTTTTTGAAAAGGATTACATGTGTGAATTGATGTTTTCTAAACTCTCTCGCAATGGCTAACGGATTCTTTTCCCGCTGATCCAGCCATTGGTCGTTCAGGGTGCATGGCGATAGAATTCCGCGGACCACAGGATTGGCAAAAAAACAGATTTTACTTGATTTGAAATGCCGGCGAATCGCGCGCAATGCCGGCGTGCAGAGAATCGCATCGCCCATCGGGGACGGCAGCCAGACTAAAATATTCGCATCTTGTATCTTGGTTCCAAAGCCGTTCATCGCGTTTGGGGTTCCTCTTGTGTCTCGTATCCGGCTTCACGCCATGCCCCGAATCTATTTTTTTCCCTGCATTATGTAGAATGTCAGCGTCATAAGCTGGAAAACTATTGCAAAGCCAAGCGCAATGAAAACCGAATTATCCTGCCTCTCCGGGCTCATCAGGAACCACACAGTGACGAGCAGGCAGAACAGTACAACAATTTGCACTATGCCTGCCATTAGTCTCATGACGGAAAACTCGCCGAACATTTCAGCCCGCTGCATACTTTTGAGATGTCCCAGAATACTGCTCAGAAGCTCTTCGGTTTTGTCTGCGCGAATTTGCGGCTCAACGAGCGGCTGCTTTGGAGGTTCGGGTGGCTGTTTTGGCGGCTCTGTGTGCTGTATCTCAGGCTCTTGAAACTCCGGGGCTGTTTGTTGGGCCTCAATTTGCTCAGGTGATTCGGCGACCTCAGAAACCTCTTCGGCAGCCTGCGGAGCCGGTTCGTTTTGACTTGTGGGAACTGGTTGTGCTTGCTTTTGCTGCTCGGCGGAAGAACGCAGATACTTCTTAACGATATTGACCGCCTCCTTAATGTTTACAGCTTTGTAGTCGGGATTTACTCCGGCCAGCGACAAGGATGAGGCGGGCTGCCTCTGATGGGCAGGCGGCATATCGATCAAAATTGTTTTGCAGCCGGCACGCAGACCGGCCTCGATGTCCCGACTGCTGTTACCTACGCACCAGGACTGGCTAAGGTCGATATCCATTTCATCGGCGGCTTTCAGCAGCATTCCCGGACTCGGCTTTCTGGAGTTGCTTTCTTTGCAGTATTTCGGGACAACACCTTCCGGGTGGTATGGACAATAATATATCCGGTCCAAAAATGCGTTCTTATCGGCAAGCAACTGTTTCAACCGGTCATGAATCTCGCCAAGGACTTTCTCGGTGACAATCCCGTGCGCAACAGCCGACTGGTTGGTTACGACAATCAGCTTATAGCCGAGGGCTTCGAGCTGGATGAGTGCCTCAGGGACGCCATCCAGCAGCTTGACCTGCTCCGGGTCATTGATATAGCCCGGGTCCTCGATCAATGTGTCGTCACGATCTAAAAATATAGCTTTGTCAGACATTTTTTCGAAATCCGTTTCTGGTTTAACTGTTCGCAAAAACACGCTCTACAAGGTCGCAGATTATATGATAAGCGAGTTGATGAATCTCCTGGCTCCGTGCCGTTGATTCGGCATCGGCACAAAAGCAAATATCCGCAATATGCTCCAGCTTGCTGCCGGACCTGCCTGTAAACGCAATGACGCGAGCGCCTTTTTCCCGGGCGACCCGAACGGCGGCGATTACATTTGCCGATGTGCCGCTGGTCGAGAACGCCCATAGAATATCGCCTTTCCGGACCAGCGCCTCGGCCTGGCGGGCGAAGACTTTCTCATAGGAATAGTCGTTGGCGATACACGTAAGAATCGAAGTGTCGGTCGAAAGGGCCACGGCGGCCAGCGCTTTGCGCTCCCTGGCGAATCGGCCCACAAGCTCGCCGGCGATGTGCTGAGCATCCGCCGCCGAGCCTCCGTTGCCGCACAGATAAACCGTGCCGCCTTGCTGCAATGCGACTGTAATTGCCTCGGCAATAGCGGCGACAGTTTCGACGCCGTCTTTCTCGAAATCAGCGGTCATCTTCTTATGAGTTTCGATAGCCTCGCTGATGTGTTTATTTGTGTCCGGGTTCATCAGGATCACGCTTCCAGTGACTTTATCTTTTCAATCGTTGCGCTCGAGCTTTTGCTCTCAACGAGCGGAGCAAGAGCCACTTTGCCGCCGTAGGATTCGACGAATTCCCGGCCGACAACACCTTTTACCGCCCAGTCCTCGCCTTTGACCAGTACCTCCGGCCTGACTTTCCTGATTAAGTTCGTAGGTTCCGGCTCAGTGAAGACCGTGATGTAATCGACCATCTCCAACGCAGCCAAAATGGCGGCACGGTCGTGCTGATTGTTGATCGGCCGGTCCGAACCCTTGATCATCTTCACCGAGCTGTCACTATTGAGCCCGACAACGACGATGTCACCCTGTTGCCTGCAGAATTGCAGATATTCTACGTGTCCTATGTGCAGCACATCGAAGCAGCCGTTCGTAAAGACGATGGTCTTTTTTTGCCGGCGGTGCCGGGCAAGTTCGCCGAGCAAAGAATCTGCCGTGCGGATCTTGCCGCCTGAGCCTCGATACTGCCCGTTAATCTCATCGGTTATTTCTTCAAAGGTAACTGTTGCCGTGCCGAATTTCTCCACTTCGATCCCGCCGGCGATATTAGAGATCTGAACCGCGGCTTCGTAATCACAGCCTGCGGCCAGTGTGGCGGCGAGTGTTGCCAGGACCATGTCACCGGCTCCTGTCACGTCATAGACGCTTCGCGGCCGGGTTGGGATCATCAGGCTCTTGCTTTCCGTCTTCAGATACGCACCCTGCTTATCGAGCGTAATGACTACCGCTTCAAGCTGAAGCTTTTGCAATAGATAATCCGCCGCTTTGGCTGCCGTTTCGGCATCGGTGACCTCGAAACCTGCCGTAGCGGAAGATTCTTTTCGGTTTGGTGTTATAGCCGTGGCGCCGATATATTTAGAATAATCACTCGTAAGACAGGGATCGACCAGAACCTTTTTGTTCGCCTTCTTTGCCAGCCGGATCATCTGCCGGCAGAGCGAATCGCTCAGCAGCCCTTTGTTATAATCCTGCAGGCAGACCATATCGACTTGCGGCAGTTTATCTTTATAAGCGGCCAAAATCGCGTCGTTCAACTCTTCGGAAAGTGGTTCGGCGGATTCCCGGTCAATTCTGATTAATTGCTGCCGATGAAGATGTTGTGCGAGACCGATGAGTCTCTGCTTGCTGATAGTAGGGCGGTTTGTCGCCTTAAACAGGCCGTCGATATCCGCTCCGGCCTCAATCAGCTTCGTCTTGAGGATTTCGCTGTCCAGGTCGTCTCCTATTACTCCGAGGCAGTAAGCCTTCGCCCCTAACGCGGTGAGATTGGCCGCGACCGAGCCTGCCCCGCCGCATCGGTGCTCGGTTTCGGCAATTTTCAGGACCGGAACCGGTGCCTCGGGGCTGATTTTCACGGCGTCACCATAGATATAGACGTCGAGCATAAAGTCGCCCACGACCAAAACTTCCGGCGAGCCGAGATTCGTTATAGTTTTCAACAGGTTTTCGTACATATCAGTGCAAGTCAATATATAATCACTTCTGAGGGATTTTACCCGCTAACGCATCTTTAATCAAGGCTGTTAATTTATCCTCGCCGGCCAGGAATTTTATCTCAATAGCGAGATAAGCGAAAGGCAGAGGCGATTTAGACCTTGAAATCCGGAATTCGGAATTTGAAATAACCTTTGTCCAGTCCTTCTGCGTTGTTAATATCAAATCCGCCCCAAGCTCTTCTGCTCGTTCGGAAATTTCGGCCAGACAGGCGTCCGTGTAGTGATAGTGGTCGTCATAGATTTTCGAGCCGGCTAATTCAGACCCGAGATTCTTGATAGTATTCAAAAAGGCATCCGGATTGCCGATGCCGCAAAAGGCAAATACTTTCTTACCTTTCAACTGCTCAATATTGTCATTCCTGCGCAAACAGGAATCCATTGTCTCACCATCCTTCTGGATTCCCGCTTGCGCGAGAATGACATATGGCTCTGGATATTTTACGGAAACGACGGCGTGTATCGACTTTGCAATTACCATATCCGGATTGATTGCTTGCAGTTTTTGCTCAAGTTCGCTCAATTGAGCCTCAGTGCCCTGGTCGCATCGGGTAATAACTACGGCACCGGCTCGCTTCAGCGACGAAACAGGCTCTCTTAGCAGTCCGGCCGGCAGCATCTTGCCGTAACCGAAGGGCTGTGTTGCATCAATTGCTGCGATGTCAAGGTCTCTGGCCAACCGGCGATGTTGAAAGCCGTCATCCATAATCAAAACTTTCGCGGCGTATTTATCGATGGCTTCCGCCGCGCCGGCGACACGATCCGGATTGACAATTACTTCAGCTTCCGGACAGCTCTCAGCAAGAATCGCAATTTCATCTTTGAAGTCTTTGTTCTCTTGTGCTCTTGCTTTGTAGCCGAGGGTAAGTATAGCGCATTTGCAGTTTTGAGTTTTGAGTTTTGGATTTTGAGTTATCAGATTACACAACCAGACCACGAGCGGGGTTTTACCCGTCCCGCCGACAGTTATATTGCCAACGCAGAGGACCGTCGCATCGACATGATACACCTTGAGCAATCCTTTGGAATAAAGGAGATTCCGCAGCCGAACAACAAGCGAGTAACCAATTGCCGCGAGTCCCAAAAGGAACCTCAGCATGCTCGTACCGAAGCCGCTGCTTTGACCTGAAATGAGTCTGCGGTAACTTTGTTCGTAGTTCATAGTTTCTTTACTATAAACTTCTGAACGCAGAACTACGGCTTGCCAATCTTTTCTATAATGGCATCGGCCATCTGGCTTGTGCCTACAGCGGTCGGGTCGTCGCGGTGCGGCTTCATGTCGTAGGTGACACTCTTTCCCTCGGCGATTATCGCTGCAACTGCGTTCTCGAGCTTATCGGCCTCGGCCATTTTGCCTATATGTCTGAGCATCAGCACGCCGCTGAGTATCAGCGCCGTTGGGTTGACCTTGTTCTGACCTTTGTATTTTGGAGCGCTGCCGTGCGTTGCCTCGAAGACAGCTCCATTTTCACCGATGTTTGCGCCTGGTGCTACGCCGAGCCCGCCGACCAGTCCGGCACATAAGTCGCTCAATATGTCGCCGTACAGGTTCGGCAGTACGAGCACATCGTAAAGCTCCGGCTTCTGGATTAACTGCATGCACATATTATCGACGATGCGGTCCTCGAATTCGATATCGGGATATTTCTTCGCGACCTGCCGGCTGACATCGAGCCAGAGCCCGTCCGTAAACTTCATGATGTTGGCCTTGTGAACGCTCGTGACCTTCTTGCGTCCCATCTTGCGGGCGTATTCGAATGCGAATCTGACTATTTGCTCGGTGGCTTTGACCGATATTGCTTTGATGGTAATGCCGGATTTTTCCCTGACCTTTTTCTCGCTGTGCTTGTTTATCCAGCTTATCAGCTCATCCGTGTCGTCTTTGCCGCTTTGAAACTCGACACCTGCGTAGCAATCTTCGGTATTCTCGCGAACAATCACGAGATCGATATCGGTGTACCGGCTTCGCACACCTTCGTAACTCTTGCAGGGCCTGAGGCATGCGTACAAATCCAGCGACTGGCGAAGATGGACATTAATGCTTCTAAAACCTTTTCCGACCGGGGTTGTGATCGGGGCTTTTAGCGCGACGCCGGTTTTCTTAATCATCTCGACGGTTGCGTCCGGCAGGGGGGTCCCAAGGCGTTCCATTACATCAACACCCGCTTCGGCAATGCTCCAGTTGATGTCGGCGCCTGTCGCGTCGATACAGCGACGCGTTGCTTCCGCGATTTCCGGCCCAATTCCATCGCCGGTCACTAATGTTACATCAATCATTTCAAATACTCCAAAAATCAACAAAAAACGAATTTTACCCACTCAAAGCGACATTGTCAACCAACGGCTGCAAAATTTGTTCTACGAGTGCATCTGTCTTCATATTTGGCCTGCAAATTACCAATTTATTGGTAGTTCTTCCGCTTAAGCAATAATTGTACAACAGTCTGTTTGTGTTATAATCACAATCAATCGAAAATTTAACAGGAGTTCGAAAATGAAGGTCTATCTCGTCCGGCATGGAGAAGTGGTCTCGTCGCAGTTTTATCCACAAAGGCCTCTGAGCGACCAAGGTCTTGCCGATATCCAAAAGGTCGCTTCGTTCATCAAACCCCTAAAAATATCCGTCGAGCATATCTGGCACAGCGGCAAGTTACGGGCGGCACAAACGGCGGAAAAGCTGGCTGAGTCTGTGTTGGTGGAAAAGGATTGCTCTGCACATAAAGACCTGATGCCGAATGACGATGTCACAATAATCGCCGACGAACTGGAGGCCTACGATACGGATTTGATGATAGTAGGCCACCTGCCGTTTCTGGCATATCTGACCTCGCTGCTGGTGGCCGGCAAGCAGACCGCCAACGTCGCCGCATTTGCCGCCGGCGCAATCACCTGCCTCAACCGCCGCGCCCCCGGCCAGTGGCAAATTGAATGGATGGTGACACCGGAAATTTTGGCTTAACTATAAGACTTTTGCAAAATGGAGATTAGGCATATATTATTCAAGGAAATCCGTTTCTTGGATTTCCTTGTATAATCAGCCTAAGTACTTTTGTGATAAGTGATTACTGTTAGAAAAGGAAAAATCAAGAAAGAAGATTTTTCCTTTTCAAAGTATGTCTAATCTCCATTTTGCAAAAGTTCAGTTAACTACAAAGCTGGGGCCAAAGTCTGAATAACGAGAACCGATTAAAAGGAGTATTCCAATGCGAATGACATATAAATCTCTATATCAGAATACCTGCTTAATGGTGCTGATGGTTATGATGTTTCTGCCCAACATGTCCTTAGCTGCCGATGCGGGTAGCTTTGTGGATGTCGTACCGTTTGGCGAGCTGAAAAAATGGGACGGTGACGGCAAAGACTATGGCGTTTTCTGGGAGGATGCGCGCGATATCTTCAAGGTGGTTGTTACGTTCGCCGATACGGTACCGGCAGTCGAGCCCGGCGGGATTGCATTGGAATATTGGCAGTCCACATGGCCCCGGCAGCGTATTCCTCGCGAGAAGCCCAGCGGTGCCGGCAGTTCCGGTTGGCTTAACGTCGGCGACTGGTATCAGGGCGGATGGCGGAAGGCCGATGTGAATCTTCAAGTCGAAGGGACGACCTGTACGTTTACCTTCAATCCGGTCAACGCCGCCGAATTTCCGGATTTGAAGGATTTTGCCGCTACCTATCGTTCGACGCTAAAGCTGCGTATTGTCGGCGAAGTACCGCTTGCAAAAATCGATAAATTCGAAGCCTATACCGACTCGGTTTGGGAGAGCCTGAACTTTGATATCGAATGGGGCGGGACGGCTCAAACTCAACAGCAGGTCTGGGACGGCAGGCTGGAAATATTCAATGGCCACATCAGCCAAATCCAGCCGCTCTCGTCTGAAAGCGCGATCAAAATCGG
>Ga0307379_10002753_pt1 | contig 25839 bp, 17 predicted proteins | sample UN2MG_FD_202237 | JGI IMG/M metagenome (GOLD analysis project Ga0307379, IMG submission 202237) | Soil microbial communities from Risofladan, Vaasa, Finland - UN-2 | ecosystem: Environmental > Terrestrial > Soil > Coastal area > Acid sulfate soil | place: Finland: Risofladan, Vaasa | collected...
TAAGACTCAAGCTGAGTGCTCTTCGCACGGATGGCTTTCTCCTCTTTCTCGATCCAGCCCTTGAGGCCGAGGGATATGAACCCGGGGACCTCGCGCTCGTCAATAAGGCCCTGATTCAGCTTGCCCAGTCTGGTCATGTGAGCAAGAAGATCGTCCACATAGTCCTTCGCGGTCTTGTGCAACTCCTTCGCTTCCTGGAACTCCCCGGCTGCTCGAAGCGCCTGGATCTTCTGCCGCCGGCGATGCGCCTCAGACATGCGCTCGGCCAGGTCGTGGAGCTTCGCCACTTTGCCGACTCGATGCTCCAGCACAGGATCGCCCTTGACCGCCCGAACCGCCGGGTCAATGAACAGAAGCCTCTCCTGGGCGAGCATGGCGCGATCGCCATCGGTGGCGTTGTCCTTCACGTGATAGCACAGCTCGATTTCCCGAGCCCATTCGGCATAGTACGCCGCCAGGAGCGGACCGGCATCGCTGCCGTAGTAATGAACCGCATAGTCATGGAGAACATCGAAGGGCCTGAGCGAGGCATCGTAGTAGCATCGGCCGGCCATATAGCAGTTGAGACCATGATTCCACCAATAGCCCTCGGGGTAGACGAGCATGTAGATGGCGTCAATCCCCTTGTCAAGGATGTATCGCCGGTCGCCCGATAGCACCTTCGTGTAGGGGGCGGAGATCCACGGGGTGGCGAAGTTGTCCGTGTAATACATGCACAAAGTTAGACCCTTGACCGCCTTGCGCCAGGTTTCCAGGTTATCAATCATGTCGTAGCGGGGGTCATCGAATCCGAAGCCGTGATAGCGTCCCCAATGCGCCCAGATGATCCTCAGCTTCGGGTTAGCCTTAGTGACCTTCGGCGGCTCGGAGACAGGCCCATAAGCCCCGACGGTCTCGACCTTTACGCGAGGAGCGCTCACCTGGAGGCGCTCGATCAATTCATTGATGATTAGGAAAACCAGATCGGCAGGCATCCATTTCTTGCACTCAGGGCACTCGCAGGCCTGGCCGCCGTCATTGCCAAGGGTGCAGAAGATGTCAATGCCAGGGCTCTCCAGGACGAACTGCTCGGCATTGTCCACGAACTTCTTCCTGGCTTCGGCGTTCGACCAGCAGAACTGCATGCCCTTCAACTGCGGAAGGCGCTTGCCGTCCCTCATGCCGAACCACTCGGGGTGATCGGCGAAGTATTCCTCCTTCATGAAGTGGATGAAGCTGTGAGCCGGGCCGTGGAGGAGCATGCCGCGCTTCTCCATCTCGCCGATGACGCCGACAGCCACCATTTCCTTGTACTGATCGCCGACGTAGGTCTTCCAGTCGCACTGCCAGCCGATGCCGTTGTACCGGGCCTTCATCGCGGCGTCGAGCTGCTTTTTCATGCGTTCGGGGTTGATCTCGAAGAAGAAGGCGCTGGCATTGCAGATGCGGATTGGGATCTGCGAAGCCTTCGCCCATGAGTCTTCCTCGAACTGGATGACATCCAGCCTGGGGATGACCTCGGGGTCTTTGGGGTCCTGGGTCGGGTAGAACCACCGGCAGCCCAACTTCTCCAGCAGGTCATAGACTCCGTAGACGACCCCTCGCTCATTGTCGCCGGCGATGACGATCCTGTCGCTCGTGATGGCGATTGCATAGCCATCATGGCCCTTCGCCTCAGGCAGGTCGGCGTCTATATCGCTTCGCAGCCCGACGACGATGGCGGGTGAGCCCTCGCCGATGGGCAGATTGAGGCCAATCTGCGCCAGGTATCTCTGCAGCTCACCAACGGCGAAATCGGATTTCGAGCGATTGGTTATATGCCAATCAGCGGCGATTTTCATTTCAGTATCTCCACGGAGTATTCGCCGGTAAGGTGATCGCCTTTCCTGAGCACGACCTGACCGAGGCGGCAGTAGGAGAGAATGTGCATGTTAGCCGCGTCCTTGGACATGGCGGGGCGGACGTGAGCGTCGGCGTTCGCATGAACCGCCAGCCCGCCGCCCTTTGGATTCACGAGCGATGCCTGGTATATGTTGAACTTGACCGAGCGAAAGTCGTTCGTGCCCATATCGGTCTGGTCCTGCGACCAGGGCCAATCGGGGCGATGGGGTGATGGGGTGATGGGGTGATGGGGTGACCAGGCTTTCGCTGAGCCTTGCGTGCGGCCGATGAAGTCGTCGGGGTAGACATCCCACTCCGACCAGCGATGCCATTTGACTTCATCGCACTCCGGCTTGAGGGCAAACCTCACGCCGGCCTCGCGAGTGTTCATCTCCTCCCCCGAGTAGGTGTAATCGTATGAAACCTTGCCCACGCCATTCTTATCAATGATCCAGGAAATCCAGCCAGCGAACAGGTCATAGCGATCGTGAACGGTGATCTTGAGACCCTGAGGGGTCTCCTCTATGTCTATCTTGTCGATGGTCCTAGTCTTCTCATCCGGGAAGACAGCATACGGCGGGGAGTTCGGCCCGGCGAGATCGCCGAAGTCATAGCGGGTGACATGGACGGATGGGAACTTGGTGACCGGCGAGCCGGTGATGCGACCGGTCGTGCGATCAATGGTCATGCTCTCGATCTTAATGGTCTTGCCGTCGTCGCTCCACTTGGGCGGACCGGATGGCTGAGGCAGCGGTTTCTGAACCTCCTTGCCCAAGTGAATTGCCAAGGTGTTGATCATCTCGCCCTTGGAGTCGGTGACCCGCAGGATGACCCTTTCTCCTTCGGGCGTTCCCGGCGGGAGCGGAATCTCGATCTCGCCTTGAGAGGCGGGCGGCAGGCTTACCTTGAGGCTGCCCTTCTTGGCATGACATTCCCAGGTGAACCTCAACTCACTGAGGTCGGTGAAGGAGTAGCGGTTCTCGACCGGCACTCGAGTGGAGCTTTGGCCGGGCTGGAAGTCTACATGGCGCTGGGGAAACCACACGGGGCTGAAGATGAGCTTGGCGAGCCACCATTCAGGCTTCGGGCGACGCCAGCCGTCAATCAAGCCCCAGAAGCCGTGAACCCACGCATACCCGACGTGCTTGCCGCCCGCGAAGTAGAACGGCTCATCGAACGCCGCCCAGATCGCTCCGCCGATCATGTGATCGGAATGATAGAGCCCGCTCCATGCGCCGGGCTTGGCGCACGGCTTCATGACCGGCCTGTCGTATTCCGCCGAGACCGCCTTGCTGAAATCCGAATCCGGCTCTGCCTGGCCCATCCCGAAGTACTCGCGCAGCCCCGGGTTGATCATCACATCGGTTTGATCGTGGCACACAGGGAACCAATACTCGCCGATGAGGATCGGGCGGGGGTTGTCCTTGAACTGCTCGTGCCAGGGCATGGGCGGATAATGGACGTTCGCCAGATCGCAAATCTCCTCGGGGTCGGGGTTATTGAAGGTCGTCGGTCGAGTAGGGTCAAGCTTCTGGACCAGTTCATTCGAAACCTCGAAAAACTTGTTGAAATGGGATTCATTCGCAAGCGACCAGAGGATCACGCTGGGATGGGTGTGATGGTAATCCACCATGGCGGAGGTCGGCGTCAGGACCTCCTTGATCGGCTCCATGTCACTCCGCGGGCCGACCCAACAGAAGGGCGCTTCGACCTCGACGTACATACCCAGGCGGTCGCAGGCGTCGAGCAACTCCTGTGGCGGCGGATAGTGTGACGTGCGGATGTAGTTCAGGTTCGCGGCCTTCAGGAGCTTGACGTCACCCTCGGCGAGATGCATGGTGTCCGCGCGGCCGGTGAGCGGATCAATCTCGTGCCGGCATGCGCCCGCCAGCTTGACCTTCACGCCGTTGACGAGAAGCTGCCTGTCCCGAATCTCGATCTTCCGGAAGCCGACATTGCGCTCGATGGTTTCGAGTGCCTTGCCGTCTTTCTGCAAGTCCAAGACCAGCCGGTAGAGATGTGGCTTCTCGGCATTCCATTTGAGCGGATTAGCGACGTGGATCGTGATATCGCCCGGCTTCTCGGTTGACTCCATCTTTTCGCCATCAGGAGCGATGAGGGAGACCTTGAGAGATAGTCCGTCGGACGGGCCATCTAGAGTCAGCTTGAGATTGAGATCGGCGTCGCGGTAATCTTTGTCCAAATCAGTGCTGATGTGCAATTCTTTGATGTGCGTCTCGGGCAGCGCGAAAAGCCTCACCGAGCGGTCAATCCCGCCGAGGTTGTGGAAGGCGTAGCCGCTCGAATACGAGAGCGTCTCGGAGACCGTGGCGACGGTCATGCGAAGGTCGAGACGATTGCTCATGCCGGGATGGACGAAGTCGGTGACATCCCACTCGACCGGGGTGTAGAGGTTCTCGCTGTATCCGAGATGCTTGCCATTCACATAGTAATCCGTCCCGGCATGGATGGAGTCGAATCGGAGGATGATTCGGCGGCCCGCGCATTCTTTGGGAACGGTGAACTCGCGCGCCATTGCGACCGGCTTGTCCTGCGGGACATCGTATCCCTGCTGAAGCCATTGGCCGGGGACTTTCATCTTGCCCCATGTCTTGTCATCAAGGGACAGAGTTCGGGCGTCCTCGGGCGGAGCGGGGTTGATGAGCCACTCGCCATCGAGCGAGACCTGCTTGCCGTCAACCGGGATTGCGCGGTAGTGCACAGGATCGAAAAATAGGTTCTCTACAGGCAAGGACATGCTAATCTCCTTTGCTGTTAACTGCACCTTCCCCTTAAGGCCGGCAAAGAGCTTCCTTGGGAAAGTGAAGCTGCCGTCGGGTTGGGTTTTCGCCACTCCCAGCGCATTCCCTTCCTGGCTCAGATGCACTTCGATATCCGGCACGCCGTCATACGCCAGATCGAGCAATCGGCCCGTCAATTCGGAATACGACCCCGAGACGCCCTCGAAGCGGATTGGGGGCTGGGGCGAAGGGCCGTTCCCCGACGGATCGGGGCTGGCTGCCCAAAGCTCGATGATGGAAGCGGTGGCATTGACCTCGCCGTGTATCTTGATCTCCAGAAGCATCTTGCCGTCTGCAGTAACTTCATGCGGCACTTTGACGATAACCCTGATTGCCTTCGCCTTCGGGAGAGGCAACGGAGCGTGCAACTCGATGCCATCCGCGCTGAGGCTCTGGACGCGATTGTATACGTGATCGCTCGAATAGGTGAGCGCGAGGACATAATCGAGTTTGGGGTCGAGATTCTCGTACCGGGCGGTGACCTCCTTGTAGCTGAAGACCGCCGACCGCTGCTTCAGGTCGGCATCCGTGTCGCTGGTGTTGAAGGTCCAGAGGTAGGAATCCGCCATCTGGACGTGCGGCTGGCGACCGACTACGCCGCAGTCATCATAGGCGTGAAGGCTATAGCCCTCGGGTATGGAATCAAGCATTGCGCATGCCCCCTGGGATGAGATGAAGGCCGCGAATAGGATTGCGAGGATCAGTCTCACTTGGCGACTACCCCCGGCGGAACCGCCGCCTTCCAGCCGGCATGGAGCATCTTCGCCAGCTTCGCCACCAACTCCTTATTCTCAGGCAGGTTCGCCAGATTGACGTTCTCCCCGGGATCTTTCTGATGGTCATAGAGCTCGATTCCGACCGGCTCCGAATCCTTTTTGGTCCACTCAGTATACCGGTAACGATCCGTACGCATGGTGTAGCCCATGACGTTGCCGGCACGAGGATACTGGCTAAAGGCCGCCTTCTTCCATGTGCGCTTGGGATCGTCCATGACCGGCTTCACGCTCACTCCCTCCAGCCCCTCGGGAATCGGCAGACCGGCGAGGTCACAGAGCGTCGGGTAGATGTCCACGAACTCGGCCAGGTTATCAGTCTTCGCCCCCGGGTTCTTCTGGCCGGGCGCCCGGAAAATCATCGGAGCATTGGTCGCGATCTCGAAATTCGTGTGCTTGCACCAGAGGCTGTTATCGCCGAGGTGCCATCCGTGATCGCCCCACAGAACGACAACCGTCTTGTCCTTCAGGCCGAGCTTCTCCAACTCATCCAGCACCCGCCCGATCTGAGCGTCGGTGTAACTGGCGGCTGCATAGTAGGCACGACGAAGCTCCAGCGCCTGCTTCTCGGAGACCGGGCCCACATCCGGAATATCGGTGTAGTTGCGAAGCTCTCCGTAGTTGGTGAGGGCAATGTCGGGGCAGTCCTTCGGCGGATTCGGGTTCGGGGACAGTCCGATCTTGGACGCGTCGGGATACATGTCGAAATACTTCTTCGGCGCAATGAACGGCAGGTGTGGTTTGTAGAAGCCGACCGCCAGGAAGAACTTCTTGTCCTTGATCTCCCGCAGGGTCTCGATCGCGTGATCGGCCACCATGCCGTCGCCGAGCGCGTTATCGGGCACGTCGGGATCTTCCCAGGCCGGGCCCCTCAATGCCACGCCTTTTCGCTTGACCCTGAGGGCCGCACCGGTCTTGGGATCTCGCTCCAGAACTTCCGCCGTGCCAAGCGGGCCCTTCGCCTCGATCTCCTCCTTCATCTTCTGCTGCGCGGCAAGGCTCTCTGGCTTATGGTAAGTCACGGCTTTCGGCGACCAGTGAGGAATCGTCCATGATTGCGGATCGTTCAGGCCGCCATGGTATATCTTGCCCATGCCCTGAGCATGGTAGCCCTGCTTCTTGAAGTACTCGGGCAGCGTGACGACGTCCGGTATGAACTTGCGGAAGTGATCCTCAAGGTTGTAGACCTTGGTGGTGTCGGGCCGGCATCCGGTGAGGAGGGAGGTCCTCGACGGACTGCAGACCGCCTGCTGGCAGTAGGCATGGCGGAACAGAGTTCCCTGGGCGGCGAGCCGATCGATATTCGGCGTCTTTATGACCGGGACGCCGTAGCATCCCAACTCCGGCCTCAGGTCATCAACCGCGATGAAGAGGACGTTGTACTTGCCCTCGTCCGCCAGTAATGATTGCGGCATCAGCCCCGCAAGCCCTGCATATGCGCCTGCAGCGAGGCCTGTTTTCAGGAAATCACGTCTCGTAAAACCCATCTTCGCTCCTCCATTCATTTCAGCAAGGCCGACTTCCAGCCGTCCTTGAGCATCTTGCTCATCTTGGCGACGAGTTCCTTGTTCTCCGGCTTGCCGGCGATGTTCACGTTGCCCTCCGGATCGGTCTGGTAGTCGTACAACTCGATGCCGACCGGGGCTTCACCCGGCACGGCCCACTCGGTATAGCGATAGCGCTCGGTCCGCATGCTGTGGCCCATGACCTTGTTGGCGCGCGGATACTGGCTGAGGGCCACTTCCTTTACCTTTGCCTTGGGATCGTTGATTATCGGCCTCAGGCTCTTCCCGGCAAGCCCCTTGGGGGTCGGGATGCCGGCGAGATCGCACAGAGTCGGATAGATGTCCACAAACTCGACGAGCGAATCGGACTTCCTGCCCTTGTTCTTCATGCCGGGGACGCTGACGATGAGCGGAGCGCGCGTCGCTTCCTCGAAGTTAGTGTGCTTGCACCAGTGGCCGTGCTCACCCAGCTGCCAGCCGTGATCGCCAAAAAGGACGATGATCGTATTGTCACGCAGGCCAAGTCGCTCCAGTTCGGCGACCACTTTGCCAACCTGGGCGTCGGTATAGCTTGCGCACGCATGGTAGCCTTTGATTAGCTGGAGCGCCTTCCTTTTCGGAACGGGACCTTCCTGCGGCATGCCAATGTAGCTGCGAAGCTCACCCCATTGGTAGAGGGCGACCTCCGGGCAATCCCTGGGCGGGAATGGATTATCGGCCAGTGTGAACTCGGTATCGGCGTACATGTCCCAGTACTTCTTGGGAGCGACGAACGGCAGGTGAGGCTTCAGGAAGCCGACTCCCAGGAAAAAACGCTTGTCCTTCAACTGTTGGAGGCACTCGATGGCCTTGTCCGCGGTCACGCCGTCGGGGAGCGCGTTGTCGGGAACATCGGCCGCTTCCCACGCGAGCGCTCTCACGGGGGTTGCCCGCTGGATCTCCAGTGGCAGGCCGGTCTTCGGATCTGTTTCCAGTACCTTCTTGGACTGGTATTTGCCTTCCTTTTGCATCTGAGCCTTCTTGTCGGCAAGGGCTGTCAGGCTCTCCGGGTCGGCGTAGCCGGGAACGCTCGGATTCCAATGAGGCACGCTCCACGACTGAGGGTCGTCCATGCCGGGATGGTATATCTTGCTGAGACCCTGGGAGTGGTAACCATTGAGCTTGAATTGCTCGGGCAGGGCGACTGCGTCGGGAACAGCTTTGCGGAAATGGGTGGTAAGATTGTAGACCTTCGTTGTGTCGGGCCGCAGGCTCGTAAGCAGTGAGGTCCGCGACGGCGTGCAGAGAGCCTGCTGGCAGTAGGCGTGATTGAATACCATGCCGCTTGCTGCGAGCGCATCAATATTGGGAGTTTTGGCGGTCGGGCAGCCGTAGCAGCCCAATTGTGTGCGGAGGTCGTCCACAGCGATGAAGAGGACATTGTACTTGCCCTCCTCGGCATCCAGGATCTGCGGCATGATGCCGGCGATGCCGGCCAACGCTCCGGCCATTGCGGTAGCTTTCAGAAACTCGCGTCTGTTCATTTGTCCTCCCTAGTTGTCCGCGGCGGCGCGGAAACCATCCACGTGAATGCCTCTCGGATGCGTGTGACCTGCTCCGGGGTGACGGTCAGGAATCGGTGTTTGCCGCTCTCAGCAGCGGTGAAATGGGTGACGTTCTTGTCGTCAAGGGTAATCCGGCCCGGCTCCGAGAGACCGAAGTAGCCTCGGTCAGGCCGAATGGCGTAGAGAACCGCCGTCAGATCCCAGGTCGGGCGGTCGTATGGCATCTTCTGGTAGGCGCGATAGGCCTCGGCAATGGGATGGTTCGCCGCGTAACCGAAGTCCTTTTCGATGCTCTCCGCGGGATAGAGAATGGCACCGCCGACTTCATATCCGCTGGCGACGATTGGGGCCGGCCATTTCTCGAAGACTATGCGGGAGGCCTTGGCGTCCATCTGGACGTTGTACTCCTCATCTGCGTTAGGGGGATATCCACCGGCCATCATGACATAGAGCCGAACCTTGCGCTTGACGAGGTCCTTGTCGGCAGGTGATTCGATCAGGCGGGCGAGGTTCGTCATGAATCCGACGCTCACGATGACCACCGAATCATCCGGCTGGGCTTCGAGGGTCTTGCGCAGGAGGCCGACCGCCTCGGGAGCGTCCGCCCCGGATTTCAGCTTGCGAGGATAGACGAACTTGCCGTCCACCTCTCGCTTGGCGACGACGCCGACATAGCCGTCCTCGGGCGTTTTGCCGTTCCGAACCATGCCGATTGGGAGGTTCGGGCGGCCATAGAACCGGTTGACCAGATCCACATAGACCGCCGCCCAGGGATTGTCCTTGCACACGGTGACTGCGAGCGGCTCGACCTCTCCCCTGTCGGCGAGGGTGTGGATCATTGCGAGCGCGAGGGCGTCGTCAATGTCATTGCCGATGTCGGTATCGAAAATCAACTTCACCGGCTGATTTGCGCTAGCTGCTATCATGGCTACTCCCAGGATTATACAAATGGCGAGAAAGGTTCTCATCTCACTTCTCAGCAGGCGGCTTAGGGGCAGCCCATTCCCCAAGATTGCCAAAATACGGGTACTTGTCCCAGCGATCATCATTGGGATTCACGGCGCGCGGATCATCCGTCTTCGCCATCCAGGTCTCCAGCCTCTTGGCCAGCTTATCCTTTACGTTCTTATACTTAGGATCAGCCGCCAGATTGTGGACGGTCCACGGGTCGCGCTTCAAATCGAAGAGCTCCTCGGCCGGGCGTTTGGCAGTTGCGAGGTCGAAGAACGGCTTGATCTTAGGATCATCACGCCGATCCAACAGCAACGACTTGGTCGGACCCGGGTCTATATCGCCGAAATCACCGACCGCCACCCACATCTTGGGATCGCCTGCGGGCCAGCGCTCGGGGTGGAAGTTGCGAATGTAAAGGAAGTCCTGAGTATGGATCGCTCGCGACGGATAGCCAAGGTTGTCCTTTCGGCAATTGACATGGCGCTCGCGCTCGGTGAAGATCGCCTCCCGGTGAGCCGGCCGGTCTCCGCAAAGCAGGTCCATCAGGCTGCGTCCGGTCATTTCCGGGAGCGGTTTCAGACCGGCTGCTTCCATGAAGGTCGGCGCGAAGTCCGTGTGGCTTACGACCTCATCCACCTTCCGCCCGCCTTTCACCTTTGCAGGCCAGCGGATGGCAAGCGGCATGTGCGTGCCTGCCTCGTAGAGTGTGGCCTTGCCTCGGGGGAACGGCAGGCCGTTGTCGCTGGTCATGACTACTATGGTATTGTCCGCACGCCCGGATAGCTCCAGATTATTGAGCACGGCGCCGCATTGCTCGTCGAACTTCTGGACCTCCCAGTAGTAATCGAGGATGTCGCCCCGAACTTCCGGCGTGTCCGGGAAGAATGGCGGGACTTCCACGTCCTCCAGGCGCATGCCTGATTCCAACCCGCAGCCGGGTTTATAGTCTCGGTGGGGATAATGGCTGCCGAACCAGAAGCAGAACGGCTTATCTTTGGGCGCTTTATCTATGAATTCCTTGAAGTTCCTAACCTCAGGCCCCGCGGGATTTCGAGTGCGCCCACTGCCTTCGAGCGGGCCGGGACCCCATCCCTTGCCGCTGAGCCCGACGAAGTACCCGTTTTCCTCCAGCACGTCGGGGTAGCACTTGAATCGGCTGGGGAGTATGCCGTAAAGATTCGAGCCCTCGTCGAGCCGGTGAATCGCCTGGCCGGTGAGGATTCCTCCCCTCGACGCGGTGCAGGTCGGGGCGGTGCAATGCGTATTGTTGAACAGCACGCCTTCTTTCGCCAGCTTGTCGAAGACGGGGGTCTTCACCACCTTGTCGCCATGGATGCCGGCGTGCGGATATGACCAGTCGTCGGCGATCATGAACACGATGTTAGGGCGTTCACCCTCGGACGATGCCTCCGCCGGCAGGATTCCACAGGCGTTCAGCGCCAATCCCGCTGCGGCAATTCCCGCTGTCTTGATGAACTCTCGCCGTTTCATGGTTTCGCCTTTACTGCTTTCTTGCCGAAGTACTCATACTTATCCCAGCGATCGTCTTTGGGATTCGTCGCTCGCGGATCGCCGGTCTCCTTCGTCCACTTATCGAGTCGGGCACGCATGTCCTGCTTAGCCTTGGCGTATTCAGGCTTGTCGGCGACGTTTTCGAGCTGCCAGGGATCCTTCTTGAGGTCATAAAGCTCCTCCTCCGGGCGCTTGTCGCACGCGAGATGGAAGTACTTGGCGAACCTCGGCCTGTCGCGCCTGAGGATGATCTGCTCCTTGCTAGGGCCGCCGTCAATATCGCCGAAGCCGAGCGCCTGGCGAGTGAACTCCCTGGGGTCGCCGGCGGGCCAGCGATCAGGGAAGGGATTCCAGATGTAGTGGAAATCCTTAGTGTGAACTCCCCGCATGGGATAGCCAAGGCTGTCCGCGCGGACATTCGCATGGCGCTCGCGCTCCATGAAAATGCAATCCCCATCGAGTGACTTGCCTTTGGTCAATACTCCCATCAGGCTATTGCCGGTCATGTCCGACGGCGGTTTTATTCCGGCAGCCTCGAGGAAAGTAGGAGCGAAGTCGGTATGGCTCACGAAGCCGTCAACCTTGCGCCCGGCCTTGACCTTTGCGGGCCAGCGGATGGCGAGAGGCATGTGGACGCTGATATCGTAGATATTGGCCTTCGACCGCGGGAAGGGCATGCCGTTGTCGCTGGTCACGACGACGATGGTATTCTCCGCGCGACCGCTCGCTTCCAGTGCGGCGAGCAGGTCACCCACCTGCTGATCGAAGAGCTGGACCTCATAGTAATAATCGAGTATGTCACTTCCAACCTCGGGAGTATCCGGCAGGAATGGCGGGATTTCGACATCTTCGATCTTCATGCCTGACTTAGCGCCACTCCCCAACTCATATGGGCGATGGGGGTTCGTGCTGCCGAACCAGAAGCAGAAAGGCTTGTCCTTCGGGGACTGGTCTAGAAAAGTCTTGAAATCCTTGAACCCGGGACCGGCGGGATTGCGGGTTCTGCCGCTCCCCTCGATTGTCCCCGGCGCCCACGCCTTGCCGGTCTGCCCGACGAAATAGCCCGCCGCTTCGAGGATATCCGGGTAGACCTGGTATCGGCTGAGAAGAGTGCCATAGAGGTTGGCACCTTGATCCAGCCGATGGATCACTTGACCTGTGAGAACTCCCGCCCTGGAGGCGGTGCAGGTCGGTGCGGCGCAGTAGCAGCCGGTGAACACCACCCCCTCAGACGCCACTTTATCGAAGACGGGGGTCTTGATGACCTTGTCGCCATGAACCCCGGCGTGGGGATAAGACCAGTCGTCCGCGATGGCGAAGAGGATATTCGGGCGCTGCTTCTCCTCGGCGGCGGATGGGAGAGTGCCGTAGGTGGAGATCGCCAAACCCGCGGAAACAGCGCCTGCCTTCTTGATAAACTCGCGTCGTGTGATCATTGTGCCTGCCTCCTACTGTTTGTTTTGCTTCTTAGTGACCGCATCGTTGAGGGCCAGCATTGCCATCGCGGCTTCGGTGGCGGCATTGTCCCAGTTGTTGTTCTTCTTGCGGTCTGTGGTAAACAACCATGTGCGGTATTGGCCGCCGTTCTTGGCTTGGAATGCGACTATCGAGTTTGCCAGCGACTGAGCCTTCGCAAGGTATTCATCCTTGCCCGTATGATTGTACGCGACGGTCCAGGCAATGATGAACCGGGCCATCGTGGAGACTATCGGCCCGTAGCAGCGATACTGCTCCAGGGCACAAGGAGTGATTCTCTCTTCCTTCTCACCACAGGGCTCCCAGACGACAAACTGGTCTTCGCTGAAGCGAAGCAGCTCCTCGGCCATGGCTGTGTACTCGGGATGCTCTTTCTCATGGTTGAAGAGATAGATCGCGAACGCCAGCGCCGCCTTGTGGGAGAGATTGATGTAAGCGGACGAGGGGCGAATATCCTCGAACTGCCCCTGCCAGAAGTAGTTCTCCATTGGATTCTTGAACACCCAATCCACCGCGCGCCGCAATGCGTCCTTGTAGTCCGTGACGCCATATTGCGACTCCAGTCGGTCCATGAGGAGAATCGCCTGCGAAGGGATGGTGAGGTTGTCGCTGGTGACTTGCCCCGTCTTCACCGAAATAAGGAGCGGCCACGTGCCGTTCGGAAGCTGCAGCTTGCCATAGGTGCCGGCTATTCGCTTAGCGGCTTCCAGGAAGTCCTTCTCGCCGGTGGCGTCATAAAGGTCGAGGTATGCAAGGCCGGCGTCCGCTGGGAAGACCGTCATGACGTTCTGCCCCCGCTCGCCGGCAATCCATGTCATCCTCTCCTTCGCGGTTTGAGAGTCCGGATCATAGGTCGGCGGCCAATACTCCATGGGCGATCCTGCGGGGAAGCTGATGCTCATCATGTGACGGGCGCAGTTGGTCGCGATGGCGAGGGCGTCTTTCCTGTCGGACGGCTTGTCGGCGAGTTTGGCATACCTGGGCATGCCGAACAGGACCGCGCTCATGATCTTGTTCGGATAGCAGTTGAGCCGGTGCTCGACGCGCTTGCCTTCCTTCCAACCCTGATAGTGCGCCTGGTTGAACTGGAATTGGAGGGCCCACTTCGCGCTTTCTTCGTAGGAGCGGTCGGGCTTGCCATACGGACCGGCGAACACCGGCATTCGGAAGAAGTTGCGAGTGCCCACCTCGCCGAGTTCTTTGCCACCTTCATCGAGAGCGACAACATTCAAGGTCACCTGCCCGACCGGGATATCCTTCCAGATCGGAGATAGAGGGGCATAGGGCTGATCGGCCTCGAAGGCGTAATCCTTATCGTTGGCCTGGGAGTGGGCGGTGAATCGGTACTTGTCCACTTGGGCGGTGCGCCAGGCATCGAAGTCGAAGGCGGGGGCGTAGATGAATTGAGTGGAATACCGATTCCAGAATTGGCGCTCGGCGGGAATGCCCGGGCGGATAGGCGTGTTGCAGTCGGCAAGAGCGAAACTTCCAAGAACCAGCAGCAGAAGGCAAATCTTCATTCTTCCAGTCCCTTGAGGTACTCGACTTCGCGCTTGAATTTGTCGAACATGAGTGGGAAGTCATCGGTGTCGTAGAAAGGCATCAGTATCATAGACCCGGAAAATCCGATCTTGTTCAATTCGGCGTAGACTTGCTCCCAGTTCGCCAGACCTTCGAAGACTGGGGCCCATTTCCGCTCCCAGCCCTTAGTAGGCGAATCGGCGCTGCCCGAGCGCTCAGTCATGGAATCCTTCGCCCCGACGGCGGCGATGTACTCGCCGAGGAGCTGAATCTGGTAGTCGAACTGCTCAAATCCCTCCTGCATGAAGTTATTGCCGGGGTCAATCATGACGCCAATGAACTTCGGATTCAAGTCTTCAACGAGCGGCCACGCAGTGCTCGCGTTGTGCGGATAGCATCCGCCGTGGACCTGAATCACCGCCCGGATGCCCGCCTTCTCGGCCGCGACGGCCACGCCCTCGGCAAGACGGCGCGAGTGAACGAAGAGATTGCGCACGTGGCCGGCGTCGCCCTTCTTGACGTATCCCAGGCGAACATCAGTGATGCCGCTGTCCGCCAGAATTTTGAGCGGCGTGTGATCTTTGGCAAGCTCTCCCATGGGGAAGCTGGTGTCGGCGAATCGGACCTCGAGGCCCGCCTTCTTCGCGGCCGCAATGAACTCCGGCAGGGCCTTCGCATAGGAATCCGGCTCGAGCCAGTAGCCCTCCCGGATGACGGCGGTCGGGCCATCAATCTTCGCCTCGGCACAGTAAGCCATCAGCTCATCTACCGAGAGGTGCTGGAAGAACTTGGCGAACACATAGTATTTCATGGTGAAATCCTATTGAGCAGTCAGCACGACGCCTTTGTACTTAGGCTGGAGCTTCGAGACATTCACCCCCATCTCGGCAAGAATCGTGGGCGTTATGTCGCGCTGGTCTCCGCTTTTCCTGAGAGTTTTCAGATTGGCGGCGAGGACAACTTGCGGTGCGTTCGAGTGACTCCTCTTTCCCTCATCAAAGCCGTGATCGGAGGTGACAAAAACCATGGTCTTGTCGTAGACGCCGAGATCCTTGAGCTTCCTTACTATCTCGCCGAGCCACTTGTCGCAGTCAATGATCGCATGGGTATACTGCTCTGAGTTTTCGCCGAAGGTATGCCCCTCGTGATCCGGGTCGCGGAAGTGGAAGAAGGCGAAGAACCTGCCTTTGCCATACTTATCAACCGCCTGGAGCATGATTGGGCCGTTGATGTCACTATATCTTCTCTGTTCGCCATCCCAAAAATCAATGCTCCTGGTGACATTATAGAAGGGCTCGCCGTTGGTGTTTTGGATGATGAATACGCGCTTCTCCCTGTCGTCCGGGCTTAAGTCTCCCTTCGCCAGCTCAGCCTTCGCCTTCTCGATCTCCTCAGGCTTCGAGGGCGGGCAATCGCCAATGTGATGACTGCATCCAGTGATCATGATGGTGGCGATCTTATCGCTGCCGAACGCGTCCTCCAATCGTTCGAATACCGACAGCCCCTTCGGGATGATCTTGAACTCCGCGTTGGTCTTCGTGCCGGTGACATCAGGGTCATAGCCGGTAAGCATCTGCACGTGCCCCGGTTTGGTCGCCGTCTGGTGGCCGGTGACCTCAATGTTAGCGACGTTGCCTTCCTTTATGAGAGCGGCAAGGTTGGGAAGCTCACCCCGAGAAAGACATTCGATCAGATGCTCGCGCTGAACACCGTCCCACGAGAACAGGATTGCATTGCGCAGGTTCTCGGGAACCGAGGCATCGAAGCCGAGTGCGGGGACGCACAGGGCAACCAACAACACCAGTACGAATAAAAGCTGTTTCACTCTCATGGCGATCTACCAATCTGCGATTCGCTCGGGGAGCGGATCCTGGGTGAGAATGCTCGCATCGAAGCAGAGCTTCAGCATATCCATCTTCAGATCCTTGTGCGCCGGGCTGTCCCACAGGTTATCGTGCTCGCCGGGATCGGGATGGAGGTCGTACAACTCGCCGATCTCCATCCCGGCGTACGATGTGATCTTGCTCGTACGGGTGCGAACCATTGTCAAAAGCGGCCGCTCTTTCAACTTCCTGTGGAAGGGCTGGCCGATGTAGTACTCGGCGTAGATGTGATCCTTGTGACTGTGAGGATTGGCCTTGCCGGTGCAGATATCGAATAATGATTTGCCCTGAACTCGATTTGGAATCGGCATATCGAGGGCCGTCAGGAGCGTAGGGACGAGGTCCACCAACTCGACGAGGGCGTCGCTCCTGAGGCCGGCCTTGAAGTGCCCCGGCCAGGAGACGATGAGCGGCACTCGGATCGAGCAATCGTACATGTGCGGGCCTTTCAGGTACATGCCGTGATCGCCCAGCAGCTCGCCATGATCGCTCATGAAGATGACCATCGTATTCTCCCTCCGACCCGTGTCATCGAGCATCTCGAGGATTCGGCCGACGTGATCATCCACCTGCTCGATCATGGCGTAATATGCGGCGGTGACCTCCCTTCGCTCGCGAGGGGTCATCTTGCTGAACCCCAACAGCATGCCGCCATAAGCCCCGTCATGATCAACCTGCTGGAAGATCGGCTTGTTCGCAAGCTCACCTTCCTTATAGCTGGGATCAGGGAGCTTGTCGGGATCATAGCGGTCGAAGTACTCCTTGGGCGGATCGAAGGGATGGTGGGGCGCGAAGACGTTGACGCTCATCAGCCAGGGACTCGTGCGCTTTTCGTTGATGAAATCAATCGCCCGATCGAAGCACCAGGTGGTCTGATGGAGCTCCGCCGTGACACCCGCGAAGGCGTGCTTGCCATTTGGCTTGTATAAGTCCTGCCACTTATAGCCCTTGGACTCTAGCCACTGGGTGTACTCGTTCTCTTTCCACTTCGGATGAGGGTCATGACTCCAATGGAAGACCCGGTAGCCGTCGTCAATCCGCTTCTCGACCATCCCCTGGCACGGAGCGATGTGCAGCTTGCCCGAGAGACCGCAGTCGTATCCGGCATCGGCAAGCATCTTCGTAACAAGGACCTCGTCGGCGGGGATGGCCTGACCGTTCTGCCTTGCCCCGGTGGTGCGAGGATATCTGCCCGTCAGGAACGATGCCCTGCTTGGAGTACATACCGGGTTCTGGGAAAAGGCATGAGTGAAAGTCACTCCCTGCGAAACAAGCCGGTCAAGATTCGGCGTGTGGATATGCGGATTGCCCAGACAGGCAATCGTGTCGAACCGCTGCTGGTCGGTGCAGATCCAGAGGATGTTCGGGCGCTTTTCCTTATCGGCGCTCTCCGCAGCGGGACTGCCCAGCGCCATACCCGCGGTGACTGCACCTGCCGCTTTGATGAAATCTCTTCGTGACATAGCCAATTCCTTTCGCAATGCCTATGATCCCTCTTCCTGCCAGAACGTCTCCGTCCATGGGGGATGCGGTCCGCTTTGCCACAAGGCCGGGACATTCTCAGAATTCCACTTATCCCAAACAGCCTGAAGCTCCTTGACCTTATCTGGAAGCTTGGAGGAAAGATCGTTCGCCTCACCCGGGTCGTCGGCAAGGTTGAACAGCCTCGACCCATAAACCTCATGCCGGGCGAGCTTCCAGTCGGCCATGCGGATCGCGGACTGCTTGTCATATCGCCAGTAGAGGGCATGATGCGGCGAGCCGGACTTCCGGCCGCCGAGATAGGGGATCAGGTCAACGCCATCTACGTTCGAGGCGGCCTTGCCGCCGGCAGCAGCGATGGCGGTCGGAAGGATGTCAAGGGAGATCACCGGCTTATCGTAGACCTTCCCAGCAGGCAGGTGGCCCTTCCATTGAACCATGAACGGGATGCGGATTCCGCCCTCATGAACCTGCGTCTTGTAACCCTTGAAGGGATCGTTGCGTGAGGTGGTGCTTGGTGTTGGGCCGCCGTTGTCGCTAAGGAATATGATGAGCGTGTCATTCTCCAGACCGGCCTCTCGAATCCTATTCAGGACGGAACCAACGGCATCGTCCATGGCCTTGAGCATCTTGGCGAACGTTCGGCGCTTAGGATCCACGATCTCGGGGAAGGCCTTCGCATCTCGGATCGCCCCCTGGAGCGGGGCGTGGACGGCATTGAACGCCAGGTAGAGGAAGAACGGCTTCTCCTTATGGCGGTCTATGAACGAGACGGCCTCCCGACCGAAGGCGTAGGTTAGATACTCCTTCTCCTCATATGGCTTGCCGTCGCGCTGGATGGTATTAAACGACTTGAGCGTCGGATCGAGATAGGGATGAGCGCCGCCAATGAAGCCGAAATACTCGTCGAACCCGCGCTTGTTCGGATGGAATTGCTTGTTGTCGCCCAAGTGCCACTTGCCGACTATGCCGGTCGCGTATCCCTCGGACTTCATGTAGTCGGCGATCGTTTTGTGATCGAGCGGCAGTCCCCAGTTCTTCCTGTCAAGTTCTTTGCCGGGATTGTGCTCGTGGCCGAAGCGCTGTTGATAGCGCCCGGTCATGAGTCCGGCGCGAGTGGGGCTGCAAACCGGACAGCTCACATATCCATCCGTGCAGCGAACGCCGTTTTTCGCGATGGAGTCTATGTTCGGCGTGGGGATGTCCTTGCATCCCTGGGATCCGAGTTCGGCGTAGCCCTGGTCGTCAGCCAGGATGACGATGACGTTCGGCTTCCTGTCATCCGTGGCAAGCAGATCGGGGATCGGCAGGGCCATCGCCGCTGCTCCCATGCCGGCAATCCGCAGGAAATCGCGTCTGGTTACCATGTACTTCTCCTATGGCTTGGGCTTGCGGCCGTCGATCCACTTAGGCGGAATGTTCTTGGAATCCCATTCCTCGTAGGCGGCCTGCAGTTCTTTCAGTTTCTCGGGCTTGACGGATGCGAGGTCATTCTTCTCGCCGATATCATCAGCGAGGTTAAACAGCTTCTCCGTGCCGTCGCCATTCCGAACGAGCTTCCAGTCCCCCACCCTCGCGCCGGATTTCTCACACCACCGCCAGAAAAGTTTGTCATGGGGAGACTTGCTCTCATCGCCTTTCAGGTAAGGAAGGAGGTTGACTCCTTCGACGTTTGCCGCGACCTTCCCTCCCGCGAGGGCAACGGCGGTCGGGAGGATATCGAGCGAAACGACGGGCTTGTCATAGACCTTGCCCGCGGGGAGCTTGCCCTTCCACTGGACCATGAAGGGAACGCGAACCCCGCCCTCAAAGGTATCGCCCTTGAAGCCGCTCAATGGCGTATTAAGCGACTCGCCCCCCAACCGATATCCGCCGTTGTCGCCGAGGAAAAAGATGAGGGTGTTCTCTTCTGCGCCCGCATTGCGAACGGCGGCGAGGATTCGGCCCACGGCGTCGTCGAGCGCCTTCAGCATTCCCGCGTAGATGCGTCGGTTCGGGAACGTAATCTCCGAATAGCTGTCCTTGTATCTCTCAGGCATTTCGAAGGGAACATGAACCGCATTGAAGGGAATGTAGAGGAAAAACGGTTTCTCCTTATGGCGCTCGATGAATGAGACGGCTTCGCGAGCGAAGGCGTCGGTGAGATACTCTTTCTCATCCACTTCTTTGGTTCCGCGGTAGATCGGCTCGAGGGTGCCCATGCCGGATTTGGTATACGAATGCGCGCCGGTCAGGAATCCGAAGAACTCATCGAACCCGCGCTTTTGGGGATGGCACTCCGGCCGGTGGCCGAGATGCCACTTGCCGATGACGCCGGTAACGTACCCCTGGGCCTTCATGTAATCGCCCATGGTCTTCTCGCTCTCGGGGAGACCGAAGTTCGGCGCGGCGACCGCCGGCGGGCCGGGATTATCCTCGTGGCCAAAGCGCTGCTGGTAGCGGCCGGTCATTAGCCCGGCGCGAGTGGGGCTGCAAACTGGACAGGTGACATACCCGTTCGTGCAGCGGACGCCGTTTCTCGCGATGGAGTCTATGTGCGGAGTCGGAATCTCCTTGCCGCCCTGACATCCGATCGAGCCATATCCATGATCATCAGAGAGAATGACGATCACATTGGGCTTTTTCTCATCGGCGGCGAAAAGCCGGGGCAACGGCAGAGCCATCGCGACCCCGGCGCCTGCCAGTCTGAGGAACTGCCTTCGGCTAAGTCCATTATCGCTCATACCACGATCCTCCCCCTACAGGATACCACAGTGATATGGTATCATGTCTACCGGGAGAAGCTCGAAATGAAGACAAGACCCAATCTGATCTATGTCCTTGCCGATCAGCTTCGCTACCAGTCGGTCGGTTATGCGGGGGATGTGAAGGCTCGGACGCCGAATATTGATCAGTTCTCGAGGGAGGGCGTTAACTTCTGCAACGCCGTCTCGGGGCACCCGGTCTGCGCGCCGTATCGCGCCTCGCTTTTCACCGGCAAGTACACGACCTCGACCGGCATGGTGATCAACGAGCTTCGGATGAATCCAAATCATGAGTGCCTGGGGCATGTGCTCACTCGCAATGGGTATGAGACCGCTTACATCGGCAAGTGGCATCTATGGGCAAACCAGCTTGGCAATCACCTTGACCCGAAGAACTCGTTCGTCCCGCCTGGGCCTCATCGCCTGGGGTTCGACGGCTTCTGGGCGGCGTATAACTTTCATCATGAGTACTACAAGGGCTACTACCATACCGACAGCCCGGAGAAGATCCCGGTCGAGGGATTCGAGCCCGACTTCCAGACCCGGCTGGCGATTGATCAGATTGAAAAGCACGCCCATGGAGACAAGCCGTTTGCGCTGTTCCTGTCGGTCGGGACGCCGCACGATCCGTGGGGCCGTGATAACGTCCCTCCGGAATACCTGGCGGTATTCGAGAAGGACACGGAGCTTGCGGGGTTCACGCTTCCGCCGAACTACCGGCCTGACAACGATCCATACTCTGATTCATGGGGGCGATTCAAGAGTCCGGAGGAGCGGGCGGCAATCCAGAGCTGGCTGAGGGTGTATTACGCCATGACGGCGAACCTCGACTGGAACTTCGGACGGATACTCAAGGCATTGGACAAGGCGGGGATTGCGGATGATACGATCGTCGTGTTTACGTCAGATCATGGGGAGATGATGGGGTCGCAGGGTCGGCGGGCGAAGAATATCTTCTACGAGGAGGCAGTTCGAGTGCCGTTCCTGGTTCGATGGCCGGGACGGATTCCTGCCTGCCATGCGAGCGATGCCTGCCTGAATACGGCGGACATCATGCCGACTCTGCTCTCGATGATAGGTCTGCCGATCCCGAAGAAGGTCGAGGGGTCTGATCTGAGTCACTGCGCTCTTGGCAAGCCTGGGTCTGAGCCTGAGGCCGCCTTCATGCAGAATACGGGGGCGTGCGCAATCTGGGAGGACGGCTATGAGTGGCGAGGGCTGAGAGGGAAGCAGTATACGTACGCCATCTATCGGGTTGATCGCCGGGAGTTCCTCCTCGACTACCAGGCCGATCCCTATCAACTGCGCAACTTTGTTGATTCGCCCGCCCACCGCGATGTCCTGGAGCATCATCGAGCATTCCTGAAGAGCCGCATGGAAGCCATTGATGACACCTTCGAGGCAAGCACCTGGTACCGAGATCACTGGACGGAAGATAGGGTTATAACGTATATGCGGTGAGCGTACGCTCTTCCGGTCATACATGTCCGACCCGTCCGACTAGTCCGACCGTGGAGCAATCACCGGAAACACACTGATCCTCAGCCTCGCGCAGCCCATTGGGATGAGTTCCACTTCCTCGATGGGCTCGGTGCTGGTAACCGGACTCTTGGGCAGGGAGGCTGGGCAGTTCATCTCCAGCGTCCATTCCGGGACTCGGCGGCCTTTGGCCTTGAGAGTGATGGGTGCAGCCTCGGGAGTGAAGGGCTGATTCGCCACCGGCTGATGCTTGATGACCTCGATGGAGTCGGGGATCAGGCCGTAGTTCCAGGGCGAAGTCGGGAGGATCTCCCACTCAGGCCACTCATCACCACCGCCGTACTTCTGCCACTTCTCCCCGATCTTGAGGGAGTAGCTCAGCGGCCCTCGATTGACCGAGATGCCGCCGTTCTGCTTCTCCCAGGTCTTGACCTCGATCTCCATCGGGAGCTCGAGGCTGACTTTGTCGCCATCCTGCCACTCCCTCTTCAGCACGAAGTATGAAGCAGGCTTTGATTTGAGGCTGAGATTCCGGCCGTTGAGAATGACGCGGGCACCCTTGCACCAGCCAGGAATCCTGAGGGCGAGCGGGAACTCGACCGCCTTCGGGGTGTGGATGGTGAAGGTGACTTGGTCGTCAAACGGGTAATCGGTCTCCTCGACGATGCAGACCTCGGCGTGGCTCCCGACCTTCGCCTTCACATCGCTGGCTGCATAGAGAACGGCGGCCAGGCCATTGTCCCTTGTTGCCATCCACAGGTGCTCCGCATAGTAAGGCCAGCCCTGGGCAACATTGTGCCGGCAGCAGCGATAGATGAGAGGCGAGTACGAGACCATCGTCCCCCGATTCTGGTAGCAATGATCGCCCTTGTCGCACGAGACCTGGTTCGGCGCAGTGAGATAGTGCAGGGCCTTCAGGTCGGGGGTCATCGAAGCAGGGAATGAGTTGAAGGCCACATCCTCGCACCGGTCGGCGTACTTCAGGTCGCCGGTGATGCGGAGGAGTGACTCGTCGCTGTACATAAACTCGACGATCGAGCAAGTCTCCGCCGCCTGCTGAGGGCCGGTCTTGCCCTCGCGCCAATTCTCGTCGGCGCCGAACATCCCGCCGGGGGCCTGGCCATATTCGCCGATCACCTCAGCATAGTTGCGCTCGACGGCATCGAGGTGCTTCTTGTCCCGCGATTGCTGATAGAAAACGCCCGGCTGGCGGAAGCTTTGACAGAAATTGACGCCATGATGACTGGGAATGCCGTTCGTCCAATCCGCCGTCCGCTCGCGGAGCTTCTTGGCAAGGTCGAGCAGCCAGGGCTCGCCGGTGCGATTGTAGAGCCAGTAGATGCTCTCCAGGTTATCGCCCGCGCGGATCTTCTGCCAGCTCTCGGGGATCAGATCCTCGATCGGCAGGCTGTTCTGGTAGCGGAAGTACTCGGTCATGAGGGGGATGACTCGCTTGTCGCCGGTCGCCTCGTAGAGCGACTGGAAGCCGAAGAGCATGACCATGTTCGGCCAGAGGTCCTTCTTGGCCTTGTTCTCCGGCGGGCCGAAGTAGCCGTCGTCCTGCCGGCCGGCGATCACGGCATCCAGCCACTTCCTGGCCCTGATCTTAATATCCCGGTCATCGAGGACATAGCCCAGGTCGCCGAATCCCTTGAGCCAGTAGGGCATCTCTTCCCAGCCGCGATTCTTGCCATTCCACCAGCCGCTCTCAGGGGTAATGAACTCGCTGAAATCGTCCAGGCGGCCGGTCATGCCGTCCTTCATGAGATCGAGCTGGCCCCTAAGCCAGCCTTTGGGCGTGATCGAGCCGATCGGGAGCTTGGCGAGGGCGTTCGGGAGCAGCGGCTCTCGATTGAAGACGTAGAGATCCCCCGGGCCGTCGGTCGGGAGGTCTTTCACGACCTCTGCCCCAAGAGCCTCAGTGGCCAAGATCAGGCAAAGCAATACCAGGAGAGCATTCATTACTTCCGAATCCTTTCGATCAGCGGCTTGATGGCGGCATCGAGCGATTCCTCTGTGTCGCCGGGCTTGACATCCTTGAAGAGATACCACTGCTCCACATGGGTCACACTCTGCTCGGGCTCGAGCTTGACCATTGGGCCGAGGGTCTCGACTTCCATGAACGTGCCTGCGGTGTAAGTCTCGAAATTGCAGCCGTTGTCCGGGTATTCCTTGCCCTCCGTGTATGGGAACGTTTTCACGAACAGGATGTCCTTGCGCAGGTAGCCCGCCCATCCCAGCTTGTCTCCAAAACCGGCCTTCTGCGGGTCTTCCAGCTTGGGGTCGGTATGCAGGCGAGTGTATTTCTTGCCGAAGGTCCATCTGGGATCGCTGAAATCGGTGTAGCCCCAAAGGGTCATCGAGCGGGCGGGCGTGAGCTTGTCGTCGTGCGAGACGAACGGCTCGTTCGGGATAATGGTCGTCCCGCCGCCGTTGACTATGGTTAGCGCCCAGGGAGCGAGCTCGATGGGCCAGATCCCCTTGTTCGTCAGCTTATGAAGGATGGTGACCCGAGTACCCGTGGCATCCAGTGTGATCAGCATCTCCTTCTGAATGCCGGTTGGGGGCTCGGTCGGCTCGATCAGGCGGATACTGTCCTTGCCCGGCTCAGCGGTGATGGGGCTGTTATCCGGGTAGTAGGTCCGGGGCATGACTTCGGGCGCGGCCCAGAGCCGGTGGCCGCCGTAGGGATGCCAATCGCCAAAAGCGGTGGAAACGGCCGCTTCCGGCAGCTCAGCGAGCATATTCTCGCCGCCGGGGAATCGGTAGGCGATGACTCGCGGGCCAATGTCGCTGGTGACGATGACTTCCACAGTGCCGTTGCTGAGCTTGTAGCAATTCGGATGGTTGAAGAATGGGACTTTCTCGATTTTGACCTGCGCGCCGGCCGTTGCCGCGATGAGCATCAAGATTGCCAAGACAAGGATAATGCCGGTTGCATGCATGTCTTCCTCCAGAGTCATTTTAGGGAGTATTCGGCGGGGGAGGGCTGACATCCTTTATGAAGCCGAGGAACCAAGGGTGTGTGAGTGTGGGAGTTTGGGCGTGATCTTTGTGGGGGAATAACTAATGCGCAGAATCGTAGGAAGGGAGCCTACCATGAATCTGCTGATCTCTTACGTGCCGCTATTCAACCACCCTGACCCTCTGCTTGACGAGTTCACGTATGGAGATGTCGGAGGAAGGGCACGGAAGCTCAAGACCGATGTGAGGAAAGGTGAGTACGCATTCTTTCACACATCCAACGAGGCCGGAAGTATATCACTGCCTATTATGTAGTAGACCGTGTTCTGGATACGGCGGAAGCCGCAGGGAATCGAAACATAATCGCTAAGTACCAGAACCCCCATATCCGAGATTACCTTGCAGGCAAGAGGAGCGGGCAGGATGATGTCGTGCTGTTTGGCGATCCGGTCGAATCCCGAGTGCTGGAGAGACCCCTGCTTTTCGACAGGACTCTTGCTGACAAGCTAACCTTAGGCATCGAATTCCCTGCAAACAGGACGGAGACTCAGGCAATCGGCTCAGCTACCAGGGCATGGAGACAACTGACTGATCAGGATATGGACACACTTCTTGCTGAGATCAAGGCTTATGAGGAAGCCGGGATAAGCCCGCAAACAATCCTCTCGACCGATGAAGTTACTGAGATCATCGAAAAAGACCTGGAGGGCTTCATAGAAGGCGACCCAAGTCTAATCGGGAAATCTATGCGCATTACCGACAGGCAGTTGGAGACCCCCGTGGGCAGAATTGACCTGCTCCTCGAAAGCGATATTGGCGATCTCGTGGTCGTGGAGCTGAAGATAGGCCGCATTGGCAGGGACGCCATAACTCAGCTTAGACGGTATATGGACTGGCTCGGAAAACAGAGCGGCAAGAGGGTATCAGGGGTCGTGGTGTGTAAAGGAGTTATGCCTGCATTCGAGGCTGAACTGGAACAGATAGAGAACATCACTATTCTGTGCTATGGCTGGCAGTTGAAAGCCTACAGATGGTCAAGTGAGAAGTCGCTGATCTCTGATATAATCCCCTCGTAGCTAGATTAGGCTGCTGGCTTTGGCGAGGGCTTCTTGATCCTTGCCCTCGGAAAGGAGGGTGAGGACGTCGGAGTTGAGGATGCGGAGGTAGGCCTGGGTGCGGTCGCCGGGGTCGCGATACTTGGCCTTGACCTCGCTTCGGAGCTGGCCGAGGATGTCGGCGAGTTGGCCGTACTCGGGGCCGAGGGCCTCTTCCAGCCTGATCCGAAGCCAGCGGGCCATGGCGGGGCTGCGGCCGGAGGTCGAAATGCTGATGATGAGGTCT
>Ga0307379_10002755_pt1 | contig 25809 bp, 23 predicted proteins | sample UN2MG_FD_202237 | JGI IMG/M metagenome (GOLD analysis project Ga0307379, IMG submission 202237) | Soil microbial communities from Risofladan, Vaasa, Finland - UN-2 | ecosystem: Environmental > Terrestrial > Soil > Coastal area > Acid sulfate soil | place: Finland: Risofladan, Vaasa | collected...
ATCAATCGCATAATCAAATCCTTTTTTCATTACTCCCGCCAAATGCAAACCAACATCTCGAGGATTTTCACTCAGATGTAAGACTTTTATCCAAATATATTGTTTTTGATAAAATTTTAATATGTCAGGAGTATTATCTGTACTTCCATCATCTATTATAACCCAAACAATTGGTTTTATTTCTTGTGCTACAATTGAATTGATAAGTGAAGGTAAGTTGTCTCCTTCGTTTTTACAAGGAGTTATTAATATATATTTATCACTCATTCATATATCACCCAGCAAACGAACAACTTCAAAACATTCCGCATATTTTGAGTTGATTTCATAACCCCTATGCATAGCGCGAGCTTCAATGGCATTTAAAAATCGTTCTGATCCATATTTATCAATTTGACTTTTATGTTGCAACAATGCCTTCATTTTCACGTCAAAAGTTGAACTGATGTCTACATAGTACTGGTTTCTAAATCCAAGATACGATCTTCCAGCTGGATATTCGGGCTCATACATAAGAATATTTTGGACATATCTTCCAGCTGATAAAACAGACTGAGTCGTCCTCATGTGATCTTGATGTGTGTCATGATACCAATGAGTATATATAATATCAATATTAAATTTATCTATAATTTCATTTAGTGCTTCAATCGAATTTTTAGAAAAGGGAACTTCTTTGGTATCAAATTCCAGATTTATTAGTTTTCCACCTAATATTTTTGCCCCCTCAGTTTCTTCGACGTCTCCTTCATCTTTTGTTCGAAGAACCGTACCATCATAATTTGTATAAAATGATTTAGTCATAACTAAAATATATACATTGTCACCTTTTTCGGAATGACGGGCTATTGTCCCCCCACATCCAATTTCAATATCATCAGCATGTGCACCGACAGCTAATACATTAATTTTTTTTAATGACATCTATTATTACCTTAAGTTCTTGGAATTTTTCCTAAATTAAATAATGCATCAATTGAAGACATATTAGGTATAAAACCTTCATATCGCTGGGAGTATATAGGATGTTTGAAATCTTGATATTGTACTTCAATGCCTTTACTTTCAAAAAGAGAAAGATTAAGATAATTTATACCCATTGCTCCAGATAAATATATATCTCCATTAAGACTTTCAACTATTTCAACTAAACGTTCAGTAGATTTCGAAGTAAAACCGAGTTCACTGGAAAAGATTATTTTAGTCTTTATGTTAAACGCATCTTTCAAAAAAGATATGATTTGCATGTTCAAATCAATGAGATTTTTATAATTTTCTCTAAAAATACCTTCAAAATCGTGTTCATATTTAGCATAGAAAGGTGAATCTATATAGTTTTCTCTAATTTCTCTTAAATGCGCATGTGACCATTTTTTACCCTTTATATGGAGTTCATTTTTTATCTTAATTTCTTTAATAGATTTGAGTTTTTTCTCAACTGGAACTGTAAGCCATTTCCAACCTTGGAATATTCTGATTTTATTGCGATGTTGAAAATCCGCATTATTGAATTGTGCATCGTCATATATTACAAAAATATCTACCTGTGACATCTTATCAAAAAATCCTAAATAAGGAAGATAATTAGGCTGATGTATAGCTACAATCATTCATATCATCTCTTATTTTTAATAATTCATTGATTTGATGGGCATCACTTCCATTTACAAATTTACAGCTTTCTTGCATTGCAATTCTCTGAAATTTTGTATCTGGCACTTGATATTTAAAATTGTTTTCAATTAAAACATCATTGTTTACACATAGATTTGCTATTGTAAACATATCCTCAATTTTTAGAGAGATGTTGTTTTTAATTGCATATAATGTTGGATGCCCCCATATATCAACGTTAGGATTAGAAATCATATTTGCCAATGCCGCCAAATAAGCTTCTTTTGAAGAGGGGACGAAACTGTGAAACGATCCGATAACTATTTCACAACCATCCAATACTTCTTTAGAAGCATTTAAAGTTCCTGCCTTGTCCAATATTTTAGCTTCGCAGCCGACTAATATTTCTAAATCAAACTTGTCTTTTGCAGAAAAAATATCTGAAACGAAATCATAAAAATTGAATTCTAGTTTTTTCCTTACATGCTCTGTGAATGCTATGAGTTCTAATCCATTTTTTTGAGCTTGTTTGCAATATTCAAATACATTGTTTTTCCCATCTGTGTAATTTGTATGTATGTGCCAGTCTCCTTTTAGGAGAAATCGTTCATATTTCATCCATCTTTTCATAGTATTTTACCCAGAAACGATAACATATTACTGTGTTTTATTTTAATTGATAAGATCTTCCATTATTTTTAATAAAAACTTCCTCCCAATATCGAATCATTTTTGTTCCATATTCGGGTTTTATTGCTGGTATCTCTTCCCCCAAAGCCATTTTCACTGCCAGATATGGTAAATTAACACCTGCTCCGGTACACAAAATTATAGTTCCAGATACTCTCGGATTAATTTCAATTATTTTGGGGACTTCGTTGATAGAATATTTAAACTGTAAATTTATATTATAATCCAATCCAATTTCTTTCACGATTTTATTCGCTATCTCTTCCAATTCGATATTATTTTCAACAATTCCAACAAATGAAATCCCTAACTTTATAACATCTCTTGATCGAGAAACTGTGATTAATGCTTCTCCTTTTCTCACAAGTACATCTACACTATATTCTTTTCCAGGCAAATATTCCATTACTACCATTTTAGGAAAAGGATTAGCATTTTTGAGTGTCAATTGCATCTCTTCTAATGTGGTAATAGAAGTATCTGGTTTGTGATTCATCAATAAATCAAGTTTATCAATATTGTCATTTAATATTCTAAATCCACGACTTCCCTTACTAACCTGTGGTTTAATACAAACCGGAACATTTGGGTATCCCAGTTCGTATACATATTTTTCAAATTGATTGAAATTATCCACCATTTTATACTTTGGAACTAATATTCCATTTTTTTCTAAAAACTCATACAATTTTCCTTTATTGTTTGCTATTTCGAGAGGAACTGGATCAGATACTAAAACAGTGACACCGATATTTTCGAATTCAGCTTTGTTCTCAGAAAAACTCATTAATTCATAAGTTGCAAGTGGGAGAATCAGATCTACGCCTTCTTTCTCTGCGATTTCCAACATTGAAGAAATGAATTCAGGAGAAGTTCCAGGAGGTACAACATAAAACTTATCGACCATAGATAAACCAACGGATTCTGGATTCATATCAGTCCCTATGATCCTGATCTCCCGTTCCCCGTTCATTCTAAGGCTCTTAATTATTCCGGGTGCACCAGGGGCACCGCATGCAGTAACAATGATATTTATTTTATTTGTCTTCATTTTATTACCCATCGTACTACCTCAAACGCCTCTGCGTAATCTACCTCTATTTGAGTCCCCCGCATCTTTGCAAGACCCCTTATAAACTCTTCATTTAAATAGCTTCTATATTTTTGCGTTTCATAACACTTCAATGCTTCTATTTTTGATTTAACGTGTCTTTCCTTTAGTGGTATAAAAGAAACCGTATCAAAGCTTATGTTATTCCATGGTTCTTCATATCCTAAAATTGAAAATCTTTTAAAAGCCCTCACAGCTTCCTCTGCTATGACTTTATGATCCTGGTGCAGGTCATTTAGCGAAGGTATGAATATTAGGTCAGGTTCTAATTCCTTCCTTAATTTGAATATATCTTCAAGGATCTCCTGTCTGTGATAGGAAAATTCCCTCACTCCGTACCGGTATATTAACAAATTTGCCTCTGGGATACCAAGAATTGCGGTTGCTTTTTTAACTTCTGTTTCAAGGATATTTTTTGGAAACGCCTGTGGAACAGATTTTTCAGCAACTGAGAATGCCGCGTAATAGACATCCATTCCTTCTTCCACAAATCTGGCTATTGTTCCACCACAGCCAAGTTCTCCATCATCGGTATGCGGTGCAAGGACTAGTATTTTTGAAAACATACCATAATCATTCCTTTTTTAATAAGTAATAACTTTCTGGATACCCTTCGATGAGCTCTGTGATGAATTTTGTAACATCTTTTTTTTCCCTCAACATTGTATCTTTTCTCTTGATCCATTTTTCCTTTGATTTTGGGTCATTAAGTATCTCAATTGCTTTTTCAAGGGCTTTATGATCATCATCGAATGTATATATAAGATTATATTTTGACAGGTCATCAAACACTCCGCAGAATTTGGCTGTTGTGGAAATATGGATAGAAGGCGTTCCAATAAGTGCAGCTTCTGTTGCAGTACTGCCACCTTCGCCGATATATAAACTTGCATAGTTTAGCAAAGAGTGAAATTTCTCCGGAGCAATTTTTAATTTATATTTTTCAAGTTCTTTAGGCATTTTTCCTTCATATGAAATAAAAACTCTACCATAGTTTTTCAAGGTGTCAATCACTTTCATTCCATCAATAAATCCCTTTTCTCCGACATCGTGAATAGCATTCCACGCTACAAACCTTACTATTATAAATTTATCATCCGTACTTAACCCCAAATCCCTAAGGACATTCGAATCTGGCTTGAAATAATTAGGATGCAAATACATAAGTTGAAAATATCCATTAATCGATATATGCCTTTTTGAAATTTTTTTAAGGAAGCTAGAAGGTGTAATAATAATATCAGTAAATGGATATGTCATCAAATAGCTGAGATTTGCATGTTCAGTATCCGTAAAAAATATGTGTGGTTTGCCAAACAGCTTACTAATATGGGCTAAATACGGGGCCCCCCCAACTAAAATATCCGGTTTAAACCTTGCTGCAATCTCAATTAACTTAACTTCACTTTTTATAGTACCATATACTTTTTTAAATAAACCCTTATAATTTTTCTCCACAACCTCATATTTAATGCCAAAAATATCTAAGAGATATATTGTTATGTCTTTTTCCCATACAACTATTTTGATATCATGTCCTTTGCTTGATAAATTTTCCAGGATATTTTTCCAAGAATAAACCTGTTTAGGATGACCGATTCCAATCATTATTTTCATAATCATCAGCTGTTTTTTTTTTATTAATTGGTATTTAATTTTTTAATTTTTAATATTAATGTTGGCGCAAAATATCTAAGTATTGTGTTTGATATACTTTTTTCAATTTTGATACGTCTTTCACTCTCTTTATTCAAAAAAATGTTTAAACCTGATAATCCAACACCTCTAAATTCTTCAATTTCTAAATTTAATTTATTACATATTCTTTCTATTTTAAAAATACTAATTAAATTAGGATTATATTTTGGATCTTTGTCAATTTCATACTTCGGATACATATTTCTGAGATAGGAGATCGGATATAAACTATTTCTTAGATCTATTATTATGTACCCGTGACTGTTTAATATTCTCTTAAATTCAATTAAAGGCTTTTCATATTCATGTAAGTGAGTTAAGACCTGTGAAGAAATAATTAAATCAAAACTATCATTTTTAAATGGTAAATTAAATATATCTCCGGCAATCGGTTTAGAATTATTACTCTCTACTTTCAATATCTTTAACATTTTTTCTGAAGAGTCCACGCTGAAAACATTTGCATGTTTATTGGTAAAATGTATAGTGTAGCGTCCACTTCCACATCCGGCGTCCAGTATCTTTTTATTATCAGTTTTTCCGGCTAATTCTGCTACGGTATTAATGGCGATCTTACTGATAATTTTTTGCTTTTTTGAGCTAAATCTAACTTTATTATATTCTGGAGCGAATTCATCAAAAAAATTTACAACTTCTTCCTTTCTTGAATTTATTTTTTTCATCTTTACACCAGAATATTACTATCGATTTATATCTAACATTTTAAGTATATTTGCAATTTTCATAATTTCGATTTCTTTGAGAGTATAATAATTTGGAATAACTAAAACTGTTTTAGAAAGCGTTTCGGCGTTGGAGCAAGTTCCATTATACCTGTATATCCTTTTTGATAATTGCGGAGTTTCAGCATAAAGTTTTGCACTGTCAATACCGAATTTTCTAAGATTAATATGCATGCAATCCCTTAATTGTTCATTTTGGAATCTTATTGGGAATAAATAATAATTACACCTTGTTCCTTCTACTTCATCTGGAAGAATTATAGATGTATTCCAAAGTTCTTCTATTAATATTCTAGAATAATTAGTTTGTATTTCTATTTTTTTTCCAAGACTTCCTATTTTTCTCATAAAAATTTTTAGATCTCCACCCCTAACAATAGAAACGTTAAAATCCAATATAATTTCTTTTTTATTTAATATTCTATTACCAATCGGAAAAGCTATTGTTCCATACCAGGGCCTATGGTATAGGAATGAATGAGCATATGTGACAAAAGCATGTTTAACATTATTTATTTTTGATACCTCAGGAAGTTGTCTTACGATTTTCTCAAGTCGATCTATAAGCTTTATGTCATTCAAGATTATCATACCCCCTTCTCCTGCAGAGGGATATTTTTTAAAGCTAAAAAAAGATGCATTTCCAAGGGTTCCTGTCATTTTACCCTTATAAAAGCTAAACAATGAATGGGCGCAATCCTCAATAATAGGAATCTCACCAGCAATGTTTTTAATTATATCCATATCAGCTGGTCTTCCGAAAGTATGTATTACTATTACAGCCTTTAATTCACCAATTTTCTTTGTTAGATCTAGAGGATCTATTGTATAATTTTCTAAATCAATATCGATAAATTCAGGAACAAATCCGGCCTTAATAATTGCATCGAATACTACTGGGCAAGAATATAATGGCACTCCTATCTTAGAACCTTTTGGAATATCCAATGATTTCAGAATAATATACAACGAACTTCGTCCATTGTTAGTGAAATAAAAATCTCTGGTGCCAAAAATTTTACTCAAATCATTTTTCTTGATTAATTTATTGCCAGGAAAAAGATTAGTGATAAAATCTCTAAAGTTATAATCAATATTGAATCTGGGAATTAACTTATAGTTCATAATCAAGATTACTTTATTATATTCTTCTTAATAAATTCGATTAATTCTTATTATCTTTCCTCTTCTGGAGAAAAACTCAACCTACCTTTCTTTATATAATTCAAAATTGGTATCATAAATTCTGCTACAGCAGGCAGGGGATCAGCAAAAGACAAATCATCAAAATATAGGTTAGAATCATAAAAGTTTAAAAAATCTTTTACCATAGCTATATCTTTAATCTTTATATAATCGATAATAGTTCTACAATCTCCAAGGAACCATCTTGATTTTATACCTTCTGCATAATTGAATACCGGTTTTACGTCTCCATCTAAAGCCATATTGTATAGAAGATTTGGAAATTCAACACCTGCACTTATTGCTTGATATAGTGAACCCCAGAATCTAGGATTTACTTCCAATAAATATGGTTTTTTTGTTAATTCATCATATTTGAACTCAACCATTGCTACACCATGCCAATTCATTTCTTCAAGTAATGTACGAGCAAATTTTTCAATTTGAGGATATTTAATACTAACTCTGGCTGTACTGGGACCACCACTCATCGGATACTCGCGAATTCTTTTATGTGTAAAACTCGCTCTGGCATCTCCATGATTGAAAAGGATAGAAACTCCAAAGCCGGATCCCTTCAAATATTGTTGTATTAGTGGATAATTAGCCGAATCTAATTTAAATTTTTCTACCGTATATTTATATTTCTCAATTAACTCAGATTTGGAATAAACATATTGTAAACCTTTAGATCCTCTTCCTTCAACCAGTTTTATTACTGCCGGATATTCTACAGTTTCAGATATTTTATGCAACTCTTCAATTTTGGTCACCCTATATGTCTTTGGGATATTTATGCCCAATGAATCTGCAAAAGCCAGTAATTTACTCTTGTTGTTTGCAAGCGCAATCGAATTATATTCCGGAACGGGAACTTTTGCTTTTTTTATATGCTCTTTATATTTTGAAACAATATAAGTTTCTTCAGAAATTGGCATTAATACATCTATCTTTCTTTTCTCAATATTTCTATTAAGACAATCAATGAATTGTCTGGGGGAACTTTTATATGATGGATAGATGAAAGAACTGTCTACATATTTGGAATAAAATGAGGTTGATGGGGTTCTATCATCAGCTGCAACGATATCAATATTATGTTTTCCAAGACAACGTATTGTAGCAAGTGCGCTTCTTACTCTAGCATAAGTGACAAGAACCGTCATTGGAATAACCTATATATACCGTATCCTTTTTCGGCAATTTTAAATTTAAAGAGTGAATGCACTTTTTTATACCTTCCGTAATTTACCAATTCCCCACCAAATTGACTTTTAAACTCCCTCGCACCATAGTCTTTATCAGGCTTTCCTGCTCCACCAAAATCAAAAATACAATATCCTTTCTCTGAACCATACGCCATAACCTGATAATTCAGCAATGCATTTGGATAAAGATGTCGATATTTGACGGGAACTCCAACGGAATCTGCATAAATTCTATCTTTATAGAAAAAACTTAATCGACCCCCGATATACGAATTATTGTATTTTGCAAGATGAAACTTAGCCATTCCTTTTGGCACTAATATATCATAAATGGATTCAAAAAAACTTATATCAGAAAGTGGCACTTTTGCGTTATGATATACTTCCTTTAAAAAATCATAATAAATAGTTATCAGCTTACGATCAGTGATTTCCTCAACAGTAACTCCTTTTTTATATGCCTTCTTTATATTTTTTCTCATTGTCTTATGAATTTGTTTGCATATATTTTCTTTGGGCTTATTTATACTTATTAGAAAATTTAAATGTTCTTCAAAATCATAACCTTGCGCATTAAGAACGAGGGGATCAGATATATCATAAACAGGTCGAATTTCAGAGTATAGAGCCTGTTTCTCAATAATTCTATTATAATCTTTCATTAATAAAGAAACAGCAGCAACTCCTTTTTCGTTTTTTACATAGAGTGGTCCACCCTGGATTATTGACCGGGATGAAAAATAACCAGCCATACCTTTTTCTTTCAGGACGACGGCAGATAGAACGGATAATATTTCATCAGAAGATGCATCTATGATTGCCAGTGAAATTGGTTTGTAATTTCTTGTCCTCTTATATACCTCTGCCATCTCCGGTGTCTGGAATATGTTTCCTTGCGGATGACTGTACACAAACTCACCCCATTTTTTAAGGTTGTTAGCTTCGACAATGGAAAGTCTATCTTTAAACATATTTACTCGAAACTTTTTTTTGTATAAACATCACATACGGAGCCAAAAACGAAATCGGGAAGAACAAACTTTTTCTACGAATTGTCGTAAAACCATTTTTTTTTAAAACGGATGAAAATCTGAAGATACTTCTTGTTTTTAAGGGAAAAGATATACCGTCACGTTTCCAATAGGAATACCACATAATCGGATTTAATGAATTTCGTAAATCGCAAATTAAATGTCCATCTGGCAAAATAACTTGATTAATCTCTTTCACAGATGCATCTAATATTTCATTATCTAAATGATGTAGAAGTTCTATGCATAAAACTGTTGTGAATATTTCTTTTTTAAATGGCAAGTGAGTAATACTTGCCTGGATTAAGGATGCGTCACTCATCTTTGATTTAGCATACTTTAAAGCGTGAATTGAACTGTCGATACTAATGACTGTATTATCTTTAATTAAAAAATGAGTATACTTCCCTCCACTACATCCAATATCCAAAATAATTTCGTTCTTTAAGTTCAAATCCTTGACAAATACAAATTCTTTATCCAGCCGACTTGATCTATGAGATTTTGTGAATTCTCCAGTATAAAACCTTTCCGCTGAGCCTTCATTATCATATCGGCAAGCGACTTCTTTTATTAATTTAAATTGTTCTTCTTTGATCAAAATACTTCTCCGTTTGATGATGCACGGTTAATTGTAGATTGAATAACTGGTAATTATAAATTTATTTTTTCCTCATATTCAAGTATCTAATACATAATTTTCCAATATTCTTTAACTTTCGTGTAGCTATATTATACACCCACATATCTAAATCGTCGCACCAATCATCTGGATGCACTAAAATATACAAATGTTGATATTTTTTATTACGAATTATGTTAATCAGACTATCAGTATTTTTTACATCATATTTCTTTTGCTTAAAACCGTCGTAATCCACATCCTTTATTTTATACTTTGGATTCCAGCTTCTTCCGGTATCCGAAAAATATTCCAGGTCATTGAAATTTATTGAAATATATGCTTCTCCAATGATGCAATATTGCTTAAATTCATGATATTTCCAAATATCTCGGTTATCCCATTTAGTTCGAGAATTACCATGCATGCAGATTGTTCTTATGTCAATTATGTCTCTAAAATCCATCAACTCTTTTGAAAATATTTCTATAGCTCTTTCGATGTCGCCTTTTGCTTTGTCCAAAACTTCATAATGATATCCAATTTCATGGCCAAATTCAGCAATCTGCTGTATCAATTTTGGTTTAAAAACATCTTCTGTTGTCCTAAAATAATAAGTTGAAGAAATATTGAATTCTGCTTCAATTTGGGAAATTATTAAAGATCTTTCTGGCTTGATATCGACATCATGACGAAGAAGTATATACGTATCAGGTTTATTTTTTAAAGAAAGATATTTTTCGATATTCAAAACGGGATAACCTGAATCAATTATTGCCTGGCATAGTTCTTTATATTTTGTAAATGTAAAATCTAATGTCATTTTTTCGTCCATTAATCAAAATCGGCGTGTTTTTTCAAAATTTTGATAATTTTTATTAAATCGTTAGTTCTAACAAGAGGGTGAGTTGGTAAGGTGATAGTTTTATCAATTAATTCCCCTGTATTTAAAAAATCAGTATCAGCATTGCTAAAAAAATGGGGGAGTGAATTTGGATATGCAATTGAAGCATCGATTCCTGCCCTTTCTAATTCTTTTACAAGTCCATTTCTCTGGTCAAAGGTAATATTCTTCATCCATATAGGCAAACGAAGGTAGATTGATTTACCTTTTATAGGTGATTTTGGAGTTTTAAGATTTGGTATATAAGCTAGTTTTTTCAACAGATATTTGGCGTTTTTATATCTTGTTCTATTAAACTCTTCAAGATGTGAAAGTTGCATCATTCCTAAGCAAGCTTGTATGTTAGTATACTTATACTTCACATCATCATAGCATTTGCATTCCTTCAAGCATGCTCTTCTTTTTATCCGTCGAGATTCTATTAAGTCGTATATAAGAGAATAACTGATTCTGTTTTGAATTAAAGGTAGCATTACCATTTTAATTAGTATCGTTAATTTGGATATGTTACTAATTTCTTTGAAAGTACCTATGATTTGACTGGATTTATCTGCAATCTCTCTGTCATCAGTTACAATAAGTCCCCCACCAATCGAAGTAATAGGTTTTCCAACTCCAAGACTAAAAAAGCCTGCATCGCCTATAGTACCAACTTTTTTATTGCCATATTGTGCACCCATTGCTTGTGCCGCATCTTCTATTACAATTGATCCATTATTATGGGAAATTTCTAATATTGCATCCATCTCACAAGGGTTGCCAAACATATGTACTGCTATTACTGCTTTTGTATTTTTTGATATTTTTTGTTGTAGGTCTTCAATACAGATATTGTATGTTTCTGTATCAACATCAACAAACTTCACGAAATATCCCATATCTATTAGTAATCTTCCAAGGCTTTCACATGTATAGGCAGGAATTATTATTTCGTCATTATTTTTCAAGCCATAAGCAGTAAGCAAGACATGTAATGCAGCTGTACCTGAACTAGTTGCAAAAGCATATTTACATTCAATGTATTGTGAAAAAACGTCTTGAAATTCCGAGACTGCATTCTTATTACGTAAGCTATTTCCAAGAGCATATAAAATGTCAATATATTTGATTGGCACAGCCAGTGAGGGAATCATTGGAATAATCTAATTTATTAAATAATACGACGAATTGTAATTTACGGATAATTTCTTCGTAATACTGGGCCAATTATATTCGCTAATGTTAAAGGGAGTTCCTTATACATCTTCGAAAATAGAAGGCGCTTTGTGTTAAGAGTGCTGGTGTTAGGTACATTTTTCTCTGATGAAACTAAACAGTAACTATAAAAAAGTTGCTGTTGTTCACACCCCCAAGGTTTTTTAAACCGATAAGTTCCAGAACCTTCTATACTTCTACCAAAATCAAAATAACAATACCCATTTTCACATGCTAACTTTATTGCATTCCAATACAATATGTTATTCGGATTAACTCCTCTATATTTTTTGTCTGAAGCTGCCCATCCAGATATTACAGTGTCTTTGAAAAAAAGCAAGATAGCAGAGGCAATCGTTTCTCCTTTATGTTTTACGAGTGATATTTCTATTTTGTTTCCAAATTCTGTGATTAATTGATCGAAAAAATTTTTGCTGTGGGTGGGCGAACCTAAGTCCCTCAAGTTTTTTGAGTACAGTTTGTAGAAATCATTTGTACCGCCATTACTTATTTCAAGTCCAGATTTTACTGATTTTCTTACAGCATTCCTAACTTTATTATTGAATCTCTCCCATACCAACTCTGAATCAAGCTCAAGTTTCAATATCATAGTTAAATATTTATCATTAATGGGAAAATCCCAGTCTTTTTGAATATTATTTCGGAGTTCCATATAATTAGCATTATTTTCTTCAGCAAACTTTAACCCACAATTCATAAGCAAATCTTCAACAGAACTGCTATCAGCGATTACTCCCCCATAAGGTGCGAAGGGTATTGAGACAAACTTTCTGCCAAAAAACATACTTTTCATGAAAAAAAGAGGCAATACACCCTTGATTTCTCCGTCTTCTTTCGCTAACAAATAATAAGATTTATGCCCATAGCTTTTCTCAACAACATTTTTCCAGCCGATTTGATGGTAAAAAGTCGAATCCGGGTGTTGTAAAACATATTCATCCCATGCTTTTTCATCACCATCTTTGAGTTCACAGATTTCCATTATTTCACCCAGCCAACATTCTATATTCCTGCACAGTCATAAACTCAAATTCTGCTTCTTTTGCCCGTCTGATCACATTATCAATAAGTCCAACAGCCTTAACCCCAAGATTCCTCTGTTTCAGCCCATGCCTGATCACATCAGCAAAAATATGTTCAACTACATTATTTCCCCTTCTTGCCGGTTCAACACATGTCTTTGCATCGAGACACTCATTCGGATGGAACAAAAAGACGATAGGCTTTTCCGTTCTCATAGATTCCGCAAACATAAACTTCTCGACAATATTAAATATCGCGGGACTTACACGCATCGTTGTCCCAATATAGGGGAAAACAAATGCAGAAAGTGGTATTTCAAGTATTTTTGACTCCCCCTTCTTCACAATCGAGTCATACGAAGGATAGTAAGGAGACCTTGGAGCAACCAGCCATTTTAATTTCTTTTTTGAACCGAATGTAAGCGGACCGTCAAACCGCTGAGATGCAATAGAACTGTCTGTGTTGAAACCGGTTTGCTCAAGTGCCTTGATCGTATATTCATTTATACGAAGCGCAGGCGCTCTGAAATCGCGGATCCTTCCAGCAAGACCTTCTAACACATCTTTTGCTTTTGTCATTTCTGCGATCTGCTCCTCGAGACCCATTAGATCGAAGGCATGATCTGAGGCATGATCATAACCATGGCATCCAATATCATGCCCATGTTCCATTACTAACTCAACTGCTTCCGGAGCCATTTCTGCCATTCGCCCGGTAAAATAAAACGTACATTTTATGTCGTGCTTTGCATAAACATCAAGCAATCGCGGAAGTCCGACGTTATACACTTCCTTTGCCGTTTCAGGGTCAAGTTTGTTCAAAGGAATTGAAAAACTCTCCACATCATTGGTCATAAGAAAATACATTTTTCATCCTCGTTAATATATTAATGGCATCAATTATAATAATAATTTTTGCGGATATCAATTATTAATGGTATTAACATTATACTTCACACCTTTAAACCAAAAACGCAACACATAATCCTTAATAACCACCTTACACAATAATTACACCCATGTCCCTGAAAAACAAAACCATGCACGGCATCTTATGGGTCTCTTTATCCAATATACTATTAAAATTTATCAATTTCACCATAACCGTTATTCTCGCAAGATTACTTGAACCCTCGGATTTCGGGCTTGTGGCCATTGCCTTAATTGTTGTGAACTTTTTTGAGATCTTCCGTGACCTCGGGATCGGTCCGGCACTCATCCACAGGAAAGAGGAACGTGGCGTCGCAGCAGACACAGCCTTTTACATCTTCCCTGCAGTTGCGCTCATCTTCTATGCAGTCTCCTATTTCATTGCGCCGGCTGCGGCAGTTTTCTTCAGGGAAGCCGACCTGGAAATACTTATCAGGGTACTGTCCCTCACCTTTGTAATATGGTCCTTCGGGAACCTGCCCAGGACACTGCTCACCAAGGATATGGAATTCAAGAAACTGGTCATCCCCCAGCTTCTGCCAAAGGTCAGTTATGGGGCCGTAGCCATAATAATGGCCTTTCAGGGTTACGGGGTGTGGAGTCTGGTGGGAGGACGGCTCGTGCTTGAGGTCATGAGTGTAGTCACCATCTGGAAAGCACTGGACTGGAAACCGTCATTACGATTTGATACGAAAATTGCACTTGAACTGTTAAGTTATGGCAAACATGTCATAACTGCAAGCATAATATTCTTCCTCCTCTCTGTGGTCGATGTGACCTTCATCGGCAGGCTGCTGGGTTCCCGGGAACTGGGATACTATTCCATTGCCTTTGGCATTGCAGGACTGTTCACATTCCAGGTTTCAATGTTGCTATCCCAGGTCATGTTCCCGGCATTTTCCAAGATGCAAGGAGATATGGATAAAATGGGGTCAGTATACATCAAGACATTAAAATACATATCCCTGATAGCCTTTCCGGCAGCATTCGGCATCATAGCAGTGTCATGGTACTTCATAAAAGTGGTCTATGGGGACAAGTGGCTGCCTGCTGTCGCAGTACTGCAGGTGCTCTGTCTCTATGGACTCAGCAAGGCGCTACTGAAAACCACCGAAAGTCTGTATCTTGCAACCGGGAAACCCCGGATCATGACAAAGATCAACCTTTGCCAGTTTATCATAATGATAATATTGATCTACCCGTTGACCATCAGATACGGCATCGTTGGAACAGGCATAGCAGCCGTGATACCCTCGGCAATGATGGTATTGTTAACATTCCATGAAGCCGGAAAGATCATAGACAGAAGTTTCCTTGCCATTGCAAAGCACATCGCACCCGCCGTCTCAGGTTCGCTCATAATGGTCTCGCTGGTGCTGCTGCTGCAGCAACTGATCTTCCACCTGTCACCTGCGCTGGTGCTGATGCTTTCGATCGGCCTGGGTGCGGTATCGTATTCCGTGTTTATCTGGTTGACGCAGAAAGAAGATATCCGGGAGATCAGGTTGTTGATCGATGGTGGAAGAGGTTTGTGAAAACATGCTCCGGTGAACAAGGGAATTGAAAAGCACATCCACGGATATTTTATTATCCGGAGAATCCGTGTTCCACCCCATTTTTCTCTCTTAACCGATGATTATTGGAATGTATTATGAGCCTAAAGCAAATCTGATAAGATAGCTTAAAAATCCAAAACAAACCCTGATGAAATCCCTGACCAACTTAAAATCAATAATAACATCAACAACGAACTTGTACGAACCGGAACGAACTCCAGTCGTCTTGAGTTCGTATTGAGTTCGTTGCTAATTTCTTCATCACATCGTGCAAAGCGATACGACGGCGCATCGCGTTTAATTTTTTGCGAAAATAAGTACTTGTTTTGCTTGATATGAGAAAATAAAGAATATTATCGAATTTGCCACATGCTCATTATAATTAAAAATATTGATCGCAGAGCCCCAGAGGTAAAGCCATGATTTTTAAATTCAAGACACATAAAGACATCAGATCATGAAATATAGGACACTGCTGAAAATTTACCCACACGATTCTGAAGAGGTTCAAAAACTTTTAGTCAATGAAACAGAAATCCTCTTCTTTTCAGAAGGTTATCTCGAAATTTTTAAAAATATCAAGCCTGCCAATCAGGTTAGGTACTTCTGACAGGACAAAAGCAACTCTCGTTTCAATTTCGTTTCCATTTATAAACAGTGGTATTTTGTGCACGTAAGCAATCATTTCTCCAACGATCCCACGGAATATTTTCTCCTCACCAAGGTTTGAAGAAGTTTCTTTTGCAAACTTGAAACATTTTCTCAAAGGATCATGGCCTCCTTTCTTGGAACTTGCCCTAGGAAAATAACTTGCTTAGGAAATTTTTTTTTTGCTCCCAGATAGACCTTTCTTGCATCTTTCCCATGAGCTATAACTTTATCCTCTATTATGGCAACATACTCCCCTTCGTATTTAACAATCATATCTACAAGATTATCTCTGAAATACTCTAATGCATCTTTCATAGTCCTAGTTTGGTTTGATTTACTTAAAAACATTTCCGGGTTCTTAACTTTGACAGGATAATTTAATTCACTCCAATTCCCCGGCAATCCCCTCAGCACAGCATGGCTCGAATTTACTTGGAGTACCTAATGTCATACATTATGTACAACAAAAAAAAACGACAGATCGTATAATCGAAAAGCAGCCATTTCATTTATTGGGAGTAGATTCTATCAGATCATCAATAACACAGGATACATTTGCAGGGTTTCATCATCTGCAAAGATTTCGAGATTATCTGGCTTGTTTATTCTCAGGTATTGGAGTTTTTCCAGAATATATTCAGCTTTCCTTTGGATTTTTTCATAACTCTCCGGCAACACCCTTAATTTCTCCAATAATTTCAATAAGAGGCTTCTTTTTAAAACTCAATAATTTATAGGCCTCTAAATATTCTTCCAGAACGTTTTCATCTTTAGAGTATACAGTGATGTGGTTTTTTGCAATTTCAGATTTCAGATCGTCGTTGCAATTCTCGAATATTACCACATCATATACATCCATCCGGATTTTCGGATAGACCTAATGATAGATGAGGCTTTTTTGCGATTTCGAAGATTTATTTAGCACAATGCATACATCGATGTCTGAGATTGGTGTAGAATAATTCTTGACATAAGAACCGAATATCAGGATTCCAAAGAACCGGTTTCGAAAAATACTGAAATGATGGACTCGCTGCTGCTGCAACAACTGATCTCCCATCTCCAGCCTGCACTGGTCCTGCTCCTAATAATCATTGTGTTCAAAATCTATAGCCTTCGCTCCCCATCTCCCTCTTATCATCCTCGATCGAGTCAAGTTCCTTCACAATAAGCCGGGTCTGGACTTTGGTTAATTTTAATACGCTTTTATCGATCTTTGGAATTATAGATATAATATGCAGTCTTTTTTGGTTTATCAGTGGAAATGTTTTTTATGAATCCACAATGAATACAATATGAATGCGGCTTTAATCCAAGTATTCTGTTGTTAATCTCAAATGGCAGCCACACCTTATCCGTACAGATTGAACAAATTCTTTTCGGCCTTTACAGTGGAAATATGGCCTAAAGCTTATCGATTAATATATATATTAAAATGTTACATTACACAAGATTGAAATATGTAGGATCTCTATTTATTAATCCTAAGGGAAAATAATGGAATCAATTCACAAAATAGTCATCTCATTACTGGTTCTGGCCCTGTTTCTTGGCGGAACTGTAGAGATTAGCGAAGGCTCAATAATCCTGGGAGTGTTCTGGATACTGTTAGCATTAATTCTGATCGCAGTGTTAAGTTTCAGGTCGACTGATAAGTCTGATCCTATTAAATCCAGCATACCCTACTTATTGATCGGTTCAGCCATTGTATTAAGTGACATAGCATTCAACCTGCAAACCGCAAGCAAATTAGGCACCCTTGATATCATGACCTTCGTGTTCGGTGCATCCCTGATAGCCCTTGGGCTGAAAAACAGTGACGCACGCCGGATGGGTACATTCACAGCATACATGTCAGCCACATTTCTGGTATTATTCCTGATCTTCTTCAGTTTGTTCGGTCGCCTGCAGATCGACTTCACCCACATATTTGACCATTATTTTGTCCTGACACCTGTGGTATTTATCCTGCATTTGCTCGGATACCCTGTAGAAGTAATAGGTACCGAGACCGTCAGGATGAACGGTGTGGAAGAAATGAATGTGGTGATCGGAGGGCCGTGTTCAGGTCTATATTCTATGTTCATGCTGATAGGCATCATCGTTGGTTATATCAAACTGGAGAATATGAGGTCAGGGAAGGTCTATTCCATGATCTTGATCACAGCTGTGGTGGCATATATCGCCAATCTGGCCAGGATCACAGTACTCTATATCGCAGGATACCACTATGGCAGAGATGCCATGATGTTCGTCCACACCCACCTGGGATGGATAATCTTTGTGGTGGTGGCCGGAGTTTTGATCTATATCTTAAATGAAATGGCGCTTCGTCAACATTGATCAATTCGTAATCTGAACACAGCAAACATCACGATGAAATAGCATGTCAGGGCAGTAACAAACACACCTGATATCATTGCAGCTCTCCTGAAGTTAAAGTCCTTGTTAGAGAACGTATCCACCACAATAATTGCAAATAATATAGCCATATATGAGACATAGCTGATGAACAGTGCTTTATTACACTTACTGACCCGCATAATGTGCCTCCTCCAATCTTTTTATCCTCTCATTAATGGGTGGGTGGGTATTAAAAAGGGAGTTGAATATATTACTCTTTAAGGGATTCACGAAAAAAAGGTTGGCATGAGCCGGATTTATTTCATCTAACATTTTTGGATAATTATCCAGATATTCTAATGTCTCAATTAATTTTGTTACTCCGCACAGTCCTGCACTATAAGCATCGGCAACAAATTCTTTCGATCTTGGCGTTGCAAGCTGGATCATCGCTGCTGCAGGAGGGGCCACAAGGGCCATTGCATAGGATCTGATCAACTGCGGTGCAGGGTCATATTCCTGGCCGAATCCGGTGAGGAGTGCACCCCACAGGGCAGCAGTGGAGAGCATGGTAAGCATTCCGGCCGCCAGTGTAAAAAATATACCTGGTCGATTTGAGTTAATAATATGTCCCATTTCGTGTGCCATCAGAGCCTCCAGTTCTTTATGATCCAGTCTATCGACGGCTGCAGTTGTAAGGATAATCGAAGAGCTGTTTTTCCCTTTAATTGAAAATGAATTTGGATCCGGATAGTCTACTAAATACAGTTTTGGGACATCCAGTGCGGCCCGTGACGTAAGATTTAGCATAACTTTGTAAATCTCATCTTTAAATCCAACTTGTTCCAGATTATACCATCGATGCAATATCTTATCACTTTGGATGTAAAAGAAAAATAGAACTACCAGAATTATCAATATAAAGCCCGCAACAGTAATTTGTACGAATGTTAACATGGTTTTGCGTTTCCACCTTTCTTTGGTCCTAATGTTTCTATAGTAATTTCTCCGAATATGGAATAGCAGTCGTATCGCTAACATCGAACTTGATGCAGCCATCTAATATGGTGTCTTTATCATTGATTGTTATTGACTCAACATTTTTCATTACAATCCTGTTATTGTTAATTTCCGTGATTTTAAATTCTCCGTACCTGTCATCGAGAGTGAATGTTATAGGTATTTCAGAATATTGCCTGAGATTCTTAATAATTACTGTATTGCTAAATATATTATCAATGTCATATTCAAGAATAACAGTTTCAGTCCCTTCAAATACAACTGTGTCCCCTTCATAATAAAGGTTCGATTCTATAACTTCCCCATTTTTGGCAAGTTCCATTATTATACTATTATCTGCAAAGTCGATGTCACTAAGAGTAAGAGTATAACCGTTCTTGAGTAGATAAGGTTCCTGCAACCAAATCGTTTCCTTATCCACATCCAACAATATCTGGGGTAAAACATTTGTTCCATCAGAATTGGGGAATTGATATATCTGCCCCATAAATGCGGTTTTTCCTCCTATTACAGTTGAGGTATATGTTGCATCGCCTACACTAACATATTTATCGCTTGAAAAGTACATTTCCAATGTTTCAAACGAAGTATCAGTATTATTGTCATAACTGAATGGCTTAAAGTTCTTACCATTCAGTTTCATCCATTTGCCTTCTTCAATACTATATGATGTCCATTTGATCTTAGAATCTGTGACAATGCCGGTTGTTTGATTTTCAATTATTTTTTGCCCTGTAAATCGTTTATACCTGACATCATCCCACCAAACTCTTACTGCTATTGAACTTCCTTTCTGTTCATATGTTCGCAATATCAGCTTATGGTTTTGAGGCAACATAACCGGGATCTCAACATGCATCCATCCTTCATCACCAGCAGTATCATCTTCCCATATAATCCTATCATCAATCAATACCTGTTTCTGGTGATAACCGGGATTGTTGGATTTGATAGAATCCTTCACATCAAATGTCAATACAGCTAGAACGCTTAACTCAGGATGTTCATAATTTACAGCTGTGATATCCTGATATATTGCACCAAAATCTCCAATAGCTGATTTTGTATCTGGTAAGAGCCACATTTCAAAGGAATGGGTCGGCGACTGGGAGGTATAGTTTGTATAATTACCTTCAAAATTAATTCCCTCAAAATTCCATCCCGAATCAAATTCCATATTGGAATTATATACTGCGGGTGGCGAAGCTGCATATTTCAGTATGGATTCAAGATTATTATAATCAATAAATGATGATATTAATACACTGGCTGAACGATATGGTTCTCTCCGATCTCCCTTTTTATATAAAAGGGCCTCCAGTTTTATGTCAGAACCCAGTATTTCCGGAATGAAGGTAACATTCAACTCTTTAACTTCTGAATTTTCAAGTCCAAAGGTGTACGTTTTCACAGGTTTATTGTCCAGCTTGATCTCCAGATCATATTCTGCAAACTCATTTTCATAATTTTCCACAGCTAATGTAAGATTAACTGGCGCACCCATGGAAACATTCTCATCATAGTGAGTGATGTTCATTTTAGTAAGTGTTTTAAACTGGATATCATCCCACCAGACCTTCAGATCTGGATCCTTAATATCCTTCTGGCTCTGAACACGAAGTGTTAAACGGTTTGTTTCAGAGAGCAGGATCAGAGTTTCAACATGTTCCCATCCCTCGTAACCAGCAACATCATCCTCCCATATCATGTTATTATTAAGCAACACCTGCTTTAAATAATTCCCACCAGTATTTGAGTCAATAGAATCTTTCACATCAAACGTCAGGACAGCCAGTCCTTTCTTTGAAGCATTGAAGTCCTGATAGATTGCTCCAAAATCTCCTGTGCTGGTGGTATTGGAGCCACCAGACAGATTGATTTCATAAGAATGTGATGCCGAAATATACGTTTGATCTGTATAATTTCCTGTGTAATTTCCCCTACCCATATATGTCCAAATAGTACTATCTTCCATATTCCCATTCGGGATCTGCAGACCGGTCACTAAAAAATTCTCCAGATAGTCGGTCTGGTTATAATCCATTAATGATGAGACCCAGAGATGTACTGAACGATATTGTCGTCCTTCCCTGAACAAAAGAAATTCAAGCTTTAATCTGGACCCCAAGCTAACCGGAACAAATGAGACCTCCTGTTCCCATTTTTCTTTATGCTTCAACGTCATTGACTGGTTGCTCAAAATCCCGCCGTCTAGTATCACCTGCAGGGTATAGTTGACAGGTTCATGTTCATAATTCTCAATACCAACTATGGTTGAGGCCGGTAATCCAAAAGACAGATTGGTCTGGTAACCTTCCGCTTTCCCGCCAGGGCCCAGAATATACAGGGCTGTAAATTGTTCCTCCTCAAAGGTTAATTTGGCGTAGATCAGCATTCCACTTGCTATGATAATCGATCCCACCATTGCAATTATAAGAGCTTTCTCAATATCATTCATCTTTTCTTTTGTCTGCAAAGACTCGATGAACGGTCTGATATCTGGGATGAAACGCTGCTCATAGGGGAGCCTCCATCTCATCAGAAATGTGATCATCACAAAGAACAGGATTATGACTGAGAGTGAAACCACGATAGATGTGGGCCTGAAACGCCAGACAGTAACGCTTATTGCAAAACCGTCAAACACGGTAATAGCGATGCTGAGCCCCACACTCAGCGTGAAACGTTCGATCCCGCTCAGATCACGTCCGGGAAAGAGAGCTGAAATGAAAACATAACCTGGTAGAAATAAAAGGAGCACCAGGGCAAACGGGATTCTAAGAAACGTCTGGTTAAACGGGGGAATAAGGATAAAAATAACAGCCAAAAAAGTAGTAATAAGAACAATATACAGGTCTATCCAGGATGATTGAAGAAATTTTTTTATCGTTTTATTTTTAAATTCAAACATCTTTACCATCACATGTCCTGATCAATTAATCTTCAATACAATCACTTTATCGAATTTGATGTTCGTTCTTATCACCACGACCTATGCCTTTATACACAAATCCTTCATTGATAAATACATCGGGGTCAACCACATAACGTCCATCTATAATGATCGGGTGCTCCTTTCCTGACAACTCTTTTGTCAATGAGGCATCTAGTTTGAAATACTCATTATGACCTGTTAATATTGAGACTACATCAGCATTTTCTAACACATCGTCTAATTCATGTGATATACTAACTCCTGGATATTCCTGCACATGCGGGTCATGCACTTCTACCAAACATCCTGAATTGATCAAAAGGTCCCTGTACGGCTCAGACGGCGGATTCCTGGCATCATCCGAATTCGCAATAAATGCCCAGCCCAATATGCCCACCTTAGAATCCGAAGGCATCTTGCCTATTCTCTTCAGTGCATCCACTGTCAGGTTATACATATGCACTGGCATGAAATCATTCACCTTCCGGGCCAGTACAAAAATGGAATCCATACCTTTAGGGTAATCCAGTCTCCCTTGAGATATCTTCACACCCCGCTCCAGGTGGTAGGTATCCTTGGTCAGGCAGTGCCCGCCCACACCCGCACCCGGATATAGCATAGCACGGGTTATACCTTCACCCTTCAGGCTGTCCACGCCGGTACGCACATCATACACATTGATCCCCATAGCCTCGCAGTACAGGGCCAGCTGGTTTATGGCTGCTATTTGAAGATCCCTGAACGTATTTTCCGCGGTTTTGGTTACCTCGGCCGCCGTTGCTGTCATAGGAATAACCATGCCTGTGGTAAGTACAGGTGAGTATAGTTCCACTGCCCGATCAGTGCTAACCTGATCAATGCCGCCAACGATGCGGTCATGCTCCCTGATATTGCGAAGCAGCCGCCCCACCATCACCCGCTCGGGGGCATGGGCCAGGGCAAAATCTCTGCCCGCGATCAACCCTGATTCCTCTTCAAGCACCTGTTTTGCCAGTCCTTCTGTCGTTCCCGGTGTTATGGTAGACTCCAGAACCACAAGGGTACCTTCAGACAGGTACCTGCCAACCTGCCTTAATCCTTCGATCAGAGCATCAAAATCAGGTTCCAATTTTTCAGGGTTTGAAAACGGTGTCTGGATCGCCAGGGTCACGGCATCCACATCTGAAATCTTGCTGAAATCCGGGGTACTTCTGAATTTATTTGCATCCAAAACCTTTTTAATAAGTTCATCCAGTCCGGGTTCCTCACCTTTTAACGGGCTTTCACCCCTGTTCAGCATATCTATCTTATATCCTGAACTTGGAGAGTCGCGCTGGAAACCCCATACGAAATCATAAACAGGAGAATCAGCAAACAGCACTGCTGCGGGAATGCCCACATATCCCATTCCTATCACACCTATCCTCTTAATAGGCCCTTTGAGCTCCAATATTTTCGATAGTGTATCTGTCATAAATATACAAAACTTTTTTTATTAGATTAAATATATCTTTGTAATATTATATTTTAATTGCCCTGGCTTCATTATATGATTGTACGGCAGCTATTGCAGCTTTCAGTGCATGCATACCATCTTCACCAGAAGGTTGGGGATCAATTCCATTTGAAATAGAATTAATAAAATACTCCAGTTCATTTCTTAATGGTTCTGATTTCTCAACCTTGGCATTCCGGATCCATTCACCATCATGGAGTTCCACAGTCTGGTCAATATAGTCCAGATATGCCACCCCTTTGGTTCCTATTGCCGTGAGTTTCCTTATCTTATGTGGGGTCAGCCAGTTAGTTTCCACGATCCCTGATAATTCGTGATCAAACCGAAGAATGATAGCAGCATGATCTTCAAATGAATGAACATTGGCCCCACCTATACTATATATTTCATTTACTTTCTTACCATACAAATACGACATAATATCTATATCGTGAATTCCAATATCAAGGATCACACCCACATCCCGTATTCTGGGATTATACGGTCCCACACGTTTTGTTGAGATGGATACGACCTTTCCGATCAATCCTGAGTCCAAAATTTGTTTTAATTTTATTACTGCCGGGTTGAACCTCTCAATATGTCCGACCATAAGTTTTACACCTGCATTATAAGCAGCATTAATAAGGTCATTTGCATTCTCAATGGTATCAGCAATTGGTTTTTCTATTAATAAATTTGTACCACTGGCAATAGCATCCAGTCCGATCTGTTTATGCAAAGTAGTAGGTACTGCTATACTAACTGCATCCAGTTCCTGAAAAAGTAATTTTTCATAGTTAGTGTAACCCACGATCCCATATTGATTAGAAAGTTCGCTAACCCTTTCTTGTGAAACGTCAGATATTCCGACCAGATCTACATTTTCCATCTCATTATAAATCCGTACATGGTGTTGACCCATAGCACCGGCACCAATAACTCCTACCCTCATTTTTCTCATTCTAATAGCTTCCCACATGTGTTAATAATATGATCCAGATCATTTTGCCTCAATCCCGGATGTACAGGCAGTGAGATCACCTGATCTGCAGCAATTTCTGTTTCTGGCAGCGTATCATCATAACCCAGTTTTTTGTAATATGGTTGTTTATGTATCGGTAGAGGATAATAGATTCCAGTTCCAATACCAGATTCTTTTAATAACTCTGCAAGATTATCACGCTTCATTGTACAATCCTCTGTCACCCTTATCGTATATTGATGGAATATATGTGTACACCCTTCTCTTATAAAGGGTGTTTCAATTCCAGGAATATTCTTCAATCGTTTAGATAAATATTGCGCATTATTTATTCTTTTTTTATTGAAATCATCAAGCTTTTTTATCTGGATCAATCCAATAGCAGCAGAAATATCTGTCATTCTAAAGTTAAAACCCAGCATTTCATGAAGGTATCGCTGTTTTGATCCGTGCGAACGTATCATTCGTGCAATTGAGTCAAATTCAGGATTATTCGTAGTGATCATACCTCCTTCACCAGTGGTCATGTTCTTAGTGGGATAGAAGCTGAAAGTTCCAATCCCGAAAGAACCCGCTTTCTTCCCATGATACTGTGCACCATGGGCCTGACATGCATCTTCCACTAATATCAAATTGTGATCTTCAGCAATTTCTAACAGTGTATTCATCTCGGCCGGGTGTCCATAGAGATGTACAGGTAGAATGGCTTTTGTCCTGGATGTTATCCTGTTTAAAACATCCTCTGGATCGATATTGAACGTATCTCGTGATATATCGGCAAATACAGGTTTTGCACCTGTATATAATACAGAATTGGCTGTGGCAATAAACGAAAAGGATGTGGTAATCACCTCATCTCCTTTTCCGATACC
>Ga0307379_10002756_pt1 | contig 25790 bp, 23 predicted proteins | sample UN2MG_FD_202237 | JGI IMG/M metagenome (GOLD analysis project Ga0307379, IMG submission 202237) | Soil microbial communities from Risofladan, Vaasa, Finland - UN-2 | ecosystem: Environmental > Terrestrial > Soil > Coastal area > Acid sulfate soil | place: Finland: Risofladan, Vaasa | collected...
TTGGGTCGGCTCGCAGTAGTTCACTACAGCTTCGTGGGCCACTGCCTCAACCTTAATGTTAGGGTGGGGTGGGTTGGCCTCAACTCGTGAATAATCCAGGTTGTTTAGGCTGGCAGGGAAAAACAGAAGAAGAGGCGTATAGCGAAAAGAGAAACTAAAGCCAGTTATGGGCCTTGCACCACTCAACGGTTTGAGAGATCCCTTCCGAAAAGTTGATTTTTGGTGCGTATCCCAGTTCTTTCTTGGCCTTTAGGATGGCAAGCGGTTTGGGATGGATGAAAAAGCTCAGCTTGCCCCGTGTCAAGGGGGCCTCTTTTTTAAACAGGGCAAAGGTTCTCTCCAGGATTGATGCAGCCAGTTTTACCGGCATAAGGGGAAGAGAGATCGGCGGGATCTTGCTCCCTGTTGCCGATGCGATCGTAATGACAATGTCCTTCACTGGTAAGACCTCTCTCCCGGCAATGTGGTAGATATGACCTCTTTGTCCCTTCTCTGCACATAGAAACACACCATCCACCAAGTCGTCGATGTGGACCGGCGTCTGTGATGCTTCGCCCTTGGTGACAAGGATGAATCTTTTTTTGGAGATGGCTTTGAGGAGTTTGAATGTTCGCCGATCTCCCGGCCCATAGACCCATCCCGGCCTGACGATGACGATATCCATTCCCTCTTCGGCAAAGCGACGGGCGATGTTTTCTCCTTCAAGTTTGCTGCGGTCATAACTGTTTTGGGGATTTGAGGGATAGTCTTCGTTGGCCACCTCACCCTTTTTAACCAACCCCAAAACACCCGCAGAGCTGAAGTGAACGATTTTCGGGACACCAGCATCTTTTGCAGCTTTGAGGACATTTTTTGTCCCCTCGGCATTTATGCGGAAAAAATCACTTTCGGGCAAAATCGATGCGCCCAGGGCTGCAGCGCAGTGAAAAAGAATGTCCACGCCCTCAAAGTGTCCTTCCAGGGAACTGGGATTAGTGATATCTCCCTCAACAACGGTAAACTTTTGTTCGGATGTGATTTTTTCTGCCAGACGGTGTGTGTGCTGGAGGACACGGACATCCCACTCTCTTTGAATACATTCCTGCAACAAGACTCGTCCGATGAATCCGGATGCTCCTGTGATAAACACTCTCATTGTGAGAAATCGTTAGCCCGGTGAACCCGTGGCCTTATCGAGAACCTGGTTAATTTTTTCCTTGTATCGGGAATATGTGTAGTCGCGATCGGCTTTTTCCTTCGCAAAATTTGCTCTCTCCCGAGCCCTGTCATCGAAAAGGGCGAAGGTGATTCCCTCGGCCATACACTCAGCATCGGGTTCAACAAGAACGGATATCTGGTCAGATAGGACTTGGGTGTGTGTCCAAAGGTTTGTGGCAACCAGCGGCTTTGCTGATTTGAGAAAGGAGTAGATCTTGAGTGGGGTGTTCGTTCCTGAAAGACGGGGCGAGACCAGTACATCAGCCAGGCTGATGAAGAGTGGCATTTGCGAGGGCGGAACTTGTCCCGTGAAAAAGACTTTTTCGGCGATCCCCAATTCTCGAGCCCTTTCTTTTTCCCTCTCCACTGCAGCTGGACTCTCTCCCACAAGCACGAAGACGATCCGGTCGTTTTTGATCTGTGATGCCGCCTCCAGGAGGAGAGGAATCCCTTGGTAGGGTTGAAAGTTGCCCGCATAGAGCACGATCTTCTTGTCCTCGGAGGCAAATTCTTTGCGTTTTTGCCTGATCTCCTCTGCGGTGAATTCCCTGGTATCGAAATCGATGAAATTTTCAAGGAGGATGGCCTTCTCAGCATAACCCTCTTTTTCGACCTGTTTGAGAAGGTCAAGACAGATTACGATGGTCACGATCGAATTCTTCAAGATGAACCGCTCCATTCCTAAAAACACTCTTTTCAGTAGTTTGGACCGGGAAAAATCGAAGTTTTCCAGCTGTTGGGGAAGGCTGGAATGCATATCGTATATGTGAGGGATCCCCGATATCTTGCTCAGGATCACCCCAAAAAGAGCCCCCTCTTCATGAGAAAAGATCAGGTCGTACTTGTTTCGCACAAGCAAACCACTTGCCTTGAGAAACAGAAGAAAGTCGAGAGGGATTTTTTTGAGAGAAGGGCCGATCTTGATCTTTTTTATGAAAAACACATTGGGGATCCTCGATATCTTGAGGTTTTTGATCTCCTTATCCTCTCCCAGGTGGTAGGTCACAAGGTTGACTTCGTGGCCGAGGTCGGACAGTGCTTTTATCCTTTGGTAGACGCTGATGGGTGTCCCCCGCGGCTGGAAGAAGGGTTCTGGGGCGAGCATTAGAATTTTCATCGAGCTTTAATTTATTCGGATGACTGCTCTGATTCAGAGTCAAAGATCTCCCGAACGAAATAGATCCTTTTGTCCACAGACTCATGGTACGCTCGGACCATGATCTCTGCTAAAAGCCCCAGGGTGATGAACTGGATCCCGATGACTATGAGCAATATGGCTAACAGCAACAATGGGCGTCCTGAGATGCCCACTTTTAGGATGAGGCGCTGATAGGAGAGGTATAAACCAATGAGGCCTCCAACGACGCCGCTGGCCAGTCCGAATACGCCGAATATCTGAAGAGGCCGTGTGGAATAACTCAGGAGGAACTTGACCGTGAGAAGGTCAAGCATAACTTTTACGAATCGAAAAACACTGTATTTAGACTTTCCGTGTTTCCTCGGCCTGTGGTTCACCTCGACTTCAGCGATGGAGACCCCGATGTTGCTGGCGATGGCTGGGATGAACCTGTGCAGTTCTCCGTAGAGATTGATGTTTTTGACGACCTCTTTACGGAATGCCTTCAGAGTACACCCGAAATCATGGAGTTTGATGTGGGTGATCCGGGCGATAAGCCAGTTGGCCATGGCTGAGGGGATGCGCCGCGTCAAAAGGCGGTCCTTCCTCTTTTTCCTCCATCCGCTGACGATATCGTACCCTTCCCGGATTTTCTCGAGAAGAAGAGCGAAGTCCTGAGGGTCATTCTGCAGGTCTGCATCCAACGTGATGATCGCCTCTCCCCTGGCATAATCAAAGCCAGCGGAAAGGGCTGCCGTCTGGCCGAAGTTTTTTCTCAGCCGGATGACTTTCACCTTGAGATCTTTTTTTTGGATGGCGCGCAATACAGGAAAAGACGCATCCCAACTCCCGTCATCGACAAAAATGATCTCGTATGAGAGGTCCAGTCCGTTACAGGACTTGGTGATCTCTTCATAGAGTTCGGGCAGATTTTTCTCCTCGTTTAAAACAGGCACCACGATGGAAAGTGAAAGAGACTCTTTTGGATCCATTTCGGTCAATATATCACATTCACTGCTTTAACGTAAATAGGCTGAATTATTCATTAAAGCTGCTGCCAAATTTATATTTAAAAAGCGTATATTATTTTATTGGCAGCATCTTTTACCCTTCGAGCGCCGACCCAACCTACCCGCCGATCTCACTACGAAACCTTCGTTGTAGCCCGGGTTAGGTTGGGTCGGCTCGAGGTAGTACACTACATCTTTATGGGCCACTTCCTCAACCTTAATGTAAGGGTGGAGTGGGTTGGCCTCGACTCGTGAATAATCCAGGATAATATGGGGATTTGACAACAATGGATTTATCCACTAAAATCTAATCTGACCAAAGGGCAAAAATGTCAGGAAAAAAAATATTGATCGTTGATTACGACTCCAAAAACCTCGAGCATATGACTGAGCTTTTTTCCCCACATCAGCTGACTATCGTCACTGCGAATGATGGACAGATGGCGTACGAGAAGTACCAGGAGGAAAAACCCGACTTGATCATCCTCGAAGCCATGCTTCCCAAGCTCCATGGTTTCGATTTGACGCAAAAGATTTACAAAGAAACCAAGGGAAGTGTTCCCATCGTCATCGTGACAGGACTTTACAAAGGACCCCAATACAAAAATGAGGCTCTCCGGTCATTCGGCGCTGCTGACTATTTTGAAAAACCCTTTGATGACAACCAGTTGGTCGGCTCTGTCATGAATCTGTTATCCGATGAGATCGATATCGAAGAGGAACTCCCGGACCCTAACACTGTCCTTTCTTATCTTTCTCAGCTCTCCAAAAAAACAGCTTCTCCTCAAAAAGAGGAAAAACTCGCTTAAAAAGAGTTAAGACAAAATTCTCCCGATTTTTCCCCACCAGGAATCACGAGTGGGAAAATCTTCATCATTTTGTCTTCCCATTCTATCGCACATTAAAATGTGTATGTTTTCGTCGCTGTGGAAATGCGACTCTGGGGTTGCAAAATGATGGGAAAGCGCTTAGTATTTGTTAGGCTTTTGATTGTGCCTAGGTCGAAAACATGACGAATATGTGGACGAGATGCAACAAATGCCGTCGCATTCTCTATAAACAAGACATCCTGGACAATCTGTATGTCTGCCCGGAGTGCAGTTTCCATTTTCGAATAGCGGCAAAAAACCGGCTCTCTATGCTTTTTGATGATGGGAAATATGAGCTTTTTGATGAGTCCATCTTTCCGGAGGATCCTTTAAATTTCAAGGATTCTAAAACCTATGCTGACCGCTTAAAGGAAAACCAGGATAAGACCTCACTCCCCGACGCTGTGCTCAATGCCATCGGAACCATGGATGGAATAAGTGTCATTATCTCTGCAATGGAGTTTTCCTTCATGGGAGGGAGCATGGGATCTGTTGTCGGTGAGAAGATCACACGAGCATTCGAGAAGGCGCTCTCGGAAAGAACTCCTGTTATGGTTGTCTCCTGTTCTGGAGGCGCAAGGATGCAGGAAGGTATCCTCTCACTCATGCAGCTCATGAAAACCAGCGCAGCGATCGCACGCCTCGATGAAGAAGGGATCCCGTACATATCTGTCATTACAGACCCTACAACCGGTGGAGTCACGGCGAGTTACGCCATGCTGGGCGATATCAACATCGCTGAGCCAGATGCCCTCATCGGATTTGCAGGACCGCGAGTCATCGAACAGACGATCAAGGAAAAATTGCCAAGGGGCTTTCAACGCTCTGAATTCCTGCTCAGCCACGGCATGCTCGATGATGTTGTGGATCGCGTGCATCTACGCAGCTATCTCATTAGGGCGCTCCGGCTCTTCCTGAACAGGCCTCAATGAATTATGAGCAGTGCCTAGTTTACCTTGACCAGATCCAGAACTTAGGCATTAAATTCGGGCTGGACAACGTTAGAACGATCCTCTCCTCATTGAACGATCCCCAAAGCCGATACCCCTCGATCCATGTGGCCGGGACAAACGGAAAAGGCTCGGTGTGTGCTATGCTGAATTTTATCCTTATGGAGCACGGCTTCCGTCCCGGGCTCTTCACATCCCCTCATCTCGTCACCGTTAGGGAAAGGATCCAGATAGCAGGGCAGCCCATTTTCAAAGAGGAATTCAGCCGGCATCTCACCAGCCTCAGAGGAATCGTTGAAGAACTTATCGCCTCGAAAACATTGATGTCTCCCCCCACATATTTTGAGATGTTAAGTTGCTTGGCTTTTCTATATTTTGCTGAGGAGCGGGTAGACATAGCCATACTGGAGGTGGGGATGGGGGGACGGTTTGACGCCACGAATGTCGTGAAGCCTGTAGTCTCAGCCATAACGACCATCTCTCCTGAACATCAGAAGTCCCTCGGTGAGACCCAGATAGAGATCGCCTCGGAAAAGGCCGGGATCATCAAACCTGGAATCCCTATTGTATGCGGAGTTGAAGAGAAGGAGGCACACCAAGCCATCAGGACAAAAGCTGAGGAACTCAACGCTCCATTTTTTGCAGTGTTTTCAAAAGACAGAGGTTTGCGTAAAGAGAGAACTGACCGGAACTTCCGGTTTGAATACAAATTAGGAGAAGAGGAATACGCTTATACACCATCCCTTCTTGGTGAACACCAGGGGAAAAATGCGGCCATCGCCATCGCTGTGGCTCGACAGCTATCCAAAAACTGGAGACGATTGGAAAAATCACGGATCATACGGGGAGTCGAGACGGCCAATTGGCCCGGCCGCCTTGAGGTTGTCTCCGAAAGCCCTTTCGTCCTCGTCGATGGTGCGCATAATGAAGAGGGAGCAAAGGCCTTGAGAAAATACGTCCAGGAATTTATCTCTTTGCCCCGTGTTCTGGTTTTTGCGGTCATGAGGGACAAGAACATCGAGAAACTGTCCGAGATTCTTTTTCCTCTGGCACATAAAGTTGTATGCACTAAATTTCTATACTTTAAAGCAGCTGCGCCAGAGGATATCCGAAGACGGGCCTCTCGGTTTCAAGACCGCATTGTCCTTCAACCCGATGTGCAGCAGGCTGTCCAGACCGCTCTTCAGGCCGCTTCGCCCGACGGCGTTGTCCTGGCGGCTGGTTCCCTCTTTCTCGTCGGAGAGATCAAAAAACTTTTCAATTCTTTTAGTGATTAAGGAAGTATTCCCGAATGCGTGATGGCGTGAATACTCAATAACGCTATTGAGAGATCAGATTGTGTGATGGAGAAAACCGTGAGAAGGGCTCCATGCGGGCATGGTATTTTTCTTTGTAGGGTCCGTTCCCCGAACGGACCGTTTGGGAAACGGTCCCTACATAAAGTCGTACCGCTTTCCCGTTGTTCGTATTTGATATCATATAATCTGATCAATCGGAAGGACGTAAACACGGATTTGGAAATGCTAACATCGATGAAAGTCGGGTTGCATTTTGGTGTGATTAGTGTTAAATTTTCCTTTAATTTTAACGTCAACTTTGTGTGATCTTTTACCATGTTAGCTGTAGATGCCACTCTCTTAATTGTCTTTTTTATTGTCTGGATCCTTCTTTTTACACTGAAAAAAGTTTTCTTCAAGCCCTTCAGAAATATCATGGCCAGGCGAGAAGAGACCATCGAGAGCAATCTCAAAGCCAGCGAAGAGGCGAAAAACCAGTATGAGACAAACATCCGCAAGGTTGAAGATAGCCTGAAAGCTGCACGTCTTGCGGCCAAGGAAACCCAGGAGCAATTCACAGCAGATGCTCTGCGGGAAAAAGAACAAATGCTCTTGGAGATAGGGCAGGAATGTCGAGCAAAGGTCAACGAAGCCAAAGAGCAATTGGAGAAAAAGGTGGAGGAGTTAAAAAAGGACCTTGCATCCGAAAGCAAAGTCCTATCCGAAAAAATCGAACAAAGGCTGATTCACTGATGACGCGGAAAACTTCCCTTGTCCTGATACTTGCTGTGCTTCCTTTTTTGCTCTTCATGTCCTTCGAAGAAGAACACCATGATTCCAATTCGATGGCGTTTATCGCCAAGGTGGTCAATTTCCTCATTCTCTTTGGAGGGCTGGCGTACCTGCTGCGCAAACCGATAAAACAGTTCTTAGAAGACCGGGTAGCACAGATCAGCACAACCATCCGTGACGCTGAGGAATCCCGTCATGGAGCCGAGACAGACTTGGAAAAAACAGAGAAGCGTCTGAATGAGTTGAGTCAGGAGGTCGAGGAGCTCAGGGAAAAAGCCCTCTCGGACGGAGAGAGAGAAAAGGAACGGATCATCCGTGCTGCTCAGCAAGAGGGAGAGAGGATGAAGGAGGCCGTCCAACATGAGATCGAAATGATCTCCAGAGCAGGGATCAGGGGTTTGAAGGAATATGCAGTGACTCTTGCGGCTGCAGAGGCTTTGGAAAGGATCCAAAAACGGCTCACTCCTGAAAAACACACACAGCTCATTGACGACTCCATTGAAAAGTTGGAGAATCTGCATGGAAAATCGCGTTCTGATTAAAAGGTATTCTCAAGGCCTCGTCAACGCCATCGGGGATGAGGAGGAGTTTACCTCTATCCATAAAGAGCTTCGCAATTTTTTGGACCTACTTGAGTCCCGAGAAAAACTGAAGGAAGTCCTCCAGAGTCCTTTCTTTCCATTGACAAAAAAGAAGGATTTAACGGATGAACTGCTGAAAACATTGTCCTACAGGCCAAAAACGATCCGTTTTATCAACCTCTGCGTGGAAAATGATCGCCTTGAGTTTTTGGCGGAAATTCTGGAGTTTTTACCGGAACTCTGGAATGAAGAAAAGGGCGTGTCCACGTTCGAAGTATCCTCTGTTGTTCCTTTGAACGAAGCTCAAAAAGAAAAGTTGAAGGAAAAATTGGAGTTATTGGAAAAAAAACCCGTGTTTTTAAAGTACACGAACGACCCTTCTTTGGTCGGAGGGCTTTCCATAAGACAGAGAAACATCGTCTATGATGTATCCATTCGAGGCAACTTGGACAGACTCAAAGAAAATATCATTGAAGGGTGAGGCAAAAATGGATTTAAAAGCCGATGAAATTAGCAAGATCATACAGCGCCAAATCGAGGGATACGAAGCAGGTGTAGATATCAAAGAGGTTGGAACGGTCACATCCGTGGGAGATGGCATTGCAAATGTCTATGGGCTGGACCGGGTGATGTATAACGAATTGCTGGAGTTCCCGAATGATGTCTATGGTCTTGCTCTCAATCTGGAGGAAGAGAATGTGGGGATTGTCCTTTTGGCAGAGAGCCATCTCATTAGGGAAGGAGACCTGGTCAAGCGGACGCATAGGATCATGCAGGTGCCATCAGGGCCCTCTATGATTGGCCGGGTGGTCAATCCTTTGGGCATCCCCCTCGATGAAAAAGGCCCTATTCAGAGTGATACTTTTATGCTTGTCGAACGTCTCGCTCCTGGGGTTGTGGAACGCTTGCCCGTCAAGGAGCCTCTCCAGACGGGGATCAAGGCGATCGACAGCATGATCCCGATCGGACGCGGACAGAGAGAGCTGATCATCGGCGACCGGCAGACCGGGAAAACTGCGATTGCCATCGATACGATCATCAATCAGAAGGGGAAAGATGTTTTCTGTATCTATGTCGCCATCGGACAAAAAAATTCGACTGTTGCCTATATCATTAAAGTCCTCGAGGACCACGGAGCCATGGATTATTCGATCATCGTTGCGGCTTCGGCCAGCGATCCCTCTCCCCTCCAGTATTTGGCCCCTTACAGCGGGTGTGCCATTGGGGAATATTTTAGAGATAGAGGACAGCATGTTTTGCTTGTTTATGACGACCTGTCTAAACACGCCGCTGCCTACAGAGAGATCTCACTCCTGCTGCGCCGCCCGCCCGGGCGGGAGGCGTATCCCGGCGACGTGTTTTATCTCCATGCGAGGCTACTGGAGAGAGCGGCCAAGCTCAACGAACAGAACGGCGAGGGTTCACTCACGGCGTTGCCCATCATTGAAACACAAGCCGGTGATGTCTCGGGTTATATCCCTACAAACGTTATATCCATCACCGATGGCCAGATCTACCTCGAATCCGAATTGTTCAATGCCGGCATCCGGCCTGCCATCAATGTGGGGATTTCCGTTTCCAGGGTTGGTGGACACGCTCAAATCAAGGCGATGAAACAGGTGGCGGGCAAGCTGCGTCTGGACCTGGCGCAGTACAGAGAGCTCGTCACTTTTGCTCAATTCGGCACCGAATTGGATAAGGCGAGTCAAGCACAGCTCGACCGAGGAGAAAGACTGACGGAGATCCTGAAACAGGATCAGTATGCCCCTCTGGATGTCGTCCAACAGATCTTGATCATCTTCGCGGGAAACAGAGGCTATCTGGATGAATTCGATGTGTCTCAGATCCGGCAGTATGAGACAAAGCTTTACGCTTATTTTAGTGAGAATTTTACTGATCTTATGCAAAAGATCGCTAAGGCCAAGTCCATCGATGCCGACACAGACGAGGCCCTCAATTCAGCCTTTGAGAAATTCAACAAGACATTCAAGGAAGAGGAATAAATGCCAGCTCTGATAGACCTGCGAAAGCGAATCAAAAGCGTACGCAACACACAACAGATCACACAGGCGATGAAGACTGTCTCCATGGTCAAGTTCCAGAAGGCTCAGCGCAAAGTCTTGGAGTCAAGACCCCAGTGGCACGATTCTCCGGAGCTCGTTGGTGAAGCTTCGCTCTGGGCCCCTCGCTCTTCTCATCCGCTGCTTGCCCAGAGGGAAGAAAAGAAGGTCGTGGGGGTTGTTTTTACTTCGGACAAGGGGTTGGCAGGTGCATTTAATGCCAATCTTTTGGAGCGGGCGTTTTCCTTCTTCACAGAGAAGGCAGAGACAAGTGATGTCCGTCTTATTCTCATAGGGAAAAAAGCCGTTTTGTTTTTTAAAAAGACCGAGTTTCCCGTGCTGAAAACCTACTTCGGGCAAGTTGATAAATTCACAGCTGAGGATTGCTCGAAGTTGGCTCAATTCCTCATGGAACTCTATATGTTGAACAAGACCGATGCTGTTTATGTGGCCTACAATGAATTTAAATCCATCCTGGCTCCCCGTATTGTCATCACAAAATTACTGCCTGTTGAGTTTTCTGGGGATGTTGAAAAATCAGAGGGCATGGAAAAAAAAGCAATGCCTGCAGGCCAGAGACCAGACTGGGATCCGGGAGCACTCTTGCTGATCCATTCTCTCCTCCCATATCATGTGGAAAATCAAATAATCCATTTTTTCTTCGAATCATCAGCTGCCGAACACGCGGCGAGAATGATGGCCATGGATAACGCAACCAAAAATGCCGATGATCTGATCGATGACCTCACGCTGGTGTTGAATAAAATGAGGCAGGCGGCGATCACAAAAGAACTTCTGGAGATCACGTCTGCTGTTGAAGCCTTAGCGAAAAAATAGATCATGGAGGAGAACAGGATGCCTGAAACAAAACCAAAAGTAGAGAAAAACGAAAAGTCTAGCGCCAGGCCGAAAGATAAAAAAGAGACCGAACAAAAAAAGAAAAAGCCCAACAACGAAGGCCGTGTCGTTCAGGTCATCGGGCCTGTTGTCGATATCTCTTTCAAGCATTCGGAACTTCCCCAGATCTATAATGCTATCCGGATCACGAGCGAAGGATTCGAGAGCCACTCTCCTCATCCTGTGAATGACACAGAAATGAAGGACGGCATTCGGGCCGATAAAGACGTTGCCGCAAATCCGGAAACCTCCACGGCTGTGGATATTATCGTGGAAGTGGAGCAACACCTCGGGGAGGATAAGGTCCGATGTGTGTCCATGCATCCAACGGATGGTTTAGCCCGAGGAATGAAAGCCATCGACCTGGAGGGACCCATCACAGTTCCCGTGGGCGAGCCGACCTTGGGGAGAGTGATGAATGTCATCGGAGAACCGGTGGATCATCAGGGGCCCATAGATTCCCCTGTGAGGTATTCCATCCATCGGCCACCACCAGCCTTGGAAGAGCAGAGCACAAAGTTAGAGATGTTCGAAACGGGGGTCAAGGTCATCGACCTCATCCAGCCTTTTCTCAAGGGAGGGAAGATCGGTCTATTCGGTGGAGCCGGAGTGGGCAAGACGGTCATCATCATGGAATTGATCCATAACGTTGCCCAACAACATGGCGGGTACTCTGTTTTTGCCGGAGTGGGAGAGCGAACACGCGAAGGGAATGACCTGTGGTTGGAGATGAAGGAGTCCGGTGTTCTCGAAAAGACATCCCTCATCTATGGTCAGATGACAGAGCCCCCGGGAGCACGCCTCCGTGTCGGTCTGGCCGCCCTTTCTGTCGCAGAATATTTCAGAGATGAAATGAATCAGGATATTCTCCTTTTTATCGACAACATATTCCGCTTCGTCCAAGCCGGCTCAGAGGTCTCGGCCCTGCTGGGACGCATGCCTTCGGCTGTGGGCTACCAGCCGAATTTGGCGACGGAATTGGGAGAGCTGGAAGAACGGATCACATCGACCCGGAGGGGGTCGATCACCTCTGTTCAGGCCATTTATGTGCCGGCGGACGATTTTACCGACCCGGCACCGGCGACGACCTTTTCCCATCTGGATGCTACAACCAATCTGTCTCGGGCCCTCACTGAAATAGGGATCTATCCTGCGGTGGACCCTCTGGCATCCTACTCGCGTATTCTCGATGCCCGGGTAATAGGGGAGGAACACTATTCGGTGGCCCGTGAGGTCAAGGAGATCTTGCAGCGGTATAGGGATCTTCAGGACATCATCGCCATACTTGGCATGGAAGAGCTCTCTGAAGAGGATAAAGTTATCGTGTCCCGTGCCCGAAAAATCCAGCGGTTCTTCTCGCAACCCTTTAAGGTGGCAGAGGAATTTACGGGAAGGGAAGGTAAATATGTCCCTGTTCAGGAGACAGTCAGAGGGTTTAAGGAGATCGCTGAGGGACATCATGACGATAAACCCGAGCAGGCGTTCTACATGGTCGGCGGGATCGATGACGTGACCCAAAGAGCGGAGGAGTTGAGAGCTGCATGAGCGAAGCCCTGCCTTCATCTCTGAAACTTCGTGTGATCACATCACATGAGGTTCTCGTGGATGACGAGGTCGAAGAGGTCTTCCTACCGAGTCTTGAGGGATACTTGGGCATTCTTCCTGGGCACAGAGATCTGCTTGTCGCTCTGGGCAAAGGGGCGATCGAATATCGCAAAGCCCAGTCCAAAAAACACGTTGCAGTGAACGGAGGGTATGCAAGGGTCAAGGCCGAGAGCGTTCTTGTCTTTACCGATTCGGATGAAGATGGATCCAGATAATCAGCTAAAGGGTGAGGACGAGACTCTCGACACTTTCTACCGCGGACGCATCCGTGTCTTCCAGAAAAAGAAAGGATACCGTTTTTCTATCGATGCCCCTCTCCTGGCGGACTTCATTCAAACAAGGGAAACGGACAGAATACTGGAGCTGGGAGCCGGAAACGGGATTATATCGCTTCTCCTGAGCATCAAGCCTTTTGCCAGCTTAACAGCTTTGGAGATCCAGTCCTCCCTGGCGGATCTGGCCCGACGCAATGTCAAGCTCAACAACTGCAAAGACCGCATTAATGTTGTCCACTCCGATCTTCGTGTGTATTCTGGGGAGGAAAAATATGACGTGGTTTTTTCCAATCCCCCCTACATCAAGCAAAACGCAGGACATTTGAGTGTTTCGGACGAGAAGTCAGTAGCAAAACACGAGTTAAAATGCACCATTTTTGATATAATGCAGAAAACTGAAGAATTATTAGAGATGCAGGGCGTGTCATATTTTGTCTATCCTGCAATCCGGGAAGAAGATTTTATGCGAGCGATACAAGATACGCAGTTGAGGATCAGGAACATCCGCTATGTATTTCCCTATAGAGACAGCGATCCCAATTTCTTTCTGGTGAGTTGCGATTTCTCATCTCTAGAGGTCCAAAAACTCCTCCCGCTCATCCTGTATGAGCGGGAGGGGAAATACACAAAGGAAACGCGAGATATCTTCTCGGGGAGAATCCATGATCCGACTGATTAAGAACCTGGTGGGCTTGTACAAGTACAGAGTCCTGATCCAAAACCTCGTAAGCCGCGAATTGAAGGCCCGCTATCGAGGCACTGTATTGGGATTTTTCTGGTCTTTCTTCAACCCGTTCCTGTTGTTGATCGTGTACACCGTTGTTTTCGGTTTTATCATCATGCCGAGAGACCCCGCCTTCGAGGGTTCTCCCTGGTTGTACGCTCTCTTCCTCTTCTGTGGATTGCTGCCCTGGCAAGTCTGGTATGTCGCTTCGTCCCTTGAGTCGGCTAACGTCCTGATCATACAGGGGAATCTGATAAAGAAGATACTGTTCCCTGTGGAGATCCTTCCTGTTGTTGTGGTGACGAGCAATTTTATTCATTTTCTCTTCGGTCTCCCCATCCTGCTGATTTTTGTCCCGATCCTGGGCGGGCGCATTACGCCATATCTTCTCTTCTTACCTGTTGTCATTTTAGTCCAGTTCGTGTTCACTCTGGGGTTCACTTTTCTCGTTTCCTCTTTAACGGTGCATTTTAGGGATATTAAGGATATCCTGGCGAATTTATTGACCTTTTGGTTTTTTGCCACCCCCATTATCTATCCCATGACTTTTAGCACGGTCCAGGAATCCTCCTTTCTTAAAAAACTCCTCGACCTGAACCCCATGACTCACATCATGCAGGGATATCAATACTGTGTCTTTTATGGAGAACTCATCCGGTGGAAGCGGTTGGGAGTCACCTTTATCGTTTCCCTTGTTTTGTTGCTCGTCGGATACTATATTTTTGACAGGCTGCGGGATTCTTTTCCTGAGGAGGTGTAGGTGATCGCCATAAATGTGGATCATGTCACTCGCATATACCAGAAGTACTCTGCTCAGCACCGCTTCAAAACCTTCAAGAGTGCGATCGTCAAGGGAGACTTTTTCAAGTCGTTAAGGCCTGATGAGCTGGTCACTGCATTGGACAATATCAGTTTTATGGTCGAGAAAGGAACCACCTTCGGCGTCATCGGTGAGAATGGCTCGGGGAAAAGTACTCTGCTCAAGGTGATCACTGGGATCGCCAAACCCACATCCGGATCTGTGAGTGTGGATGGAAAGGTTTCTGCGCTCATCGAACTCGGAGCGGGTTTTCATCCGGAGATCTCAGGCCGGGAAAATGTCTTTATAAACGGCATTATGCTGGGCCTTTCCAAAAAAGAGATCACGGAAAAATTCGATGACATCGTTCGGTTTGCAGAGCTAGAGGAGTTTATCGATGCCCCAGTTAAAACTTATTCGTCGGGAATGCACATGCGGCTCGGGTTTTCCGTCGCCATAAATGTGAATCCTGATATTTTGCTCATCGATGAGGTCCTGGCCGTTGGGGATGCCTCTTTTGTGCCCAAATGTTTGGACCGTATCGATGATTTCCGACGGAGGAAGAAGACCATCCTCTTTGTCAGTCACGACTTATCCACGGTAGAAAAGATCTGTGATCGAGTCATTTGGTTAAAGCATGGCAAGATCCAGACAATGGGAGAGCCCAAAAGAGTCGTCGATGCCTATCTCCAAGATGTCACTGAAAAACAGGAAGAAGATTTTGAGAGGCGCCAGCAGGAGGTGGAGGTCGAAGAGAAATTTGAGGAGGAACGCAGGGAAAACCGTTGGGGAAAAAGGGAGATCGAGGTCAAAAAAGTCAGACTGAAAGGTTTGGATGGGACAGAGAAACACGTCTATTCCCCGGATGAGGGCATGGTCATAGAAATGGATGTTTTAGCATACTCCAAGATCAAGGATTTTGTTTTCGGGGTCGGGATATATAACCCAAAAGGCATCTGTTGTTATGGGACAAACACGGAACTGGAAAAGTATACAACACAATTTATCGAGGGAGAAGGACGGGTCGTCTTTCAGATCGATAAACTTGGCCTCATCAACGGAACCTACTATCTGGATGTGGCCACTCATAAGAAGGATGGCTATCCCTACGACTATCACCGCAACCTGTATTCATTCTTGATCTCCTCAACCAACAAAGATGTGGGCATCCTGCGTCCGGAACATTCCTGGAAGTTTTCCTCTGGAATCAAGATCAAGGCTCCTTCAGGAAAGGAGAAGTGACCGAAATCAGAACAGGAAACACGGTGATGGAGTTTTGAAAGACGTTGCATTTGGGCGGATTATTTATATAATGTTCGCCAGGAGTTTGTAATGGCCGAGAAAAACATGAGACATGGACGGGAAGCGCATTCACGAACAGTCGCTAAGGCGATCAGTTGGCGAATTATCGCTACCCTTACAACCATGACCGCTGTGTATATTTTTACAGGAGAATGGTTTATCACCATTGGCGTAGGTGTTGTTGAAATTGTCGCAAAGATCACATTCTATTATCTTCATGAGAGGATCTGGCACAAAATTTCCTGGGGAAAAGAAAAACATCCACTCTCCACCATTCCTATTAAGGGAGAGATCACGCCTGAGGACATGGACAAGATCAAATCCCAGCTCAGGGACCTGGGTTACCTTGACTAGCGCTAAACCTAGTCCACAGATAGCGCATGAAGATTTTGAATAGAGTTCAAACGGAAGAGAGCCTCTCTCCTTCATCTAAAAATGAACAATAAGGTCAAATGCCTCGTTGAATTAACGAAGCTCAGAGAGAAATTTGGGAGCGAGGGAAAGACAACTGTCTTCACAAATGGCTGTTTTGATGTGCTTCACAGCGGGCACATCCATCTTTTTCGACAGGCTAAGGAGTGTGGGGATATCCTTATCGTTGCCGTAAACGATGATCTGTCTGTCCGAAATCTGAAGGGTTCAGCCAGGCCCGTATTTCCCCTCGAGGAGCGTTTGGAAGTCTTAGAGGCCGTCGAAGCTATCGATTACTTGATCTCCTTTTCTCAGCAGACTCCCCGGGAGCTCATCCAAGCTCTCCTTCCCGATGTGCTCGTCAAGGGAGGAGATTGGAAACCAGATGAGGTTGTGGGAAGGGAAGAAGTGGAGGGGGCGGGCGGAAGAGTCATCATTATCCCCTATCTTCCCGGGAGGTCATCCTCCGAGATCCTCAAGAAAACAAAGATACAGTCGTAAGGTTCATAGCACAAGTGAGTACCTTTGGGGATAGAATCAGTTTTTCCTATTCCCGTACTTGTTACTTTCCACATTTAACTTTTCACTAGAGATAATAAAAAAACCCGCTGTCTGTCCCAAAAAGGGCAGCGGGTTTTCTTCTTTTATAATCAGTTATTCGAGCAGTTTTGCATCTTGCTCAGGATTGTAGTCTGCAGCCCTCTGAACAATGAGCGGTTCTAGGAACGGCATATCTTTTCATTTTGGCCTCCTTCCCTTTTACGGGAGTTATATTCCGTATTTAGTATATAGTATTACTCGGATATAGTCAAGCCAGTTTACGGCTGTTCTTCCTCTTATAAACTGTCCGTGCCTATATAAGGTTATCATAACCGGTTCTTAAGAACATCTTGATGTCCGTCTTCTCCTATTTTGGAGCGTGATAAGCATTAACCTGTTCAAAGAACCAAACCCAGATCTTCTTGTTGAACTCCAGGCTGGGTGGATTTTTCTTCAAGAGGGAGAGGAACCTTTTATTCATTTTGTACACTCCACTTTATTTGCCTGGGCTGGGATTATAATTTCTGAGAACACTTTTGACAAGTATTTACCTGAATTATTCATAAAAAACTAATTTGAGTACAGACTAAACCTTTTCGCTCCCATATTCGTTTATATAGGGGAATAGTCAAGTTAAGAATTTGAGGATGGAGATTCGCAAGGAGATAAAAAAATAATGGAGATTCGCAGTATTCCGGCCATAACAATCCTATTATTCCTGCTTCTGTGGCCGGGAGTGGTTTTTTCTTCCTCCAAAGAGATTTTTGATATCCCCAGGTTCACAAAAGCGCCAGAGATCGATGGGGTATTGGATAATCCGATCTGGGAAAGAGAAGCACTGAAAATCGAGAATTTCCATCAACTGTCCCCCAAAGAGATGGGAGATCCTTCTGAGAAGACTGTGACCTATATCGGCTATGATGAAAAAAATCTGTATATCGCTTTCCGATGCTACGATTCCGACCCCAAGAAAATAAGGGCTTCCGTGACCAACCGTGACGGCTGTATCGATGATGACTGGGTGATTATCTTCCTGGACACGTTCAATGAAAAACGCAGAGCCTTCGGTTTCCTCCTGAATCCATTGGGAATCCAAATGGACTGTCTCCGCATGGAAGAGGGAGGGAATGAAAACATGGATTTCAGCTGGGATACGGTTTTTTTCAGCGAGGGTAGAATAGACGAGGAAGGTTATATTGTGGAAATGGCGGTCCCTTTCAAGAGTATCCGTTTTCCTGACACTGAAAACAAGGTTTGGGGACTCACTCTTGGCCGCAACATCCCCCGTAAAGGAGAACTCCTCCTTTGGCCAGATTTTACACGAGAGATCTCCGGGTTGATCACTCAGAGTGGGGAGATAAGGATCCAGGGAGATGTTGAAAAGGGAAAAAATTTCGAGATCATGCCAGTTTTTACTTCACTCAAAACTAAAGACTCAAAAGCAGACCCAGAAGCTGGTTTAAACCTCAAATGGGGTGTCAGCTCTGATCTTACCCTTGACGTCACGGTCAACCCGGATTACAGCCATATCGAGGCCGATGCTCCGCGAATAGAGGCAAACCAGAGATTTGCACTTTACTATGCGGAAAAACGACCTTTCTTTCTGGAGGGGATGGAGATCTTCAAGTTTCCAGAGGTCAACCTGGTCTACACACGCCGCATCATCGACCCATCGGTAGGGGGGAAGGCGACCGGGAAAGTTGGGCGGTTCACGTATGGATTGCTCACGGCCTATGACCTTAATCCTACAGAGAATCTCTGGGAAGTCTCCGAAAATGGGGACGAACGGAACGAAAATGCCCTTTTTAACATATTCAGGATGAAGGCAGATGTTGCACCGGGTTCATACTTGGGATTTTGCCTCACAGATAAAAAGATCAACGGTTCATTTAATCGTGTGGCTGGTGTAGATGGACAGTTTAAGTGGAAGAATAACTTTTTTTTCTCCTTCCAGGCCATAGGGTCAAAAACCAAGTATGATGACCGGGAGACAGATGTTGTCCCTGCACTCACTGCAGAGGCGTCCTATTTTTCGAAGTACTGGGGGGCCGGTGTCTCCTGGCAGTCTATGCACCCGGACTTCGAAGCTTCAGCAGGATATGTTAATCGAGTGGACTACAGGAGGTTTGTCGCATATTCTTTTTTTAACTTATATCCCGAGAAGAATTTCATGAACCAGATCAGGTTGAGCGCGAATGCCGGTCAAATGTACGAATATTTTGGAAACACTCTTTCCGATCAATGGGTGAGCGCGAATGTTCATCTCCGTTTTACCGAATTTAATCAGATGAACATCACGTACAGGAATTCTATGGAGAGGTACGAAGGAATCGATTTTCACAAGAATGTGATGAACCTCGACATCAATTTCAGTTTGATCGGATGGCTTCCATTCGGAGCCTACTTCCAGACGGGCGATAACATTTACTATGACCCTGACGATCCCTATCTCGGATACAGCAATACCTATGGGATCTATTTTACTTTTAAACCGAGCAAGAGGCTTCAATATTCCCTTGATTTTACGAAGCAGACCTTTTGGAGCGGAAGAGGTGGTGAGCAAGTCTATGATATCAATGTCCTGCGCAACCGCTTGACCTACCAGATCTCCAAGACGCTTTCCCTCCGTGGCATCCTCGATTACGACCATTACGACAAAGCCGTCTATGGCAGCTTTTTGGTGAGTTGGGTCTTAAGGCCGGGCACAGTGTTCTTTTTTGGCGTGGACAACAACCTGTTGAGGGACGAGATCGGCAATTATACCCAGGACGACTACAGTGTGTTTGTTAAGTTTTCCTACTGGTGGAGGATCTGACCTTTCACCATCGCACCGGCAATCTTGCTCCCCATCAATCATGAGATAAGAAATGTTATCTCGTACTCTTGAGAATCGTAGATCTTTAGGATCGCAGTTTTGTCCTTCAGTTTGATCTTATATTCTTCCCATTCTTTGCCGGTCCTGTGATCCAGGACCCTTTTTCTCGCGATGATCTTTTCGATGGGATACTCTTCATGACCGAAGGTCACAGACCTGGGAATCTCTTCCCCTTTATAACCTGAGTGAAATTGGACTTTGATTGTTCTGGGTCGGTCGTTCATCGGCCTCATCATCATGTAAAATGTGTGTATACTGTTCTTTGCCACATTGTATGCCTCCTCAATCCATCTGTCAAAGTCCCAGTTTTTATGAATAATTCATCGGCCATAAAAGGTATAATAGGGCCATGAGTTTAAAATTCCTGTCGGAGACAGATGAGTTCAAGAGGTTGAGGAATGCCCTGAATCGGGGAGAAAAGGGATTTCTGGTTTCTGGGGTTGTAGATGCGGCAAAGGCATTTTTCCTGGCAACCTTGCTCATGAATACGGAAAAAAAAGTCGTATTCATCCGGCCTTCCAGCCTTTCTCTCTCCAAGGTTCTGGAGCAATGCCAGTTCTTTCTATCGCAGTTTTCGAAAGATCTTACACTCGGTGTTCTTCCTCCACTCTTGGAGAATCCGTATCAGGAAGTTCCGCCTTCGCTGGGATCTATCTCCTCAAGGATGAGATTTTTTTACGGCTTGACATACAGCCAACCGCGACTTGTCGTGACAAATCTTTTCGGTCTTCTTAAACCCTTCCCCCATCCCGAAAACTTAAAGGATTTCTTCACAGATGTTGAGGTCGGTCAAAGGCTGGACCGTGACGGCCTGCTCAAGATCCTGAACAGGTACGGATACACTCAAGAAGACATCATCAATTTGCACGGAGAATTTTCCTGGCGAGGTGGGATCGTGGATGTGTTTTCTCCCTGGGAGGCGTTTCCTTTCCGGATCGAACTCAGCGGCAATGAGGTCGTCTCCCTCAGAATGTTCGACCCGTCTTCGCAAAGGTCAAAGACAAAAATCAACAGGCTCATCTTTCCTGCACTTCGAGAATTCCAGGCAACTCCAGCTTTCCTCGAAGAGTGGACCCGATTGGCTCGGCAAAAGGGGAGTCAGCCATTCTTAAAAGATATCAAAGAAAAAGCGGAGAGTCTGAAGAAGGGAGAGATCTTCCCATCATTCTCTTTTTTATCCCTGCTCCACGGGGAGCGTTTCTCCTCTTACAAGAGTTACCTAAAGGATTATCTTTTTGTCATCGATAACATCGACGATGTGGCTAAAGACTGGGAGGAAACATACTCGGGACTCCAGGAACAGTTCGATGAAAACTCTGCTCAAAGGAAGTATGCCCTTCCGCCTGAGGAAATTTACTCTTCAGCCCTTTGGGATCAAATCAGAGAGGACTCCATCAAACTGGAAGAGCTTGTTCCACTGGACGGCAAGAAGGTGTTCCATTTTCCTTTTCAATCAGTCACTCGTTTTGCCAACAAAATCCCTTTTTTCTTGAAGTACATGAAAAAACTTCAGAAGCAGAGGGAGAGAAGTTATGTTTTTCTGGCAAATGAAGGAGTGCGCCAGAAATTTGCCGGCCTGCTCTCTCAGCATTTGATCCCCCATGTGGAGGCGGCAGACTCTTCTACTCCTCCCCGTGAAGGCGAAGTGAGCCTTCTCATTGGAGACCTTCAGCGCGGATTCAGTTATCCGAGTGAAAAGATCTTCTGCTTTTCTGAAAAGGATATTTTTACGGAAGAAAAAGTCCTCATCAGCCGGCCTCGTGTCAGAGCTTTTGTCTCCCACTTCCAGGACCTCAAAGCCAGTGATTTTGTAGTTCATACCGATTATGGGATCGGGATCTTCACTGGTCTGATCAAGCTCAGTGTTGATGGAAAGAAGAGAGAATTTATCGAAATTCACTACAAGGATGAGGATAAGCTGTTCGTTCCAGTCGAAGACCTCAACCTCGTCCAAAAATATGCCAAATTGGGAACGAGTGCTCCAGCTCTTAACAAATTGGGGACACCTCAATGGGAAAAGATCAAAGCTCGAACAAAAAAAGCCATAGAAACCATGGCCAAAGAACTCCTCGACCTCTATGCCAAGAGAAAAGCTATGAAGGGATACAGTTATAGCCAAGAGGGAGAATGGCTCTCTGATTTCGAAAAAACTTTCGAGTTCACAGAGACAGAAGATCAACTCAGGGCGATCCAAGAGATCATGGGAGACATGGAGTCTAAATCTCCTATGGACCGTCTTCTCTGCGGAGATGTGGGATACGGCAAGACAGAAGTGGCCATGAGAGCGTCCTTCAAGGCCGTTATGGATGGAATGCAGGTGGCTGTTCTCTGTCCGACCACGGTCCTGGCCAGTCAACACCACAAAACGTTCCAGACGAGGATGCTGCTTTTCCCTGTCCGTGTGGAGAGCCTCACTCGGCTCCAGACTCCAGCCAAACAAAAGAAGATATTGGAGGATGTCAAAAAAGGATTGGTCGATATCGTTATAGGGACTCACCGGCTTCTCTCCAAGGATGTGGAGTTCCGGAATCTCGGATTGTTGATCGTCGACGAAGAGCAGAGATTCGGTGTTGGCCACAAAGAGAAGATCAAGACAATGCAGAGCAACATCGACGTTTTGACCATGACTGCCACTCCGATCCCGAGGACCCTGAACCTCTCACTTTCCGGGTTGAGAGACATCAGTCTCATCGAGACGGCACCCAAGGACCGCCTGGCCATCCATACGGTTGTCACCACCTTTCGTTCAAGTCTCATCGTCTCTGCGATAAAGAATGAATTGGGACGGGGAGGCCAGGTGTATTTCATCCACAATAAGATCGACGATATCGACACCATCGGTCACATGATCGAAAAATGGGTGCCCCAGGCAAAAGTTGTCACTATTCACGGGCAAATGCCCAGCACGCAGCTCGAGCGCCGTATGGTCAATTTTATCGAACAGAAATCCAATGTTCTCGTTTCGACAACGATCATAGAGAATGGGATCGATATTCCTCTTGTCAACACGCTTATAGTGAACCGTGCAGACCGTTTTGGCCTAGCGCAACTCTACCAGTTGAGAGGAAGAGTGGGGCGGTCGTCTCGGCAAGCTGTTGCATACTTTCTTGTCCCGCCATTCACGGATCTGACATCGGTGGCCAAGGAGCGGCTGAAAGCTCTTCAAGAGTTTAGTGAATTGGGATCCGGCTTCCGGTTGGCGGCCAAAGATTTGGAGATCAGGGGGGCAGGAAATTTTCTGGGTTCTGAACAGCATGGTTATATGGAGGCGGTGGGATTCAACTATTACATGAATCTTCTTGAAAAGACAATCTCTGAGCTCAAGGGCGAGGAGCAGGAAGATGTCAAGAGTGAGATCAACATGAAGTTAGACATGCGGATCCCAGAAAGCTATTTGCCTCAGATCAACCTCAGACTCAACCTCTACAAGAGCATATCCTCAGTGGAAAGTTTGGAGGAGTTGAGCAGGATAAAAGAGGAGATAATGGACCGATACGGCCCCCTACCACCCACTGTGATCAACCTCCTTTGTTACGGGACAATAAAGTTTCTTGCGCAGAGGATCAAGATCCAAGGGATCGACCGTATCAGCCGGAAGATCATCATAAAATTTCTTCCCTCCTCAACGGCGGATGTCGCCAGGATGACAGGGCTGTTCGAGAAGTACTCTGGATCGATCACGCCGCAGGGGATCATGAGCGTCGAACTCTCTTCGGATGGAGAATCACAGATTTTGAATGAAACGATATCCATCTTGAAGGAGTTAAGCCAAGTGTAATATAATGAATTGAAATTAAATCAGATGGAGCTTATGAGATTGAGACATCGTGTTTGCTGTATCTTGTTTCTTGGGCTGATGTTTGCCTTAAGTGTGAGCTGTAAGAAGCAGGAGTCCGAAGAGGGGGTGCCGACTGATAGAGCGAACTCTCTTGATACAAAGAACAGTGTCATCCTTAAGGTCTCAGATTCTTTTTACTTCAGCTCTGATTTTGAAAAATACCTTCTGTCCATCGCGGGGCAGGAATACAAAGATCTCTCCGTAAGCTCACTCAGTCGCCTTTTTGATGATTTTGTCGATGAAAAGATCCTCCTTCAGGCTGCGAGAGTCCAGAAAACTTCCCTGACGGTCGCTGAACAAAAAGAGTATTTGACCAAATTGGCGAGGGAATCTTGGTCGAACGAGAAGAAAAGCCCTTTGGACGAACTCGAGTATGAAACCCTCCTGGAAAAGCTTGTGATCGAAAAATACTTATCCCAACAGATCGATAAGATCGATGTCACTGATGAGGAAGTTAAAGAGTATTATGAACTTCACAAACGAGAATTTTTACGCCCTGAAAGAGTGAGAGTCAGCCAAATCCTACTAAAGACAGAGGGTAAGGCTGTCGAAATTCTGGAGAGGATCAAGAATGCCAGCGGAGAGGCGTTCCGAGAGATCGCCCGTGAAGAGTCGAGTGGAGTGGAGGCATCGAAGGGAGGAGCGATGGGCCTATTCGAGATGGGCCAACTCCCCTTTGAGATGGAGAAGGTTGTCTTCTCCCTAAAGGCAGGAGAGGTCAGCCCTGTTGTTGAGTCATCTTATGGGTACCATATATTCAGGCTGGATGAGAAATTGGAGCCAGAACTGGTTCCTGAGGACAGCGCTTTTTCCGAGATCAAGATCAAAATATTCAACCAGAGGATCCAACAGTTCCTTCGAGATCATATGGAGAGCATAAAGTCCCAATTGGATTGGAATTCCTATCCGAATAATCTTTCCTTCAGCTATCAAAGGATCGATCATGAAGAGAGCGAATAAAATAATCGGAGTCTTCTTAGTTCTTATTGCTGCCACCGGCATCTGCGGGCAAGATCTTGTCGAGGCGATCGTAGCCGTTGTCAACGACGATATCATCACTTTATCCCAATACAAGCAAGAGTTTACATCCCGTGTGAGGATGCTGAGAGCACAACTGCAGGGTGAAGAATTGAGCCAGCAGCAGGAGATCCTAAAAGAAAACCTCATGGAATCCCTCATCACCGACCTTCTTCTCCTCCAAGAGGCAAGAAAGCTCGGCCTTAATGTTGCGGAGCAGGTTAGGATGACTATTGAGAATATCAAGAGGGAAAACAACCTGACATCCGATGAACAGCTTCAAAAAGCCCTCGCCCAACAGGGTATCACTTATGAGGATTTCGTAAAGCAGATGGAACAGAACATGCTGAAGCAGAATATTATTTTTTCTGAGGTAGGGAGGAAGATCGCCATAGATGATTCAGAGATCGTGAGCTACTACAAGGTCCATCAGGAAGATTTTATCGAGCCGATCGAGTACACGCTCAAGATGATCTACATTGCCCAGGAGGGAAAAAGTCCAGAGGAGATCGAATCCAAGAAGGGGCAGATCGACCAGAAGATCGAAGCGAATGAAGACTTCGGTCAGGTTGCAGCTGAGTTTTCCGAAGGCCCAGAAAAGGATACGCAAGGAGACTTGGGGAGCTACAAGAAAGGGGAACTGCAAAAGGATCTGGAACAACCCATAGAAGGTTTAGAGGTGGGAAATGTGACTCCTTGGCTGAATGTGCAGGGTGCGTGGTACAGGTTAAAACTTGTGGAAAAAAAGGAAAGACGTCTAAAAGAATTTCAAGAAGTCCGAAAAGAGATTGAAGGAAGAATCTTCGAAGAAAGGCAGCAAGAAGAGCTGGAAAGATATATGGTAGACATCCGTAACAAAAGTTATATTAAAATCTTGATCGCTAATCCCCCTATCGATTGATCTGGATTATTCATAAAATCTGCTGCCAAATTTTTACTCTAAAACCATTCTATATCTTATTGTCAGCATCTTTTACCCTACGGGCGAGCCGATCTCATTACAAAGCCTTCGTTGTAGCCCACTCGCAGTAGTTCACTACAGCTTCGTGGGCCACTGTCTCGCCTTTGCAGCGATCTCAACTCGTGAATAATCCACTCACACCTGGATTATTCTAGGGAATGCAGACTGCGGCGGCAATGACTGTCGTCCACATCTCCTTTTTCCCCTCGGCACTTTGGGTGATGCTCTGCGTGCTGATGGATAAGCTGCTGGAGATGTTGTAGAGGTTTTTTTCCTCTTCCCAGATCTGCTTAGTGTCGAAAGCCTCCCCGAGTGTTGTGACCAACATGTAGGCGGCCAGGTCCGCTACGTATTCTCCCGCCTCCTTCTCTTCCAGGCCATATGCATGATGCTCGGCGAGATAACCATAGTGGTTAGGATCATTGGGTATGGCTAAACCGATCGATGCAGAGATCAGCCGGTATGCTTCGTTTGTGGCGATATCGCTCATCACCAGGAAGAGAATCTGTCCGGGATGGAGCAGCTCAATGCCTTCTTCTCTGGGGATGAGAGAGCATTTTGGGGGAAAAATACTGGTGATCTTGACGAGATTGTAAGGAGCGATACCCGCCTCTCTCAAGGCGATCTCAAGGCTTGCCAGTTTTTCCCTGTGCTGGCCCATTCCCTTAGTCAGAAAGATTTTGGATGGTACGA
>Ga0307379_10002757_pt1 | contig 25781 bp, 30 predicted proteins | sample UN2MG_FD_202237 | JGI IMG/M metagenome (GOLD analysis project Ga0307379, IMG submission 202237) | Soil microbial communities from Risofladan, Vaasa, Finland - UN-2 | ecosystem: Environmental > Terrestrial > Soil > Coastal area > Acid sulfate soil | place: Finland: Risofladan, Vaasa | collected...
GCGGGCGCTGGCGAGCACGCCCGAAGGCCAGGGGCTGGATATTATCGGGCCGCTCGGCAACGGCTTCCGCATTCGGGAATCGCTCCGCACGGCCGTCATTGTGGCGGGCGGAATCGGGCTGGCGCCGGTGCCTTTTCTGGTTTCGGCACTGACGTCGCGGCTGGTACGGGTGGTGCTCCTGGTCGGGGCGTCCTACGACGCGGGCATCCCCTACCGGGTGGAGCGGTCTGGAGCGGAGGGGGCGACGCTTCCGGGGCTGGCCGCCCTCGGAGCGGAGGTCGCTTTCGTGGGCGAGGCGATGGAAGGCAAGCTCGTGAGCGAGCTGCTGGAGGAGCGCTTGGGGGAGTTCGATGCCCAAGGGGATGAGATCATGGCGATCGGCCCCCGGGCGATGCTCAAGCGGGTGGCCGAGATAGCCGGCGGGAGGCTGCCGGTGCAGGTGTCGCTGGAGGAGCGAATGGCCTGCGGGGTGGGCGCCTGCCGGTCGTGCGTCGTGCCTTCGACTGGCGGCGGCTACAAGACCGTCTGCCGCGACGGCCCGGTGTTCTACGCGGACGAGATCGACTGGGAGCGGCTGAACCCATGACCGGGCCCGAGCTCACCGCCAAGATCGGCGCTATGACCATGAAGAACCCCGTTATGGTCGCCTCGGGGGTGTTCGGGTACGGGGATGAGTTCAAGGGGCTGGCCGATTACGGGGAGCTGGGTGGGCTGGTTCTCAAGACGATCACGCGCGAGCCTCGCGCCGGCAACCCGCCCGCCTGCCGGACAGCGGAGACGCCGGCCGGGATGGTGAACGCCATCGGGCTGGAGAATATCGGCCTGGACGCCTTTCTCCGGGACAAGCTCCCGGGTGCCCTCGAGTACGGCACGAATATCATCGCCAGCATTGCCGGCGACACGGCGGCGGACTTCGCGGAATGCGCTCGCGCCCTCGATGGGACCGACGTCGCCGCCATCGAGATCAACATCTCCTGCCCGAACGTCAAGAAGGGCGGCATGGCCTTCGGCGTGGACCGGGAGGCGAGCGCCGAAGTCGTCTCTGCGGTCCGCGGCGCCACCGAGAAGCCGGTCATCGCTAAGCTCACCCCGAATGTGACCGATATCGCTTCCATCGCCTTCGCCTGCGAGAAGGCCGGAGCCGACGCGATCTCCTGCACGAACACCTTCTCGGCGATGGTGATCGATGTCGAGCGGCGCTGCCCGCTCCTCGCCGCCGGCACCGGCGGCCTCTCCGGCCCGGCGATTCGGCCGGCGGCCGTGTTCCGCGTCTACCAGGTCGCGCATTCGGTCGAGGTCCCCGTGATCGGCATGGGCGGCATCTGGAACGCGAACGACGCGTTGGAGTTTATCCTGGCCGGGGCCTCGGCCGTCGCCGTCGGCACCGCCCTCTACGCCGATCCCGCCGCGGGCAATCGGATTCTCAAGGGCCTCTGCGACTATCTGGAAGAGCACGATGTGTCGAGCATCGGGAATCTGATCGGAGCAGTCGGATTCCCGGGGCGAGCGCCTCGGAGGTGACGTATCCGTGACCAGGCGCGAAGTCATCACGCTCGTATTCGACGGCGAGCGCCCCCCCTACGTCCCGTGGAACTTCGGTTTCACGATCCCGGCGCGAGAGAAGCTTGCGCGGCACTTCGGCGAGGCCGGCCTCGAACAGGCGCTTGACAATCATCTCCTCTTGCTGGGCGATGAGATCGGCTTCGTCGAGGACATCGGGAACCACCGCTTCCGCGACGGCTTCGGCGTTGTCTGGGACCGCACCATCGACAAGGACATCGGCAATGTCGAGGGCTGCGTCCTGCCGGAGCCGACGCTCGCGGGCTACACCTTCCCCGACCCCGCGGCCCCCCGCTTCTTCGAGAACATCGAGCCCGGAATCGCAAACCACCCGGACCGGTTCCGCGTGTACGCGCTCGGGTTCTCTCTCTACGAGCGCGCCTGGACCTTGCGCGGGATGGAGAACCTGATGATGGACTTCATCGAGCACCCCGACTTCGTGCGCGAGCTGCTCGATGCCATCGTCGAGTGGAACATCGCCCAGGTCGAGGAGGCGCTGAAGTACGACATCGACTGCGTCTACTTCGGGGACGATTGGGGCCAGCAGCGGGGCCTCCAGATGGGTCCTCGCATCTGGCGCGAGTTCATCCGACCGGCCGCGGAGCGGATGTACCGTGTCGTTAAAGAGGCCGGGCGCTACGTGATGATTCACTCCTGCGGAGACGTGGACGAGCTGTTCGACGACCTGATCGAGATGGGGCTGAACTGCTTCAACCCGTTCCAGCCGGAGGTGATGGAGGTGGATGCTCTGGTGAGGCGCTACCGGGGCCGGCTCGCCTTCTTCGGGGGCCTCTCCACGCAGCAGACGCTGCCCTATGGCTCGCCGGCGGAGGTGTGCCGCGAGACCGAGCATCTGCTCGAGATGGGCAGCGACGGAGGCTATATCCTGTCACCCGCGCACGCCGTGCCCGGGGACGTGCCGCTGGAGAACATGCTGGCGTTCATAGAGGCGGCGCAGGCGCAGCCCGGGTATGTGGGGGTGTAAGGCCGGCGGTCCTGCCCTCGGTCGCGCAGGGAGCTGAGGGGAGGGGAACTGTGGGGGCCCCGTGACGACCCCTGTTCGGGGTGATAGGGGTCGGTGGACCCCTGTTCGGGGTGACAGGGGTCGATGGGATGGCAGCAGGGGAGGGCGCGCTTCCCGTCGCTGCTAGAAGATTCGGGATCCTCCTACTGTGAGCTGGCCGTCTCTCAGCACGTGTGTGTGAAGCAGAGTCGTCTTCTGCTCGAGCCCAGGGGGCAGCCCATCGTGATCGTAGACGCAGAGGGCGGTTGCGCCGAAGGCCTTGAGGATCGGTGTGATCCTCTCTTCATATTCCCACCAGCCGTCGGCCGTGTGGGTTTGGCCGACACAGCCGAAGATGCGGAGACCACCGGGGTTTTCCTTGGCCGTCCGAGAGATACTGGTGGCCGTACGCTCGAGTTGATCGTGGGCTGCGAACTTGGCCGGCGTCAGGTAGAAGTCGGAACTGCTCACGATCTTGAGTCCTTCGCTGTGGATGGCGGCATCCATGTCTGTCCGGAGAAGAGAGAGGCAATGCAGGAAGCGCGTTCGCCATTTGTCTGGGACAACGCAGAGAGTGCACTCGCGGCCATTCATGCCGGCGGCGGCGTAGCGAGCGATGATGTTGACGGCGGCGGTTCCGCTGGAGGGAAGGAGGCAGAGGTGGCTGCCTCGAGGGACGCGAGTCCCGGCGATGCCAAGGAGGACGAGTTCGTTTGTGGGGGACTCATTGCCGCCGGGGAGGGAATAGACAGCGGTCAACTGCCGACGAGCGTAGTACCCATGTCGGCCGTCTTCAAACGCAACGACAACGAAGAGACGGCCTACCTCCGTGACTATGCCACGCGTGCTCGCCGGAATGCCAGGCAGAGCTATCTCAGTACGAACGCGATCTCCAACCTTCATTCAGCTGCTTCCAGATGGTTCCCAGGTATACCAGCTCTTGCGAAGTCTCCACCGAACGACTGAGGAATTGCGTTCCTACATGATTACCATACCTGAAGATACCTGATTCTCGCACACTGAACCTGCCCGAGCGTGTCTCGGAAAATGCCCAAGCGACGGGATTTCTCACGGGAGCGAAACTGCGCTCGCTCTGTGGAAAACGAGATATCCAGAGCGGGTGCTTTCTTTTCCGGCAAGGAGATACTGGACAGCTGAAGGCTCGTCGCGCTGGCTGCTGGACGAAGGGCATTGTCAAGATGCTAACACATGCTGTGGGCTTTGTTGATACATGGGTCACCGGCTCTGCGCGTTGATCTTGCCATTGTGCCAGGGGAGAAGTAATGTGTGTTCCAGTCGCGCGGAAGTGCGTGCGGAATCAACCAGTGGGCTCGAGACGGCCTCCGGAGCGCAAGTGCTCCGGGGGCCGTCGGCCATTTCATGGAACGTTGCAAAGGGGGGAAGGATGGAGAGGGAAGCTGTTCAGGATCTGCCGGAGGCATCCGCGGATCCGGGGGTGCAGTCGGGAGAGACTTTCAGCGCTGTGTCCCGGGCACGGGAGGCGATCAATCTCCGCCTTCTGCTGGAGCTTCGGCGGCGGCTGAAGGCGGCCGCGGAGAGGGAACTGGCAATTGGAGCCGACCGAATGCGTCGTTTTCGAGCAGACCTGCGGCGAGGCGAGGTCGAGCTGCGGTTGTTTGGAAGGGCGCTCCACACCCGGGGTGAGCAGCTCGGGCGAGTGCTGGCGCGCGTGCAGAACACGCAGGCGCGCACGGCTCAGACCTGCGACCGGCTTTCTTCGCTGGAGCAGGAGCACGAGGATCTCTCCCGCCAGCTCGGCGCGGCGGCGGAGGAGGCTGCAGGCCTGCAGCGCTCCGTCCGCTCCACGCGGCAGGTTCGCAGCGGGACTCTGGATTCGCTGGTTTTGGCGACCGAGGCGCTCAGCAACGATCTCGCCTACGCGGTGCGCGACCAGGCGTCGCTGCGAGCGCGGGGCCGGGATCTGATGGAGGAGGGCGAGGCTTTGGCGGCCCGGGCGGGTGCTCTGCACACGTGCTTCTCCTCCCTGGCGCTGGCCGTCGGGACACTAAGTGACGAGATGGAGGCCGCGCTCGACGGGCTGCCGGCGCGGCGGCGAGCGCTGCCGGCGAAGCTGAATCACGGAGAGAACAAGGAGGCACAGGGGGCGTCGTAGTCGCGCAGAGGCAGGACAAGGGGAGAGGGAGGAATGACAGTGCAACTGGGGACGAGACGCGCGCGGAGCGGGAGAATGCGGAATCTGCTGAGGACTGTGCGCGATATCTTCTTGCGTCCGGACCTGCGAGCCCAGGCCTGGCTTGCGCTCGGACGAGCGTTCATACGACGGGGGCGCCCGCAGGCGGCGCTGAGCTTCTACCGCCGGGCGACGGCTTTGGATCCCCATAGCGTCCGGCTGTGGCGGCACCACGTGGCGGCGGCGGTGCGCTCGGGGAACCTGGAGGAGGCAAGCCTCTGCTATCGGACGATCGCCCGATTGGATGGCGATAATCCCCGGGCATATTCCCGGGTTGCTGCGAGCTATGATCTGCTGGGTGCGCCTGAGGCGGCGCTCAAGGCCTGCCGCGGGGCGCTGAAGCGCTTTCCGGACGCGGCCTGCCTCCACCGGCAGTTGGGTCAGATTCTGTTGAACGCCGGTTCGGTCCACAGCGCGCTCCGCGCGCTGGAGCGGGCGGCGGAGCTGAGCCCGCGCCACGGTGACACCTACTACTTCGTCGGCCTGGCGCTGCGGCGGGCGGGGCGAGTGAAGGACGCCCGGGAGGCGCTCAAGAGAGCGCTATCTTTGCGCCCGGATGATCCAAAGCTGTACTACGCTCTGGGGCTGTGCTGTCCGCCGGGTGAGGAGAAGGAGACGGCGGGCCTGCTCCTGGCGGGCCTGGCTGCGGAGCAGGCGGTAGCGGACCTGGCGCCGCCCCAGTGGACGAGCCCGGTGCGCTAGAAGCCACTCCACGAGACACCGCGGAGGAGGCGGAAGCTGTCGGGGACAGGAACCACGCACGGGACAGCATATCCTGGTGGCGTGAAGTGGGTCGCCAGCGATGGCCGCAGTCTCCCCGCGGGCGGCTCTGAGCAGGAGCTGGAGTTTCGAAGTCGCCTCTACGGACGTTCGCCCGATGAAGTAACATTGGGCGAACGCCTTCCTCCGGGCATTTGCTGGCTTTCTGACGAGTTTCACCCTTACTTCTTTGGGCGAAACTCGTTAGGCGGCTTCGTGTTTTTTGGCATCTGAGGCGCCCGCGGGCTGGGAGCGGTCGCGGGCTCGCCCCAGATCGAGGCGGGTGCGAAGCGCGGAACAGAACTCTTCGACGGCCCCCTCCAGCGCCCGAAGGCGGCCTTCCGTCTCGCGCCTGCGCCGGTAGGCCGTGAGGCCGAAAGCCACGCCGCCGACGCCTGCAGCCATCGCCCCGGCGACGGACCAGGCGATGAGCGCGAAGTATCCACTGCCCGGATCAGACACGGCGTTCACCCCTTCCCACCACGAAGATCGGCATGCAGATATGCCTCAGGGCGACCGAAATTTCAGGGCGGTGGGGCACGGGTGTGTTCGGCCGCATGGACAATGCTGGAATGTCCTCGAAAAGGCGCGACATTTCGTCTCTTATCTCAAAGCTCCGCGAATCTGTGGAATATGGCTCAACGGTGGTCGGCCTGGTTGTCTTCGGACAACTGTCAACAGGACCGGCACCGGACCAGGAAGGCACGGATTGTCAGAGGCGAATGCAGGTAAGAAAGGAGTGAGGGTGTGCGCATGCCGAGCCACGTCCCACTCTACCCCATGCGGACGGTGGCGAAGCTCACCAGCGTGGAGCCGCACCGCATTCGTTTCTGGGAGACCCGCTACGGGCTTGTTCGGCCGGCGCGGGACGAGTCGGGACGACGCTTGTTCACCAAGAAGGAAGTCGATCGGATCCGGAAGATCGGACAACTGGTCGACGGATATGGGATGAGCCTCGTGGCAATCCGCAGGCTTCTGCGCGAGGAATCCGCGTAGAGCACGAGCCGGCCTTCCCGGGAAGCAGATGAAAGGGGGACTGCTCCCGTGGATTGGAATCTGCTCTCGGACATCAGCAGTGGGGCGCTGACGGGCGCGCTTCGGGCTTGCGCCGCTCGTCACAGAGCGCTCGCGGACAATATTGCGAACGTAGACACTCCGGGCTACATCCGACAGGACCTGCAGTTTGAGGAGGCGCTCGCCGCCGCCCTGCACACGGCGCGACGGGCGCCTCAGCGCGCGAGTGAGATCGTCTCCGCCGTCCGCGTGGGGGCGGAGCGCGATCGGTCTCTGCCCGCGCGAGCGGACGGGAACAACGTGGATATCGACCGAGAGATGGTTGCGCTCGCGCGCAACGCTCTCCGCTCCCAGGCGGCCGGCGAGGCGCTGGCGGCGCGGGTGCGCATGCTGCGGTCGGCCATCCAAGGCGGACGGCGGTAGGAGGAATATAGATGGACGCCTTCGACATCAGTGCCTCCGGGCTCTCGGCGCAGCGAGCGCGTCTCGACGTGATTGCCGGCAATATCGCCAACGTCGAGACGACGAGGACCCCGGAGGGAGGACCCTATCGGCGATTGCAGCCGGTGTTCGCATCGCGGCAGGGCAATCCCGGCGGAGTTGAGACCATCGGCCTGGTCGCGGATCCGCGGCCGCCGAGGCGGGTCTACCAGCCGGGGCATGCCGATGCGGATGCGGATGGGTTCGTGGCGTACCCGAACGTCAACATCGTCGAGGAGATGGTGGACCTCGTGTCCGCCACGCGGAGCTATGAGGCGAATGCGGCTGCGTTCAATGCGGCGAAGAGCATGGCGCAGCGCGCGCTCGACCTCGGTCGCGCGTGAGCGCGGGTCGGAAGGAGCCTGAGTCATGCGGATAGATGCAGTGAGCAGCACCAGAGCCCCGACCCAAGTACCTCAGGGTGGGCGACGGGCCGAGGGAGGAGACTTCGGGTCGGTGCTCGCGGGCCAGGTGTCCGGCCTGGCCGAGATTCAGTCAGCGGCCGACCGGGCGGCGGAGGCGGTCGCGGTCGGCGATCTCTCGCAGCTGCACGAGGCGGTCATCGCCATGCAGAAGGCGAGCCTGGCGCTGGAGCTGGCGATCACGGTGCGCAACCACGTGGTGGAGGGTCTCAAGGAACTGTTGCACACCCAGACCTGACGACGGCGCTATGGACTCTGCGAGCTAACGGGGAGCGTGTGGGGTGAGTGAGGGGGGAACTTCGATAGGGGACATCGGCCGCGCGTGGCAGAACGCGACGTCCACTCAGCGGCTGGGGCTGGGGGCATTCGCGGTCATCTGCCTCGGCCTGCTGGCGCTGGTGGGAAGTCTCGCGCGGCAGCCGCACTACGGCGTGCTGTACGCGAACCTCCGACAGGAGGACGCGGCGGCTGTGGTGCAGCGGCTGAGGGATATGAAGGTCGCCTATCGCGTGACCGGCAGCGGGACGATCGAGGCCCCGGCCGACACCATTCACGAGGTTCGCCTGGACCTCGCCGCGGAGGCGCTTCCCGGAGGGGGGCAGAGCGGGTTCGAGCTGTTCGACCGCACCCGCCTCGGCCTCACTGACTTCGGGGAACGGATGAATTACCAACGAGCGCTGCAGGGGGAGCTGGCGCGGACGATCGCCCATCTCGACTCGGTCGAGCAGGCGCGAGTTCACGTGGCGCTGCCGACCGAGCGGCTCTACACGAGCGAGCAGGGCACGCCGACGGCGTCAGTCGTTCTCAAGCTGCAGGGCGCTCAGGGGCTCAATGCAGCTCAGGTGAAAAGCATCGTGCATCTGGTGTCCGGCGCGGTGGAGGGGCTGGACCCGGAGTCGGTGGCGGTGCTCGATACGCGGGGGCGGCTGCTGTCCAATCCGGCGGATTCAGGACCGGGAGGCACGGGACTGGCCGCCGCCTCCAACCAACTTCAGCTTCGGCGGGAGTACGAACGGGAGATCGAGGCGGCGGTGCAGTCGATGCTGGACGGGGTGCTGGGGGCGGGCAAGTCGGTGGTGCGGGCGAGCGCGGAGCTGATCTTCGAGAGCGTGGAGCAGGAGCGGGAGACGTACGAGCCGGTGGAGGGCGGCAGCGGCGTGCTCGAATCGCGGCGCGATTTCCGCGAGACATACCGGGGCCTGGGAGAGGGGGCCGCCATCGGCGTGCCGGGAGTGAGCTCGAACACCGGCGCTTCGGCTTCGAAAGTGGCGGTGAAACAGGGCCAAGGGGCGGATGAGTACGAGCAGTCCGAAGTGACGGCTCAGTATCTCGTGTCGCGCCAGCGAGAGCGGCGGGTCCAGCCGCCGGGACAGGTGAAGCAGCTCTCGCTCTCGGTGTTCATCGACGAAGGGGTCGAACTCGGGGAGGGGGAGGATTTGAGCGGGGCGGTGTCGGCGGCGGCCGGGCTCGACCCGACCCGGGGGGATGCCGTGGTCATCACGCGCATGCCGTTCCAGCCGCCGGCGCCGGAGGAGAAGGGAAGCAAGGCCTACGCCATCAGGGATTTTTACTTCCGGGCGGGTCGGGATTTCGCTGCCATCGTCATCGCCGCGCTCTTCCTCCACTTCGCATTCGGGCTGCTGCGTCGGCAGAAGGGCGTCGGGCCGGCGTCCCGGCCCCGGACCGAGGCGATGGTGCACGGGAGCCAGTCGGCGGCGGCGCACGGGAGTCAAACGGCGGCGGCCGCGCCGGTGCCGGAGGTGGAGATAGACCCGGAGCGGGCGGCGGCCGTGCTCCGCACCTGGCTCTCGTCGGATGAGCAGCCGGGCGGGGACGGCGGGTTGAGCGAGGCCCGGCCTGCCGGCCCGGAGTAAGGTTTGTCGGTGAAGACCCGCATCATTAAGGCGCACGAGGTCGCGGCACCGCTGGAGGCATGGCATCCGGAGGCGCCGGGGAAGGCGGCGCAGGCGCCGGAGAGGCGGCCCGGGCCGGCGGCGCCGGATTCGGCCCCGCCGTCGGTAGATGCGGGCGTGGTGGAGAGAGAGGGGCGCGCGCGGGGGCTGGCGGAGGGAATACGGGCGGCGGAGGAGTCGTATCGGGCGAAGATCGGGAGGGTGGACTCGCTGTCGGCGGCGCTGCAGGAGGAGCGGGATGGATTCTTCGACCGGATGGAACCGGAGCTGGTGCGGCTGGCGGTGTCGATCGCCGAGAAGATCGTCGGGCAGGAGCTGGAACTGCGGCCGGAGATCGTGGTGGATATGGTGCAGTCGGCGATGAAGCGGCTGCGAGACCGAGAGCGGCTGCGGGTGAGCGTGAACCCGCGCGACTTCGAGCGGGTGCGCTCGGCGCGGGATGACCTGATCAGCGCGGTGGACGGGGTGCGGAAGCTGGAGGTGATCGAGGACAGGCGAGTGGAGGCGGGGAGCTGTGTGATCGAATCGGAGAACGGGACCCTGGACGCGCGGGTCAAGACGCAGATGGACGAGATCACGCGGGCGCTGGAGGGCGTGATGCCCAATCCCGAGGAGGGGGAAGGGGATGGACCTGGGCCGCTACCGGGAGGCGATCCACCGGACTGACGCGCTGCGGCTGAACGGGCGAGTGGCGCAGGTGGTGGGGGTGCTCGTGGAATCCGTGGGTCCGGCGAGCCGCATCGGGGAGGTGTGCCGGATCAGCACGGGGCGGAATCGACCTGCGATACCGGCCGAGGTGGTGGGATTCCGCGGGAATCGGGTGCTGCTGATGCCGCTCAGCGGTATGGGCGATATCGCCCACGGCAATGAGGTGGTGGCGACGGGGCGGCCGCTGACGGTTCGGGTCGGGAGCGGGCTGCTGGGGCGGGTGCTGGACGGTCTCGGTCGCCCTCTGGATGAGGGGCCGGTCATTATCTCGGGAGCGGAGGCCTCCGTGCAGCAGGCGCCGCCGCATCCGCTGCGGCGGAGTCGAATCAACGCGCCGCTGCCGCTGGGAGTTCGCGCCATCGATGCGTTTCTGACCTGCGGCAAAGGTCAGCGGATCGGGATCTTCTCCGGGAGCGGAGTGGGGAAGAGCACGCTGCTGGGCATGATCGCGCGAAACTCGACGGCGGATGTGAATGTGATCGGGCTGGTGGGCGAGCGAGGGAGAGAGGTGCGGGAGTTCATTGAGGGCAACCTGGGTCCGGAGGGGATGGCGCGATCGGTGGTGGTGGTTGCGACTTCGGACCAGCCCGCGATTCAGCGGCTGAAGGCGGCTTTCGTGGCGACGGCGGTGGCGGAGCACTTCCGCGATGAGGGGCTCGACGTGCTGCTGACGATGGACTCGGTGACGCGGATCGCCTGGGCGCAGCGGGAGATCGGCCTGGCCGTCGGCGAACCGCCGACGACCCGGGGGTATACGCCATCGGTGTTCGCGGTTCTGCCCCGGCTCCTGGAGCGCTCCGGCACCGGAGAGAAGGGCAGCATCACGGGGCTCTACACGGTGCTGGTGGAGGGCGATGATATGAACGAGCCGGTCGCCGATACGGTCCGGGGCATACTCGATGGACACATCGTGCTGACGCGAGAGCTGGCGGAGCGGGCGCAGTTCCCGGCGATCGACGTTCTGGCGAGCATCAGCCGTCTGATGCCGCAGGTGGCGACGGCGCAGCATCGGGCCTCGGCGGAGGTGCTGAGGCGGCTGGCGGCGACCTATCGGTCGGCGGAGGACCTGATCAACATCGGCGCCTATGCCGATGGGACGAACGCGGAGATCGATCGGGCGAAGTCGATGATGGGAGATATCAGGGAGTTCCTCGTTCAGGACGCAGAAGAGCACTGCGAGTGGGACCGTACGGTGACCAGGTTGGCTGAGCTGGCGGAGAAGGCGGGGCGATGAGGCGATTCCGGTACCGGCTGCGGGCGGCGCTGACGCGGGCGGAGCACGAGGAGCGCAGCTGTCAGATGGAGCTGCTGCGCCGGGAGGAGCACCTTCGAGAGGTGCGATGTCGGGTGGAGAGTCTCGAGGTGGCGACAGCGGGGCTGCAGGTGCGGCTGCGATGGCTGCAAGACGGAGAGGTGGACCTGGGGCGCGTGGTGGCGCTCGGCCGGGAGGTGGACCGCCTGGGGGATCTGTTGGCGGAGGCGCGCAGGCTGTGCGGAGAGCTGGAGGAGGCGGCCGCGGCCGCCCGCCAGCAATTGCTGGAGAAGGCGCGGGAGCGGAAGAAGCTGGAGAGACACCGGGACGGGCTCATGGTGCGGCAGCGGCAGGCGGAGCTGTTGGCAGAGGGGAAGCAGCTCGACGATCTCGCGACGAGCCGTTTCGCCGCGCCCGGTGTGCGGGGAGGGGGGAGTCCGTGAGGATTCCGAGGCCGATCCCTCCGGCCGGGGTGTTGGCTGTGAAGGCGCGGGTGGCCGCTATCAAGTCCCAGTTCGGCGGGTTCGAGTCGGCGCTCTCGGGGGCGGTGTCGCATGAGGGCGAAACGGATCGGGGCCGCATCGAACGAACCGTGGCGATGGCCGCGGAGACGCACGGCGTCGATGCGAATCTGCTGCTGGCGGTGGCGGAGATGGAGTCGGGTCTTCGGCCGGAGGCGGTGTCGCCGAGGGGGGCTCTCGGCGTGATGCAGCTCATGCCCTCCACCGCCGCTGGCGTGGGTGTAGCGGACGCGCTGAACGTGGAGGAGAACATCGACGGCGGCGCCCGCTACCTGCGAGAGCAGATGGATCGGTTCGGGGGGGATCTCTCGCTGGCGCTGGCGGCGTACAACGCCGGCCCGGCCGCGGTAAGCCGGTACGGAGGCGTGCCTCCCTACGCGGAAACGCGCAGTTTCGTCTCTCGCGTGCTCTCTCGGGTGGCGGCGATGGAGGCGGCTCGGTAGACGGCTCCCGCCTTCGGGGCGCTAAAGTCGCCGCGCGGGGATGGCGATTATTACCCTGGTGCCCGCCGCGGGCGCCAGGGAAATGATTGCACTTAGAGAGATACCAGCGAGTCCTGTCGAGATTGCGCCGCAAGAGCTTGCGACCCCCGAGCACGGAGGGGCGGCGGCCGATTTCTGGTTCGTTCTCCTGGGGCAACTGAGGCCGAGCGCCGACACAGAGCAGTGCTTCGATCTAGGTTTCGCAGACTACCAGAGCGGCAATGAATCCAGTGAGGGCCAGACTGCCCGCCCGTCGGTCGTGTCGCACTGCAGCGCCCCAAAACGGCCGCTCGGGCGGGCATCTCTTTGGCGGGGCGGCGAGCGAGAGCGGCCGTCGTCTGGAGGCGCGGGGGCAGACCCGAAGTCGGTCGCGGCGGCCGCGGTGCAGGAGGCGCTCCGGGCACTGCCGGAAGGCGGCGACCGGAATCCGGATGTCTGGGAGCCCAATCGCGGCCCGCGGCTCTTGCCGGACGGGGAAGAGAGGCAGCATGGCACGAGCGCGCCCGCGGTCTCACCCGAGTCGCCGCTTTCGCTGTCTCAGGTTGTCTTAGCAGAAATCAGAGTTGGTCTCTCGCCTCCGCTGACGAGCCCGGATTCGGCGTGGTTCGCCCCCACGCTCGACACTGAACCGGGCTCGCTTATGCCTCCGCTAGCCCGGGCCGGGGGCCACAACGCCATGGCTACGCCCCCGGCTCGGGCGCCCACCACCGCAGGAACGAACGGTGATGAGGTGCAGGCGCTTGGCTCGCCCGAGCAAGCGCCTGCGTCAGCGCTCGCGGAGCCAGGGCCTCCGCGGGCGAGAGCGGTACCCGGGGCCTCAAGCGATGAGAGCGGGGGAGCAAAGCCGGCCCCTATACCCGCCTCTGCCGGCAGCGAGGAGTCGGTGAGCTCCCCCGCGTTAGCCTCCCCCGTGACTGTCCGCCGCGAGCAAGGCTCGGCGCAAGCTGAGGCACGGGCGGTGCCGATGATCGGGCCGAGGGCAACGACAGACGTGGTGGTGATGAGCGCGGCGGCAGCCGATGACACGCTATCAGCGAGGCCCGCTCCGGAGCTCGATAGAGCGCCATCGCCGAGGCCCGCGGCGACCGTCCGTGAAGCGCCGTCAGCGAGGCCCGACCCAGCAGCCGATGAAACACCATCGCCGAGGTTCTCCCGGGCGGCGGATGAAGCGCCATCGCCGAGGTTCGCCCGGGCGGCGGATGAAGCGCCATCGCCGAGGTTCTCCCGGGGGGCGGATGAGGCGTTATCGCCGAGGTTCTCCCGGGCGGCGGATGAGGCGTTATCGCCGAGGCCCGCCGCGCCTACGGATGGAGTTCCGTTGGCGAGGCGCCTCGAAGTCTCTGGTCGAACGCCAGCGTCTGGGTCCGCGGAGCCGGCGGTCGTCGATTCGGGGGATTCGCAGGCCCCGCCTCGGGTTGGCGCGGAGGGAGAGGCGCACTCCAGCGCCGCCCCACGGGGGGCCGGTGCTCCGCAGGAGAGCAATGCTCCGCGTCGCAGCCGGACCTCGTCTTCCGCTGGGCGAGATGCGCTGCGGGATCCGGAGACGGGTCGCGGCGAGGCGAGCGGTGAGAGGCGCCCCGTCGCGGTATCTTTCCCGAACAGGCGAGATGTCAGCCGGCAGCCGATGGCGCTCACTCGCGGCGAGGAAGAGGCAGAGGCTCCGGCGGCGCTCAGGACTCCGGAGGTGGAGCCGGCCGGAGCGCGGCTGGTGACAGCCGAAGCGCGGAACGCAGGGAGAACCGAACGCGTCGCAGGGAGCGACATGAGGCCGACCCATGTGGAGGCGTCGGCGCTGCTGGAGCAAATCGAAGGGGGGACTCGGAACGCGATCCGCTTCTCCCGGGTGACGGTTCAGCTCCGGCCGCCTGAGCTGGGGACGATACAGATCGCGGTCCAGTCGCGGGAAGGCAGCCTATCCGTCCATTTTCAGGCAAGCCACCCGATGGTCAGTGCCTGGCTGGAATCGAATGCGGTGACGCTGCGCTCCGAGCTGGCGGACTCGGGCCTGCCGTTCCAGAATCTGAGCTTCGGCACGACGGCGCACGAGCACAGCGGTCAGGGGACAGGAGAACGACAAGAGGCGCCTCACGACGGGGCTTCGTTCGGCCCCGAGGCGAAGGCGAGCGCACGAAGGGGCGGGCCGGCGGCCGGCACCCAGAGAGGCGTCGCCGAATGGAGAGCGTAGGGAGCCAATGATTACTGCCGCCTCGAACGTCAACAATGCCAGTCAACCCCAGGTTTTCGGCCAGGGCACGGCTGACGGTCTGGGACAGGACGCGTTCCTCAAGCTCCTGGTGATCCAAGTCCAGATGCAGGACCCGCTGGAGCCGATGAGCGCGCAGGAGTACATCGGCCAGCTCGCCCAGTTTTCGGCCGTTGAGCAGCTCCAGACCACGAACCTTCAACTCGCCGTGCTCCATCACGTGCAAGCGGTGTGTCAGGCGCTGCTGCTCATCGGCCGTACCATCGCCACCACGGAGGACGGTGTTACCGGGGTCGTGGACGGCGTCACCTTCGTGGAGGGGCAGCCGAAGCTGACCGTGGGAGAAGACGAAGTCGATCCAGGCGACGTCACCCAGGTCTGGTGACGGGCGCCCATTCTCTAGAAGCTGTTTCATGCCCTCTATCTGAGGTCATGAAACAGCCGCACAAGCCGCCCGGCTCCAGCAGGCGCATTTCATGCGAGCGTCTCTAGCTGACAGCCAGGCGAGTAAGGGTTATGAAATGCGCTGTAGGGAGGGTGGTTGAATGATCTCGATTTTCACCGGCGTGGCCGGACTCCAGACGTACCAGCGTGCAGTTGATGTGATTGCGAACAACATCGCCAACGTGAATACGGTGGCCTTCAAATCCGCTCGCGTGTCTTTTGCGGAGGCGCTGGCGCAGACGCTGCGATCCGGAAGTGAGGCGGGGACGAACCCGATGCAGATCGGGCTGGGGGTGGGGGTGTCGAGCATCGAGAACCTCATGGGCCAGGGGAACCTGAAGTCCACCGGCCGCCCGACCGACGTGGCTATCATGGGGGAGGGATTCTTCGTCATCAGCGATGGCAACGGCATCTCGTTCACGCGAGACGGAGTCTTCCTGCTCGATGGACACAACAGGCTTGTGTCCTCCAGCAACGGGATGCAGCTGCTTGGGTGGCTGGCAGACCCGGCGACTGGAGCGATCGACACCTCCGCGGATATCGATCCGGCGACCGAGATCCTGATTCCCATCGGCACTCGTCTCGCCGCCAGGCAGACGGCGAACGCCGTGTACCAGGGCAACCTGAACGCGAGCCAGGACCCGGCCGACCCCGTGGATGCTCCGTTCACGATCTACGACTCGCTGGGCGCGTCACACCAGATTACGATCACCTTCACGAAGTCGGCGGTGAACCCGAATGAGTGGAGCTGGGGGGTTACGAGCCCCGACGGCAACTGTGCGGACACGGGGACGATCACGTTCACGGTTAACGGCGAGTGCCAGACCGGGAGCATCAACTTCACGCTCACCCTGACCAGCCCGAACGGGGCCGATGCGAACATCCCGATCGCGGCCGATCTGACAGCGGTCACGCAGCTCGTGGGCGACACGAGCGCGCAGTGTGTGAGCCAGGACGGCCTCCCGGTGGGTGCGCTGCAGAGCTTCAGCATCGACGAGTTTGGCGTGATCACGGGGATCTACAGCAACGGAATGGCGGAGCGCCTCGCCCAGGTGGCGCTGGCTGCCTTCACGAATCCCGCCGGTCTGGCGAAGCTGGGGAGCAACCTGTATGCGCCGTCTCCGAACTCGGGGAGCGCGATCATCAAGCCGCCGAATGTCGGGGCGAACGGGACGCTGGCGTCGGGATTCCTGGAGATGTCGAACGTGGACCTGGCGCAGGAGTTCGCCGATCTGATCGTGACGCAGCGGTCGTTCCAGGCCAACTCGCGGGTCGTCACGACCGCGGACGAGATGCTCCAGGACGTGCTGACTCTCAAGCGATAACGTCGAGGTAGACCTTCGATGGGGGCGGGGAAAGGATGCTCGGGGTGATCGAACTTACACGCTTGAACGGTATTCCTCTCGTCGTGAATGCGGAGTTGATCAAGTTCATCGAGGCGACTCCTGATACGCTGATCTCGCTCACCAGCGGCGAGAAGATCATGGTCCGGGAGCCGGTGGATCTCGTGACGGAACGCGTATTGGAGTACCGCCACCAGATAGCGGACAACTCAGACCCAGGCTGATGGGCGATGGGCTGCGCCGCCTGAGCCGTCTCGGGCGGCCCTCCAGCAGGAGTCATGGACCTTACAACGCTTCTCGGGCTGCTGATAGCGTGGGGGGCGGTCCTCCTGTCGATCATGCTCGAGGGCGGCCACCTGAGCGCGTTCGTGAACCTGCCGGCTGCTCTGATCGTGTTCGGCGGGACGGCGGGCGCGGCCCTGATCGGCCTTCCGGCGCAGCAGGCGGCGGGCGTCGTGCAGGTGTTGCTGCGCGCCTTCTTCGGGCGCCCGGTCAGCAGCGTCGAGGTCATCGAGCTTCTGGCTGACCTCATCCGACGGGCGCGCCGCGATGGCGTCCTCGCGCTCGAAGTCGAAATCAAGAGCATCGACAACGAGTTCCTTCGCTCCGGGCTTCAGCTCGTGATCGATGGGACCTCGCAGGAGCTGCTCCGGGACATCCTCAAGGCCGAGATCGCGGCGATGCGGGCGAGACATGAGGCGGGTCAGGCGGTGTTCGGCACGCTGGGCGGGTTCGCCCCCACGCTGGGCATCATCGGCACCGTCATGGGGCTCATTCACATGCTCGGGAAGCTCGACAAGCCGGAGGACATGGGACACAGCATCGCCGCCGCCTTCATCGCCACGCTGTACGGGGTCTCCATCGCCAACCTGATCTTCCTGCCGATCGCGAACAAGCTGAAGGCCAACAGCGAGGAGGAGCTGACCGCCTACGAGCTGGCGGTGGAGGGCATTCTGGGGCTCCAGGCCGGGGAAAGCCCGCGGGTCGCAGCCACTCGCATGCGGTCGTTCCTGTCCCCCCAAGCGAAGCGGCGCATCGAGGCGGCCGGGGGGCAGAACGAATGAGCGACGGCCACGACGGAGGGGGCAGCCTTCGGTGGCTGCTGACCTACGCGGACATGATCACTTTGTTGATGGCGTTCTTCATCATGATGTACTCGATGTCCGTCATCAGCAAGGAGAAGTTCGAGCAAGCCGCGTCCAGCTTTCGCTCGGAGTTCGGCGCCCCTGTGCGCGGGGAGGGGGCGGGGGGATCGAGCATCTTGCCCCATCTCGGGGCCTCCACCAGCGCGTCGCTGGAGGAGTCGCTTCAGTCGGTGAAGGATGAGCTCGAAGAGTACATAGAGGAGAACGACCTCCGGGATCTGCTTCAGACAAGAGAAGAGGCGCGGGGACTCGTCATCACCCTGGTTAGCGATAATTTGCTATTTCCAGTCGGTGAGGCGATGTTGAGGGCCCCCGCGCTCTCTATCTTGGATCGAATCGCCGGGCTGCTTCGGGACGTGCCCAACCTCACCGTTATCGAGGGACATACGTGCAGCCTGCCGATCAAGACGTCGCGCTATCCCTCGAACTGGGAGCTGTCGGCGGCTCGGGCCTGCGCGGTGGTGCGGTATCTCGTGGAGCAATGGGAGATAGATCCGGTTCGCTTTGCCGCTACGGGGTATGCCGCCAGCCGCCCGGTTGCGCCGAACGACCGGGAAGAGGGACGGGCGAAGAACCGTCGGGTGGAGATCGTCCTGCTGGCCAGCGGTCCGCCGATTGAGGGGGAGCAGGATGTCGCCGTGGCGGAAGCGATGGAGGCCGCCGACAGCATAGAGGAGAGTGCAGAGGACGCTCCGTGAGGAATCGAGGACGGCTGCTGTTGATACTGGGCCCGCTGATCCTACTGCTCGGCGGAGGCGGAGCAGCTTACTTCTTCCTCTTTCACAAGCGCCCCGCCAAAGCCGCGCCGGCTGAGCAGACCTGCGAGCTGACGCTCTCGGATCTGACACTGAACCTGGCGGACGAGGAGCGGCCGCACTACCTCAGCGCCTCTGTCAGCCTCGTCCTCAAGGGCGTCGATCCCCAGGCCGTCATCGAAGAGCAGGAGGCCGAGATCCGCGATGCGGTCATCATGGTGACCACGCAGCACACCTACGGCGACCTCCTCACCGCCGAGGGCAAGGAAATCCTGAAGAGCGATATCGCCGTCGCCGTGGAGCAAGCCCTCTCCGACCACCGACTGGGAGTGGAGGGCGTGTTGTTCACGACGTTTCTGATGGAGTAGCAGGCCAAGCCTTGGCATTCACCTCAAGTCTGTGCCTCCTGGCGCCGAAACCTTCTGTGGGAGGGGTACATATGATCCGCGGTCTCTATTCGTCCGCCGACGGCCTGCTCGTGCAGGCCGCTCGGACCGATGTGATTGCGGGGAACCTGGCGGGGGCGAGCGTTCCGGGATTCCGGCGGGATGTTCTCAGCGTGACGGCGTTCGGCCGCGCGCTCGAGTACACGGCGGGAGGGGCCGCGGCCGGCGTCCCCAATGGCGTCCTGCTGGAGGCGTCGACGGAGCTGGACCTCCGCCCGGGGTCGATGCGCCGCACGGGGGCGGAGTGTGACGTCGCGCTGGAGGGGCCGGGCTACTTCTGCGTCCAGACGGCGGCGGGGGAGGCCTATACCCGCGGGGGCGCGTTCCGGCTCGACGCATCGCACCAGCTCGTGACCGCAGCCGGGGACGCCGTTGTCGGCCAGGCGGGCCCGATCCGAATCGACGGGGCCGATATTGCGTTTCGAGAGAACGGCGATGTCGTCGTGGACGGAACTCGCGTGGACCGACTGAAGCTGGTTGACTTCCCCGCTGGCGTGCCGATGCGCAAGCTCGGCCGCGGTCTGCTCGGCGCCGATCCCGCCTCTGCGCGGCCCCACGATCCGGCGAAGGTCCGCGTGCGGGAGGGATATCTGGAGGGGGCGAACGTGGACGCAATCAGCGAGATGGTGGGTATGATCTCGGCGCTGCGCGCGTTCGAGGCGAGTCAGCGGGCGCTTCAGGCGAACGATCAGACCCTGGAGAAGGCGATCAACGAAATCGGCCGCGTGTAGGAGCGAAAGCCATGATGCGAAGTCTCTGGTCGGCCGCCACGGGGATGGCCGCCCAGCAAACGAACATCGACGTGATTGCGAACAACCTGGCCAACGTGAACACGGTGGGGTTCAAGGCGAGCCGGGTGGACTTCCAGGATCTCGTCTACCAGACGTACAGCGAGCCGGGCGCCGCCGCGACGGAGGGCACCCAGGTTCCGACGGGAGTGCAGGTGGGGTTGGGGACGCGTTTCGCCGCGGTGCAGCGCATCTACAGCCCGGGCGAGATGCGCCAGAGCGGCAACAGCCTCGATCTCGCCATCGAGGGGGACGGGTTCTTCCAGATTCTGCTGCCGGACGGGCGCACGGCTTATACGCGGGACGGGGCGTTCAAGCTGGATGGGCAGGGGAGGCTGGTCAACTCCAATGGCCAGCCGCTCGACCCGGAGATCGCGATCCCGCCCGAGGCGACCCACGTGGACATCGGCTCGGACGGGACGGTGAGCGTGACCGTGGCGGGAGAGAACGAGGGGCAGCAGCTCGGCCAGATCACGCTGGCGAAGTTCCTGAATCCGGCGGGGTTGACGAGCATCGGGCGCAACCTGCTCTTGCCGACGGCCGCCTCGGGGGAGGTGGTGACGGGCGCGCCGGGGAGCGAGGGGATCGGGACGCTGGCACAGGGGTTCATCGAGCTGTCGAATGTGAGCATCATCGAAGAGATGGTGAACATGATCGTCGCCCAGCGCGCCTATGAGGTGAACTCGAAGTGCATCCAGGTCGCCGATGAGATGCTGTCGATGGCGAACACGCTGCATCGGTAACCTCAGCACGGCGTCGCCGCTATGAAGGTAAGACGGGCATTCGCCTCGGGCGAATGCCCGTCATGCATTTGAGGCAGGAGGCGCGTTCCTCGCTCTACTCGCTCCAAGGATGGTGGGGATAGGGGTCAGCCAGAGGGCTTCAGATCCTTCAGCACTTCCTTTGCCCACTTGGCGTATTCGGGCCGCTGGGTGAGCTGGCAGGCGCAGTAGATGCGGAGTCCCTGGAGCTTGCCCGCGTTGATCTGGTCGACGTAGATCTTGAGCGTCTTCTTGAACTGCTCCTCGGTGAGCCAGTGGCCGTGGTGAGCGCCGCTGTTGATGTAGATGCCGCCGAGGATGATCTTGCCGGCGTGCTGGGCCTCGCTGGCGGCGAGGTGCTGCTCGGCCTGCTCCAGGTTGCTGGGGTCCCAGAGGTTCATCATGACACCCTGGTAGTCGAAGTCATAGGCTTGGTTCTCGTTGCGGCGATGGGGGTAGTGGGGGACCCAGAGGTCGAGGTCGGAGTTGATGGATCTGATCGCGGCGATGATCTCGCGCCACTGCTCCATCGTCCGGTGCCCGTCCTCGATCTCGTCGTAGAAGTCGTTCAGGTAGAGGCCGATGATCTCCGGGTGTTTCAGCGACAGCTCGGCGACCCACTTGGCGTGCCGGAGGGCGATTTCCTGGGTCCAACCCCAGGCCGCCCGATCGACCTTGGGAATAACGTACTTCACGCCGGGGACCTGGAGGACGCGGTACATGTGGGTATCTTCCCATTTCTGCGTACCGTCGTAGGCGTCATCGTCGGTCCAGACGAGATTGAAGCCCAGCTCTTTGACGAGTGGGGCGATGTCCACATCCTGCTCGTGCTGCCAGAGGCAGATGAGCGGCTCTTTGAGGCGCGTTGAGGTCTGGCTCATGTCAGTGGCTTCTCCCTTCACGTTGGTAGTGGCACAGCCGACGGCCAGAGTGATGACCGTCGCAAGAACGAGGCAAGCACGGTTCATAACTTCCCCCTTGAAGTGGCTGAGCAGAGGATACTGTATCGGGGGGCTGGTTCCTTTCGGGAAGTGTCGCGGAATGGGTGGAGAGGACGCCCACTTCCCTTGACACACTGCCATCGGTCCAGTAGGGTAGTGTCGTTCCGATCAACGCGTCAGGGAAAAGCCGCTCTGAATACCCCCTATCGAGTTTCTTGCATTATGGTTAGGAGCACCCATAATGCAAGAGAATCCGTAGAGCAGTGCCCGGCGGTGGCGCTCTCCGTCTGTGCTCCCTCTGCAACGTCAGCCCGTCAGTTTTTCTCCCTTCCCCACTTGGGCAATGGCCGTGATCACGAGCCGAACTAATCCCAAGATCAAGGAGATACGGAGCTTGCTTCAGCGTAAGCACCGCGATCGGACACGGCTGTTTCTGCTGGAGGGCGAGCCGCTGCTGCGGGAGGCGTTGGCGACCGGAGCGCGGGTCGAGACGATGCTCGTCGCGCCTGAGCTGCTGGAGGCGGGGTCCGCGCGGCTGTGTGAAATGGCGCGCCGCGCGGGCGCGGCCAGGCTTGAGGTGTCCCCCGAGGTGCTGGGGAGCATCTCGCCGCAGCACGGGCACCAGGGGATGCTGGCGGTGGCGCGGCAGCGATGGTGGCCGCTGGAGGAGATGACACCGGGAGCGGAGGACTGCTACGTCGCCGTGAAGGAGATCCGGGAGCCGTGGAGCATCGGTACCATCGTGCGGACATGCGAGGCGGTTGGCGGGCAGGGCGTGATCCTGATGGGCGAGTCGACCGATCCCTACCATCCGGTGGCGGCGCGGGCGAGTATGGGGACCATCTTCACACAGCGGTTGGTCAAGTCGGATCTGGCCGAGCTCGGCGCATGGTCGCGGCGGCACGGGGTCTGCATCGTCGGCACGTCCCCGTCGGGGGGAACAGACTACCGGAAGGCCGACTATCGGCGTCCCCTTGTTCTCTTCATGGGGAGCGAGCGAGTGGGCCTGTCGGCGGAGGAAGAGGCCCTGTGCGATGTGATCGTGCGGATCCCCATGGTGGGGCGATGTGAATCGCATCATGTGGCCGTGGCGACGGGGGTGGTGCTGTACGAGGTCTTCGACCAGGGGAGGGGGGACGGCGCCGGCGGGGTGGAAAAGGCCCCGAGGGTGTGGAAACAGTAGCCGAGTGGTATGACTATGCGAGGGGCATCATAAGGAGGGGTTGATGAGTATTGGTATCGGCGGATGGGTCGTCATCGGAATCGTCGGGGTCATCATCCTCTGGTGGATTGCGACCTACAACAGGATGATCGTGCTCCGCAACCGGATCGAGAACGCCTGGTCGCAGGTGGACGTGCAGCTCCGGCGGCGCTATGACCTGATCCCGAATCTGGTGGAGACGGTGAAGGGCTACGCGGCCCACGAGCGGCAGACCTTCGAGGAGGTGACGAAGGCGCGCCAGGCCGGCATCGACGCGCGGACGGTTCAAGATCAGGCGGCCGCGGAGAACATGATCACGCAGGCGCTCAAGCGGCTGTTCGCGGTGGCGGAGGCGTATCCGCAGCTTCGGGCGACGGAGAACTTCCAGCAGCTTCAGGAGGAGCTGTCGGGAACGGAGAGCAAGATCGCCTACGCCCGGCAGTTCTATAACGACACCGTGCTGTCGTATCACAACTTGATCCAGGCGTTCCCGGCGAAGATCGTGGCCGGCATGGGCGGGTTCGCGAAGCGGGATTACTTCGAGATCGAGGAAGCCGTGGCGCGAGGTCCGGTGCAGGTGCAGTTCTAGCGATTGCGAGGGACGGCATTCGAGGAGGAAACGACGGGGCAGGAGGGAAGCCGCCGGAGGCGGCCAAGGCTCCTGCCCTACCCATTTGAGCAGAGGCCGTTGGCGATGTTCGATGCGATTGCGGGTAACAGGCGGCAGTCGTACGTGCTCCTATCGGTCGTAGTCTTGCTGATCGCGGGAGTGGGGTACGTGTTCGGGCTGTACTTCGAGCTGGGGCGCTGGTTTGTGGCGCCGGCGGTGGCATTCGCGCTGTTGATGGCGTGGGGGAGCTACTACTACAGCGACAGCATCGTGCTGAGCATGAGCCAGGCGCATCCCGCGACGAGAGAGAAGGAGCCCTATCTCTGGAACACGGTGGAGGGGTTGAGCATCGCGGCGGGGCTGCCGGTGCCGCGGTGCTACATCATCGAGGACAGCGCGCCGAACGCCTTCGCTACCGGGCGCGATCCTCAGCACGCGGCGATTGCGGTGACGCGGGGGCTGTTGGAGAAGATGAACCGGATGGAGCTGGAGGGGGTCATCGCGCACGAGATGTCGCACGTCGGGAACTACGACATCCGGTTTATGACGTTGGTGACGGTGTTGGTGGGGACGGTGGTGCTGCTGTCGGATTGGATGCTGAGGGCGAGGTGGTATGGGGGGAGGAGAAGCCGCGGGAGGGGACACCCGATCCTGCTGCTGATCGGGCTCGTGTTCGTGATCCTGTCGCCGATCATCGCGGAGCTGATGAAGCTGGCGCTGTCGAGGCGGCGGGAGTTCCTGGCCGATGCGACGGCCGCGAAGCTGACGCGCTATCCGGAGGGGCTGGCGAGCGCGCTGGAGAAGCTGGCGGCGGATACGGAGCCGCTGGAGGGGGCGAATAAGGCGACCGCGCACCTCTATATCATCAACCCGCTGACGGAGCATAAGGGGTGGACGAACAAGTTGTTCAGCACGCATCCGCCGATGGAGGAGCGGGTGAAGCGGCTGCGGGGGATGTAGTGCAGGTGGCACGGCCGCCTGCCCCGGAGGTTCCCCAACAGCGGAAACCGAACGCCGAGAACAATAGAGAACGCTCGCGTGATTCCACATATGCTTAGGGGCTGACGACTGCTGCCACCCGCCAGAACATGGGAGGGGGGGCACGGGATGAGGCATTGCGTGGGCGAGACCTTGCAGGGAGGGGTCAGCCATGGCAGCAGAACGCCGCGCTCGGAGGCTGCTCGGCCAGATGATGCTGGAGAAGGCCTTGATCACCCCCAGGCAACTCAGCGATGCCCTGAGGGCGCAGAAGCGCACGAGGGGGAAGCTCGGCCGTATTCTGGTGGAGTTGGGTTACGTATCGGAACTCGACATGTTCCGTGCGGTGAGCGGTCAGGACGGCCTGCCATTTCCGTCTCGCTTCCTGCCGTACTTCCATAGGGAGAGGGGCCAGCCCGAACCGCAGGACGCCTTCGCTCGCGGCCGAACACGCGCGAGCCCCTGAAGTCTCGCCCCGCCAGCCATTCGCGTGTTTCTGGGGTTCAGTCCCGGAACACGCAGCGCGCCGCCGACGCCGAGCCCCTCGAAGTCGCCAACAGGGCGACCGCGCATCCCTACACGATCAACCCGCTGACGGAGCATAAGGGCTGGGCGAACAAGATGTTCAGCACGCATCCGCCACTGGAGGAGAGGGTGGCGCGGTTGCGGGGGAGGTGAGGGGAGGCCCGGTCAGAGGCGAGGTCCGCGGCTAGATGTACTGGTCATGTCGGTCGATAAGGACGCCGAAGACGGTGGCCGTGATGGCGAGATCGACAAGACCGACAAGGCCTATCCCATGGCCGGTGATGAGGTTGGGGGCGATGTAGGGCCGTCCTGTCGGATAGTGCGCGGGATACGAACAACGCCTGCCATGGGGGGGATATGTCGTCGGCGGCGTGGCGAGCAGGAGCGCTTGGCGCTCCCGCTCGCTTCTTTGTCGGTGGGGGTATTGACCCGCACTCATTTGTTTGCTACCATCCAAAGGCAGCGGTATCTATCTACAGGAGAAGAACAGCATGTCTGAGATGATCGGAGCCTGCGGCCTGATCTGTAGCGAGTGCTCCGCGTACAAGGCGACACAGGCGAATGACGCGGATGCGATCGTGAGGGTGGCCGAGGAGTGGCGCAGGGAGCACGGCGGGGACGTCAAGCCCGAGGATGTGTGGTGCGATGGTTGCATGTCGGCAAGTGAGCGGAAGTGCAGCCATGCGCGGGCGGGATGCGGCGTGCGGGCGTGTGCAGTTGGCAGGGGGGTTGCGAACTGCGGCGTGTGCGACGAGTACGGATGCGAGAAGATGACAGCATTCGTCCAGGGAGTGCCGCAGATGCGTGAGACGCTCGACGCCATACGGGCCGGGAAGCTCTCGTCACACTGAGAGGGCGAGGATGCTCCCCCGGCGAGTTGGTGGTTGCGCGCGCTCCAACGGACAAGCCGGCTCGGGGAGATGTGACTGCCGCCTGGGAATCGCCCTTGACGCGCAGGGCATTCTGTGGTACAAGTCGATCGGTGCTGCTATGTCGAAGCGATCTCTGAGCAACTTGGGCTGCTGGGTGTGGCGTGGCGAAGACGACGGCTTGCCGGGCTCGATCGCGCACAGCTCCCCGAGGGCATAGAGAAAGCGCAAACTGAATAGGAAGCAAGAGGATCCAGACCAGCCCGGCAAGTCCGGGCTGGTTTTTTTCGCGGAGCCGCGGCAGGGGCGGGATGGGAAATGGCCGGCGGGCGTGGGCACGCCCGCCCTACAAAACGGCAACGGCCGGCGGGCATGGGAATGCCCGCCCTACAGGGAGTGAGGAGAGGACAATGTACTATCCGAGCAAGGCGGAGTTCAGAGAGAAG
>Ga0307379_10002758_pt1 | contig 25760 bp, 23 predicted proteins | sample UN2MG_FD_202237 | JGI IMG/M metagenome (GOLD analysis project Ga0307379, IMG submission 202237) | Soil microbial communities from Risofladan, Vaasa, Finland - UN-2 | ecosystem: Environmental > Terrestrial > Soil > Coastal area > Acid sulfate soil | place: Finland: Risofladan, Vaasa | collected...
TAGCCAAGCTGGACGAGCTTGAGGCCCGTTACGTTGAAAGCGAGGAGCAGATAGGGCAAGCGTCGGCAGCTGGGGATTCCGCGCGTCTGGTGGCGTTGTCGAAAGAGCAGGGCAAATTAAAAGCGGTGGTTAAAAGGTATCGCGAATACAAAAAAATCGTATCGGGCATTGAGGAAACCCAAGAGCTTCTTGCCGGCAGCAAAGAAGACGCGGAGATGCGGTCTCTGGCAGAAGATGAACTGGGCAAACTGGAAGCCAGGCGTGATTCACTTTTCGAAGAGATTGTAAACAGCCTTGTGATGGCTGAAGATATGAATGTGAACTCTGTGATAGTGGAGATACGGGCGGGGACCGGCGGAGAGGAGGCGGCATTGTTCGCGCGTGACCTTTACAATATGTATGTAAAATACGCAGAGGGCCGCAAATGGAAAGTCGAGCAACTAAGTTTTAGTGTCGCGGAGATGGGAGGATTTAAGGATATGATTTTCGGTATTAAGGGCAACGGCGTGTGGTCGGAATTGGGTTACGAAGGCGGCGGTCACCGCGTCCAGCGTGTTCCGGAGACAGAGTCACAGGGCAGGCTACATACCTCTGCGGCAACGGTGGCGGTTCTGCCTGAGCCTGAAGAGCTGGACATCGAAATAAACCCTGCGGACGTGGAGGAACACGTCAGCCGCTCGAGCGGGCCGGGCGGCCAGAGCGTCAACAAGCTGAGCAGTGCGGTCAATCTCGAACATATTCCCACGGGAATCACGGTCAATATGCAGGACGAAAAGAGTCAGCACAAGAACCGCGCGAAGGCGTGGCGGATTCTGAGAAGCAGAATTTATGAGCACTTCGAGAGCAAGCGAAGGGCCCAGCGTGATTCGCAGCGCAAGACAATGATAGGCTCGGGCGACAGGAGTCAGAAGATAAGGACATATAATTTTCCTCAGAACCGGGTGACGGACCACAGGATAAATTTATCTTTGTACAGTCTTGATAAAATAATGGCTGGCGACATGGGTGAGTTGATTTCGGGCCTGCGGGCATATGACAAAGAGCAAAGGCTCAAAAGCTTCTAAGTGCCGTGTAGTCGATAGACCGAAAGTTCGGAGTTTATAATGATAATAGTTGTAACAGGGATGGTCGGCGTCGACAAGACAAGCTACCTTGAGCGGGTCTGTAAGCTGGCGGGCGAAAGGGGCAGGGAGGTTTTTCTTTACAACGTCGGGCAGCAGATGTACACCGAGGCCCCCGATATAAAGCCGGGCAAGATTCTGGACATACCAATTAAAAGGCTCAGCTCTCTTCGTCGGAGTGTTTTCAAGGACATCATCGCAAAATCAAAGAAGGTCGCGAATCTTATAGTGAACACGCACGCTACTTTCCGGTGGCGTCACGGTTTGTTTCCGGCGGTTGATTTCGACCAGATGCACGAGCTCGGTGCGGACATGTATATAACGGTGCTGGACGTGGTTACGGCACTTCACAGGCGATTGTCGGAGGAACACGCAATCGAGCATACGCTAAAAGACCTGATAGTCTGGCGTGAAGAGGAAATCATCGGGACGGAGATGTTGTGCAAAGGTATCGACGAAAGTGTTCCGTTTTACTGCCTTGCCAAGGGTGCCGAAGAAGATACGGTGGAGATATTTTACCGGCTTGTTTTCGAACAGCAAATCAAAAAGGCGTATTTAAGTTTTCCGATGACGCACATGGAAGGCAACAAAAAGGTCAGGGAAGAAATCGACGAGTTTCGTCAACTGATGAAAGGATTTTTTACATGCTTTGACCCGGGTGACCTTGAGGAATATCACCTGCCCCAGAAAGCCCATGAGGCGAAGGCGTCGGGTCTTGATTATATAGAGGTTACGGCACTGGGGAAAAAGACACAGCTTGAGGCCGAGCAGGTGCTGCAGATAGAGCGTGACATAAACAGCCAGATATACTCTCGGGATTTTCTTTTGATTGAACAGGCGGACATGATAATCGGCCTTATCCCTGCGACGTCAGACGGGCGGGCAGCGGTATCGAGCGGGGTCGAAAGAGAACTGCAGCACGCACACGAGGCGGCGAAGGAGGTATATGTCATCTGGAAGGCCAGGCAGAGGCCGTCAGTGTTTGTCACGCAGACCGCGACGGAAGTTTTCGCAGAAGTGGGCGAAGCGTTGGAGTATTTCAAAGGGCAGGGGCATATAAAAAAGGGTGACGGCGATGCATAATAACGCGAAGACACCTGTGAAGGAAAAATCAACAGGGGGAAAAAGCCTGTCAAAGCAAGTGGTGCCAATCAGGGGGACAGGTAAGGCCGTCAAACAAAAGGCCCCTGTTTCATGCAAAGTAAGGTACAAGAAGATTTGCGGGCCAATAAATCTCGCGGGGTTAAATGAAGTAATCGCAAGAGAGTATTCCGCTTCAATTCTTGGAGGCAATGAATCGAAGAAAGATGCGGGGAGATTCAGCTACTGGATGTGTGAGCCGAAGGAGGTATTTGAGTTTCGGTCAGGCGAAGAGGACCCGTTCGGGAAACTGCATCAATTATTAGATAAGTACAAGCTCGAAGGAAATTTTGCAACCGCCCTGCCGGCGGGAATTTTTGTCGGTGGCTGGGCTGGGTATTTCAGCTATGAGCTGGGCAGGTATATCGAGAAGATTCCGGAAACTGCGGCAGATGACATAAAGATGCCGCTGATTAGGCTGTGTTTTTATGACGGGGTCATCGCATACGACCATATTGAGGAAATTTGCTTTTTAATCGCACTGGAAATTGATGGTGAAAAGAAAACAACAGAGGAAAAAATAGCAGGCCTTGAAAACCTGCTTACCAAATCACAGAAAATTACTGTTAAGCCCCCCCGCCGCACCAATCTGGACGATATAGACTTTTCGCAAATCGGCTGCAATATGAACAAGGACTATTACCTTGAGGCGATTGAGAAGATAAAGCGGTATATTTATGACGGTGACGTCTATCAAATCAATTTTTCTCAGCGGTTCGAATGCGATTATAACGCCGAGCCGATAAACCTTTACCACTGGCAGAACTTTTACAATCCAAGCCCTTACGCAGCGTACATTGACGGCGGTGATTTTCATATTGTAAGCGCTTCGCCGGAGATGTTTATAACGATTGAGGACGGGATTATCAGCACCCAACCGATTAAGGGGACAAGGCGGCGGGTCAGTGAGGACGAAAACACAAACGCCAAAAATTTTGAAGAACTCGTAAAAAGTGAAAAAGAGCAGGCGGAATTGAACATGATAATCGACCTGGAGCGCAACGACGTGGCAAGGATATGCAGGGCGGGGACGCGAAAGGTTGTTCAGCCTCGGACGATAGAAAGCTATCCGACGGTGTTTCATGCAGTGGCAACGGTGGCTGGTGAACTTCGCGGCGATGTTACGTTTTGTGATATTTTGCGGGCGATGTTTCCGGGCGGTTCGATTACCGGCGCTCCGAAGATTCGCTCGATGGAAATTATCGACGAGACCGAGCCGACGGCCAGAGGAGTTTATACAGGAAGCATCGGCTTTATCGGGATTGACGGGGGTGTATGCTTGAATATCGCAATACGAACGATTATCATCACGGGACAAAAGGCCTATGCCCAGAGCGGTGGCGGGATAGTCGCCGATTCACAGGCCGAATCCGAATGGGCCGAGACAATTACAAAAGCACGGGCTTTATTAGCAGGCATCAGGAGCGTAAACGCTAAGTGATGGAAAAAGTTTTTTTGAATGACAAGCTGGTAGACGTCGACAAGGCAGGGATATCGGTCACCGACGGTGGTTTTTTGTACGGGGCGGGCCTGTTCGAGACGATGCGAGCGAGCAACGGAGTGGTTTTTTCGCTTGAAGACCATCTGGAGAGATTGTTTTCCAGCGCGCATACTCTATCGATAGAGAACAGCTACGACAAAAAGTTTATAACCGAGTCGGCGTATAAAGTTCTTGAAGCAAACAAACTTTCCGACGCCCGTTTGCGGCTTACGTTAAGCAGCGGGCCGATGGCGGCCGATGGCAAAGAGCACAAATCGACGCTTCTTATCACGGCGACGAAATTTACGCCTTACCCTGCTGAGTATTATAAGAACGGCGTGATGGTGATAATAAGCTCCTTTAAGCAGAATTTATTCGACCCGACATTCGGGCATAAGACGATAAATTATTTTCCGCGTATTATGGCGCTTGAGCAGGCCCGCTCGAAGGGTGCGGCTGAAGCGCTGTGGTTTACCACCGACAACCGGCTTGCCGAAGGATGCGTAAGCAACGTGTTTCTGGTTAAGGATTCTGTTCTTTATACTCCGCCGCTGACAACGCCGGTACTTGCAGGTGTTGCAAGGAAAACCGTCTGCGAACTCGCTGAGAACAACTCCATTGAGCTGTCGGAAAAGGACCTGTATATAAATGATGTTCTCGAGGCCGACGAGATTTTCATAACAAATGTTGTTATGCAGATTATGCCGGTTGTGGGCGTGGAAAAACACACGGTAGGTGACGGCAAGGTCGGTAAGGCAACAAAAAAGCTAATGAAATATTTCGACGGGTTTATCAAAAAAAATTGCGGGAAAGGCAAATGAAGATAAAGGCAATCACAGAAAAGATTGAAGAAATGGTTCCGCTCAAACTGGCGCAGGGCTGGGACAACGTGGGCTTTCTGGTCGGTGATGCGAAAGGCGATGTAAAGAAGATTCTGCTTACGATTGATGTTACGGGCGAGGTTGTAAAAGAGGCGAAAAGATTGAAGGCCGATTTGATTTTAAGCTATCACCCTGTGATATGGGACGGTTTGAAAACGGTCACGGCGGCCGGGCCCGGCAGCGAGGTTTACGAACTGATTCGGGCGGGTATTTCGGTCTTTTCGATACATACTGCCCTGGATTCTGTCGCAGGCGGAGTAAACGACGGTCTTGCAGAGATTGTCGGCATTGTGGAAGCTGAGCCTATCGGCGATTACGTCGATAATCCCGCGGGTGACAACTACAAGCTGGTAGTTTTTGTTCCGACTGAGTCAGCAGCAAAAGTATCAAACGCAATTTTTGCAGCAGGTGCCGGGACAATAGGAACCTACAGTAACTGCGGTTTCTCATCGGAAGGCATGGGAAGTTTTTTACCATTGCAAGGGTCGAAGCCGGCGGTTGGGAAAAAAGGCAAACTCGAGAAGGTATCGGAGGTAAGATTCGAGACGATTGTACCTGAGGGGAAATTAGAGGCGGTGGTCTCGGCGATGAAGAAGGCACACCCATATGAGACGCCGGCGTATGACATTATCAAGCTGTATGGAAGCCAGAGCAAATATGGTCTTGGCCGGATTGGAAAATTAGCCCAGCCAGCCTCAGTAAAAAAAATAATCGAAAAAATAAAAAGGCACACCGGGGCAAAGGTCTTCGGCATTGTAGGCGACGAAAAGCGATTGGTGAAAAAAGCGGCGGTTTGTGCCGGTTCGTGCGGAAAGATTATCAATTCGGTCATCACGGCAAAGTGCGATTTGTATGTCACCGGCGAATTGAAACATCATCAGGCGCTCGCGGCACAGCAGGCGGGGCTGACGTGTATCTGCCTTAGCCATACGGTTTCGGAAAGATTTATATTAAGGAAACTGGCCAAACAATTACGAAAAGAACTAAAGCAGGTGAAAATCCAGATAAGCAAAAAAGATTCTGACCCCTTTAACTGGAAGAAGCTATGACAGAAGAGCATTTGGAACAGGAAAATACATCAAACATAGAACAAGAACCCCAAAGCCGGACCTCGACGGACACACCAGAGCAAGAGATGGATTTTGAGCCGACGGTCGAGTCGGTGATAGAGGCGGTTCTGTTCGCAAGCGACGAGCCTTTGACGGCGCCTCGTCTGGCGGATATTGTCGAGACGGGCGTAAAGCAGGTCAAGGAGCACATCAAGAGCCTGAACGACAAATATAAACAGAACCATAACGCTTTTCGGATAGAGCAAATTGCCGGCGGTTATCAGATGATGACGCTTAGTCCATTCAACCACTGGTTGAAAAAGCTGCTGCGGGCGCGCAGTGACAGCAAGTTGAGTCCGGCGGCACTGGAGACGCTTGCGATAATAGCGTACAAACAGCCTGTTATCCGCGCCGACATCGAGTCCATTCGCGGGGTGGCGGTGGGCGAGATAATCCGCAGCCTGATGTACAAGGGACTGGTCAAGATAGTCGGCCGGGCCGAAGTTTTAGGCAGGCCCATGCTTTACGGAACAACAAGAAAGTTCCTCGAAGCATTCGGGCTTAACTGCCTCAAAGATTTGCCTAAGGTCGAGGAACTAAAGAAGCCCCCTGCCTAAGAAATCTTCCCGGGTCGGTTGAGCGGTCATCTGCTATGTGCACCTATATCAGGTTTTCGGTTCTGCGATACTTTGTTTCCCCAGAAGTCCCTGCCGCCGTTGTCGGGGATTTGAACACCGGCAGCGATACAGGGTGAGCCATCTTTGAGTTTATAACCATCAACAGAATCAGGTCCAACTCCACCGCTGCCGGGTTTGACCAGCATCGGGTCGGCGGTGATGGCGTTGGGATCGGTCGGCGGTTGTATGTGATTGCCGTAGAAGAGGTTGTTTGAAAAGATATTGTTGGTGCTTTTTCCAAAGCCAGGTTCGTGTTTATAGGTTCCATCGTTATTTCGACCAGCGCCATAGCTGTACCTGGCAGTGCCTTCGGCATAGAAGACATTGTTGTAAAAGTGCGTGCTGTCGGGCCAACCTCCCCAGTCGGTAAACAGAACAACGGGAATGTCCAGGTCGGGCCCGATGTATATAATGTTGTTGTAGATGTACGTGTTTCTGACGCTATCACCGGTGATATGGAAAGTCCGGCTTTTGTCATTCTGGCTGATATTGTAGCGGATGACGGTTCCAACACAGCCAACGTTCCCGCCTGTCCGGGCCGGCCCGCAGATAAGCATGAAACCGCCGTCGTTATCGTGGCTGTAATTATACTGGAAGAGCGAGTTTTGACAGTTGTAGTCGGAATCAAAGGCCTGGCCGTCTTTGGCGCCTTTTATGTGCGAAACTTCGTTGAACTGAATGACGGTGTTGTCACAGCTCCAGGGCCATATTCCGGCGGCGTAATCCTCACACCTTTGTCTTCCACCATAGACACGATTGTATTCGACAAGGCAGCCGTCGCAGCCCCAAGGCTTTATGCAGTCGCCGCCGATGTCTTCCAAAAGATTGTATCGAATCACAACGTTTAAACTGGGAAACCAGTTTTTGGAACGGTCGGTAAACCGGGAGCGTCCACAGATGCCGTTACGGTCGGTGCGGACAACGTAACAGTTCTCTATCAGCAGGCCGTCAAAACGCGACGGCGTTTCTCCTTTGCACTGCCAGAAGATGCCGCAGCCTTCGGTGGATTTGTCGAGACTGCCGTTGACGTCATGGACGTGAAGGTTTTTTAGCTGTATATAACAGAGCGTGCCGCAATTATTCGCAGAGACTCTCACGCCGGTACGCCAGTTGGCTCGCGTCGGGCCGAGGTTTGTAATCTCAAGATTGTTGACTTGCCAGTACTCGACATTTTCCAGCAGCAGTGTATCGAGCACATTACCCTCGCCGTCGATACGCGGCTTGTTACCTCTGCCGAACATGTCAATAACAACAGGAGCCGCCCTGCTGCCCGACCCCTGCGGCCTGAGCTGGCCGGTGTAGGTCGTCCCGGCTTTTAACAGAATTCTGTCACCGGGTGCGAAAACGGTGCTGTTTACACGGCTAAGACTCTTCCATGCCCTCTCCGGTAACGTACCGTCATTTTGGTCGCTGCCGTTTTGGCTGTCGAGGTAATAGGTTGTCCCGCCCGGAGAGTGTAATACTTTGTCTTTCTCTCCAACGGCCAGATTCGATTCCAGAGAACCCTGAAAAACAAATACCACTAAAACCATCAAGAGGCCTTTGGCAGGCAATGTCCAAAGATATTTCATTTTCCTGAGCACCTTTCTTTTACAAATATTTGCAAATGCCGCCTCGCAGCGGCAACTGTGCACTTTCGGGTGGTTATTCAATAATTAACACTCGGCGTATCATATTTACCTCCGACAAAAGGTTGAATCGCCTGACGATTTTATCAAGGCAAACTGCAACTGCCATCAAAAGCAGGCAAACAGTTACACGGCCATTTTATGGTTAGCGGCAGGCATTTCAACCAAAATTCATGCCGGATTTTGGGCGTTCGGCACCGAGCATACACTAACGAGGGTCTCGTTTTTGCTTTACAATGAGGTATGAGGCTGCTACAATCCGGTTTTGAACAGAAGAGTTACAAATGGCCGGTAGAATAGAAATTGACACTGAACGATGCAAGGGCTGCGGCCTGTGTGTGGCGTTCTGCCCGAAAAGCAGCATCGTAATCCGCGGGCAATCCAACAGTAACGGCTATTTCCCCGCCGAGATGACAGACGGAGACTGTACCGGCTGTGCCAACTGCGCAATTGTCTGCCCGGACGCGGTAATAAAGGTCTTTCGTGACAGCAATATAGCATCGGTGAAGTCGGGGACAAAAAGCAAACCGGGATTAATCGAGGAAAAGACGTGAGCGAAAGAATCTTAATGTGCGGCAATGAGGCGCTGGCAGAAGCGGCCATCATTGCCGGGCTTGACGCATATTTCGGCTATCCCATCACACCGCAAAATGAAATCACTGCGTACATGTCCAGAAGAATGCCCGAGGAGAACAGGGTCTTCGTTCAGAGCGAAAGCGAATTGGCGGCGATAAACATGGTCTACGGCGCCGCAGCCACGGGCAAGCGTGCGATGACAAGTTCATCGAGTCCGGGTGTCAGTCTGATGCAGGAGGGGATAAGCTATTTGGCTGGCGCCGAGCTTCCGGCGGTGATAGTCAACGTGATGCGCGGCGGGCCCGGGCTGGGTAATATCGCGCCTTCGCAGAGTGATTACTTCCAGGCCACACGAGGAGGCGGACACGGTGATTACCGAACAATCGCGATGGGCCCTTCGAACGTTCAGGAACTGGTGGATTGCATGCCTTTGGCGTTCGATTTGGCCGACGAGTATCGCATACCGGTTATGGTTCTGGCCGACGGGATACTGGGTCAGATGATGGAGCCGGTTGTGCTTGAGAAAAAACCGGCCCGCAAACTGCCTCCTAAAGACTGGGCGCTCACAGGAGCCCACGGCAGAGAGCAAAACATTGTGCGCTCGCTCTGGCTAAAAGACGGCGCGCTTGAGCAGCACAACTATAAGCTGCAGGCCCGGTACAAAGAGATTGAGGCCAAAGAAGTAATATGCGAAGAATATCAGGTCGCCTCGGCGGAGATTGTAGTGGTTGCTTACGGTGTGGCTGCGAGAATCGTCCGAAGCGCCGTTGACAAGGCGCGTGCCGAGGGCATCAGGGCCGGCTGGATACGGCCCGTTACACTGTGGCCCTTTCCTTATGAGCAGATTAGCAAAGCTGCGGAGGATTTTAAGCTTTTCCTGACGGTCGAGATGAGCCTGGGACAGATGGTCGAAGACGTAAAACTGGCCGTTGCGGGCAAGGCGCCGGTTCTGTTTTACGGCCGGCCCGGCGGCGGCGTCCCGACAGTCGAACAAATACTGGAAAAAATAAGACAATTGTCCATGCCGACAAAAAAGGCGGCGGCGAAATAACATGGAAACAGTTTTCGAGAGAACAAAGAGCTTCAAGGACTGCGTGACACATTATTGTCCGGGGTGCGGGCACGGTATCGCGCACCGATTGATAGCCGAGTCGATTGACGAACTGGGCATTCGGGGAAGAACGATAGGTATCGCGCCGGTCGGCTGTGCGGTCCTGGCATACGATTACTTCGACGTCGATATGGTCGAGGCTGCGCACGGCAGGGCGCCGGCGGTAGCAACGGGAATGAAAAGAACAAATCCCGATAAGATAATATTTTCCTACCAGGGTGACGGTGACCTTGCGGCGATAGGGATGGCGGAAATTATCCACGCCGGGCACCGCGGCGAGCAGATAACGGTGGTTTTCATAAACAACGCGGTCTTCGGCATGACCGGCGGGCAGATGGCGCCGACAACGGTGCTGGAGCAGGTTACGGCAACGACACCGAAGGGCAGGCAGGCTCGTGGGGAGGGTTATCCGCTGCAAATGTCGGAATTGATGGCGCTTTTGCCGGGAGCCGCTTATGTGGAGCGGTGCAGCGTTTATAATCCCGCCCAGGTGCGAAAGGCAAAGAAAGCTATAAAGTATGCGTTCAAGCGGCAGGTAAATAACGAGCCGGGCCTGTCGTTTGTCGAAGTGCTTTCGCCATGTCCGACGTATTGGCGGATGACACCCGCCAAGGCGATGGAGTGGATAGAAAACGAGATGACGAAATACTTCCCGCTGGGTCGTCTAAAAGACGGCAAATAAACGGATTTTAACCTTAGAGTGGGAAAGGGACATGTCTTTGCGAACAAGAGGTCGAACTTTCAGCACGGTCCAATCGTTCAATATGACACCGCTTGTCGATATTGTATTTCTGCTGATAATATTTTTTCTGGTGGTCTTTCAGTTTATCGAGGCGGAGAATTTTCCGGTGTCGGTTCCGGACGAGGCTGAATTTGCCGAGAGCCACGCAGAGTCGGAGGGTGTTGGGGCAACGGTAACCGTTATGAAAACGGCGGAGGGCAAATTCGAGTTTGCGGTCGGCGCAGAAAAAGTCAAGGCAGATTATACTGACCTGGCTGAGAAACTGGCAAGGCTGATAGACGTTCGTCTGGCCGATTTGCCGCGGGACAGGAGGGTTGTCACTTTGCGTATCGACAGGGACGTTAGGTTTGCCCAGGCCCAGTATGCCCTGGCGGCGGTAGCGGCAAGCGAGGCGACCGACATTCAACTGGCGGTACTGAAAAACAAACGCAATGAGCTGCAGTGAAGAGGGTTTATGCAGGTTCTTTCTTGGACTTTTTGTCCTGCTGGGCGAAGATTTCAGCCTTGCCTTCGACTACGTCACGCGTGATTACGTATTTGGCGGGCTTGGGTTCTTCGGGCAGTTGATACATCAAATCAACCATCAGTTCTTCGGTGATGGAACGCAGTGCCCTCGCGCCGGTGTCACGCGTCAGGGCCTTTTGTGCCAGTGCGTGCAGGGCATCGGAGGTAAATTCAAGTTCGGCGTTTTCCATCTCGAAGAACTTTTGATACTGTTTTGTAAGAGCGTTTTTGGGCTCGGTCAGTATGTCGATGAGCGCTTTTTCATCAAGGGCTGAAAGAGCGGTGATAACCGGCAGTCTGCCAATCATCTCCGGAATCATGCCGTACTCGATGATATCTTCCGGAATGACCTGCTGAATTATATCGCTGTACTCGGTTTTTTCGTCGGTTTGTCCGCCGAGTTCGGAATCGAAGCCAATCATCTTTCTGCCGAGTCGTTTTTTGACGATGTTTTCGAGACCGACAAACGTCCCGCCGCATATGAAAAGAATCTGCGACGTGTCAATCTGTATGTACGACTGCTCCGGATGTTTTCTTCCGCCCTGCGGAGGGATATTGGCGGTGGTCCCTTCGAGCATCTTCAGCAGTGCCTGCTGGACGCCCTCGCCCGAGACGTCGCGAGTGATGGAGACATTCTGCGAGGTCTTTCCGATTTTGTCGATTTCATCGATGTATACGATACCGCGCTGCGCAGCCTCGATGTCATAATCTGCCGACTGAACCAGCCGAAGCAGAAAGTTCTCGACGTCTTCGCCCACGTAGCCCGCTTCGGTGACGGTCGTCGCGTCACAGATGGCAAAGGGCACCTTCAGCATTCGGGCGAGCGTGCGCGCAAGCAGTGTTTTGCCCGAGCCGGTGGGGCCTATCAACAAAACGTTGGATTTGTCTATCTCGATATCCCTGTCGTCGCTGTCGGTGTGTAGTATTCGCTTGTAATGGTTGTGGACGGCAACGGAGAGATATTTTTTTGCGTGCTCCTGCCCGATTACATACTCGTCGAGATATTCCTTTATCTGGCGGGGTTTCGGCATCTCTTCCGGACTGAACGCGAGCCTGCTGAGCCGCTTTCGGTTCTGCTGGATTATGTTGTGGCACAACTCGACGCAGTCGGGGCATATAAAGACGTTGTTCGGCCCTTCGATGAAGGTATCAGCCTGGCTGCTGGAGCGGCCGCAGAAACTGCAAATTGCTTTATTCCTCTTGCTGTCAGATTGCTTGGCCATTTCTAAAATACCACCGGATAAGTTAACCTTGGTACTATTTTAATTCGGCAAAATCGGTAAGGCAAGTTATTTAATAGTCGGGGTTTTTCCACGGCGGTATAATTCGATGCTATTTCCGCCGTAGAATGCGTTTTTTTTATTTAATTTCCTGTTTTAACCGGTCCAATTTTTCGGCCCAAAAAAGCGGAATATCATCGAAGCTATTTCGCAGGACTTCGATATTATGCGTTATTTGTTGTTTTTTGGCGGGGTCATAGTTTGCCCAGCAGTAAAGCTCATAATATTTTGCCCGCCACCATTTCCAGGTTCGCGTCCCGGAAATGGTCGTATCATCTTTTGTTATTTGCGCGATTTTTGACCAGAGTTTTGCGGCGGTATCGAATTTCTGCTGTGCAATTGCAAATCTTGCGCTGCAGCGAATAAAATCAACGTTATCGCGCATGTTGTCTTCAGCCAAACTTTCAAGCAACTGCTCGAAGTCGGCTAATGCGATTTGCTGCGGCAACTGGAATACGGATACTTCAACAAGCAACAGGGCGGCTTTTTGTTTCGGGTTTCCTTCGAGACAGTCAAAACAAAACCGGGCCAACTCCTTGCAGTTTGAAACAAAGCCCGAATCATCTTCCGCGAACTGTTCCATGGTCCCGACAGCTTCGGCGAGCAGCTGCATCGCCTCGGGGGCGTAATCGCAATCCCTGCTTTGAGCGATTGAATTGTTCAACCGCTCAAGCAAATCATTTATTTGCTGTGGTTCGTATTTTTTTCCGCGTATCGTTTGTGCAATTAACTCGAGCTTTGCCGCCTCGGCCCAATGTCCGGAAGACTGCTCGGCGATTTTTTGCAGCAACTCGGTGCTTTTGTCAACCTGGCCGCAGCCTTTTAAGACAGCAGCGTAAAGATACTCCAGTTCCTCCAGCATTTTGTCTTTTGCCAACGCAGCGTAACTATCGAAAACCTCAATAACAATTTGGCATTGATTCGGTTCATATGTAAAAAGATTATAGGCCAGGTATGAGGCCTGTGACGCGATTTGGGCGGGAAACAACTCGAGTAGTTCGTTCGGCTGTTTTTGCTGCAGGGCAGCGGCCTCTAACAAAAGTCCGGCCGCCCGGGCAGGTTCCGATTCGGCAAGGCTTACCGCGGCAACATAAACAGTAAGAGGTGTTCGTGTCTTCTCATTTTCCGCCAGACGCCCAAGCAGTTCCCTGCATTCGTAAGCCTTTTCCTGCCAGGCGGCGTATGCGGCAAGCTCAGCCTCAATCGCACTGATTTGCAATAGGTCCTGCTTAGTTGTGACCCGATGTGACAGGTCCGCCAGAGCAAGCGAGCCAAGGACACTTTGAGCTTGCGGCCAGATTTTAAGAGTTTCTTCAAGGCCGTCGGGGTCGTGTCGCCGCTGAAGAAACATCAGCGACAAAATCAACTCCGGATAAGTATCGAATGAGCTTTGCCCGAGAATTTCTACTAACGCATTTAGTTCATTGGGCTCGGCCAAATCTGTCAATTTGATTTTTTCGACCGCCGCATTGGCAGGTCGCAATATGTCGGAATACTCCGCAAATGATTCAAACTCCTTTATCGCCAACGTTTTGTAAGATGGTTGTGTCGTCCCAAGCAGTGCGAGGACCTTGCCTTTTATTATTGTCGGCCCGGGTTGTTTGTACGTTTGATTCAGCGAATCTATCCGGCCGAGTATTTTTAATAAAATCTCATTCCTCTTCGGCTGTTCCGCCGCAAGTGCGGAATAATAATCGATTTGGCTCTTAGCCAGCTCGGTCGCATAAATATCGTTGTGCAGTTGCCTCCACAGTCCCGTCGCGCCGTATTTTTGTTCCCAATCGCCGCCTCGATAGTCCTCGATTTGTCGTTTTAGTTTTCGCTGGTCGTTTGCGATTTGCTGCAGGCCGGCGGCGGCACTTTCAGCGAGTTCGCGCAAACTTTCGCGGTCAATGGCTCTTAGAAAATCGCCGCTGTACTCATACTGCATGCGAATCTGAAAGCTTTCCTGCATAAAGGCCTCGGCGGCAAGGTCCGCTCTTCGAGCCAGTGTTTGAACGTCCTGTGAGGTAGCAGGTTCATCAGCCAAAGCGGTTAGCGGCAGCAGGAACAAAACCATCAACAAAAGGAAGGCAAAAGTTCGAGGTGTATTTTTCTCCCAGACAGCCACCGGTCGCTACTCCGTCATCGCGAATGTAATATCAGTCAGGCCCATTCCGTAAAAGACGTTGTATATTTTCGCAAGATATTCCCATTTGACATCCGGGCCACAGACGATTTCAACGGGGTCCGAGGTGAATCTTTTTTGCTGCGTAAGGCAGGCCTGAAGCTGCTGCATAAGAAGGACCAGATCGGCATCGAGATTTTGTGAGCTTACCCCGACGGTCTCGCACTGACCTATTTGCACTTCACAGCCGGCGGCAGCAGGGGAAATCTTAATCATCAAAGGTTCCGGTCTCGCGAGCGGTTGTACCTCGGCATGGGCGGCGGCGACTTTCAGCGGCAGGAAATCCTCCTGAGGCCTGTACCGGGCGGCGACAAGAAAGAAAATCAGCAGCAGGAATATTACATCAATCATCGGGGCCATCCGCAGGACAAAGAAGCGCCGGCGTCTAAAGAAACTTCTTGAATTCTTCGGCCGGACAAACTGGTCCTTTGCTCCTTCCAAGGTACACCTCTGAGTAAATATTTTCCCCAACTGCTGCGAGTTGCTAAGAGCTGTTTTGTTTTGCGAATTCCGCGCCTTTGCGCAGGGCCTCGGTATTCACAGGCAGAGTTTTATGATACCGTTTGGCGAGCACGTCGGGCAATGCTTTGGCCGCGGATTCGGCACCGAACAAGTTACGCTTTTGCAGATATGCGCCAAGGGCGACCATATTCGCAGCTTTTTTACTTCCAAGCTCGACCGCCATCTCGTCGGCGGGAATAGAAAGCACTTCGATACTATCATCCAGCTCGGGTTTGGTATCAATTAAAGAGCTGTTCATAATGAGCAGTCCGCCCTTTTTGAGCCGTGGCGCAAACTTGTTCAAAGAGGCCTTGTTCAACACAATCAGAGAATCGGGTTTGCTTACCACGGGTGAAGCAATGGGGCCGTCGGCAACAACGACCATACAATTGGCGGTACCGCCCCGGACTTCGGCACCGTAAGACGGCATGTAAGTTACTTCCCTGCCGTTTTTCATCGCGGTCTGCGCCAGCAGCTTGCCGGTGAGCATAATTCCCTGCCCGCCGAAACCGGCAATAACAATTTCCTCATAAAAAGTGTTCTCTGTCATTTGCAACCCTTTGTATTTCAGCACCGAAGCCTTTCACTTAATCTCTTTATTGTTTTATGTTCCGGGCGGCGGCCTGTTTTGCTTTTATCTGCTCGAGGTGGTTTTTTAAACTTCGTCTTATTTCAGGCACGATGTTCTCGGATTCAGTGACAGCATCACTCGCAAGGGCTTCGATACGGTTTCGAAAGACCCCGTGTATCGCCAGTGCCGGTATCGCAATGAACAGCCCCCAGAACGTGGTGACAAGTGCGACTGAGATGCCGTCTGCCAGTTGTGCCGGCTGGGGCTGGCCGCCCGCGACCACAATGGCGTTGAAAAGCTTTATCATTCCAAAGACCGTGCCGAACAAACCGACCATCGGCGAAACATTCCCTATCAGGTTCAGCCACTCGATTTTTCGAACCAGGGCCCAGGCCTGCTCCTGCAGCGATTCGTCCAGCGCGCTTCGCATTCGGAACCAGTCGCCCCTGCCCTGCGTGACAGCCTTCACCGCCGCAATACTGACAAAATCCTGCCTGTCTTTAATCCGCGTCTCGAGCTGCTGGGGCCCGAACTGTCGTATTACTTCGATTATCTCTTTTCCTACGCCGTCGGGCAGAAGTTTTTTTCTTCGGATGGTTATAAAATGCTCGGCGGCCAGGAAAACGGTAAGAAGCGACATGGGCAGCAGCACGAACCATACGATGGGGCCGCCCGCAACTATAAACTGGTCGAAAAAACTCTGCTCAGCTGCACCGGAGCGCTCAGGAACATTCATAGCAGCAATTATTACGGCCAATACAATCACCAGTGCGACAACGAGCACGGTGGTATTTATCAAGAATCTCCTACCCATAACTCACCGGCCTTTGAGGATTGCAGCAATAAAGATTCCTCGTACTATAAGCCCTCATCAATAAATACACACTCTCCAGAGCTTTGCCTGGCTATTGATTTCAGCATTATACGGTCATGGCCCTGAGGCCAAAAACCTATGGTATTGATTTTTGCTGCCGGTGCAAATGTTTTTATCAGGTTTGCTATTGTATACGTAAACCTTTGCTGGTTTTCGTCGGTCAGTTCGAAACCGTCTGTAAGAAAATATATCACATCCGGAGCCGAACCGCTTTGAGAGCGGATTTTCACCGCCCTTTCGAAAGCGGCTATCGCGTTTGTCTGCCCCGCCGAACGTCCCCTCTCTATAAATTCACACGCATCTTTTTTCGCACCGTCGGTGGCACGGACTAATTTACCACGCTTAAATTCCAACACCCTGTCATTGCCGAAAAAGATAATGGAAAAAAAGTTGTCGGCTTCAAGATTTTTGACCGATTCTGTTAGTTTTTCTTTTACCTTTGTAAAAATCGGGCGCATGCTGCCGGAACAATCCACAAGATAGCATATATTACGCTTCTCCGTGTAGCAGCCGAACAATTCTGTTCCCCGGGGTAAAGCAGCAAGCTGATTGTCCGGCAAGGCACCTGCGGCAGAATTTATTAAATCCGCCCGCTGCTGAAAAAGAGGCTTCGGTGAAGCGAAAATCTGATTTGCGGGCGTGACTTTAGCGGCGGTTTTTCCCGGTCCGTCCCGGTCCGGTTTTTTTACTTTTGGTTTAGGTGTTACCAGCGGGGTGCGCGTCAGTTTTCTAACGCGGCTTAAAGAGGCAATCGGTACGGCATTTTGGCCGGCCAGAGCTTTGGACTGAGAGAATTTGACGAAAAAAAATGCCGTGAGCAACATCAGGTGCACGGCTATAGAAGCCGCCCACGCCCAAAATATAGGTCTTTTAGTCAACTATGTCCACTCTCGAATAACCCGGCTCCATCAGGTTATAGACCAGAATCACATTGCCGTTATGCAGACGAATACAGCCTCTTGAAGTTGCCGAGCCGATTTGACTCGGGTCTTTTGTGCCGTGAATCGCAAAGCCCTCTCTTCCAACCGCTTCTCCTTTGATGCCCTCGAGTCCTATCCATCTGGAACCGAGCGGATAGTCCGGGTCTTCGGCTTCATATCTTTTTCCGGTATCCGGGTCGGTCCATGTGGGTGATATTAACTTACCGCCGGGTTTGACACGCCAGACGCCGGTGGGCGTTTCGTCGCCGGGCCGACCAAGCCCAATGGGAAAACTACGCACGAAAGTATTTTGCAGATACAAATCCATTGTGAATGTGGAGCGATAAATACGGGCGTGGAAGGGCCCGTTTATAACCTTTATACTGCTGTCGGCCTGAAGCGATTGGGCCTTATTAATCTCGTTAACCTGCATCAGCCCTTCATACGGGACCTTGAACTTTTTGCCTATGGTCCTGAGCTGGTCTCCCGGCTGGACCTCATAGAGGCTGCAGAGTTTATCTTCCGGAAAGACCCTCCTGCCGAAAAGCCAGACCTCAGCCAGGTCCGAGAGCCGTTTTTTTACAAACTCCTGCTGCCTCGAACTCATTTCCATCGGAAGAACTTCATTAAGCAAATCGCGGGCCTCTATGACTTTCGGGGGTTTTTCGTTCATAAGGGCAACGGCGTTTTCGATAATTTCCGTGGCCTGCGGATTCGGCTCAGCCACAGGCTCCGGAGCGACCTCGGACAAAACGGGCTCTGGTTCCGGTTCGGGCTCTGGTTCCGGTATCCGCTGGGGCTCCGGTTGGGCCACGCCAACATCTGCCGGCTCGGCGATGGTCTTCGGCTTCTCTTCGTCTTCGCCCCACGAGCCGAAAATTACCACAATCAGCAAAACCACAACACATGCGGCAATGATGTAAGTGAGTCTTTTGTTTTGGTTCTTTCTACTACGGTATGAATTGTAGCCATAGCGCGCCATTTTTTTCCTCCTTACTCATCGTGACCTTAATCAGAATTAAAATACGTTACGCCTTCATCGGTCACCAGGAAATCGACCGCTTTATCATATTCGTTGGTGGGCAATGAGTCAACAACCTGCTCCTGGAAGGCCAGCCCGCATTTTGCGGCTTTTAGCTGGTCATTGGCAAAAAACCTGTCGTAGTAAGCGCCGCCCCGGCCGAGACGGTGGCCCTTTTTGTCGAAACCAATCGCAGGGGCAACCACCAAATCAATCTCTGCCAGAGGCACCGGTACGCCCGTAACAGGATTTTTAAGTCCTCCTGCCGCAGTCGAAAAATCGGTTTCGAGCGAGTTTATCTCCACGGGTATCATATGCCTTTGCTGCCAGGATATTTTAGGCACCGCGACCGACCTGCCGAGCTGCCATGCGTGAAGTATGACATCGCAGCAGTCGACCTCGGTCGGTAGCGGCAGGTATATCATAATTGTCGAGGCACTTTGAAACTGGTCGGTCGAGATAAGGTTCTGACAGGCCTTTTTGCTTTTTTCGCTCCGCTGCTCGTCGCTCATCTCACGAAGAGCCTTCTGCAAATCAAGCCGTAACTGCTCTTTGTCCATTTGGATACCCTTATAATACAAAGCCAACGGTGAACTTTAGCGTTTATTGTTTTTGGTGCTCACCGTTTTGTTTTAACAGGTCCTCTAATTTCTTTAGATAACGCTTAATCTCTTTTTCGCAACCTACGTCCTTGGGTTCGTAATAATTTTTCTTCGCTTCGGCCGGCAGATATTCCTGCGGCACAAAACCACCCTTAAAATTGTGCGGATATTTGTAATCGGCGCCGTGACCAAAACTTTTTGCTCCCTTATAATGACTGTCCTTTAGGTGTTTCGGCACCTGTATAGTTCTCTGCGACTTCACGTCCTCGACGGCGTTCCATATGGCCGATGCCACCGCGTTAGACTTCGGCGCACAGGCGACATAAATCGCCGCTTGGGCCAAAGGCAGCTGCGCCTCGGGCAGCCCGATAAACTCCGATATCCCAACGGCAGCACTTGCCAAAACCGTCGCCATCGGGTCGGCATTGCCCACGTCTTCTGCGGCACAAACCGCAATTCGGCGCGCAATAAACCGAGAGTCTTCGCCCCCTGCTATCATCCTGGCAAGCCAGTAAACGGTAGCGTCGGGGTCGCTGCCCCTCATACTCTTCTGAAAGGCACTGGCCAAATCATAGTGAGTATCGCCCGTGCCGTCATATACAATTGCTTTTCTCTGTATCGACTCTTTCGCGATTTCAAGGTTAACTTTTATTGGACCACCGCCCTTGTTCGCCGCCTGCGACAAGACCCCTATCTCCAGTGCCGTAAGGGCCTTCCTGGCATCGCCGTCGCTGCCTACCGCAAGAAACCGCAGCGCATCATCGTCCGCCTCGATATTGAATTTACCCAGCCCACGCTGCGGGTCGCAAATCGCCATCTTCAGCATTTTAACAATGTCCTCTTCGCCAAGAAGCTCGAACTGAAACACCGTACTGCGCGAAATCAGCGGCGAATTGACCGAAAAAAATGGATTTTCCGTCGTCGCGCCAATCAGTATCAAAACCCCCTCTTCGACATCATCCAGCAATACATCCTGCTGGGCGCGATTGAAACGGTGTATCTCATCGATAAAAAGCACCGTCCTCTCGCCGCTTCCAGCCAGCCTGTCACGGGCCTCGGCAATGACCTGCCGAATGTCCTTCACCGTCGCTGCCGGTGCGCTTAGATAATGAAATCTGGCCTTGGTATAATTCGCGATGACCGTCGCCAGTGAGGTTTTTCCCGTCCCCGGCGGGCCGTAGAATATCAGGCTCGTCAGACGGTCAGCCTCCAGCATCCTTTTCAAAAGCTTGCCCGGCCCAAGAAAATGCTCCTGACCGAGAAACTGCTCAAGATTCTTCGGCCGCATACGGACCGCAAGCGGAACAGCCGCTTCCATATTGGCCTTCTCGGACTCACTGAAAAGCGTCTTATCACCCTTATCAACCGGCATGACTGACATTATACGAACGAAAAATCAAACTGTCGAAAACATTCTCCAAACCCCACGGCTCAACAAGACAGCTGCTTAACAGCGATGGTACCACGATTGACGACTCCTATTCCTACGATGCCTACGGCGTAATGCTCGGCACCGACGATACCGCCGCTGAAAATGCCGACACTTCACTTCTTTATGCCGGCGAGCACTACGATTCCGAACTCGACCAGTATTACTTAAGGGCAAGGTACTATAACCCATGGTCCGGCACATTCAATCGCACCGACCCCTTCGCAGGCAATAACCAGGACCCCCAGAGTTTGCATAAGTATCTGTATTGTCACGCTAATCCGGTAAATGGTGTAGATCCCAGCGGGAATTTTGCTATAAACACCATTGGACTAGCACAAAGCATGGCCATGAACAATCTTCTTACAGAATATAATTTTGCTGTAGGTGTCACTGATCCAAAAGATGTTGATCTACCAAAGGCAATGGATTCATTCTATCTTTACGGAATAAACAAACTTATTGACAAAGGTAAAGAAGCCCTAGATTCGATTGCGTACAATATGTATGAAGGCTTTGAGCGGGGTGGTTGGATCAGCGATCCCAACTGGGATTGGGAGTACGTAATACATGAGTCGATCCGCGGGCTGGTTGGTATAATCCCCGCCGAATGGCTCGAAGCTGTAAAGCCGCTTAATGCGGTAGCCTGGTACCATTGCCATGGTATGTTTGGTTCAACTATGGGTTACTTGGACGACGAATTTATTGGAGGTGACGTATACTTTTCCAATAAACATCAAGCCGACGGTTTTCTTTTGACATCAGATGGTGAGATGATACATTATAACCATGTAATAGAAGAAGCGAGCACCATAGGATACGTTCCAATTTGATAATAAGAAACCTTGGTGAAGACAGAAAAATAGACCTAAGTGAGAGGATGCTCTGTACTGGAGGATAATCCCAAAAGGCAAGAGAGGTTGGTAATCATGAAAAAAACTGTGTTCATTTTACTTGTCATTGTCTTGTCTTACGGATGCACAAAGAGAGATTCAGGGGAAAAAGGGTCCGGGGAAACGGAACTACCAGAGGAGCAGCCACGGAATCATGGGGTCCAACACATGTTAACAAGGGAGGATACTATCCAAAAAACCAATGATTTTATTCTATCATTGGGGCATTCTCTCGAATTCTATATGGAACCGAAGTACGATGTAAATAACGTGGAATGGCAAAAAGTACTCGCATGGCTTATCCAGGAGCACCCTGATTTTGCAACCCGGTACGTTGAAACGCTGAAGAACCACCACTACCAAGCGGTGCGGTATGACCCCAATTACGAAGTGATCATTGGGGAGGGTCTATGGATTTTTGTGGATGTAGAAACAGGAGAAATAATCACCCATGCCGGGGGGTATTTGGAACCCGACAAGTAAGTGCGGATAACCTTTCTCAGGGAAATGGAGAATGGGGGAAACTAGCGACAGCCACCCAAAATCATAACAATATATAGCATCGCATTTTCCCCTCACAAAATTTCACCCGCCCTGTCCCTGCGCAGGCCTGCCCTCGAAATTCTCAGTCGGGGGTCGTCGTTTTTCTTATTAACCTGTAAGAAGCCCAATTGCTTTTTGAGAGAGAAGTTTTGTCTCATATGCAAGGCTTGGGCCATCGGCAGACCGCAGGTTGTGAGTTTACCCTGACCCCCGACCCCTGATCCCTGTCTTTTTGCAGATGTGCAAAAGAACCACTAAAAACTTGACTTTTTGCCTAAGATCTGTTATAATACCTCTGTATTCAGCATAATACACTTGTAAAGACATCTCAAAACCAATGAGGGGAATTCCTGAATGACTCACCACCTTCTTACCGAGGAGCTTTTCTCGGATACAAGGCTTAGCCAACAGCCAACCGACAAACACCCAGCCCTCCTTTTTAGCGAGGTGCTTTTCTCGGATACAAGGCTTAGCCAACAGCCAACCGGAGGTGTGCTCTTGCACATTGAGGATTGGCTGGCAGGCGTACAACGCAGTAGCCGACAAAAGAAACCGCTAAAAAATCAATCAAAATGGAGTGAAAAATGCAAAACAAACCCAATTTAAAAAATGACCAACTGAACATAACCTCTTTCCTAACAAGCAATTATGAAAATAAACCGCTTCGCAGACGCGGCCAAAACAAACCCAATCAAACCCAATTCAAAGCCATTTTTAACCCCCCAGCACCACCCCAAAGCCAAAACAAACCCAATTTCCCTTTCGCACTTCGCTCTTCGCTCTTCGTACTTCAAGTTTGCCCAATCCCTGGCCCCAGAACCCTGAACCCTGCTATGAAACAAATTTCCTTGACAGCCTGCCGGCAATCCCTTAAAAAAAGCGTCCCTGAAACGGGACAAAAAAGCATTAAAAACCTTAATCGGAGAGCATTTAATGGAACGAAAGATTCAATTAAAAGAAAGTGATATCCCAAAACAATGGTATAACCTTGCGGCCGACTTGCCAACCCCGATGCTGCCGCCGCTCGGCCCCGACGGAAACCCCGTGAGCCCCGATATGCTCGCGCCCGTATTTCCGATGAACCTTATCGAGCAGGAGGTCAGCGCCGAAAGATGGATAGACATCCCCGAGGAAATCCTCGATATACTCTACCGCTGGCGGCCCTCGCCGCTGCGACGAGCGGTATATCTCGAAAGGCACCTCAAGACCCCTGCTAAGATTTACTACAAGGACGAAAGCGTAAGCCCGCCCGGCAGCCACAAGCCGAACACCTCCGTCGCACAGGCCTGGTACAACAAGCAGTTCGGAATCAAAAAGCTCACAACCGAAACCGGTGCCGGCCAGTGGGGAAGCGCCCTTGCCTTTGCATGCAAACTTATCGGCCTCGAGTGCAAGGTCTTTATGGTTCGCATCAGCTTCGACCAGAAACCATTCCGCAAAATCATGATGCAGACCTGGGGCGCTAACTGCGTATCAAGCCCCAGCAGCGAGACAAAGGCCGGCAGGGACATCCTCGAAAAAATCCCTGACACCCCCGGCAGCCTCGGGATAGCAATCAGCGAAGCCATCGAAGAAGCAGTGACGGACCCAGGCGGAAAGACCCGCTATTCGCTGGGAAGCGTCCTGAATCACGTTCTGCTGCATCAGACGATAATCGGCCTCGAAGCCAAAAAGCAGCTTAAAAGCGCCGGCGAAAAACTCCCCGACATCGTAATCGGCTGTGCCGGCGGCGGAAGCAACTTCGCGGGACTTTCCTTCCCGTTTATGGCCGACAAAATTAACGGCGCAGATATCGAGATTATCCCCGTCGAGCCCGAAGCGTGTCCGACCATGACGCGTGCGCCGTTCGCATATGATTTCGGCGACACCGCCTGCACCACCCCCCTTCTGGCGATGTACACGCTGGGCCACGCGTTTGTTCCCCCGCCGATTCACGCTGGCGGATTGCGTTATCACGGGATGGCGCCGCTGGTATGTCAGTCAATCGTAGAGGGACTTGCAACACCGAGGGCATATCATCAGCTAAAGTGCTATGAATCCGCCATGCTCTGGGCACAGACCGAAGGGGCAATTTGTGCGCCGGAAACCAGCCACGCCGTTGCCGCCGCGATTGACGAAGCGATAAAGGCACGAGAAGAAGGCAAGGAAAAGGTAATCCTCTTCAACTACAGCGGACACGGCCTGATGGACCTGACAGGATACGAGGCCTTCCTCTCAGGACAATTATCGGACTACGCTCTGCCCGATGATGAAATCGAAAAATACACGGAACCTCTAAAGCAATTACCAAAGGCAGAAATGCATAAAACCGGAAAATGGTAAATTTTACAAAATCAAAAATATTTTAGACTTGATTTTGCACTGTGAAAGTGTATTTTGTTTGAAAAAGCCGTTTAAATGAGCTGAAAGTTCGATTTTTTGCTATTTTTGTTGTTTTTTCAACCAAAAAAATGGTAAAAAAGCCCGAAAGAGACGGTAAAAAAACTTATTTTTTATCTGAATAAGGCTTTTCTACCGATAAACTTTTTAATATATACAGGTTAACGGGTAGCTGCAAATTCGCACGTTAAATCCCTAAATTGGTATGCAGCATTTTTTGGAGTTCTTTTATAAAGGAGAAACCTATGAAGAAACAAATTTTGTTAGCTGCGGTGATATTGTTCTGTATGGCAGGGTTTGTCCGCGCCCAGGATGCCGACCTGAGCGGAGCCCTCGGCATAACATGGGACAGCAAGTACATCTGGCGTGGATTCGACATCTACGCAGACCACAGCGCGATACACCCGTTCATAGACCTTGACCTTTATGGCACGGGTTTTGGGGTCAACATCACGGCGCATCGGGCCAATTCGGACGGGTACGAAAACAGCGAGCGTTGGGATTACACTGTGTATTATGCCGGCAGCGCATATGAGCAGGAAGCTTATGCAACGCAGTATATGGTTGGTTACAGGTACTACAACTATCCGGACAACAGCAGCCACACGACCAGCAGTGCGGACCTCCAGGAAGTACATGCGTTATTCTCATGGCCGAATCTTCTTGGCGTGGAAAACCTGGTCCCAAGATACTGTATTGTCAAGCTCTGGCCCAGCAACAGCGGTTCACTCGGAGTTGCCAGAGGCACCGCTTCAGGCTTTGCACACATCTTTATGCTTGACTATGCATTGACGGTTCCGGGGCTTTTGCCGAATACGGCAGAGCAGGTACTGAACCTTCATACCGAGCTGGTATATAACGACGGTGTTCACCCTGGCGGCGGGAATGCTGACCAGGACTGGACGAACTTCGTGATGGGCGTCTCAACAAACTTCGACCTCGCCAACAATCTCACCTTCACACCGGGTGTTTTTCATCAAATAACGATGGACGATTCGGTGAACGATGACAAAGACGAGACATGGGCGAGCATGACCATGGCTTACAAATTCTAAAACCAGCGTAAAAGTTTAATCAACAAGAAGGGCCGGCTTATTGAAACCGGCCTTTCTTGTTTTAGGTGCATCGTGACCTTAAAGCTACGCGCCAACCGCTCATTCACGCTCCATTGGTGTGTGCATATTCGAAGAACTTTTCTCTAAGCAGCCTGGTAATCGGCCCCGGCTTGCCGTTGCCGATAATTCGGCCGTCGATTTCAATAACGCCGATAACCTCCGCCGCAGTTCCGGTCAGGAAGAATTCATCGGCAATATATAAGTCAAATCTTGTCAGGTCCTTTTCAACAACCTTGAGGTTCTCTTTCTTCGCAAGTTTTATGACGACCGCTCGCGTGATACCTTCAAGGGCTCCGGCTTCCGCCGGCGGAGCATAAATCGTGCCCCGTCTTACGATAAAGACATTATCGCAGGTAGCCTCGGCAACATAGCCCAGGTGATTGTACATAATCGCCTCGGGAACATCATTGTCCAGCGCCTCAATTTTGGCCAGGATGTTGTTCAGGTAATTAAGGCTTTTTATCTGCGGCGGTATAGCCAAAGGGTGATTGCGAACCGTGGTGGTGCTGACGACCTTCAGGCCCTTTTTGTAAAGTTCCTCGGGATAAACCTCAAT